>Ga0316188_10001622_pt1 | contig 10700 bp, 10 predicted proteins | sample Phiworburrow1_MG_FD_204933 | JGI IMG/M metagenome (GOLD analysis project Ga0316188, IMG submission 204933) | Coastal sediment microbial communities from Maine, United States - Phippsburg worm burrow 1 | ecosystem: Environmental > Aquatic > Marine > Coastal > Sediment | place: USA: Maine... | reverse complement strand
TCCTGATTGCCGCGCGCTCCGCCGCGCGGCCGTGCGATCTGCACCACGTGCTTCACCCGCCGCAGCGAACGGATCACGCGGGCCAGGTGCGTGCGGTCGCGCACCTGGATCTTGAAGTGGATCAGCGCGACGCGCGCCTCCTCGTCCTCGACGTGCACGTTCAGGATGTTCGAATCGCCCTCGGCGATCGCCACCGCGATGCGGCCGAGCACGCCACGCTCGTTCAGCACGCCGATGTCGAGGCCGACCGTGAAGTTGGTGGCGGGATCGCCGGCCCACTGCAGCTCGATCCAGCGCTCGGGGTCGGCCCGCCGCGCCCGCTGCGCGTGGAAGCACTCGGCCTGGTGGACGGCGAGTCCCTGGCCCTTGCGGATGTGACCGACGATCGCATCGCCGGGAATCGGGTGGCAGCAGCTGGCCATCTGCACGGCCATGCCTTCGGTGCCGCGGACGAGGACGGGAACGTTGGGCGCGGCGGCGGCCGCGCGCGCGGTCGACTCCTCTTCCGACCCGTCCGTTGCCGCGCCGAGCGCCAGTTGCCGCGCGACGACAGCGGCCAGCCGGCGGCCGAGGCCGATGTCCGCGAGCATGTCGTCGCGCGATTCCAGTTCGGCCTGCTTCAGCACCGCCTCCCACTGGGCCTCGGCGACGTCGGCCAGCGTCAGGTTGAACTGACGCGCCGCCTGCGCCAGCAGGCGCTCTCCGAGCTCGACCGACTCGTCGAACTTCATCGTGCGGAGGAAGTGGCGGATTTCGGAGCGCGCCTTGCCGGTGCGGACGAACGACAGCCAGGCCGGATTCGGGCGGGCGACGGGCCCCGTGACGATCTCGACCATGTCGCCGTTGCGCAGAGGCGTGCGCAGCGGCTGGATCTCGCCGTTGATCCGCGCCGCGACGCACTTGTTGCCGACGTCGGTGTGGATGCTGTAGGCGAAATCGACGACGGTCGCGTCGCGCGGCAGCGACACGATCAGCCCCTTCGGCGTGAACACGTAGACCTTGTCCGGGAACAGGTCGACCTTGATGTGTTCGAGGAACTCGCTCGAGTCGCCGGTCTGGCGCTGGATCTCCAGCAGCGACTGCAGCCACTGGTGGGTGCGTGACTGCAGTTCGGACAGGTCCGAATCGTCATCCTTGTAGAGCCAGTGCGCGGCCACGCCGGTCTCGGCGACGTGGTGCATGTCCTTGGTCCGGACCTGGAACTCCACCGGCGTGCCGTACGGACCGATCAGGGTCGTGTGCAGCGACTGGTAGCCGTTGACCTTCGGGATCGCGATGTAGTCCTTGAACTTGCCGGGGACCGGCTTGAACAGCCCGTGCAGGGCGCCGAGGGTCAGGTAGCACTCCGGCCGGGTTTCCACGACGATGCGGAAGCCGTAGATGTCGAGCACCTGGGAGAACGACAGGCCCTTTTCCTCCATCTTGCGGTAGATGCCGTACAGCGTCTTCTCGCGCCCCTGGACCTCGGCGCGGATCTTCGCATCGCCGAGCGCCTTGCGCACCGACACCAGGACCTTGCCGAGCAGTTCGCGCCGGTTGCCGCGCGCGGCGAGCACGGCCCGCTGCAGCACCCGGTAGCGCATCGGATAGAGGTGCTGGAAGCTCAGTTCCTCAAGTTCGCGGAACAGGGTGTTGAGGCCGAGGCGGTGGGCGATCGGCGCATAGATCTCGAGCGTCTCGCGGGCGATGCGGCGGCGCTTCTCGGGGTCGACCGCGTCGAGGGTGCGCATGTTGTGCAGGCGGTCGGCCAGCTTGATCAGCATCACGCGCACGTCGCGCGCCATCGCCAGCAGCATCTTGCGGAAGTTTTCCGCCTGCGCCTGTTCGGTCGACGAGAACTGCAGCTTGTCGAGCTTGGACACGCCGTCGACCAGTTCCGCCACCGTGGAACCGAAGCGCTCGATCAGCTTCTGCTTCGCCACCCCGGAGTCCTCGAGCACATCGTGCAGCAGAGCCGCCTGGATGGCCGCGCCGTCGAGCCGCCAGTCGGTCAGGATCTCGGCGACCGCGACCGGGTGCGTGATGTACGGGGCCCCGCTGCGGCGGAACTGGCCGAGGTGCGCTTCGTCCGAGAAGCGGAACGCTTCCTTGACCTTCTGCACGTCGCCCGAGGGAAGGTATTTCCTGACCCGGTCGGTCAGCGTGGCGACCGTGGCGACGCCGTTGTGCGCCTGCTCGGCCGATTCCGAGCGCCAGACAGCCTTCTTCAGCGCCTCCGCGGCCCGGCGTGCGAAGCCGGGCGACGGGACGGGAGGTAGCGAGGATGAGGGTGGATCGGCCGACCGCATGTTGGATGCCCCGGCGCTAGGCTAGCGTGCGGGGGCGGCGGCGGCAAACGACTTCGTTACGTCGGCACCTTGCGGAGCATCTCGATGCCGACCTTGCCCTGGGCGATCTCGCGCAGCGCGGCGACCGGCGGCTTGTCCTTGGTGTCGATCTTGGGCGTGTGTCCCTGCGCCAGCTGCCGGGCGCGATAGGCCGCGGCCAGGCACAGCTGGAAGCGGTTCGGGATCTGCTTCAGGCAGTCTTCGACGGTGATGCGGGCCATTTGGATCCAATCCTTGAGGTTGAGGCGCATTTTAGCTGACGGCGGCGGGCGCGGCCCCCTTGCTCCCGTCCCGCGTGTTTTTCAGGCGAGGCCGGCCTTCCGGCCGCCCGAGCCCCCGCCTTCCGCTGCTGGCGGCGAGCAGCTGCGCGACGGCGACGCCGTCGCGTACGCGGGCCGCGCTAACCGACGATTCCCAGCTGGGCGAACAGTTCGTGATGCCGGGCCGCCTGGCTGCCGTAGCGCAGCCGGGTGGCCGTGACGATCGCGGCGAGCTGGGCGACGGCGGTCTCGAACTTCTCGTTGATGATCACGTAGTCGAACTCGGGCGCGTGCGCCATCTCGCTGCCGGCGGCGAGCAGCCGCCGGGCGATGACCGGCTGCGTATCCTGCCCGCGCTTGTGCAGACGCGCTTCCAGCGCGTCGAACGACGGCGGCAGGATGAAGATGCCGACCACGTGCGGGAACTGCGTCTTCACCTGGCGCGCGCCCTGCCAGTCGATCTCGAGCAGCACGTCGATGCCGGACCGCACCTGCTCATCGATCCACTTGCGCGAGGTCGCGTAGTAGTTTCCATGCACTTCGGCGCTCTCGAGGAACTCGCCGTCGGCCCGGCGCTGCATGAATTCCTCGACGCTCACGAAGTGGTACTCGCGCCCGTCCTTGTCGCCCGGGCGCGGTGGCCGCGTCGTGTAGGACACGGACAACCGCATGTTCGGTTCGCGCTCGAGCAGGGCGTTGACGAGCGTCGACTTGCCGGCGCCGGACGGCGCGACAACCTGGAACAGCGAACCCGCGTGGTTGCCTGTGAGCGTCGGAAGGGCGTTGGCCACGGTCACTCCAGGTTCTGGATCTGTTCGCGCATCTGTTCGATCAGGATCTTCAATTCGACCGAGGCATTGGTCATCTCGATCGCGGCCGCTTTCGATCCGACGGTGTTCGCCTCGCGGTTCAGCTCCTGCATCAGGAAATCGAGACGGCGGCCGACAGGGCCGCCTGCGGCGAGGACACGACGCACTTCGCTGACGTGCGTCGTCAGCCGCTTGATCTCCTCCTCGACATCCATCTTCAGGCCGTAGAGGGTCACTTCCTGCCGGATCCGGTCCGCCACGTCCTCGCGACTCAGGGTCGTCGCCCGGGTCATGGCCTCGCCCAGCGCCTGCTCGAGCCGCTCGACCAGCTTGCGCTCGACCGCGGCCAGCAGTTCGGGCGCCCGTGTCTTCAATTGCTCGGCGATCGTCTCGATTCGGCCGCAGGTGTCGATCAGCGCCTCGCGCAGCGCCGCGCCTTCACGCTGGCGCGCCGCGGTCATGCCATCGAGGGCTTCCGCGAGGGCCCCCGCCGTGGCGGCCCGCAGCGCATCCGGATCGCTGCCCGGCGTTTCGACGACCCCGGGCCACCCGAGCACGTCGGCCATCGACAGGCCCTGCACGCCCGGCAGCGACTGCTCGACCTGCGTGGCGAGGCCAGTCAGTTGTGCCAGCGCAGCCGCGTTCAAAGTGGGCGCGGCCGCGCCGACGCCGCGTACCAGGTTGATCCGACACTCGACCTTCCCGCGGCTGAGCCGGCCGGCGATGGTCTCGCGCAGCATCGGCTCGAGCGCGCGCAGTTCGTCGGGCAGGCGCAGGACCAGGTCGAGGAAGCGCGAGTTGACCGAGCGCAGGTCGAGCGTGAGTTGCCCGAGCGCCGTGGGACGCGCGGCGCTGGCGAAGCCGGTCATGCTCGCAACAGGTTTCATCGGGGTCCGGAAGATGTCGAGCGTGCGTTATCGAGGTCTTTTCACGCCTTATTGCGGGTTCGGGGCGGCAGGCCCTTTTAGCTAGAATCGCCCGATACTCCCGAACGCCACTACATGCCCGCGCAGACCAACGCATCATTGCCAGAAGGCCTCGAGGTCGGCGGCTACCGCATTGTAAAGAAGATATCCAGCGGGGGATTCTCGATCGTCTACCTGGCGACGGACGAGCAGGGCAACTCGGTGGCGATCAAGGAATACATGCCCGCCGCGCTGGCGCAGCGCAAGCCCGGCGAGCTCTCGCCCTACGTCGCCCCGGAGAACCTCAACACGTACCGCATCGGCCTGAAGTGCTTCTTCGAGGAAGGCCGGGCGCTGGCGTCGATCTATCACCCGAACATCGTGCGCGTGGTCAACTTCTTCCGCGCCAACGACACGGTGTACATGGTGATGAACTACGAGTCGGGGCGCTCGTTGCAGGAGCATGTGCTGCGCAACCGCAGCAAGGACCAGAAGGACGTGCTGTCCGAGCGCTTCATCCGCCGCGTGTTCGCGCAGGTGATGAACGGGCTGCGCGAGGTCCACTCGAACCGGCTGCTGCACCTGGACGTGAAACCGGCGAACGTCTACCTGCGCATGGACGGCACGCCCATCCTGCTCGACTTCGGCGCCGCCCGCCAGACACTGCAGCGCGACATCAACAAGACCTACCCGATGTACACGCCTGGGTTTGCCGCGCCCGAGCTGTACAAGCGGGACGCCGAACTCGGGCCGTGGACGGACGTGTACTCGATCGGCTCCTGCATCTACGCCTGCATGTCCGGCATGCCGCCACAGGAATCGGACGCTCGCCTCAAGGAAGACAAGATGCCGACCGCGCTGCGGTCGTTCCGCGGCCTGTACTCGAACCAGATGATTTCGATGGTCGAGCGCTGCCTGCGCCTGAATTCGCTCGAGCGGCCGCAGACCGTCTACGCCGTGCAGAAGGAACTGCTGCAGACGGTGCCGGAGCGGCCGGAGTTCTCGCTGTCGGAGCGCGCCAGCGCCCGCTTCCGCAACCTCCAGGCGCGCGTGACGCGCTTCATGAAGGACCACAACATCACCTGGTTCTAGGCGATGTGTACGCGACCTGGCCCCTGCTTCAGGGCGCTTGCTTCCCGGCGGACCCATGGCGTAGCCTCGCCGTTCGATTCGCCCCGCTGCGACGGGGACGACAGCCCCCGGCACGAGGGCGACGAACACGGAAGCGACAGACACACCGGTACCGGGTTTGCGGGCAACGGATACAGGGACAGCGGGCGCGGCTGATGCGGTTCTCCGTCTACCAGGAAAGCAAGAAGGGCGGTCGCAAGGTCAACCAGGACCGCATGGGGTACCTGTACACGCGCGATTCGCTGCTGATGCTCGTGGCGGACGGCATGGGAGGGCACGCGCGCGGCGAGGTCGCGTCGCAGCTGACGCTGCAGACGCTGGCGTCCATCTACCAGCGGGACGCGAAGCCTCTGCTGGCCGACCCGGTCCGCTTCCTCGAGGACTCGGTCCTCGCGGCGCACCGCGAGCTGCATCGGTACCGGGCAGAGCACTCGCTGCCCGAGGCACCGCGCACGACGCTCGTGGCGTGCATCGTGCAGCAGGGCGTGGCGATCTGGGCGCACGTCGGCGATTCGCGGCTCTACCTGATCCGCGGCGGCCGCATCCTCGAGCGCACGATCGACCATTCGCGTGTCCATCATCTCGTCCAGGCGGGGCTGATCCGGCCGGAGGACGCCAAGGACCATCCGGAACGCAACCGCATCTTCAACTGCATCGGCGCGTACGTGGCGCCGACGGTGGAGATCAGCCGGCCCTTCGCGCTGCGCAACGGCGACACCCTGCTGCTGTGTTCCGACGGGCTGTGGGGCTCGCTGAGCGACCGGCAGGTGGCCGAGGCGTTCACGGGCAAGACGGTGATGCGCGCGGTGCCCGAGCTCATGGAGCTCGCGCTCGAGCTCGGCGGTCCCGAATCGGACAACTGCACGGGCGTCGCGATGACCTGGGCCGGCAGCGAGTCGATGGAAATGGTGCCGCCGAGCGAGGAGCCGGTGTCCACGCTGCTCATCCCCGAGGGCACGGTGGCCTCCACGGTCCAGATGCCCCGCATCGGCGAGCCCGACGCCGACGAGGAACTGTCCGAGGAGCAGATCGACGACGCGGTGGCGGAGATCCAGAAGGCCATCCAGCGCGCCGGCAAGCTCGTCAACAGGCCGTAGCGGCGCCCGCAGGGAAGGTCGCGCGAGAGGCTGGCCGCGCTGCGCTAGTCTTGCCGTCCGGGGGCCGCTGCGCTGGCCCCGTTTTCCGGGACATCCATGGCAGAAGAAATGAAGCGCCCCAGCGGCCGGCGCCACGACGAGCTGCGCGCGGTCAGGCTCACCCGCCACTACACGAAGCACGCCGAAGGTGCCGTGCTGGTCGAATTCGGGGACACGAAGGTCATCTGCACCGCGAGCGTCGAAGAGAAGGTGCCGCCGTTCCTGAAGGGCAAGGGACAGGGCTGGGTGACGGCCGAATACGGCATGCTGCCGCGTTCCACCAACACCCGCTCCGACCGGGAGGCGGCGCGCGGCAAGCAGAGCGGCCGCACGCAGGAGATCCAGCGCCTGATCGGGCGCAGCCTGCGCTCGGTATTCGACCTCACCGCGCTCGGCGAGCGCACGCTGCATATCGACTGCGACGTGATCCAGGCCGACGGCGGCACGCGCACCGCCGCCATCACCGGCGGCTTTGTGGCCGCCTTCGACGCCGCGCGGTGGCTGCGGGCGCGCGGCATGATCGACAATCTTCCCGTGCTCGACTTCGTCGCCGCGATCTCCGTCGGCGTATTCCAGGGTGTGCCTCTGCTCGATCTCGACTACGTCGAGGACTCGAGTTGCGAAACCGACATGAACGTCGTGATGACGGGCGGCGGCGGCTTCGTCGAGGTGCAGGGCACGGCCGAGGGCAAGCCGTTTTCGCGGGGGCAGATGGACGAGCTGCTCGAACTGGCCCGCACCGGCATTACGTCGCTGGTCGCCGCGCAGAAGCGGGCGCTGGAGCTTTGACGGGATTCCCCCGGCCTTTCCTGGTCGCGCGACACCTACATGCGTCGGATGGGCACGGAACCCGTGACCACGTACCTTCGAGTCATCCTTTTTTCCGGCGTGCTGCCGGCAACGGACGCGGCAACCGCGTCCACTTCTGGAGGATGACCATGAGGCACATTTCGTTTGAAGAAGCGGAGTCGGTCGCTGGAGCGGCCTGCACGAACCTGACCCTGTCGATCGGGTTCACGGGAGCGTCGATGAGCGGGTCTCTCGGGGACTGGTCGGACTGCCTCCGCATCGGGTCCAACTTCATTGCGGACAAGTATGGCGCGCTCGAGGGCTACCTGAGGACAGGCATTCCGTACGGCGAACCACACGTGGGCTGATCGCCGCCAGCGCAGCAGGAGCGCGTCGAGCGACTCCTGCTGCACCCCTGCGCACGCGGCGCTGGCGGTTGGTCCCGGTCCGTGCGTACCAGGTGCCGAACATGGAACACCCGATGCTCACTCTTGCCCGCGCGGCCGTCGCGGCCCTCGCTGCGTACCTTTTCATTGCGGCCCCTCCGTACATCCTGCTCGGAGCCCCGCACCGGATCGTTTCGGTCTTGGACCCCCTGTTCTCCCTTGCCGTCGTGCAGGCGTGCCTGCTCGCCATCCTCGCCGCGGCCCAGAAGGGGCCACTGTGCTCGTTGGCCAGGGCACGACCGTCGGAGTCGGGGGTGCGGGCGGCGGGGTGGTTCCTGCTTGGAGACGTGCTCATCGCGCTGCTGTTTGCGGTGACCGTCGTCTCCACGTCGTCGGCTTCGTCAGTGGGATTCACGGTTTCCAACGGGCTTGAATCGTTGGGCCGGGATTTCCACAAGAGCGGCATCGCGGGCGGTCTGGTGCGGGTCGGCGTGATTGCGCCCGTACTCGAGGAATTCCTCTTCCGGGTGCTGATCCTGGGATGCCTGCTGCGGACAGCGCGTCCGTGGATCGCGCTCGGAATTTCGACAGCGCTGTTCGCGGCCGTCCACGATGGCTGGTTGGTTCCCGCTTTTCTCGGGCTGGTGTTGGGCCTGCTGTATCTTCGCTACCGAAGCCTCTGGCTGTGTGTCGTGACGCACTCGGTCCACAACCTCCTGGTGGCGGTAGGCGCTCCCTTGCTTGTCGCGTACCTGCACGAAGCGACCTTGCTGAGGCCGATCATGGGCAATCTGCTGCTGCTTCAGGTCTGCTGGCTTGGGGTCGGGCTCGGGTGCTTCGGGTTGTTTCTCCACCTGGTACTGCGCGGTGGAGGATCAGGAGAGAAAATGTCACCCCTGCAGGCGCCGCCGCCCACGAGAGCGGCAGTCGGCCCGTGATTCGCCTGGATCGTTCGAAATGAACCGCCGCATCCTCATCGCAACGAGCAACCCCGGCAAGCTGCGCGAATTCCGCCACCTCCTGGCGCCGCTGGGATGGGATGCGGTGTCGCAGAGCGAACTGAACGTGGCGCCGGCGGACGAACCGCACTTGACCTTTCTGGAGAACGCGCTGGCCAAGGCGCGGCACGCCGCTTCCGCCACCGGCCTGCCGGCGCTGGCCGACGATTCCGGCATCTGCGTCGTCGCACTGGGCGGTGCGCCCGGTGTCCTGTCGGCGCGCTTCGCCGGCGAGCCGTCGGACGATCGGCGCAACAACGCCGAGTTGCTGCGACGGATGGAGCACGCGCCGGACCGGCGCGCCCACTACACCTGCGTGCTCGCCGCTGTTCGTTCGGTCGACGATCCCGAGCCGCTGATCGCCGATGCGCGCTGGCCGGGCGAAATCCTCGCGAACCCGAGGGGCGCCGGCGGCTTCGGGTACGACCCGGTGTTCCTGCTCCCTGATCTGGGCAAGACGGCAGCCGAACTAGACCCGGCCGAGAAGAACCGGATCAGCCATCGCGGGCGGGCAATGGCGGAACTCGCCCGCAAGATGGTCGCGTGCTGGTCCTGAGCCCCGTCCCCGAACCCAGCGCCGTGCCTGCCGCGATCGAGATCAAGCCTGCACCGGGTGCGCCCATGCCCGAGGTTGCGGAGATGCTCCGCCCGGGCACCCTGTCGCTGCCGTCGCTGCCGCCGCTTTCGCTGTACGTCCACTTTCCGTGGTGCGTGCGCAAGTGCCCCTATTGCGACTTCAATTCGCACGAGCCGGCGTCCGGTGGCATACCGGAGACGGCTTACCTGGATGCGCTGGCCGCCGACGTCGAGGCTTCGCTGCCGCTGATCTGGGGGCGTCCCATCGTCAGCGTCTTCATCGGTGGCGGAACCCCGAGCCTGATGACGGCGGCTGGCGTCGAGCGACTGTTGTCGGATCTTCGCGCCAGGCTGCCGCTGGAAGCCGACTGCGAAATCACGATGGAGGCCAACCCCGGCACCTTCGAGGCGGAACGCTTCGCGGCCTATCGCGCGGCCGGCGTGAACCGCCTGTCGATCGGTGTGCAGTCGTTCGACCCGGACCGGCTCGCCGCGCTCGGGCGCATCCACGACCGCGCCCAGGCGGTCGCTGCGGTCGAACTGGCGCAGCGCGTGTTCGACAATTTCAACCTCGACCTGATGTTCGGCCTGCCCGGGCAATCCCTCGAGCAGGCGCGGCTCGATGTCGAATCTGCGCTGGCCTTCGCTCCGCCGCACTTGTCGCTGTACCAGTTGACGCTGGAACCGAACACCGTGTTCGCCAAGTACCCGCCGCGCCTGCCCGACGACGACACAACCGCGGCCATGCAGGACTGGATCGAGGAACACACGGCAGCGGTCGGGTACCGGCGCTATGAGGTCTCTGCCTACGCGCGGCCGGGACGCGAGTGTCGCCACAACTTGAACTACTGGCGCTTCGGCGATTATCTCGGCGTCGGCGCCGGCGCGCACGGCAAGATCTCCTTCCCGCACCGGATCCTGCGGCAGGTCCGCTTCCGTCAGCCGGAGTCGTATCTGGAGCGGGCCGGCCGGGGAGTGTTCCTCGCCGAGAGCGGCGAGGTCAGCCGCTCCGACCTGCCGTTCGAGTTCATGCTGAACGCGCTGCGGCTTACCGAGGGCGTGCCCTCCGCCCTCTTTGCGGCGCGGACCGGCCTGCCGGTTTCGGCCATAGAAGAATCCTTGACGAAGGCGGAACAACGGGGCCTGATCGAGCCGGACCACCTCGTGCTGCGCCCCACCGAACTCGGGCGGCGCTTTCTGACCGACCTGCAGTCGATGTTTCTACCCGTGGCGCGCACCTGAGTTGTGCGGCAAGATGCACTAAAGTAGTGCAACGTGCACCACGCAGGTGCTTCCCGAACCGGCTATGCTTCGTTTTATCCCCCTGGGAGCGGCTCGCAAGCGCTTGTTGCACAAGGCTAGTGCAGTTCGGCATACCCGAGC
>Ga0316188_10001621_pt1 | contig 10703 bp, 7 predicted proteins | sample Phiworburrow1_MG_FD_204933 | JGI IMG/M metagenome (GOLD analysis project Ga0316188, IMG submission 204933) | Coastal sediment microbial communities from Maine, United States - Phippsburg worm burrow 1 | ecosystem: Environmental > Aquatic > Marine > Coastal > Sediment | place: USA: Maine... | reverse complement strand
CCCTGTTTCCCTACCTGAAGGCAATTGGGTTCATTTCGATATTGAAGATAACCCACTTACAGGTAGCGGTGCAAAACACGTGTATCTCTGGGGATTTCTGGTACCTGAATATAATCATGAGAATTTTGAATATGTATGGACTGACAATGATGCTGAAGATGAGCAAGGCTGGCTGCAATTTATTGCAAAGATTGAAGAATACAAACAACGTTATCCATCTTTGATACTGGCACATTATTCGAGTCATGAACGTTCTACCATTAAGTCCTACGCTAAACGCTATCGTATGGAAAATCATCCTACCGTCACTTACCTGCTGGGTGAAGACAGCCCATTATTTGATATACAAATGCCTGTCCTGGAAAGCCTTGTTTTGCCATTGCAGGGATACGGCCTGAAGGATATTTGCAAACATAAAGATTTGGTCAATTTCCAGTGGCAAGATGATGATTCCGGCTCACAGTGGTCAGTTGTTCAATTTAATCGTTTTCTTGACGAAACTGAACAACAAATCAAAGAAATTCTAAAATCGGATATTCTAGGCTATAACCGGGATGATGTTATAGCAACTAGACGACTGGAAGAATGGTTAAGATTGAATTTTTAGAGATGAAACTTTCTAAAAAAGAGCAGCTGCAGCAATACAGAAGAATGGTATTTAACGTTATTGCTCGTAACCAGGATGATCACACCAAGAATATTGCCTTTTTGATGACCCCGCAAGGACAATGGTCACTCTCCCCTGCTTTTGATATGACGCACTCTTATAAACACGGTCAAGGCTGGACACAAACCCATCAAATGTCGATCAATGGGAAACGCGATCATTTTACCCGGCAGGATCTCATCGATGTGGCACATAGCAATGATCTTAAAAATCCGAAGAAGGTCATTGCTGATGTCATTAAAGCCGTTGAACAATGGCCAACCTTTGCGGCTGAGGCCGGTGTGAATGCACAGAAAATAAACGCCATCGCCAAAGACCATCGACTGGCTTTAGCCTGATAATGACCACAATAAAAGTAACCAGGAGGTAACTTGTGATATTTAAAATCAAATGCTTTTTTATTTGTTTCACCCTGCTCTTTTCCTCCATTGCAAGTGCAGACTGGGTAACACCCGCTGAGCGGGTTAAACAAGGTATCTCTCTTAGAGAAGGACCTGGCGCGAGTAGTCGCTATCTGGGCCAGCTCGATGTCGGCCAGCGACTTGAGCTAATTCGCTCTGTACCTTACTGGCATGAGGTACAACAAGCCGATGGCACGCCTGCATTTGTTAGCAAGTCATGGTCAACGATCATCCCCGATGATGCGACCACTTCAGCGACAGCAAACACCTTTACCATTGATGTCATTGATGTCGGCACAGGTCTGGCCGTTCTCATACAGGGAAGTGATTTTGCCATATTGTTTGACGCTGGTAGTAACGATGATCTGGCAACAGGGCCAGACAATCGACTGATGGCCTTTCTATCGGCAGCCTATCCCAACCTCACACGGCTCGATCACGTTATTCTGAGCCACCCGCATCGCGATCACGTGGAGTTATTACCGGATGTGATGCGCGCACTGGACATTGGTGATGTCTGGGATTCAGGTGCGATAAACAACATCTGTGGTTACCGGGCATTTATTGATGTGGTTGCTGATAAAGCGCTCACCTACCATAACGCCCGATACAATTACGGAACACATACCATTCATTCACCCGAAGAAAAGCGTTGTTACGGATTACCAAATGCCCCATTTAATGTAACCGTTAATCACAGCAGCCAAATTGATGAACAACCCATTACCCTGGGAGACAATGCCAGTATGCGCTTTTTACATGCCAGTGGAACAAAGCGTGGCAGCTACAATAATAACAGCCTGGTTGTCCGTTTTGATTTAGGTAGTCACCGCGTCCTGTTTATGGGTGATGCTGAAGCTGGAGATAGAAATAACTGGGGTAATGATGCACCAAAAAACAGCTCTATCGAAGGCATCCTCCTTGCCTGCTGCAGTACGGCGCTTCGCGCCGATATCCTGATAGCCGGCCATCATGGTAGCCGCACTTCTTCACGAAAAGATTTTCTGGATGCGGTTCAGGCATCAACATACATTATTTCATCAGGACCCACAAAATATCACGGAATAAAATTACCAGACAATATTGTGACTACTGAACTCGATGCACGTGGGGATTTATTTCGCACAGACCATGATGATATGGCCTGTGCCAATGATACCAGTAAGATAGGGGCTGATAATGATGGTAAAGCAGGTGGATGTGACAATATTCGCATTACGCTTGATAATAATATCAGCGCTCAATACCTCAACCTTTCTGATTAACCGGAAATTGCCAACCTATAAGGCCTGATACTTTTCACTCACTAAATTAATATACTACCACCTTAAGAAACTGCTTTTAGAGAAGCGTTTCGTATGAGATCTCTGACATCGCTTGAAGTTAAACCTTTACTAAGTATCTTATTACAATAACGTAATGTTTCCTTTTTTTCACTCTCAGGAATATTAGCGTCAGCCGTAATAAGAAACTTCGCTGCATTTTTACACTTATTTTCATTTTTATAAATGAATTTAAGTAATTGAAGGCCATCTATACCAGGCATGTGGTAATCAATAAGAAGGAGATCAAATCGTGTTTCTTCTATATGCCTAATAGCATCGGAGGGAGAAGAACAGAATGTTACCTCCACATCATCACGTCGTAGAAATTGTGGCGATAGAAGCTCTTCCATTTGACTTAAATGTTCTACATTGTTATCAACAACAAGCGCCCTAAATCCACCCTTTGTTACATTATGGACATACGTGGTACTAAATGCTTTTTCATCACATATTTCAGTGACGGTGCAGTTATTCGTTTGTTTACCAGTATTATTGTTAACACTAAATAATTCTTTGTCTTTACAAATAACCGGTATAGTAATAGAGACTTTTGTGCCAAAGCCCTTATTACTATCAATCTCAATTTTACCGCCGAGGAAATCAGTAAAGCGATACATTGTTGCTAAACCGATTCCCCATCCATCTTTTTTACGCTTAATATTGTTTTGTAATTGGTTGGGCGAATCCGTTAGTATTTTTACTTCGTCTTTAGAGAGACCGATACCACTATCATGTATTACAACGCAAAGGTTGTTTTCAATAAGCTCATATGTCGTATTAACATAGCCCTTGTTTGTGTATTTTATTGCATTATCAATCGCATTAGAAATGATGATCGATACAAGATCATAATCCAGATAAACATCTTTACTTATACTGCCTTTAGATACACATTCCCAGACAATATATTGTTTTGCTTTACACTTTACTGAGAACTGTTTGTCTAAATCTGAAAAAAGTTTATTTAGATCAATCCAGTCATCATTGCGTGTTAAGGAATTATTTTCCAGGGCGGACAAACACAAAATAGCGGTTACATGTTTATTCAGCGCATCTATTTCAGAAAAAGATTTTTTTAAAGTGAACAACACATCATCATGTCTATTTTCAGTACAATGGTGGATAGCAATATCAAGTAATGTTTTTATACTACCAATCGGTGAACGTAGTTCGTGTGCTGCAATTTGTAATATATTATTTTTAAGCTCAAATACCTGTTCCTGATACTCAATATCATGCCATACCTTTTCTCTTTCTCTCGCAATAATATTGAACGATCTGGAAAACTCCCAGACTTCAATAATTTTAGTGTCTTCCGAAAAGTATAACCCTTTTTCACCGGCTGCTAAACGTTTCGCAGACTCCACCATATTTGCGACATTTCTTTTTATCGATCTAAAAACGAGAAAGAATATTGCTGCGGTAATAAGCGCAAATATTATGGACAATATAATTGAATTTATAAGTGTGGAATAAGCGGGCTTATCACCTAATACATTAGTTGACTCTATCCGCAAAGAGCCGATTTCTTCTTTTCGGCTTTCACTAATGAAATCACTCGAGAATAATGGAACTTTTCTCGACATAATTTTATCAACTTCCATTACATCAAAATCGTCATTAATAACATAAGCAACGACTTCGTTATATTGATCTCTAATGGTTAAGCTATAAATAAAATTATAAGAAATTAAAGCCTTTAGTGTTGTATCAAGAAAATTTTTATCTTCAGATTCAAGCGCTAGAGCGATAACATTTGAAGCAAGAAATTCTGTTTCATTTCTAAATCGTTTAAATTCTACGTCCACTGCCTCATTAGATAGGCTATATATGGAAAACAAAATCGGTCCATATATAAAAAATGACACTAAAAAAATAGACCCACAAAGAACTTGTTTATACGAAAATCGTTTTTCTTTTCCACTCATAGTTGAATTTTCATTCATACGAGACAGCAGAACAGGCAGCATTTTCTAATCAATATATACCGCAGAATAATTTTTTATATTATATCCTTTGCATACATATAGAATTTACGTTGATGCTGTGATACAGGAGGTATCGATATCTATTGTAAAGACACATAAAAAAGGTGTTTTATGATGAAATTAACCTGCTCCCTGGTTTGACCGTCTGTATGATCTCCTTTTAATCGATAAAGATAATAAGCTACTTAATATCGCACATTTTTCCTATATTAGGAATACATAATATTGGTTATTTTCATGATAATGCGTAGAGATTATCCAAATAATATAGAATCTAAATACATTAACCAGATTTATGATTATTGTAGCTATGTAAATGCTTTCTAAAAAAATCACAGAAATGGTCTTTATTTATTTTTTTCTGTTAGTAATTGAAGTTCATTTTTAATTGCTATTTTTATATATTCAGATGGACATTCTGTTTTATACGGGTCAGCAAAATCATTCGCCATCTTAATGGCTTTATCTTTAATGCGAACCAGGTCGTTACTTGATAGTGAATTAAATGACGCGCCAGTAACTTCCGTTACTAAAGACATGACTATAAATTGTAACTTTTCATCATTTTCTTTTACTACCTGCTGAAGATCCAGAATTGTCGGTGAAGCTGCGCCCGTTTCATCAACAAAAGGGTAAAAACCACCAACCTTCCACCATGTCTTGATCTGTGAGATATTATGATGAAATGAATACTTCTCTTTCAATGCACTTATTATCGCATCAATTTTCAGCATCGGAGGTGCGCTTTCCTGAAACCAGGAGCGTACAGTAGTGTATTTGAGATCACTAAAGAAATCAGGCCGAGAATCGGTTAGATAGGATTGAAAATCTCTCACTCTACCTCTCCCTTGTTTAAAGCCAATTTGATCTAATATATGTGATAAACGATCACCTGGTGAATCATATGGTTCATATTCAGCTTGGCTGTTAGTATCCATAAAATGTGTCTCACCTCCAGGCAGAAAAGCCCAGTTATAGCATTATTTATTGTAGTTATTACATATATTCTACACTTTTGTGCATTTTTTATTGTACAAAAAATAATCTTAATTTAATAGCGAGTACAGAATAGACATTAGACCGATAATAAATAATTTCTAAAGATGGAGTTTCATCACCTTATTTACTGAAAAATCAGTAAGTGAAGGGAAACATTCTCGATTTAGAAGATAAACCTTTAATTCCGCCCGTGATCGCTGTCCTTCAACTGACATTCCGATGATGTTTTGACCGTTTGTGCCCTTTTGGTGTATATCTAATGCCTGTAGTTCGCGTTGCAGAAGTGTATATACTTTTTTGTCACCTGCCCTCTTCTCGTAAAGACTGCGTTTTAATGAATTGTGTTTCAAATATAGAATAAATATCGATGGTGTTACTAAAGCTATATGTTCCTCAAGTACATGAACCGGTGCTGCCGCTTCATTAACTCGTATATGTCTGCGACGAATTCCTTTTAACAACCATGCAATAAAATCATTTTGAGCCAGAATATCTTCTTGAATTTTCCTGGAGGGTTTCCACCCTTTTTTGGCTTCGATTGAATTAATCCCTGCTTCAGATATAACCGTACTATTTCTAGTATCTTCCTGCTTCTTTATAATCTTAGGTTTAACGACAGCTTTACTTTTCTTTATTTTGTTTGTTTTCTCGACATCGGGATTTACAAAATCTAAAGCATTCTTTTCATAATTTTGATCATCATCTATTGTTTCAATGGGAAGATCATCAGGGTTTAAAAGATTACCTTTTCTGTCAACCGGTGTGATTTCACCATCAAAGGCAACTGGATTACTTGTTGGCCAGATTAGTTCATTGTTAAATCGTAAAAAAGTAAGTTTTTGTTTCCAGTTTTTAGCAAAATCATTTATTTCTGCTGACCATACACTGTCACCTTCAACATTTGGAATCAATAGGTCATGTTCACGCAATATCTCAAATAAACGGACAACACTTTTAGGGATGCCTTTATGTCCTTCATTGACAAGCTGTGCACGTACCGCTTCCATCCCCGCTTTTGACACAACCCACGTTTCTTTGTCGGTAACCCAAACAGCGGCACCGGGTCTGTTTCTTTTCAAATCACCATCATTGATTAATTTTCTAAGTGAAACGATAAGCTTTTCATGCAATGGTATCGAACTTGAATGATCAGTATTAACACCGGTTTCTGCACCTAGATCTCTAGCAACACTTGAACAGTCAGCTGTTCTAACTATTTCAGCAATTACCTGCCCACCAAAAGTTGAATGCGTTACTGTACTAAACAGCTGTGATAGTAGTTCGGTATCTTCAAATAACCATTTAGCTGCTTTCCTGGTTAGCAGTCTTGGCAACAATGACATGGCTGCTTTTTCATGAAGTGATTTAGCAAGCTTTGCGTTCCCTTCCCTTTTCTTATAACGATAAACGTATTCAGAACCAACAGGTACATTTGAATACCATGGGTGCCAGTGTTGAAACTCGCTGCCATTAACAGAATATACAACTTCAATGTCAGTAATTATCTTTCCAATATCGTGAGCTAAGATTGCAATTAATGCAGCAAATCTCCAACGATCCGCAGATGAAGTTATTTCTTCTGGTTCTGTATTCGGCGGTAATACATATCCATGGGAGATTCTAATTCCAGCATGTAGTGTTTCTAGTGTGTGGTCGATTAATCCACCAGCTTTTGAATGATGATGCATTTCTGATGCAGGTACTTCCTGGACAATTTCAGCAAATTCTTTTATCGCAGAATAGTAGTGTTCCTGCCAAACTGATTCAGTCACACTGAATAAACGTTTTATATTTTTTATATGTTCTTTTCTATGCTGAACATCAAGAATGTCATCACCAGATTTAGCAATAAGATATTTGCTTTTTTTCTCAACAACCTCTGGCTGGTTCAATCTTCTTTTTAATAAACGGAACATATTTTCCTCCGAGTTGAAGGATGCCTTATATAACTCCGTGTTGAAATTAAAAATGGGTCAACGATGATAGACCTTAAAAACATCACCCTGATAGTGTCGGTAACGCAAACTAAACAATATGCAACATCCTCTTTTAAAACAAACAACAAGAAAAACTTATGACCAGGGAATCAAATAAGTTAACAGCTTATTCACTTAAGTTAAGTGTAAAAGATAAACAAGTGATGAAATTGATATGCGCTCTAGATTCAGAATTAAAATATCAATATAGTTTTTTTGATGAAGCGGTTAAATGGGCTGATATAAATAAAAGTGATCTTATGGCAATTGCTAATCCTAAAGATGGTACCAACCAAACATATTACCTAAGTAGTTCTGTTGATTTCCTCGAAGGTTTGGAACAAGAATGGAACTGTAATACGACACGTGCTTTGTATACGTCTGTTATACAGTTTTTAAGGTTTAGAGAAAAGAAACTAAAGGATCAAAATTTAAACAATCTCAGCTTAGTAACAAATTATTAGTTTTTTTAAAAATTTTTTAAACGTCATACTATGACGGACTAATTAAGACTATATAAAAGACTAAAGAAGACTAAGAAACATATTTATCAAATAAAACCATATAAAAACAATAAGATATAGAGCCTTTAGTTTTTGTTTAAACACTTATTACACGTTATTAAAACATCTATTACACTATGCTTAAACACCTATTACACGCAACTTAAACACTTATCACACTGTATTCAAACACCTATTACACGTTTAGCTGTGGATAACTTGATCCCATAATTTAACTATATAAATCAATATGATACATGGTTATTTCTGTCCGTTCAATTCGTTAAAACACCTATTACACGCAACTGGATTAGCGTTCTTTTTGCTGATTATTTGTCAAAATTCTATGCCATGGCTGCTAAATTGAGCCAGATAAGGTCGAAATTAAAGGCAATATCTGTTCGATAAAAGTACCAAACGAGCAAAAAACCCAGTTACAGTGCGAAAAATTGTTTATTTAACATAAAATACATTCATTTAAACACCTATTACACGCAACTCTAATTAATTAGCTTTAAACACTTATTACACGTAATATTTGATAATTATGATATATGAATGGAAATTTTGTCCAATGAAAATATGATGGGTATAGGTAGTTTTATGTGAACAGAGGGTGTTCAAACATCTATTACACTGAGATTAGGCTTTTATAGCGATGATGGTAAATGGTATAGCCCTACCCGTTCCGACAACATCAGAGTCAAGAAGATAGCCGGCGCTTTCTAGTTCTTTGAGGGCATTTATGAAATTCTTTTTTAAGTCGGATTTTCGGCAGATGTATCCAATAGCCGAGGCAACATCATCAAGTTTATTCAGTTTTGTAAGTTCTTTTTTCATTTGGTTAAGCTGGCCACTTAAATATCGGTGCAATGCTTTTGCTAATGAAGTTTTTAACTTTTTCCGAAGTTCCCAGTCCAGGTATGTATATTCGTTTTCAAGCCAATAGGTAAAGATCGGTGAGAATTGACCGAAGATAAATCCTTCTGATTCGTAACGTTGCCATTCGATGTCAATTAACTTAATGGGCTTACCTATTTCGCAATTACCCAAATAACGGTCTTCTTTTTTTAGGCTCAAGATGATCGTTGAACTACCAAGACGCTCTATGGATTCAATGATTCTTTTTCTCTCGCGACCACCGTTGGATAAACCAAGCTCTTTAAGGATTTCGCTGACAGTGCAAAGAACAACATTAACGTGGACATTGCCATCTTTATCCGCTTTATAAGTTATTGGTACTGATATTGGTAAATTTGCGTGTTCACCACTGAGCCTTTTTTTTGATAATAACGATAAAGCATACATTACATCTTCATCGAATACACATAGGTTTGCACCGTATCGTTTACCTTTACCAAATGGAGTATCAAATCGTAAAGCATTATCGATATCAAGGAGTTCTTTCTGTTTTGCCTTTGGTATAGGCATGAATAAAGGAATTCGAGTAAGTAGCGTCGGAAGCGCTTCTTTTTGTTTAATTGGTATGGCGCTGAATAAACCCAACTGCTCATTTTGGAATACTCTGGCTTCAGCGTTCTCTATTATTTGTTCGCTGGTCAGACCTTTGTTCGATTTAATTTTTTTCTGAGGGGGTGTTTCTTTGACTTGTGTAAGCTCTGCTTCCAAAGCTTTCAAATCATGATTTTGTTCTGCAACTTTATTACCAAGTTTTTTTAACTTTTCAGCTAATCCTGCACTCATTATTTACGCCCTCTTTTTATTATTTTTATATAAAGCACATGAGTTTATTATTACTTAAATGAAACTTTTGATAAAAATAAAGCCGATAATCATCAAAATAGACTTTATCTTGCCAATCCGTGAATATACAATGGTATTATCCATGTTCGATGATAAAAGTCAAATTGAACAATAATAACAATACAGGGCAAACACGATGGCCGAGAAAGAAATTCAAAAATCTTATATCCAGTCAATTCTTAATAAGATTCAAATAGTTGTAACACGTGGTGAGACCATTATGAAGGAAATACCTGGTCTTGTAAAAAAAGCTCAAAAAAACAAACATGATACAGAATGGTTTGAAGCGAGCGAAATGGATGAGCGAGTACAAAAACGCAGATATGGCACAACACAGGCCGCAGAATTAGCCGGTATAAGCCACTCCCTACTTTATGCCGCTGAACAAGATGGTCGTTTACCAGAACCTGAATACCGATCTGATACAGAAAAAAAAGTACGTGCTGGATATACAATAAACCATATTAATCATATTCGTGAAGTTTTTGGCACGAGTCCGCGAAAACCTGACGACGCCCTGGCTGCAGTTATCGGGATATTAAACCTAAAGGGTGGAAGTCAAAAAACGACTACATGCCACCTATTCTCTCAATACCTGGCGATTAGAGGTTATCGTGTACTTGTTGTTGACACTGATCCACAAGGTTCATTGAGCTTCTTTTTTGGTAAGCGACCAGATGACAATATTCACTATGAGAACACGATAGCGCCATTCTTTCTCGAAGACGATGAATCACTGGTTGCCGCTGGACACCCAGAAGGTGCTTCGCGTTCTTTGCATTATGCTATTCAGAAAACCTACTGGAACAATATAGATATTATTCCAAGTTGTCTTCAGAACTTAAATATTGACCTTATGATGCCAAGAGTTATGGATGCAGCTAATGTGCCATTTGAAGATCGGATAATGAAACTTCGGTATGGGCTGCTTGAGGTTGGCAAGGATTACGATTTTATTTTGGTTGATGGAACACCATCTTTGAATATAAGCACACTGAATGTCGTTTCAGCGTGCGATGTCTGTTTTGTTCCAACGCCAGCAGCAATGTTGGATTTTGCTTCGACTTTACAGTTCTCAGA
>Ga0316188_10001620_pt1 | contig 10709 bp, 8 predicted proteins | sample Phiworburrow1_MG_FD_204933 | JGI IMG/M metagenome (GOLD analysis project Ga0316188, IMG submission 204933) | Coastal sediment microbial communities from Maine, United States - Phippsburg worm burrow 1 | ecosystem: Environmental > Aquatic > Marine > Coastal > Sediment | place: USA: Maine... | reverse complement strand
TTAATCGGAAATTATTTTCAAGTTGGGTATTTCTTTCATTATCTTTTTCCTAAGTTTCCTAAACCTCTAGAGGTTTTTGCACGTCAGGCTTTTTATGATCCGGATATGGACATTTCAGGGAATAACAATTTCGAGTATTCTTTCGGGATGAACTGGTTCTTTAAGGGTCACAAGAATAAACTGACTTTAGACTATTCTTATCTTGACTTCAATCAGTTCAGCATTGAAGACAATACAGAGCACATGGTTCGAATTCAATGGGACGTTTCCATTTTTTAATATAAGTCAGTTTAATTGTATCTTTGAATCAAATTTAATTGCCACATGAAATTAGATCTAATTCCCAAAATAAAACACACTTCAGAAAACAACTTTTTTTTACTGGCGGGTCCCTGTGCAATTGAAGGTGAAGAAATGGCCATGCGAATAGCAGAACAGGTACTGAAAATAACCGATAAATTAAAGATACCCTATGTTTTTAAAGGGAGTTTTAAAAAAGCAAACAGGTCTAGAATTGACAGTTTTACGGGAATTGGAGATGAAAAAGCCCTGAAGATTCTTGCAAAAGTGGGAAGAGAATTCAACATTCCAACGGTAACAGACATTCACAGTGAAACCGATGCGCTTAAAGCAGCTGAATATGTTGAAGTTTTGCAGATCCCTGCTTTTTTGGTGAGACAAACGGATTTGGTGGTGGCGGCAGCAAAAACCGGACGGGTTGTTAATTTAAAAAAAGGACAGTTTATGAGCCCTGATGCCATGCGTTATGCGGTAAATAAGGTTCATGATTCTGGTAATAAGAAAGTTTTGATCACCGATAGGGGCACTATGTTTGGTTATCAGGATATGATCGTTGATTATAGGGGAATACCCGTGATGCAAAAATTTGCCCCAACGATATTGGATATTACGCATTCCTTACAGCAACCAAATCAGAGCAGTGGAGTCACCGGGGGAAAGCCGGAACTTATTGAAACTATCGCCAGAGCAGGTATAGCAGTTGGTGTTGACGGTATTTTTCTCGAAACCCATCACGATCCCGCTACGGCAAAATCAGACGGGGCAAACATGCTTAAATTAGATTATCTCGAAGATTTGCTCACCAAGCTGGTAGCCATTAGAGCTACCATTAACAATTTTTGATTATTTTCTGAATTCACTTAAGAAGATGGCCGTTGCCATAGCCACATTCAGACTCTCGGTGAGTTGTTGTTTACCAAATTGAGGGATGGTTAATTTTTTGTTTACCAGGGCACTAACATCTTCAGAAATGCCATTGGCCTCGTTGCCAAAAATGAGCACTGCATCAGATTCTATATCACATTCATAAAGGTTATCTCCATTTAGAAAAGTTCCGTAAACGGTTCGCTTTTCTTCCTTCAAATAAGATTTCAAATCCATATATACGATTGAAACACGAGCCAGTGAACCCATACTGGCCTGTACTACTTTTTGATTATAGCAGTCAACCGTTTTGGTAGAACAAACCAATTGGGATATTCCGAACCAATCACACAACCTAATAATTGTACCCAAATTTCCAGGGTCATTGATGTCATCTAGTACAACGGTTAAGCCATTATGAATGGGATCCTTAAGGGGTGGGATTTCAAATATTCCGAGCACTTGATTCGGTGTAGATAAATCGCTTATTAATTGGAGTTCTTTTTCTGTAATTAATTGATGTTCTGCAATTTTAAAAGGATTTCTATAGGCTTCCGTGCAATATAACTTTTTAAGTTTGAATGATGACCCCAAAAGTTCCTCAACCACCTTAATTCCTTCGGCCAGGAACAAGTGTTCTGCCTGCCGATTTTTTTTTTTCTTTAAACCTTGTATAAACTTTAACTGATTTTTGCTTAGCATCTAAATAGTATTACTTTTGAAATAGTTTTAAATTAACACTTGTTGCATTCAATTTTTGCCAAAATATGGTTATTTGCATGGATACTTTTGCTTTTGGTGTCTTGCAATAGTATTAAATATGTGCAAGAAAACGAAAATTTACTCAAAGAAAATACCATATTGGTCAATGGCGAAAAGAATAAGGATTCAGAAATTGCGAATTACCTCGCTCAAAAACCGAATCGCCGAACCTTAGGGGTGCCCATTTCACTGCATCTTTACAATTTTGGAAATCCCGATTTTGAAATGACCTTCGATGAATGGATTGAGAATCATCCTAAAAAATATGATAGATATGAAAGGATTTTTTCAAAGAAGCAGACCTTTGGTATTTACAATAGCAGGAAGGGGGTTAATAGTTGGTTGCTTAGAAAAGGAGAGGCTCCTGTAATTTATGATCAATCAAAAGCCGCCAGATCTGCCAACACCCTAAAGGAATATTTTATTTCAAAAGGATTTTTTGAGGCTGAAGTTGATTTTCAAACAAAAGCAGAAGGAGAAAAGGAGTTGTCAGTTGATTATAATGTAACGACAAACCGCCAATATTTTATTGATTCTGTATCTGTTGAAATTGAGTCTCCTGTATTGGATTCCATCTACAAGATAAACAGAGATTATTCGATACTCAAAAAAGGGGAACCATTTGTATTTGAAGATTTTGAAAAGGAGGAAGCCCGACTGGTTAAACTATTTAGAAATTCAGGCATTTATCAATATAAGAATTATGGCTTGGGCTTTTGGACTGACTCCATTAAGGGATCCTATATGAAGGATGTTCTTTTAAGAATCCCGGACAGACAAATAAGCATAAATGACTCTCTGGTAACGGTACCCTACAAGATACAAACTGTTGATAGAATAAATATATATACAGATTTTTCAATTCGAAACAGAAGAAGGACCGTTCAGGATTCTGTATTCTATAAGGGATTTAATTTTTATAGCTTTGAAAAAATGAAGGTTAAACCAAAATATCTGGTGAATTCAATTTTCATGACCCCGGGGGGCATCTACAAAGATTCTGAAAAATCACAAACTCAGAACTATATTAGAAACCTTCAAACCTTTTCTTCATCGGTTGACATAAACTATACAGAGAATGACGACGAATCACTTACTGCCGACATTTACCTCAACCCACTTAAAAAATATGCTTTAACCGTTGATCTTGATGCAACCACTTCGAACATTAAGCCTTTCGGAATTTTAGGCAAATTTTCTTTTTTAGGCAGAAATTTGTTCAGAGGCTCCGAAATTATGGAATTATCTTTTCAAGGGTCCTTTTTCAATGTGGCGAATGACGCCTCTGAGAGTGATAAATTTTTCAATGCCTGGGAGGTTTTATCAAGTGCTTCAATAAGGTTTCCCAGAATTTTGTTTCCAATTAATACGACGTCTTTGATCCCAAAGTATATGGCTCCCACAACAAATTTCGACGCCATTGTTAGTTTTCAGAAAAATGTGGGCCTTGACAGGCAGACCACTACAGCGGCGATGTCCTACGCATGGAAGAGCTCAAAAAGAGTGGGGCACAGGATTGATTTGATCAATCTAAGTTACATCAAGAATCAGAACATAGATAATTATTTCAATATTTATGATTCTGAATACCAAAAGCTAAATGATGTTTCTGAAAACGTATTTGGAGTGCCCCTATCCAAGAACAATAATGATATTTTAGCATTTATGGATGACTTTCTAGATCCTGGGAACGGATATGACCAGGCCTATCCAAATGATTACAATACCGTTTCAGACGTTGACGAGCGGAGGGCGATACTTATTGAAGATTCATTTGTACCCGCCATAAGTTACTCCTTTACCTATAATACCAGGGAAAATATTAAGGATAATGATTTCTCCTATTTTACTGGCAGAGTGGTTTCAGCCGGAACATTTACAGACCTGCTTTTCCAGAATAAAAATGACATCGGACAAAGAGTATTGTTCGATGTACCTATTGCGCAGTATCTCAAATTAGAATTTGAATACAAGAAATATTGGGAACTGGGTTATGAAAACATTTTGGTGTTTAGAACCTTTGCAGGAGGAGCTATTCCTTATGGCAATTCTTCAAATGTCCCTTTTAGCAGAAGTTACAGTGCAGGGGGGAGTAATGAAATGAGGGCATGGAGAACCTTTGACCTTGGACCCGGATCAGAAGTGAACAATTTGGAATATAAGGTGGCTACTTTGAAATTGATAGCCAACCTTGAGTACAGGTTCAGGTTGACAAATAAAATTTACAGTGCCTTTTTTATAGACGCTGGCAACATTTGGGACATTACGAATTCCAATCTGGTTACTGATGAGGGTAAATTCACGAGTTTGGCCTCTTTAAAAGATACCGCCGTAGGTTCAGGGTTTGGTCTCAGATATGATTTTGGGTTTTTGGTTTTCAGGTTTGACGTCGGTTTCAAAACCTATGAGCCTTATTTATCATCTAATAATAAATGGCTGGTGAACTATAATTTTGGCAATGCGGTCTATAATATTGGTATAAATTATCCATTCTAATGACTAGAATTTCGTACTTTTGTCGACTAGTTATATTCAATAAAACCAAATAAAATGTCACAAAAAATCAAATCAGGGGTGGCTACCGGAGATACGGTTCAAGCCATTTTCAAATTAGCTAAAGAGAAGAGTTTTGCATTGCCTGCTGCCAATGTCATCAGCTCTAGCACCATAAATGCCGTCATAGAGGCCGCAAAGGAACTGAATGCACCGGTAATTGTTCAATTTTCAAACGGGGGGGCTCATTTCAATGCCGGAAAGGGCTTGAGCAATGAGAATCAAAAAGCAGCTATAGCAGGGGCCATAGCCGGAGCTAAACACGTGCACATCATGGCTGAAGCATATGGTGTACCCGTAATTTTGCATACGGATCATTGCGCGAAGAAATTGTTGCCCTGGATTGACGGACTGTTAGATGCAGGTGAAGCATTTTATAAGGAGAATGGGGTACCATTATTCAGCTCTCACATGATTGACCTTTCTGAAGAACCCATAGAAGAAAACATTGAGATATCCAAACGCTATTTGAAGCGTATGAGCAAAATAGGGATGACCTTGGAAATTGAATTAGGGATCACCGGAGGAGAAGAAGATGGTGTTGATAATTCTGATGTTGACGCTTCTAAATTATATACTCAACCTGAAGAAGTAGCCTATGCTTATGAAGAATTATTGAAAGTGAGTCCAAGCTTTACCATTGCCGCATCTTTTGGTAATGTTCATGGCGTATACAAACCAGGAAATGTAAAACTTACACCTAAGATCCTTGATAACTCTCAAAAATATATTGAGAAAAAGTTTCACACCGGTAAGAATCCGGTTGATTTCGTTTTTCATGGCGGTTCAGGTTCTACGCTTGAAGAGATTAGAGAAGCCATTGGATATGGTGTGATTAAAATGAATATCGATACGGATCTGCAATATGCCTATATGGCCGGAGTTAGAGATTATATGGCCGAAAAAACTGATTATTTGCAGGGTCAGATAGGTAATCCGGATGGAGCTGATGCTCCAAACAAGAAATATTACGATCCAAGAGTTTGGGTAAGGTCCGGAGAAATTTCTTTTAAGGAAAGGATAAAGCAGGCTTTTCACGATTTGAATAATATTGATACACTGTAATAACAGTTGATCAGACATGGAGTAGCGGGATAAACGCTACTCCATATTTTTTTTCTAACTTGCCAACTATAATTTGGTTTTTAATGTTTTTGGGCAAATAGCAATAACGTAAAATGCGCATGTATGAGTTCATGGTTTAAAAGAACAAATAAAGGGATACAGACTCCCACCGATGAGAAAAAGGACACACCCAAGGGATTGTGGTATAAAACTCCGAGCGGAAAAATTATTGACTCAGATGATTTAAAAGCTCATCTGTTTGTAAGTCCGGAGGACGGATATCACGTAAGGATTGGAAGCACAGAATATTTTGAAATACTTTTTGATAATAATAAATTCAAGGAACTTGACGCGAAGTTGACCTCTAAGGATCCTTTGAATTTTACAGATACCAAAAAATATACAGATAGGATCAAGGAGGCCCAGCAAAAGACCAATTTGCAGGATGCCGTTAGGACGGCTGTTGGAAAATCTTTGGGTAAAGAATTGGTCATTGCCGCTATGGACTTTAGTTTTATAGGAGGCTCCATGGGAAGTGTGGTTGGCGAAAAGATCGCCCGTGCCATTGATTATTCAATTAAAAATAAATTACCATTTTTAATGATATCTAAATCAGGAGGAGCCCGAATGCAGGAGGCTTCATATTCATTGATGCAATTGGTTAAGACTTCAGTTAAATTGGCCCAGTTGGCCGAGGCCGGATTACCCTATATTTCATTGTGTACCGATCCAACGACAGGAGGAACAACGGCTTCTTATGCCATGTTAGGAGATATTAATATTGCCGAACCCAATGCACTGGTAGCATTTGCAGGACCAAGGGTGGTCAAAGACACCACAGGAAAAGATCTTCCCGAAGGATTTCAAAAGTCAGAATTTTTATTGGAGCACGGCTTTCTTGACAAGATCGTGGATAGAACAAATTTGAAAGAACAGGTGAATCTGTTTATTGACCTTATTCAGAACAATCCAATCAGAAAACCGTAATAGCCTATAAAAAAATCGCTTCTATCCTATTTTTAGGAAGAGGTTTTTTTTATAAGTTTTTAATTAGGACCTATTTTATATCTAATGGTTTAATAATAGGCTCATATCAATGAAGAAATCAGATAAATTATTGCCAATCAAAATAATAATATTACCTTTGCCGCCTAATAAAAATATTAGTACATAAAAATTATTAATTTAAATTTAATGTTAGCATGTATTTAAGTACAGAAAAAAAGAAAGAGATTTTCGAAAAACATGGAAAATCTGTAACAGACACCGGTTCTTCTGAAGGACAAATTGCACTATTTACTTATAGAATTAATCATTTAACTGAGCATTTGAAGGAAAATCGTAAAGATTTTAATACCCAAAGATCGTTGGTAAAATTGGTAGGTAAACGCAGAGACCTGTTAAACTATTTAATTAAGACAGATATTACAAGATATCGTGCGATAGTTAAAGAACTAGGTTTAAGAAAATAATACAGGAGAGAGGCGTTATGCCTCTCTTTTAGTTTATAAGTTTTTTGAATAAAATAGGATTTAGAATAAAAGTTAATTAAATTCGTGAAAAATCCGGCCCCCGTTTTTTGAAGTAATAAATGGGAAACTAAAGTAATTCATTGGCAAACTAACCTCTTGATTTCAAGGGTCCAACAACACAACTACAAGTTTAACCATGAATTAATATATCTACTTTTTTAAAGTAGATTCTAAAGAAAAATTATGATACCAAAAGTTTTTAGAGAGGTCATTGACCTCGGTGATGGAAGAGAAATTTCCATTGAAACCGGAAAGTTAGCAAAACAGGCGCACGGTTCGGTAGTAGTTCAAATGGGTAAGGCCATGTTGCTTTGCACAGTAGTTTCTAACTATGAAGCAAGTGCAGTTGATTTTTTGCCACTTACCGTTGATTACAGAGAAAAATTTGCCGCTTCAGGAAGATATCCTGGTGGATTTTTTAAACGTGAGGCCAGGCCGAGTGACGGTGAGGTATTAACCATGCGATTAGTAGACAGAGTATTACGTCCATTATTCCCTAAGGATTACCATTCAGAAACACAAGTGATGATTAAGTTAATGTCTCATGACGAAGACGTAATGCCAGAAGCCTTGGCAGGATTGGCAGCATCTGCTGCGATCCAATTAAGCGATTTTCCATTTGAATGCCCAATATCTGAAGCCAGAGTGGGCAGGGTTAACGGAGAATTCGTTATTAATCCAAGTAGAACACAATTAGCAGAATCTGATATTGATATGATGATTGGAGCCTCAGCCGATTCAGTAATGATGGTTGAAGGAGAAATGCATGAAATTTCTGAAGAGGAAATGGCTGATGCCATAAAATTTGCCCATGAAGCCATCAAAGTTCAAATTGAAGCTCAAATTCGTTTAGCAGAAGCTTTTGGCAAAAAAGAAACTCGCGAGTACGAAACTGCTGAAGAAAACGAAGAATTGGCCAAAAGAATTCGTGATGCTGTTTATGACAAGTGTTATGCCATTGCAAAAAAAGGAACTTCAAAAAACGAGCGAACTACTGAATTTAGCGAGTTGAAAGAAGAATTAAAAGCTTCTTTTACCGAAGAAGAATTGGAAGAATTCGGTCACTTAGTTAGCGGATATTTCAATAAGGCTCAAAAGGAAGCCGTTAGAGAATTGACTTTAGCTGAAGGCTTGCGTTTAGACGGTCGTAAGACTGACGAAATCAGACCTATTTGGTGTGAAGTAGATTACCTGCCTTCAACTCATGGTTCATCAATTTTTACCAGGGGAGAAACTCAGGCTTTGGCAACAGTAACTTTGGGAACTTCGAGAGATGCAAACAAAATTGACATGCCATCATTTGAAGGGGAAGAAAATTTCTATTTACACTATAACTTTCCTCCTTTTTGTACAGGTGAGGCCAGACCGTTAAGAGGAACGTCTCGAAGAGAAGTTGGTCACGGTAATTTGGCTCAACGAGGATTAAAGGGAATGATTCCTACAGATTGTCCTTACACACTGCGGGTTGTATCTGAAGTGTTAGAATCTAACGGTTCTTCTTCAATGGCAACTGTTTGTGCCGGTACGATGGCTTTAATGGACGCAGGGGTTCAAATGATAAGACCTGTTTCTGGTATTGCCATGGGACTGATTTCTGATGGAGATCGTTATGCTGTATTATCTGATATTTTAGGTGATGAGGATCATTTAGGAGACATGGACTTTAAAGTTACCGGAACTACTGAAGGAATTACAGCCTGTCAAATGGACATTAAAATTAAAGGCTTGTCATATGAAATTTTAGTGAGTGCATTAAAACAAGCCCGTGAAGGTCGTTTACACATTTTGGGTAAAATTGCCGAAACTATTTCTCAACCAAATGCAGACGTGAAACCTCACGCTCCAAAAATGGTGACAAGAACAATTCCTAATGAATTCATCGGAGCCTTGATCGGTCCTGGAGGAAAAGTAATTCAGGAACTTCAAAAAGCAACTGGTTGTACCATTGTTATAAATGAGGATCCTATAACTGAAGAAGGAATAGTTGAAATTTTAGGTACCGGACAAGATGGAATTAATGCTGTTTTGGCAAAAATAGATTCATTGTTATTCAAACCTGAAAAAGGAAATGTTTACCAGGTTAAGGTGATCAAACTATTAGACTTTGGAGCTGTTGTTGAATACACAGATGCACCTGGAAACGAAGTGTTATTGCACGTGAGTGAATTGGCATGGGAGCGTACAGAAAATGTTACTGATGTAGTAAAAATGGGGGATGTATTTGACGTTAAATATTTTGGTGTCGATCCAAGAACCCGTAAAGAAAAAGTATCTCGTAAGGCCATTTTACCAAAGCCGGAGGGTTTTGTTGAAAGACCACCAAGAGAGAATAATGATAGAGGAGGAAGAGATAGCAGAGGCGGAGGTCGTGACCATCGCAGAGACGATAGAAAAAGAGATTAAGTACTCTTTTTGAATAATTATTAAAAACCTCAAAATTGATTTTTTGAGGTTTTTTTTATGCTTTTGTAACATTTTTAGGTCTTTGTACGTATAATGATATACACGACAAAACTTTTTTAAACTAAAATTCCATATTTTTAATGAGACAACTAAAAATAACGAAGCAGGTAACGAATCGCGAAACTGCTTCCTTAGACAAGTATTTGCAAGAAATAGGTAAGGTTGATTTGATTACGGCTGAAATGGAGGTTGAATTGGCGCAAAGAATCAAGGCAGGAGATCAAATAGCATTGGAAAAATTAACCAAAGCAAATTTAAGATTTGTTGTTTCTGTTGCTAAACAATATCAAAATCAGGGCCTCACTTTACCGGATTTGATCAATGAAGGTAATTTAGGACTGATCAAAGCAGCTAAAAGGTTTGATGAGACCAGAGGTTTTAAATTTATCTCTTATGCTGTATGGTGGATTAGACAATCCATTTTACAGGCATTAGCCGAGCAATCGCGAATCGTCAGATTGCCTTTGAATAAAATTGGTTCAATCAATAAGATCAATAAGACTTTCGCCAGGCTTGAACAGGAAAATGAAAGGCCACCCTCTGCTGAAGAAATTGCAAAGGAATTGGATATGACGGTGAGTGATGTAAAAGAATCAATGAAAAATTCAGGGCGCCACGTATCTATGGATGCACCTTTAATAGAAGGAGAAGATTCTAATTTGTACGATGTATTGAATTCAGGGGAATCTCCAACTCCTGACAAAAGCCTGCTTCACGAGTCGCTTAAGGTAGAAATACTCAGAGCCTTGGAAACCTTGACACCCAGAGAGGCGGATGTGGTCAAATTATATTTTGGCTTGGGAGATGCTCATCCAATGACCCTTGAGGAAATTGGTGAAACTTTTGACCTAACTCGTGAAAGAGTAAGACAGATCAAAGAAAAAGCAATTCGCAGACTGAAGCATACTTCAAGAAGCAAAATACTAAGAACCTATCTGGGTTAAGTATCTGGATGGAATAAAATAATAAAAGCCTGCGTTAATTCGCAGGCTTTTTATTTTTTATGTTAGTTTTGTAAAAAAAAATTACTTCATGTCACACCTTATAGCGCCCTCCGTTTTAGCGGCCGATTTTGCCAATTTACAGCGGGATATTGAAATGATTAATGCCAGTGAGGCCGATTGGTTTCATATTGACGTAATGGACGGTGTATTTGTTCCGAATATTTCA
>Ga0316188_10001619_pt1 | contig 10711 bp, 2 predicted proteins | sample Phiworburrow1_MG_FD_204933 | JGI IMG/M metagenome (GOLD analysis project Ga0316188, IMG submission 204933) | Coastal sediment microbial communities from Maine, United States - Phippsburg worm burrow 1 | ecosystem: Environmental > Aquatic > Marine > Coastal > Sediment | place: USA: Maine... | reverse complement strand
CGATCAAGCGGGTGGAGATCCTCTCCGCCCTGCAGGAAAAGCTTCCCGAACTGCCGGTGGTCAAACCGGAGGACCTCGGCGTACTGCAGACTCTCGGCCAGATTATCGACCATCTTGCAACAACAGGCAGCAGGACTGCCGCAACGGCGACTCCGGGGCCCGTTGCCAGCACCCTCGACCGGGGTGCAGTGGCGGCCGCCCTGCTCGGGGTGATCGCTGAGAAGACCGGCTACCCGGTGGAGATGCTGGAGCTGGAGATGGCGCTCGACACCGACCTCGGCATCGATTCGATCAAGCGGGTGGAGATCCTTTCCGCCCTTCAGCAACAACTGCCGGCGGCCCCGGCGATCAAACCGGAGCATCTCGGTACCCTGCAGACGGTCGGTCAGATCGTCGATTTCCTGGCCAGCGTAACGGGGGTTGACCAACCCGAGGCAAAACCGGAAGCTTCTCTCGAACTGCCGACGGTGGGCAGCGGGGTTGAGCGCAAGGTGCTCAAGGCCGTTCCTCTGCAGGTTGACAGGGATCGTGTTGCACTCACGTTACCGAAGGGCGCGGTGATCTGGGTCAGCGATGATGGCTCGGCGCTGCCGGATGCGGTGTGCAGGCAACTGACAACACACAACCTGGTTGCTCAAAAGGTCAGCCTCGACGGTCTCGATCGGGTTGTCCCGGCGGAACAGCTGGCCGGACTGATTCTGTTGACTCCGCAATCAGGTGCTGACGATTGCTTCTTGCGGGAGGCTTTCCGTCTGATGCAACTGGCCGGCCCGGGCCTGTTTGCTGGCGCACAAAAGACCGGGGCGGTCATGGCGACCGTCTCGCAACTCAACGGATGCTTCGGTCTGCCGGATGGCGGCCCGGTCAGGGACGCGCTCTCGGGCGGGCTGGCCGGTCTCTCCAAAACCGCGGGCCACGAATGGCCGGAAGTCAGCTGCAGAGCTTTTGATCTCCCGGCAGAACCGGGCGATGCTGACCAGACCGCGGCAATGCTGGTCAACGAGCTGTTGTTCGATGGCCCCCAAGAGATCGGTTTCTCGGCCGAGGGGCTGTGCACCCTCAATCTGCTCAATGAATCGCTCACTGGCGAGCCGCTCGTTACGCCGGTCAGCTACGGCGATGTGGTGGTGATCAGTGGTGGCGCCCGCGGGGTGACCGCCGAGGTGGCCGTTGCCCTGGCAGCTGCCAGCCGGTCAACCCTGTTGCTGCTGGGACGTAGCGATGCGCCTCAGACAGAGCCGAACTGGCTCGAATGCCTGACCGGTGAGGCTGCGATCAAGAAAGCCTTGATCGCCCGCGCCGATGTGCCTTTGAAACCGAAAGACGTCGGCCAGAAGTGCCAGGGGATTCTCGGCAGCCGCGAGATTCGCAATACCCTTCGTCGTATCAAGGAAGCCGGGGGCCAGGCCCTCTACCGTTCCGTTGACCTGCGCGATGGGGATGCCGTGGCGGCTGTTATCCAGGCTGTCCGCGACGAATACGGCCCGATCAAGGGCCTGATTCACGGCGCTGGGGTGCTGGCGGATCGCCTGATCAAGGACAAGACGGCAGAGCAATTCGAGCAGGTGTACAGCACCAAGATCGCCGGATTGCGCAGCCTGTTGGAGGCGGTTGATGAAGACTCACTCAAATTCATGGTGATGTTTTCCTCGTTGACCGGACGTTACGGCCGGACCGGCCAGGTCGACTACGCCGTGGCCAACGAGATCCTCAACAAGATAGCCCAACAACAGGCCGGCTTACGACCCGACTGTCGCGTGCTGTCGCTGAACTGGGGACCGTGGGACGGCGGCATGGTGACGCCGGCTCTGAAAGAAGTCTTCGCCGGGGAAGGAATTGCCGTTATCGACCTCAAGGCCGGCGCCGATTATCTGGTGGAAGAAATTTCCACCCCAGCGGGTGGTCCGGTTGAACTGGTGATCCTCGGCGGTCGACCGGAGGCGGCGAGCGAGAACCTCATCCAGACCCATGAAAATATCTATATCTCCAAGGCCTTCGACCTGGAGATATCCATCGAGCAGTACCCGTTCCTGACATCCCATGTGATCGATGGCAAGGCCGTCCTGCCGATGGCCGTCATGATCGAATGGATGGCCCACGGCGCGATTCACAACAATCCCGGACTGCGTTTCCACGGCTTCAATGATCTGCGCATCCTCAAGGGAATCATCCTGGAGCAGGGGCAGACCCATACTCTGCAGGTAATGACCGGCAAGGCCTTCAAGAGCGGTGGCGTGCATGTCGTGCCGGTGGAACTTTCCGGCATGGCGGCCAGCGGCCAGCATTTTGTCCACTCCCGGGCGAGGATGGTCCTGGCGGCAAAGCTGCCGGAAGGCCGACCGGCCATGGAGCGTCTCGAACTGCCGGCTTACGGTCGCTCCGTTGAGGAGATCTACCAGCCCGACCGGCTTTTCCACGGTCCCGATTTCCACGGAATTCGCGAAGTCATCGGCTGCTCCGCGGAAGGCATCACCTCGCTGGCCTGCCCGGCGCCGCGACCGGGCGAATGGATCAAGCAGCCGTTGCGCAATGCCTGGCTGGCCGATCCCCTGGCGCTCGACAGCAGCTTCCAGATGATGATCCTCTGGAGTTTCGAGCGTTACCGCTCCGGGTCGCTGCCGGTCTTTGCCGGGCGTTACCGCCAGTACCGGGAGAAGTTCCCGGAAACCGGTACGGAAATCCGTATCCGGCTGACCAGCCAGAGCGCCACCAAGGCGGCCGCGGAAATCGACTTCATCGACCCGGTTAGCGGCGCTCTGATCGCGCGCATCGAAGATTACGAGTGCGTCATTGATGCCTCTCTCAATGCGAGCTTCCAGAGGAACAAACTGCAGGGAGCTGCCTGAGGATGAAGCACGGTCAATCGGTTGCCATCGTCGGGGTCGGCGGCATATTCCCGATGTCACCGACCCTGGACCGTTTCTGGGAAACGATCGCCGGCAATGTCGATACGTCCCGGCCGCCGCCGCCGGGACGCTGGCTGCTCGATGCCGACGAAGCTTTCGATCCGGCGATCGGAGCCCCGGACCGGATCTATTCGAAAAAGGGCTGCTTCCTCGATGACGAAGCCGACCCTTCAGTCATCGACGGTTTCGGCATCGATGCGGATTTCCTGTGCGGACTTGACCCGATGTTCCGCCTGCTGCTGCGCACCGGCCAGCAGGCCTTCAACGATGGCCGCATCGACAAGCTCGACCGCAGCCGGGTCGGCATCATCATCGGCAACCTTGCCCTGCCCAGCGAACATTCCTCAACCCTGGCGAGGGATTACCTCGGTCGCACCTTCGAAGAAAAACTCCTCGGCCCTGAATACATCTCGGAACTACCTTCAGTCGATCCACTGAATCGCTACGTGGCCGGTCTTCCGGCCGGGCTTTTGGCCCGGGCCCTCGGTCTCGGCGGTACCTGCTATACGATCGATGCCGCCTGTGCCTCATCGCTCTACGCCATCAAGCTGGCCGTTGATGAACTGCTCACCGGGCGGGCTGACGCCATGTTGACCGGTGGCCTGTCGCGCCCCGACTCGCTCTACACCCAGATGGGTTTTTCCCAGCTGCATGCCCTCTCGCCATCGGGAACCTGCTCGCCCTTCGATGCCAGGGGTGACGGCCTGGTCGTCGGCGAGGGAAGCGGCATGTTCCTCCTCAAGCGGACCGAGGACGCGGTGTGCTCCGGTGATCACATCTACGCGGTGATCCGCGGTATCGGTCTTTCCAACGACCTCGGCGGTAGCCTGCTGGCGCCGGCTTCCGAAGGCCAGCTGCGGGCCATGCATGCCGCTTATCGGCAGGCTGGCTGGTCGCCGACCGACGTCGACATGATCGAGTGCCACGCGACCGGGACCCCGATTGGCGATGTGGTTGAATTCACCAGCCTGAAAAAACTCTGGGAAGCCGATAACTGGCAGCCGGGGCAGTGCGTAATCGGTTCGGTGAAATCGAATATCGGCCACCTCTTGACCGCCGCCGGTTCCGCTGCCCTGATGAAAACCGTTCTGGCGCTCAATGAACGCACCCTGCCACCGACGGCCAATTTCGCGCATCCTGCCAGGGGTGTCGAGCTGACCGGGAGCCCGTTTCGCATCCTGCAACAGCCCAGGCCATGGAAGCCACGCGACAAGGGGCGTCCCCGGCGGGCAGCGGTCAGTGCTTTCGGTTTCGGCGGGATCAACGCCCACCTGCTGATTGAGGAATGGGTTCCGCATAAACCGCCGAAAAGCTCCGTCGCCTTTCACCCGTCTTTCAAGAAGAAGTCTCAGGCAGTGGCGATCGTCGGCATGGGGGCCCATTTCGGCCCATGGGATTCGCTTGCGGCCCTGCGCAGCCGTTTGCTGGGGGGCGCTGACGAGGCGACACCGCAGCTCCCTGTGCACTGGTGGGGTGCGGAAAAGAGCCGCTGGTTCCGGCAGAGAGGGCACGACCGGACCGACTTCAAAGGCTTTTTCATCCCCGAGGTGTACACGGCGCCCGGCGCCTTCCGCATCCCGCCAAAAGAGATCGAAGAGATGCTGCCTCGTCAACTGCTGATGCTCAAGACCGCCAGCGAAGCACTGCAGGATGCCGGCTTGAAGAGAGAAGACCTGCTCTTTACCGGGGTTTTTATCGGTACCGGTCTCGACCTCAATGCAACCAGCTTCAGCTTCCGCTGGGGAATTCAGAAGTTTGCCCGCCAGTGGCTGCGTCAGCTCGGGCGAGAGCTTACCGACGCGGAGTTCGAGGCCTGGGTGGCCGCCCTGCGTGAATCGGCCGGACCAGCCCTGAACGCCAACCGGGTCATGGGGGCACTCGGCAGTATCGTAGCCAGTCGCGTCGCCAAGGAATTCCGGGTCGGCGGTCCCAGCTTTACCCTCTCGAGCGAAGATAACTCCGGATTGCGAGCTCTCGAAGTGGGGGTGCGAGCCCTGCAGGAAGGTGCCATCAACCGGGCAATCGTCGGTGCGGTCGATATGGCGGGTGATCTGCGTGCTGTGCTTGGCCAGCATGCGTCGCGGCCCTTTTCGAAAAGTGGAATGGTGCGTCCCTTTGACAAGCAAGCCGACGGCAGCTTAATCGGCGAGGGGGCAGCAGCGCTCGTCCTGAAACGTCTCGATGATGCAAAGCAGGATGGCGACCGGATCTACGCGATTATCAGGGGAGTCGGCACAGCAACCGGCGGCCGAGTCGAAGCCGGCTTACCGGACAGGAATGCTTATGCGTCCTCGATCGAGCGGGCAATTCGCGAGTCTGGTGCCGCCCCGGAATCGGTCAGTTACCTGGAAACCAACGGCAGCGGCCAGTCGTTGGAAGATGAACTGGAGGCCAACGCCCTCGGCGCTTTTTTCGGCTCCCGACAGACGCCGAACCCGTGTTACATCGGCAGTGCCAAGGCCGACATCGGTCATGCCGGGGCAGCGGCCGGCCTGGCTTCACTGATCAAGGCCTCGCTCTGCCTGGATCAACAGGTCCTGCCGCCCTTGCGCAACCTGCAGACCATGCGCTATGACTGGGTACGTGGCAAGCGCAGCTTCATTGCTCCAGTAGCGGCTCAGTTCTGGTTACGCAATCGGGCCGAAGGCCCGCGCCGAGCCCTGGTCGGGGGCCTCGGGATTGACGGCACCTGTTCCCATGTGTTGCTCGAAGGGTTCGAAGCCCGGGGGAGCAAAACCAGGGCGCCATTTGCGCCACGCCCCCTCGGCGCGCTGGACGAGGGCCTGTTCGCCCTCGAGGGGGATGACGTTGCTGGCCTGCTCGAAAAGATCGCCAAACTGCAGGACTTTGTCGCCATGGCCCCGGACGGCGGGATCGAGCAGCTGGCGCTGCGGTGGTTTCGCGAGGTGGCGCTCGACCCGAACCACACGCTTTGTCTGGCCTTGGTCGCTTCGAGCCGTTCGGAGCTGTTCGAGCAGCTCGAGCACGCCCTGCAAGTCCTGCGCAGCAATCCGCAGAGAGCGTTGGGTAGCAATGGCACAATGATGTCACCCAGCATCCGCGACCGCGTGTTTTACACTCCCGAACCGCTGGCACCACGGGGCAAGGTGGCGTTCATCTTCCCCGGCTCGGGGAACCATTTCGCCGGCATGGGGCGCGATCTCTCGGCCCGGTGGCCGGCCATCTACAGCCACCAGGATGGTCAAAGCGGCTTCCTGGCCCGCCAGTTTCTGCCGGAGCATTTCTGGAAGGCGGAGCTGGACGAAACGCTGCACGACAATCACAACGCCCTGGTCATCGGCCAGGTTGCCCTCGGGACCGCAATCAGTGACCTGGTGCGCAGCTTCGGCATCGAAGCCCAGGCGGTGAGTGGTTACAGCCTCGGCGAGTCGGCTGGACTCTTCTCCTTCGGCGCCTGGAAGGACCGTGACGGCATGGCGCAGCGGCTCAGCGAGTCGAAGCTGTTCACCGAAGAACTTGCCGGTGAATGCAAAGCGGCGCGCAATGTCTGGGGTTTGAAAAAGGGGGACAAGGTCGACTGGTTTCTCGGTATTGTCGACGCCCCTGCGACACAAGTGAAGCAGGCCCTGGTTGGCAGGGAAAAGGCTTACCTGCTGATCATCAATACCCACCGGGAATGCGTGATCGGCGGCGATCGCCAGCAGGTCGAAGCCCTGGCCCGGGAGATCAACGCACATTTCTTGCCGTTGCGCGGCGTGAGCACGGTGCATTGCAAAGTTGCCGAACCGGTGGCCAAGGCCTACCGCGACCTGCATCTCTTCCCGGTGACCGCACCGAACGGGATCACCTTCTACAGCTGCGCCCTCGGCGAGAGCTACCAGGTCACCACGGAAAGCGCTGCCGACGTGATCCTCGGCCAGGCTCTGGGTACCGTTGATTACACCAGGGTCGTCGAGCAGGCCTACGCCGACGGCGTCCGCATCTTTCTCGAAATGGGTCCGGGCAACTCCTGCAGCCGCATGATCGGCCGCATCCTGGACGGCCGGCCGCATATGGCCCGGGCGGCCTGTTATTCCGGCCAGAGGGCGACATCGCTGCTCCTGCGCCTGCTGGCCAACTGCCTGGCGGAGCGGGTGCCGGTTGACCTCGCGACTCTTTATCCACAAAGCATGACGCTTGTCGATGGACACCCCGGCCCGCGCATCCATACGGTGATCGGTGGGGCAACCTTTGTTCCGGCAGCTCTTCCGGAGGACCCGCTGGCTGCTCAGCCGGTCGTTACGCAGGCTGTCTTGGAAGAATCGGAACGCGGGACGCCGGATGCGGGGCGCGCAAACCTGGAAAGCAATGTCGAAGCCACTCGATCATCCGGGGACATGGATGCCGATGTCGATCCACTGATAGCGCAGATGACGGAGACGGCGGCACTGAATGCCAGAACCCACGAGGCTTATCTGCACTTTGCCAGCACCATGGAAAGGACGCTGACGGAAAACCTCAATCTGCAGATGGCACTCCTTGAGAAGATGGCAGCCAACGGCGAGACGATACAACCGCCGGGACGCGGGACGCGGGACGTGGGACTTGAAAATCACCCTCATGTGTCGGCTCCGCAGGTGACTGCCCCCATCCTGAAAGGGGACGGCCCCCGAGCCGGGAAAGTCTCCAAGCGGGGGCTGTCTCCCGAACAGGCCCCGCTTTTCACCCGTGAAATGTGCATGGAATTCGCCGTCGGCTCGATCGCCAAGGTTCTCGGACCGGAGTTCGCCGAAGTCGATAGCTATCCGACCCGTGTGCGGCTCCCCGATGAACCGCTAATGCTGGTCGATCGCATCGTGACGGTCGAAGGCGAGCCGCGCTCAATGGCCAGCGGCCGGGTGGTGACCGAACACGACGTGACCGCCGATCGTTGGTACCTGGACGGCGGCCGCATTCCGACCTGCATTGCTGTCGAGGCAGGTCAGGCCGACCTCTTCCTCTCCGGTTACCTGGGGATCGATTTCATCAGCAAGGGCAAGGCGGTCTACCGGCTGCTCGATGCCGTCGTCACCTTTCATCGCGGCCTGCCCGTGCCCGGAGACGTGATCCGCTACGATATCAGGATCGACCATTTCTTCCGCCAGGACCAGACCTACCTGTTTCGGTTCAACTTCGAAGGGACCGTCAACGGGGAGCCGCTGCTGTCGATGAAGAACGGCTGCGCCGGTTTCTTCACCGAGCCAGAGCTGGCGGCCGGTCAAGGGATCGTTCACACCAAGCTCGGCCTGGTGCCGCAACCCGGAATCCGCCCCGACGACTGGCGCGAACTGGCGCCTATGGCGGTGGAGTCTTACGACGAGGCCCGGGTCAACGCCATCTATGCCGGTCATCTCAGTACGGCTTTCGGCGCGCCCTTCGCCGGGTTGAAACTTGGCAACCCCTATACCCTCCCGGGCGGCTACCTGAAGCTGGTCGACCGGGTGGTCGAACTCGACCCGCAGGGTGGCCGTTACGGCCTCGGCCAGATCCGCGCCGAGATGGACATCCATCCGGAGGATTGGTTCCTGACCTGTCATTTCTGCGACGACCACGTCATGCCCGGCACGCTGATGTACGAGTGCTGCATGCACACTCTGCGCATCTACCTGCTGCGCATGGGCTGGGTCGGCGAAGAGGGCACCACCTGGTGCGAACCCGTCCCTGGGGTCGACAGCGGCCTGAAGTGCCGGGGCCAGGTGATCGAGACGACCAGAACCGTGACCTACCAGGTGAGTATCAAGCAGCTCGGCTACGGGCCCGAGCCCTTCGCGATCGTCGATGCACTGATGTTTGCCGATGGCAAGCCGATCGTCGAAATCCCGAACATGTCGGTCCGCCTGGCCGGATTGACGAAAGAGAAAGTCGAAGGCCTGTGGCAAGGGACTGTCCCCAAGGCGTCTCTAGGTCCGTCCGCTAGTTCGTCAAGCCTCCAGCCTCCAGCCCCCTTGTACGACTACGACAAGATCCTGGCGTTTTCGACCGGCAATCCCTCCGAGGCGTTCGGCGAGGCATACCGGGTCTTCGACCGGGAGCGCAAGATCGCGCGCCTGCCGCGACCGCCCTTCCAGTTTCTCGACCGGATTGCCGAGGTCTCCGGAGAGCCGTTCAAACTGGTTGAGGGGGTGACGGTGACTGCGGAGTACGATGTGCCTGCCAACGCTTGGTATTTTCAGGCGGCGCGCCAGCCGGAGATGCCCTTCAGCATCCTGCTCGAAGTCGGTCTGCAGCCCTGCGGCTGGCTGGCGGCCTATCTCGGCTCAGCCCTGACCAGTGCGACCGATCTCAAGTTCCGTAACCTCGACGGCAATGCCGTTCAGCATCGCCCGGTGACCCCGCACTCCGGAACCTTGACGACCCGGGTGAAAATTACCCGCATCGCCAGCAGCGGCGGAATGATCATCCAGAGTTACGATTTCGCGATCAGAGACCGGCAGGGCCCGGTCTACAGCGGCGACACGGTGTTCGGCTTCTTCTCGGTAGCATCCCTCGCCCAGCAGGTCGGTGTGCGTGAGGCCAAGCCCTACCAGCCCACCGAGGCAGAAGTCGCCCGTGGCGAGCAGTTCGCCTACCCGGTCGAGGCGCCCTTCCCGGAGAGCGGGCTGCGTATGATCGACCATGTCGAGCTGTTTGTCGCCGACGGCGGACCGCAAAAACTAGGCTTCATCCGCGGCCGCAAGCTTGTCGATCCCGACGAGTGGTTCTTCAAGGCCCACTTCTACCAGGATCCGGTCTGCCCCGGTTCCCTGGGCCTGGAGTCCTTCCTGCAGCTGCTCAAGGTGCTTGCGGTCAAACGCTGGGGCGGTGATGCTGGGAGCCTGTTCGAGACCGTGGTGCTTGGTGAAAAGCACAGCTGGAACTACCGCGGCCAGATCATCCCGAGCAACGATCAGGTTCAAGTTGAGGCTGTGGTCACTGCGGTTGATGATGAACTGAGGCTGCTCAAGGCAGATGGCTACCTGTCGGTGGATGGTAAAGTGATCTACAGTATGAAGGATTTTACCATCCGTATCGGGGAGTCGTTGTCGCGCTGTCCGCAGTAATCGGTCGGCACAAAATTCGGCTGTCTTGAGTGATTTTAAGTGGTTAAGCGGGTTTCTCGGCAGGGCTAAAGATTTGACATGGTCTTGGCCATGAGGTAAGAGTGAGAAGCTCTCGGTTCGGGGACATATGATCGTCGGGAGGGACGGTTTTTCATTATGCTGCGACGATTCTTGAAAAGCGAATTCCTGTCATGCCACTGGGGGAATGGGTGAGAAGCACACCATTCGTGCCAAAAAATTGCAGAAAACCTGTGATCTCGGCAAGCTGAAGAAGATCCGGAAGGAAAACTGCCTATTGTACCGAGATATGCTTGTAGCCGATATTACGGAGATGGCGCCGGAATACGGTACATTAATTGAGGTAAACCTGAAGCTGTGGGCAATCGAGGATCAGTCACGGGAAAAGCAATTCGCCAAGGCATTCGATGAAGAATTCCTCTCCCTGGCCTGTGGGGTGCACTTCAACAATGACACGCGTGCCGTCGTCATGCAGGGGATTCAAATACGCTTTGGTTCCGATCTGGTCGAGGAAAAATCCTATGCCCCCTAAAATTGCCCCGGCCCTCTCCGGCCGACCGAAATACCCGATCGTTTTCCTGCTAAGTATCGCCCGCAGCGGTTCGACCCTTTTCGGCAGGATGCTCGACATGCACCCGGACATACTTTGCGTTGGCGAAATGATGCGCCTTGCCGACGCCATCGAGACCGGTTTCCCATGCAGTTGCGGGAAAGAGGTTGCCGACTGTGATTTCTGGAGTGCTAAGCTGTCGTTCATCCAGGAAAACA
>Ga0316188_10001618_pt1 | contig 10711 bp, 5 predicted proteins | sample Phiworburrow1_MG_FD_204933 | JGI IMG/M metagenome (GOLD analysis project Ga0316188, IMG submission 204933) | Coastal sediment microbial communities from Maine, United States - Phippsburg worm burrow 1 | ecosystem: Environmental > Aquatic > Marine > Coastal > Sediment | place: USA: Maine... | reverse complement strand
GCAGTCGCGCCGTTGCGCGCTCGCCGCACGCATCGCTTCGAGAACGATCGCCTTGGCGATCTGCTCGGGCGCACCGTTCATCGACGCAGACGTGTCCACGCAAAGGATCATCGGCCCCGCGACCAACTCCGGCCGTTTCACCGGATCGGGCGACCGCGCGATGCCAGGCGCGCGCACCCAGGTCCGTTCCGTGCTGAACTGCCTGTGCTGGTAACTCAGCAGCGTCTGCTCCGCGATCCGTGCCGCGAGCAGGCGACGACGGCGCCGCAGCTGCACGGCCTCGCTCGCGAGCATCCTGGTGAAGTCTCCGGAACGCCGGATGCCCTCGGTCTCGAGCGGCGCACCCGGCAGCTCGACCTCGCGCAGCTGACGCACCCAGGCCGGGGCCTGCGCGCACGGTTGTGGTCGCGCCGATTCGGTGTCTACCTCCTGCTCCGACGATCGCACGCGGCCGAGCCGCATGATGAGCTGGCTCAGCTTTGGGATTCTTTCGATGCGCTCGCGCGCGGCAAGCACCTGCTGCCAGGCCTCCGAGTGGAGCAATCCGCGCATTTCCGACCAGCGCGCGAAATTCGCAATGCCGTCGAGCGACTCGAACACGCGCAGCACTTCGCGCAACTCGACGACGCTTGGCTCCCAATCGTCGAAGAAGGCCTGCGCGCAGAGCTGCAGCGCGGCCGTACGGTCCATCCGCCGCCGCAGCAACGCCACGCGATCGAGATGCCAAAGCAGACTGCGAAGCACCTGGTCGGTCACTTCTTCGCTGGCCCGTGCGACTTCGCCCAAGCCAAGCCGCGCGCAGACCGCGCCGAAGATCCTCGCCGCATCATCATCGGGCCATCGCGCCCCCGACTCGAACACCGCGCCGCCAGCGAGCAGTCGCTGCCGCGCATCGGCAACCCCCGCGAGACGCTCGACCGGAGGCCCTTCGGTGTTGACGATCGCGGGCAGCCATAACCTTCGGGACATCCGATCGAGCGGCTCGAAGCGGGCCTCGAGCTCCGCAGGATCGAAGCGCAGGCTCAAGCCGCCACCTCGACCGGCCCGGGTTCTCGCCCGTCGTCCTCGTCGGTGAGCGGCAATTGCGCGAAGGCCTGCCGGACGTGCGCAAGGCGCTCGCGCTGCGCGTGAATGCGCTGACGGTTGCCTGCGAGCGTCTCGGTAATCCGGGTCGCGATCCGCGGGACCAGCCAGAGGTTGGCCGACAGGCTCTCCCCGATCGCACGCTCGTGGCGATCGCCCGCAGCGAGAAATGCGTCCACCTCGTCGAGCACCGCGTCGATCTGCGCGATCCGCGCCCGGATGTGGGTACCGCTGTAGCGCTTGCGCCGGCTGAATGCCGACATCCGGGGGGCTGCACCCGACATTGCCTCCGCGTCGCCGCCACCGACGCTCTGGATCAGCGACAGTTTTCCCGAGTCGTCGAACGCCAGTTCGCTGGCGCTGGCTTCCAGTTCGATCTGCTTCTCGAACGCATCGACCATCCGCCCCAGCCGCTCGGGCGTGACCGCCTGCGCCGCGCCCAGCAGAGCGGCGAACCAGTCCTCGACGAGCATTGCCTGGTCCGGCCGCTCGCATACCAGGAACGGCGCCACGCACAAGTCGTCGATGCCGACCTCTTCACGTCCGTTGGCGAGCGCGGCAACCCGCAGGGCCCGCACGATCCGCACCCAACGCCGATCCGAGACCTCGATCGCGTGCGTCGCCAGCAACGCGCGCAATTCGAACAGCGCCGTCCTCACCGCCTCCGGAACCGCCACGCGCTGCGCGTGCGCCTGCGCGGCCGCGAGTTCCGGAACGCTCAGCCGCGGCCCGTCGCCCGGCGGGCGATCGACGCGCTCGAGCAGCCTGCCGAAGGCCTCGTCTGACACCGGCGCGACCATGCAGCGGAACAGGAAGCGGTCGAAGAAGGCCCGCAGCGCCTCCTCGTCGGGCACCTCGTTGCTAGCGGCGACCACGCTGACCAGGGGTGTGACGATCCGCGCCGCACCCTGGTCGAACTCGCGTTCGTTGAGCAGGGTGAGCAGCGCGTTGAGGATCGCCGAATTCGCCTTGAATACCTCGTCGAGGAAGGCGATCGACGCGGTGGGCAGATAGCCGTCGATGTCGCGTTCGTAGCGCCCCTCGTCGAGCGCCGCGAGCGAGAGCGGTCCGAAGAGCTCCTCCGGCACCGTGAACCGCGTGAGCAGACGCTCGAAGTAGCGCCCGCCCACGATGCGGTGAAGCCGCCGGGCGAGCTCGCTCTTCGCCGTTCCCGGGGGCCCGATGAACAGCAGGTGCTCGCCGCACAGCGCCGACAGCACCAGGCAGCGCGACTGCGCCTCGCGCTCGATCAGACCTTGAGCGACATACGCGATCGCCGCTGCGAGTCTCTCGCGGTCGGGCACACCGGCCCGGGTCGTTGGCTGCATGACTTCGCCTGAACTTGGAGCGCGGGGCGCCGACGCGCACCGCTTGCGGAAACACGCCCCAATCTTACGTCAGGTCAGCCCCTCGGCGACCCCGCGCCGCGGCGCGTCGAGATACTCTCGCGACTGCATCTCAACGATGCGGCTCACCGTGCGCTGGAACTCCAGCACCATCGAACCGGCGGTGTACAGCTCCTCGGGCGGGCACTCGGCCGACATCAGCAGTTTCACGCGCTGGTCGTAGAAGACGTCGATCAGCCAGACAAAGCGCCGGGCTTCCGAGGCCATCGCCGCGCTCATCCGGGGAACGTCCGACAGGACGACCGTGTGGAACAGCTGCGCGATTTCCAGATAGTCGTTCTGCGAACGAGGCCCGCCGCACAGCGTCTTGAAATCGAACCAGACGACCCCGCCGGAGCGTCTCAGGCTTCGCAGTTCGCGGTTCTCGATCATCAGCCTCGGGTCTTCGTCATGGGTCTCGGCCAGCGACGCGAACGCCTTGCGCAACGCGGAGTTCGCACCGGCCCCGAGCGGACTGTGATAGGCCTGGACCCTGGCCATCGAGCGCCGGCGATAGTCGACCCCGGCGTCGACGCTGATGACGTCCAGGTTCTCTTCGAGCAGCGCGATCGCCGGCAGCATGCGATCGCGGTGAAGCCCCTCGGGATACAGCTGGTCGGGATGGTAGTTGGACGTGATCACGAAGGTCACGCCATTAAGGAACAGGCCGCGCAACAGCCGTTCGAGAATCATCGCATCGGCGATGTCGGAGACGTGGAATTCGTCGAAACAGATCAGTCGATACCGGCGCGCGACGCGCCGTGCGACCTCGTCGAGCGGATCGGCGACCCCTTTCAGATCCCCGAGCTCGCGGTGCACGCCCCGCATGAACTCGTGAAAGTGGATGCGCATCTTGCGCACGTACGGAACCGAGCTGTAGAAGCAGTCCATCAGGAAGCTCTTGCCGCGCCCCACGCCTCCGTAAAGCCAGACGCCCCGTGGCACGTCGGGCCGACTGATCAGTTTCTTCAGCCGGTTGGAGCGCCTGGCCTTGAACGCCACCAGCTCTCCGTGCATCCGCTGAAGGCGCGCGAGCGCCGCGAGCTGGGCCTCGTCGGCCGAATAGCCGCGCGCCGACAGCGCCGAGCGGTAGGCGTCGTCTACGCCCACGCGCCCGGACTTCTGTCTGGACGCACCACCGTGCGTTCGCGGATTCCCGGTATCGCCGCCACCGGGCTCACATGTTCAGAGCGCGCTTGTCCACCGCGAGCGCAGCCTCACGCATCGCCTCCGAGAGCGACGGGTGCGCGTGGCAGATGCGTCCGATGTCCTCGCTCGACGCCTTGAACTCCATCGCGACGACCGCCTCCGCGATCAGGTCCGAAGCTGCCGACGACACGATGTGCACACCGAGGATCTCGTCGGTATCGGAGTCGGCGAGCACCTTGACGAACCCGTCGCTCTCCCCGGTACCCAGGGCCCTGCCATTGACCGCGAACGGGAACTGACCCGACTTGTACTTGCGCCCGTCGGCCTTCAGCTGCTGCTCGGTCCTGCCCACCCAGGCGATCTCCGGCGACGTGTAGATCACCCAGGGAATGCAGTTGTAGTCGATGTGCGCCTTCTGCCCGGCGATGAGTTCGGCAACCATCACCCCCTCGTCCTCGCCCTTGTGCGCGAGCATCGGACCGCGCACCACGTCGCCGATCGCGTAGACGCCCGGCAGCCTGGTTCTGCATTGCCCGTCGACTTCGATGAATCCGCGCTCGTCCAACGACAGTCCAACGGAGTCGAGGCCGAGCCCGTCGGTATTCGGCGTCCTCCCCACGGAGACGATCAGACGATCGACGCCCAGTTCGTGCGTCTTGCCGTCGGCGTCGGTGTAGGCGACCGACACGCCCTTCTTCGAGCGTTTGACCTCGCCGATCTTCACGCCCATCTCGATCTTCAGGCCCTGCTTCGTGAAGACCTTCCAGCACTCCTTGGACACCGCCTCGTCGCAGGCGGCAAGGAAGGTCGGCAACGCCTCGAGTACCGTCACCTGCGCCCCGAGCCGACGCCAGACCGAACCCAGTTCCAGGCCGATGACCCCGGCGCCGATGACGCCCAGCCGCTTCGGAACCTCATCGAAGGCAAGCGCGCCCTCGTTGTCGCAGACGAGGACGTTGTCCACCTCCACGTCCGGGAGGTGCCGCGCCTTGGAGCCCGTCGCGATGATCACGTTCTTCGCTTCGTTGACATCGGCCCCCGACTCGCCGCTGACTTCGACGCGGTAGAAGCCGCCATCGGTCACACCGGCAAGTTTTCCGTGACCCTTGAGCCAGGTGATCTTGTTCTTGCGAAACAGGAATTCGATGCCCTTCGTCATCTTCGTGACGATCCCGTCCTTGCGGGCGATCATCTTCGCGACGTCCACCTTGACGCCTTCGACGCTGATGCCATGGGCGTCGAGATGGCTGACGGCATTCTCGTACTGCTCCGAAGACGCCAGAAGCGCCTTGGACGGTATGCACCCCACGTTCAGGCAGGTGCCGCCCAGCGCCAGTTCTCCCTTCGGGTTCTTCCACTTCTCCACGCAGGCGACCTTGAAGCCGAGCTGTGCCGCACGAACCGCGGCGATGTACCCCGCCGGCCCCGCACCGATCACGATCACGTCGTAACGTTCAGCCATGCCCTGCGCTCCGTCAGAGGTCGAGCAGGAGGCGGGCCGGATCCTCCAGCGCCTCCTTGATCGACACGAGGAAAAGGACCGCCTCGCGCCCGTCGATGATCCGATGGTCGTAGGACAGCGCGAGATAGTTGATCGGCCGGATCACGATCTGGCCGTTCTCGACGACCGGACGCTCCTTGGTCGCGTGCACGCCCAGGATCGCCGACTGCGGCGGGTTGATGATCGGCGTGGACAGCATCGAGCCGAAGACTCCGCCGTTGGAGATCGAGAAGGTTCCTCCGGTGAGCTCCTCCAGGCTGAGCTTGCCTTCGCCGGCGCGCTTGCCGAAGTCGGCGATCTGCTTTTCGACCTGCCCGAAAGTGAGCTGGTCGACGTTTCGCACCACCGGCACCACCAGGCCGCGGGGCGAGCCGACCGCCACGCCGACGTCGAAGTAGCCGTGATAGACGATCTCGTTGCCGTCGACCGACGCATTGACCACCGGGTACTTCTTCAGCGCGTGAACCGCCGCCTTCACGAAGAAGGACATGAAACCGAGGCGCGCACCGTGCTCCTTTTCGAAGCGATCCTGGTATCGCTTGCGCAGGTCCATCACGGGCTGCATGTTGACCTCGTTGAAGGTCGTCAGGATCGCATTGGTCGCCTGCGACTGCAGCAGTCGTTCCGCCACCCTCTGGCGCAGCCGCGACATCGCCACGCGCTGCTCCGGACGCCCTTCCATCAGTTTGCCCAGGTCGAGTGGCGCCTTGACCTGGGGCAGCGTCGTGGACGGCGCGCGGGTCGGAATCGCGGCGGCGGGCGCGGCCGCCGGCGCGGCGGCCGCTCGCCCTGCGCCCGCGAGAGCGGTGAGGACGTCGCCCTTGGTGATTCGGCCGTCGCGACCGGTGCCGGGCACCTCGGCGGTTCCCAGGCTGTGCTCGGCCATCAGCTTTGCCGCCGCGGGCATCGCGACATTTCCCTTGACCCCGGCCGGGGCAGGCGCAGGCGCGGCCTGCGAGCCGGGCGCCGGCATCTCCGGCGCGGCCGCCGGCGCCGGCGCCTCGGCCGGCGCGGCGACCGTGCCCGCCTTGGCCTCGGTGTCGATCACCGCAATGACTTCGCCCGCGACGACGGTCGTCCCGTCGCCCTTGGCGATGCTGGTGATCACGCCCGCCTCCGGCGCGGGCAGCTCGAGGACGACCTTGTCAGTCTCGATGTCGATCAGGTTTTCATCGCGCGCGACCGCCTCGCCCGCCTTCTTGTGCCACTGCAGCAGCGTGGCTTCCGCGACCGATTCCGACAACTGCGGAACCTTCACTTCGATCAATGCCATTTGTGACTCCGAACCTTGTGACCGGTAATTGAGCTCCGCGGGCGCGAATCCGATCGCCGCCGACCGACGAAGCATGTTGCGAGAACCTGGACCACCGCGAATCGCCGTTCCCGGCCCCCCTTGCAGGCGGCGCGGGGTTGCGGCGGCGGATCAGGCCTTCTTTGCCCGCGGACGGCTCTCGCCGAACGCGGCTGCGATGAGTTCCTTCTGCTGTGCGTAGTGCTTGTCGTAATAGCCGACCGCCGGCGACGCAGACGGCGCGCGGCCCGCGTAACTGAGCTTCTGCCCCTCGCGAAGCGCCTCGCTCAGGTGGTGCTCCATGTAGAACCACGCGCCCTGGTTCTGCGGCTCGTCCTGGCACCAGACCAGGTTCGTCGCGTTGGGGTACTTCTTGAGCTCGGCGTCGAACGCCTTGTGCGCGAACGGATAGATCTGCTCAACGCGCACCAGCGCCACGTCGTCGAGTTCGCGCTCACGGCGCGCCAGCAGCAGATCGAAGTAGACCTTGCCGGTGCAGACCACGACGCGCCTGACCTTGCGCGGGTCGATCTTCGAATCCGTCTCACCGATGATCGTGTGGAACGGCCCCTTTGCGACCTCGTCCAGCGTGGACACCGCCTCCTTGTTCCGCAACAGCGACTTCGGCGTCATGATCACCAGCGGCTTGCGGAACAGCCGGATCATCTGCCGGCGCAGCAGGTGGAAGATCTGGGCCGGGGTGGTCGGCTGGCAGACCTGCATATTGTGCTCGGCACACAGCTGGAGGAATCGCTCGAGACGGGCCGACGAGTGTTCCGGCCCTTGCCCTTCGTAGCCGTGCGGCAGCATCAGCGTCAGGCCCGAGACGCGTCCCCATTTCGTTTCTCCGGAGCTGATGAACTGGTCGATGACGACCTGCGCCCCATTGACGAAATCACCGAACTGCGCCTCCCAGATGACCAGCGTGTTCGGCTCGGCGGTCGCGTAGCCGTATTCGAACGCGAGCACCGCCTCCTCGGAGAGCACCGAGTCGATCACGGTGAACGGTCCCTGGTTGTCCGCGACGTTTTGCAGCGGCACGTAGGCGCCGCCGTCCCATTTCTCGCGCTTCTGGTCGTGAAGGACCGAATGCCGGTGCGTGAAGGTGCCGCGCCCGGAATCCTGGCCGGAGAGCCTCACGCCATAGCCCGACGAGAGCAGCGTGGCGAACGCGAGGTGCTCGCCCATGCCCCAGTCAAGCGGCAGGTCGCCGGCGGCCATCGCCCGGCGATCCCCCATCACCTTCTCGACCAGCGGATGCAGCGTGAGATCCGAGGGCATCGTGGTGATCCGCGACGCGATGCGCTTGAGTTCCGCCTTCGGCACCGAGGTGTCGGCCGAGTCGGTCCACTTGCGGTTCAGGAAGGGCATCCAGTCGACCGCGTACTTGCTCTTGAAGTTCGACAGCACCGGATCGAAGCTGTGCTTGCCCTCGTCCATCGCGGCGCGGAAGCGCTTGACCATCTCGTCCGCGTAGTCGGCGGTGATCAGTCCCTGCGTGACCAGCTTGTCGGCGTACAGCTTGCGCGTGCCGGGATGCTGGGCGATCTTCTTGTACATCAGCGGCTGGGTGACCGACGGCGTGTCCTGCTCGTTGTGGCCCAGCTTGCGGAAGCACACGATGTCCACCACCACGTCCCTGCGGAACTCCTGGCGGAAATCCAGCGCGATCTGCGTGGCGAACACGACCGCTTCGGGGTCGTCGCCGTTCACGTGCAGCACCGGAGCCTCGACCATCTTGACGACGTCCGAGCAATAGGTCGTGGATCGGGAGTCGCGCGGATCCGACGTGGTGAATCCGATCTGGTTGTTGATCACGATGTGCACGGTGCCGAACGTTCCGTAGCCCCGCGTCTGGGCCATGTTCAGCGTTTCCATGACCACGCCCTGGCCCGCGAACGCCGCGTCCCCGTGCACGATCACCGGCAGGACTTCGCTGCCGTCCTTGTCGCCGCGCCGCTCCATGCGTGCCTTGCACGAGCCTTCGACCACCGGATTGACGATCTCCAGGTGCGACGGATTGAACGCGAGCGAGATGTGGACCGGACCGCCCGGCGTGGAAATGTCGCTGGAGAAGCCCTGGTGGTACTTCACGTCGCCCGAAGGCAGGTCGTCGACGTGGTGCCCTTCGAATTCGGCGAAGAGCCCCTTGGGCATCTTGCCCATGGTATTGACCAGCACGTTCAGGCGGCCGCGGTGCGCCATCCCGATGACGATCTCCTGCATCCCCTGCGAGCCTGCCCGCTGGATCAGTTCGTCCATCGAGGCGATGAAGCTCTCGCCGCCTTCGAGCGAGAACCGCTTCTGGCCGACGTACCGGGTGTGGAGGTACTTCTCGAGTCCCTCGGCGGCCGTGATCCGCTCGAGGATGCGCTTGCGCTTGTCCGGGCTGAAGTCCGGGCGCGAGCGGGTGCTCTCCAGACGCTCCTGGAGCCAGCGCTTCTGCGCCGGATCGGTGATGTACATGAACTCCGCACCGATCGTGCCGCAGTAGGTCTCGCGCAACGCACGCACGATGTCGCGCAGCGGCGCCTGGTCGAAGCCGAAATAGGTGTTGGCCGCCGAAAAGATGTGCGCGTGATCACCCTCGGTGAAGTCGTAGAACGCCGGTTCGAGCTCCGGGATCGCCGGTCGTTCCTGCCGCTTGAGCGGATCGAGGTCGGCCCAGCGCGTGCCCAGGAAGCGATACGCCGCGACCAGGCTCTGAACGTAGACCTGCATGTGCGCGGTGCCCGCGTCGCCGCCCATGACGCGCGGCTGCAGGGTTCCCTCTTTCGCGCGCTCCGCGAACGACTGAACGATCGGCGCGTGCGCGACGTCGCGCGTCTGCGGGTTGCCGTCCGAGGCCGGCACGATCTGGAGGTTGTCGAAATACTCGCGCCAGTGCTCGGGCACCGAGCCTGGGTTGTTGAGGTAGCTCTCGTAGAGCTCCTCCACGTAGGGGGCATTGCCGCCGAACAGATAAGAGTTCGACTGGAAGGCTTTCAACATGACGCTTCACCTTTCTGAACGAGTTTCTCGTCAAAGATGCTCGGAGCCCGCCTGGCGGCTCCGACGGCCTCTCCCCCCGGCTTCCGGCAGGGCGAGCGCGCGAACTGAACGATGATGATCCGAGTCGGCTATTTCATAGGCACGCTTTGGCGAACCCGGGAAGGATATCACTGCGCCCCTGTCCCTGCTGCCCGCCGGGGCGTTCGGGCCTCGCGCAATTGGAACCAACGTGACGTTATTCCCGCAATTGCGGGTCCAATTCCCTTTGCGCCGCTTCCGGGGCGCGCTAGACTGCCCGCTGTTCCGGAGCCGCCTTCCGTCCCCGCGCTGATCGCCCGGCGGCGCAGCGCAGCGCAGCGGGCCGGTGCGTCACGGAGGAATCTCGTTGCAGCCGACCGACATCCGCAATCCTGACTACTTCCACAGAGTCGTCGATTGCCAATGGGCCTGTCCGGCTCACACCCCGGTTCCAGAGTACATCCGGCTGATCGCCGCGGGTCGATACTCCGACGCCTATCTGCTGAACTGGGAATCCAACGTCTTTCCGGGCATCCTCGGCCGGACCTGCGACCGGCCCTGCGAGCCGGCCTGCCGGCGCGGGCGCGTCGAGGAATCCCAGGCCGCCTCGCCCGAGCCGGTCGCGATCTGCAGGCTCAAGCGCGTCGCGGCCGACCTCAAGGACGACATCCGTCCACGCCTGCCGCGGCCGGCGGCGCGAAGCAACGGTCGCCGGATCGCGTGCGTGGGCGCAGGCCCGGCGTCCCTGACCGTCGCGCGCGATCTCGCCCCGCTGGGCTACCAGGTCACCGTGTTCGACCAGGCCCCCCGCGCCGGCGGCATGATTCGCACGCAGATCCCGCGCTTTCGGCTGCCCGAGGAGGTGATCGACGAGGAGACCGGCTACATCATCGACCTGGGGGTCGAGTTCCGCGGCGGCGTGCGGATCGACTCGTTGAAGGCGCTGCTCGTGCAGGGCTTCGATGCGGTCTTCGTCGGTACCGGCGCGCCTCGCGGCCGGGATCTCGACCTCCCTGGTCGCGAGGAAGCCGCCGCCAACATCCACGTCGGGATCGACTGGCTCTCCTCGGTGTCCTTCGGACATACCGAGCGGATCGGCCGCCGGGTCATCGTGCTCGGGGGTGGCAATACCGCCATGGACTGCTGTCGAACCTCCCGGCGCCTGGGCGGCGAGGACGTCAAGGTGATCGTGCGCTCGGGCTACGAGGAGATGAAAGCCTCCCCCTGGGAGAAGGAGGACGCGGTCCACGAGGGCATCCCGATCCTCAATTACCTGGTGCCGAAGGCGTTCCT
>Ga0316188_10001617_pt1 | contig 10718 bp, 9 predicted proteins | sample Phiworburrow1_MG_FD_204933 | JGI IMG/M metagenome (GOLD analysis project Ga0316188, IMG submission 204933) | Coastal sediment microbial communities from Maine, United States - Phippsburg worm burrow 1 | ecosystem: Environmental > Aquatic > Marine > Coastal > Sediment | place: USA: Maine... | reverse complement strand
TCCGGCGAAGGGTAGATGCGGTTCTCGAACCAGCGATCGCCCGGCACGAAGTGCTGCTCCAGCAGCACCAGCTGCTGGCTGCGCAGCGCCTGCTCGCAGGCGAGGTGGAAGTCCTGCCCTTCGGCGTCGGGATACTCTTGCCAGATGTGGCGGCCCAGAAGGTCTGCCGGAACCTTGCGGTCCAGCAGGACGGCGGCGCGCTGGTTGACGTAGGTGTAGCGCCAGTCCAGACCGAGCGCGACGAAGCCGTCGTCGATGCGCTCCAGCACGTCGCGCAAGCGGTCGTGCGCCGCCACGGCTTCGCGATGGGCCAGCTGCAACTGACGCTCCAGTGCGAGCTGGGCCGTGACGTCGTGGGCCAGCACCATGCGCGCCGCGCGGCCGCCGTAGACGATGTCGTGCGAGCTGATCTGCACCTGCAACCGGGTGCCGTCCTTGCGCAGGTGTGTCCAGTGGCCGGCGGCAAGGAACCCGGGCTTGACTTGCGACACGCTGTCGGCGAGCCGAGCGTGGTCGTCCGCAGGCCGGATGTCAGGCAGCGTCAACGCCAGGAATTCTTCGCGCTTGTAGCCGTACTGGGCGGTGGCCGCGTCATTGACGGTCAGGAACCGCAGGGTTTCCAGGTCGTAGACCCACATGGGGTTCGGGTTGGCCTCGAACAGCTGGCGGTATCGCTGTTCGCTGTCACGCAGCTGTTCCTCCGCCCGCCCGCGCTCCGTGACGTCGCGCCCGATTGCCAGCAGGCCGGTGACGCGACCGTCGGCATCCACCAACCGTTGCGACGACCATTCGATTTGGCGCACGCCGCCGCGGCGTGCAGCGACGGAGGTAATGGCGCCCACCGAGGGCTCGCCGGCGATCATGCGGTCGAATCGGGCCCGTGTTTCCGCGCGCTCGGCGGGCACCAGCAGGATATCGAACCAGTCCCGACTCTGCAGCTCGGACAACTCGTAGCCAATCAGGCGCTGGCAGAACGGGTTGAGGTAGACGACGTCGCCACGCACGCCGAGCACCACAGCCAGCACTGGCGCGTCTTCGACGATGCGCCGGGCGAGTTGCAGATCCAGTGGCTTCAATGGCCGCCCTTCACGGATCGGCGGCACGGGCCGCGAATGCAGAACACGCCGCGATTATGGCGACGCGGCCCTGTCGCCGCAGCCGTTACACGGTGACGTCGCTCGCCACCGCCGCGTATTCGTCGATCTGGTCGAAGTTCATGTAGCGGTACACGTTGGCCCCGTCGGCATTGATCACGCCCATGTCGGCGTGGTACTCGGCCACCGTGGGCAACCTGCCGAGCTTGGACGCGATCGCCGCCAGTTCGGCCGACGACAGGAACACGTTGGCGTTCTTGCCCAGCCGGTTCGGGAAGTTGCGGGTGCTGGTCGACACCACGGTGGCGCCCTCGCGCACCTGGGCCTGGTTGCCCATGCACAGGCTGCAGCCGGGCATCTCGGTGCGCGCGCCGGCGGTGCCGAAGGTGGCGTAGTGGCCTTCCTTGGTCAGCTCGCTGGCGTCCATCTTGGTCGGCGGCGCCACCCACAGCTTGACCGGGATGTCCCGCCGGCCGGCCAGCAGCTTGCTCGCGGCGCGGAAGTGGCCGATGTTGGTCATGCAGCTGCCGATGAAGGCCTCGTCGATCTTGGTGTTCTGCACCTCGGACAGCGGCTTCACGTCGTCGGGGTCGTTCGGACAGCACAGCAGCGGCTCGGTGATCTCGGCCAGGTCGATCTCGATCACGGTGTGGTACTCGGCGTCCCGGTCGGCCTGCAGCAGCTGCGGGTCGGCCAGCCACTGCTGCATCTTCTGGATGCGCCGCTCCAGGCTGCGCTTGTCCTGGTAGCCGTCGGCGATCATGTTCTTCAGCAGCACGATGTTCGAGTTCAGGTACTCGATGATCGGCTCCTTGTTCAGCTTGACGGTGCAACCCGCCGCGCTGCGCTCGGCCGACGCGTCGCTGAGCTCGAACGCCTGCTCCACCCTGAGGTCGGGCAGGCCCTCGATTTCGAGCACGCGGCCGCTGAAGACATTCTTCTTGCCCGCCTTGGCCACCGTCAGCAGGCCCTTCTTGATGGCGTAGTAGGGAATCGCGTGCACCAGATCGCGCAGCGTGATGCCGGGCTGCATCCGGCCCTTGAAACGCACCAGCACGCTTTCGGGCATGTCCAGCGGCATGACGCCGGTGGCCGCGGCAAAGGCCACCAGGCCCGACCCGGCCGGGAAGCTGATGCCGACCGGGAAGCGCGTGTGGCTGTCGCCACCGGTGCCCACGGTGTCGGGCAGCAGCATGCGGTTGAGCCAGCTGTGGATGACGCCATCACCCGGCTTCAGCGCGATGCCGCCGCGGTTGCTGATGAAGGCGGGCAGCTCGCGGTGCGTCTTCACGTCCACCGGCTTGGGGTAGGCAGCCGTGTGGCAGAAGCTCTGCATCACGAGGTCGGCGCTGAACCCGAGGCAGGCCAGGTCCTTCAGCTCGTCACGCGTCATCGGGCCGGTGGTGTCCTGGCTGCCGACGCTGGTCATGTGCGGCTCGCAGTAGGTGCCCGGTCGCACACCCTGGCCTTCGGGCAGGCCGCAGGCCCGTCCGACCATCTTCTGGGCCAGCGTGAAGCCCTTGGTCGAAGGGGCCGGCGGTGTCGGCAGGCGAAACGTGGTCGCCGGGCCCAGGCCGAGGAACTCGCGTGCCTTCGCGGTCAGGCTGCGCCCGATGATCAGGTTGATGCGGCCGCCGGCGCGGACCTCGTCGAGCAGGACATCGCTCTTGAGCGCGAAATCGGCGACCTTCTTGCCGGCCTTCTCGATGCGCCCGTCATACGGCAGGATGTCGACCACGTCGCCCATCTCGAGCGCCGATACGTCGACTTCGATCGGCAACGCACCCGAGTCTTCCTGCGTGTTGAAGAAGATGGGCGCGATCTTGCCGCCCAGCGTGACGCCGCCGAAGCGCTTGTTGGGCACGAACGGGATGTCCTGCCCCGTGGCCCAGATGACGCTGTTGGTGGCACTCTTGCGGCTGGAGCCGGTGCCCACCACGTCGCCGACATAGGCCACCAGATGGCCCTTGGCCTTCAGATCCTCGATGAACTTCATCGGGCCGCGCTTGCCGTCCTCCTCGGGCTTGAAGGCCGCGCCCGGGCGCGTGTTCTTCAGCATCGCCAGGTAGTGCAGCGGGATGTCCGGGCGGCTCCACGCGTCGGGCGCAGGCGACAGGTCATCGGTGTTGGTCTCGCCCGGCACCTTGAAGACGGTGACGGTGATCTTCTGCGCCACCTCGGGGCGGCTGGTGAACCACTCGGCCTCGGCCCAGCTCTCGATCACCCCCTGGGCCTTGGCATTGCCGGCCTTGGCCTTCTCGGCCACGTCGTGGAAAGCGTCGAACATCAGCAGCGTGTGCTTCAGCGCCTTGGCCGCGACATCGGCCACCTCGGCGTCGTCGAGCAGCTCGATCAGCGGCTTGACATTGTAGCCGCCGACCATGGTGCCCAGCAACTCGGTGGCCCTGGACCTGGGCAGCAGGCCCACGTTCAGATCGCCATGAGCCACCGCAGCCAGGAAGCTGGCCTTGACCTTGGCCGCATCGTCCACGCCGGGAGGCACACGGTTCGTCAGCAGGTCCAGCAGGAAGGCACCCTCGCCAGCCGGCGGGGCCTTGATGAGCTCAATCAGCTCGGCCGTCTGGGCGGCCGACAGGGGCAGCGGCGGGATGCCGAGCGCGGCGCGCTCGGCCGCAAGGCGGCGGTATTCGACAAGCATGGGGGCACTCCTGAGGGATGCCCCGTATTTTATGTCTTATATAAGAGTTGGGGCAAGGCAGCCCCAACGGCCCTGCAGGTCAGTTGCCCAAGCCCGAAATGCCGAATCCGGGACCCGCGACCATCGACATGGCATCACGCGGGTCCAGCACCACCGGGCGCTGGTCGGACAGGGTGCAGCCGTCCACCAGCCGGCTGCCCTTCGCCGTGTCCAGCAGCATCGACTTGCGCGGAATCTGCAGCCACACGATGCCGGATTGGCGATCCTCCAGCCGCACCGCGCCCGTTTTCGTTTCGGTGGGCACGAGCACGTACTTGGTCTTCATGTACTGAAGCTCGAAGTGCCCCGGTTTGTCCTCGATGGGCCGCAGGCTCACCTGCTGCTGCATGTCGCAGTCGGCCTGGCCCAGGAAGACCCTGGCGGCGGCGGCCAGCTGGCCCGGGGTCAGATCCGCCTCCGGAGCGGCAACAGCCAAGGTCGCGATGAAGGGGATGAGGGCGAGCAGGTGCTTTTTCATGATCGTTCCGCGGTTTCAGGGTCAGTGCGGCCCATGCTGCCGATACGGGCCGTGTCCAGGTGTTGGTTTGCGCAAGCATTCGCAAACATCAGGCGCCTCAACCCGGGGCATCGGCAGCAAAGAATGCCAATCTGACCTCGGCCGGCAACTGCTCGCCACCGGCCGTCGAGGTCTGGTGCGCACGCTCGAGCACGTGCCAGAAGTACCGAAAGCTTGCGCGATCGTGCAAGGTATCACGATGACGGACAGGTGCCCAGTGGGCCTGTTGTGCTTGCAGCAGGATCTCGATCGCCTGGTCGACTTCGGCCGTGGTCGGCGAGAAGGCTTCCACCACGGGTTGCACTTGTGACGGGTGGATGCTCCACATGCGCGTGTAGCCGAACTCGCGCGCCGCCCGCGTGGCAGCCGTCTGCAGGGCGGCCACGTGCTTGAATTCGGTGACCACGCAATGCGAGGGTACCTTGCCGTGCGCATGGCAGGCGGCGCTGACCTCGAGTTTGGCGCGCACGACCAGCGGGTGCTCGAACTGGCCCTTGGCGCTCATGGCCGACAGCGGGATGGCCCCTCGGTGGGCAGAGACGAAGTCCATCAAACCAAAGGACAGCGACTGGATGCGCGGGTGCGCTGCAAGCGCATACACGTCTCGCAGCGCGCCATGGGTCTCGATCAAGGCGTGCATGGGCACACCGGACCCGCCGGCGGCGTCCACCGCCTGCACCGCACGCTGAAGGTCGGCCAAGCCGTCCGGCTTTGGCAGCATCAGGTAGGCCGGCGACTTGGCAGCCGAAAGCACCGTGCGCAGCACGGCGTCGAAACGCGGGTGGTCCACCGGCTGCAAGCGCACACCGACGCGGCCGAAGCAGTTCTCGCTGCTGCCCAGCAAGTCCGCAATGAGCTGCGCCTGCTCGACTTCGGCACCGACGGTGGCGCCGTCCTCATTGTCCAGCGTGACGTCGAACACCGGCCCGAGCTCGGCCTGCAGCACCAGGCTCTTGCGCATGCGGTCCTCGGTGCCGGCATAGTGGTCGCACACCGGCAGCGACACCGGCTGCGGAGCGCCGGCGTCGAACAAGGCGACGCGAGGGTGTATGAGACGGTGGGTCATCGAAGCACAGGCTCAGGCTGACGCCCGGCACCCCGAGGGTACTCGCATATCGGCGCGCCGGGGCACCCGGCCAGCGCCGTCAGAGCAAATGCTTGACGCCGTCCTGCTCACCTTGCAACTCGGCCAGGGTCTTGTCGATGCGGGCCTGGCTGAAGGCGTCGATCGGCAGCCCCTCGACGACCTTGTACGCACCGCCCTGGCAGGTGACCGGGAAGCCGAAGACGATGTCCTTGGGGATGCCATAGTCGCCATCGCTGGGGATGCCCATCGTGACCCACTCGCCGTTCGTGCCCAGCGCCCAGTCGCGCATGTGGTCGATGGCGGCGTTGGCGGCCGACGCCGCCGAACTCAGGCCGCGCGCGGCAATGATGGCCGCGCCGCGCTTGCCGACGGTGGGCAGGAACACGTCCTGGTTCCAGGTCTGGTCGTTGATCATGTCCTTGACGCTGGCACCGTCGATGGTGGCGAAGCGATAGTCGGCATACATGGTCGGCGAATGGTTGCCCCAGACGGCGAGCTTCCTGATCGCAGCCACGCTCTTGCCCGTCTTTGCTGCCAGCTGGCTGGCGGCACGGTTGTGGTCCAGGCGCAGCATGGCGGTGAAGTTCTTGCGCGGCAAGTCGGGCGCGCTCTTCATGGCGATGTAGGCGTTGGTGTTGGCCGGGTTGCCGACCACCAGGACGCGCACGTCGCGGCTTGCGACGGCGTTGAGCGCCTTGCCCTGGGCGGTGAAGATCTGGGCGTTGGCGGCCAGCAGGTCGGCGCGCTCCATGCCGGGACCGCGCGGGCGGGCGCCGACGAGCAGCGCGTAGTCGGAGTCCTTGAACGCCGTCATCGGGTCGGCGTGGGCCTCCATGCCGGCCAGCAGGGGGAATGCACAGTCCTGAAGCTCCATCATCACGCCCTTGAGGGCGTTCTGGGCCTTTTCGTCCGGGATTTCCAGCAACTGCAGGATCACCGGCTGGTCGCGGCCCAGCATCTCGCCGGCGGCAATGCGGAACAACAAGGCGTAGCCGATCTGGCCGGCGGCGCCGGTGACGGCCACGCGAACGGGCTTCTTGCTCATGGTGGGCTCCTGTCGAGGTTGGGGTGACACGACTGATCCTATTTTAACGGGCCGACCCTGACACATGTCTTATGTCTTATGTAAGACAATGGGTCATGGTCGATCCCGTCACGACTGCCGAAACGACGCCCTCGTTCAGCCCGCTGTACCAGCAGATCAAGAGTCTGCTGATGCGCAGCCTGCAGGGTGGCGAGTGGAAACCAGGCGAGGCGATCCCCAGCGAGATCGAGCTGGCGGGCCGCTTCAAGGTCAGCCAGGGCACGGTGCGCAAGGCGATCGACGAGCTTGCCACCGACAACCTGCTGGTGCGCCGCCAGGGCAAGGGCACCTTCGTGGCCACCCACGCCGAGGAACGTACCCAGTACCGGTTCCTGAGGCTGCAGCCCGATGAAGGCGAGCCGGGAGGCATGCGCCGCCGGTTCCTGGATTGCCGGCGTCTGCGCCCGCCCGCCGACGTGGCCAAGGCCCTGGAGCTCAAGGCCGGCGAGCAGGTGGTCGAGATCCGGCGGCTGCTGCTGGCTGGCGACGCGCCGGTGGTGCTGGACGACATCTGGCTGCCCGCGACCCTGTTCAAGGGACTGAGCGCCGAACGGCTGTCGGCCTACCGCGGCCCGATGTACGCCTTCTTCGAGACCGGCTTCGGGGTGCGCATGATCCGCGCCGACGAAAAGATCCGGGCGGTCTCGGCGAATGCCGAAGCGGCGGCGCTGCTGGGCGTGGCTCCCGCGGCCCCGCTGCTGTCTGTCGAGAGGTTGTCGTACACGTACGAAGACAAACCGGTGGAACTGCGGCGTGGCCTGTACAGCACGGCGGCGCACCACTATCGAAATGCGCTGATCTGAGCCGCGCCCGGGCCAAGGCCGGCGTAAGTCTGCTGCATTGCAATAAACTGCTCGACTGGAACAGGGGACGCTCGAAGACACCATGGCTCAAACGACGACAAGACAGCGTCCCGGCACGATGCGGCTGGCTGACGCGCTGAAGTACCGGCTGCCGCTCGCGGGGCTCGTGTCCATCCTGCATCGGGTCAGCGGCGCGATGATGTTCGTGCTGCTGCCCCTGGTGATCTGGATGTTCGATAACAGCGTCAGTTCGCAAGCCAGCTACGACGCCTTCATGGCCACCTTCGCCGTGGGCCTGGGCCCGCTGCCCGGCTGGGTCTTCAAGCTGGTGGTGCTGGGCCTGATCTGGGCGTACCTGCACCACTTCATCGCCGGCGTTCGACACCTGTGGATGGACGCCACCCACAGCGTCACGTTGGCGCAGGGCCACTCGTCCGCGGTGTTCACGATGGCAGCGGCGCTCCTGCTGACCGTGCTGCTGGGCGCCAGGCTGTTCGGCCTGTATTGAGGGAAGCGTGACCATGTCTGTCAACTACGGATCCAAACGCATCGTCGTCGGCGCCCACTACGGCCTGCGCGACTGGCTCAGCCAGCGCGTGACCGCGGCGCTGATGGCGCTCTTCACGGTCGTGCTGCTCTTGCAGGTGCTGATGCCCGGCCCGCTGGGCTACGACCAGTGGGCCGGCATCTTCGCGGCCCAGTGGATGAAGCTGCTGACCTTCACGGTCGTGGCGGCGCTGGCCTGGCATGCCTGGGTCGGCGTGCGCGACATCCTGATGGACTATGTGCAGCCGGTGGGGCCGCGCCTCGCGCTGCAGGTCGCGACCATCGTCTGGCTGCTGGCCTGCGCGGGCTGGGCCGTCCAAGTGCTCTGGAGGCTGTAAAGAAGATGGCGCTCGCCAACAAGCTATCCCGCAGAAAGTTCGACGTCGTCATCGTCGGCGCCGGTGGTTCCGGCATGCGTGCGTCGCTGCAACTGGCACTGGCCGGTCTGAACGTCGCGGTGCTGTCCAAGGTCTTCCCGACCCGCTCGCACACGGTGGCCGCCCAGGGCGGTATCGGCGCCAGCCTGGGCAACATGTCCGAGGACAACTGGCACTACCACTTCTACGACACCATCAAGGGCTCGGACTGGCTGGGCGACCAGGATGCGATCGAGTTCATGTGCCGCGAAGCGCCCAAGGTCGTCTACGAGCTCGAGCACTTCGGCATGCCGTTCGATCGCAACCCGGACGGCACCATCTACCAGCGCCCCTTTGGCGGTCACACGGCCAACTACGGCGAGAAGCCGGTGCAGCGGGCCTGCGCCGCCGCAGACCGCACCGGCCACGCGATGCTGCACACGCTGTATCAGCGCAACGTGGCCGCGCGCACCAACTTCTTCGTCGAATGGATGGCGCTGGACCTGATCCGCGACGCCGACGGCGACGTGCTGGGCGTCACGGCGCTCGAGATGGAGACGGGCAAGATCCACATCCTGGAGGCAAAGACCACGCTGCTGGCCACCGGCGGCGCGGGGCGCATCTTCGCGGCCAGCACCAACGCCTTCATCAACACCGGCGACGGCCTGGGCATGGCGGCGCGCGCCGGCATCCCGCTGGAGGACATGGAGTTCTGGCAGTTCCACCCCACCGGCGTCGCCGGGGCCGGCGTGCTGCTGACCGAAGGCTGCCGAGGCGAAGGCGCGATCTTGCGCAACAGCGCCGGCGAGCGCTTCATGGAACGCTACGCGCCGACCTTGAAGGACCTGGCGCCACGCGACTTCGTCAGCCGCTGCATGGACCAGGAGATCAAGGAAGGCCGCGGCTGCGGGCCGAACAAGGACTACATCCACCTGGACATGACGCACCTGGGCGGCGACACCATCATGAAGCGCCTGCCCAGCGTGTTCGAGATTGGGCACAACTTCGCCAACGTCGACATCACGAAGGAGCCGATCCCGGTGGTGCCGACCATCCACTACCAGATGGGCGGCATCCCGACCAACATCCACGGCCAGGTGGTCGCGCCCAGGAACGGCGACCCGAGTGCCGTCGTCGCCGGCCTGTATGCGGTGGGGGAATGCTCCTGCGTCAGCGTGCACGGCGCCAACCGGCTGGGCACGAACTCGCTGCTCGACCTGCTGGTGTTCGGCCGCGCGGCGGGCAACCACATCGTCGAGTTCAACCAGAAGACCGGCACCCACAAGCCGCTGCCGGCCGACGCCACCGACGCCACGCTGTCGCGGGTGGCGCGGCTGGACGAGAGCGGTTCCGGCGAATACGCGCAGGACGTGGCGAACGACATCCGCAGCACCATGCAGCTGCACGCCGGCGTGTTCCGCACCCAGGCCATGCTCGACGAAGGCGCGGTCAAGGTGGCGGCGCTGCGCGAACGCGTCAATGCGATCACGCTGAGAGACAAGAGTCAGGTGTTCAACACGGCGCGCATCGAGGCGCTGGAGGTCGAGAACCTGATCGAGGCAGCCCAGGCCACCATCGTGTCTGCCGCCGCCCGCAAGGAAACGCGCGGCGCGCATTCGGTCAACGACTACGGCGACACGCCGGAGAATCCGCTCGGCCGCAACGACCGCGACTGGCTGAAGCACACGCTCTGGTATGCGCAAGGCAACCGCCTCGACTACAAGCCGGTGCAGCTCAACCCCCTGACCGTCGACAGCGTGCCGCCCAAGGTGCGCACCTTCTGAGAACAGCCGTACAGACCATGAGCAAACGCACCTTCCAGATCTACCGCTACGACCCGGACCGGGACGACAAGCCGCGCATGCAGACGCTGGAGGTCGAACTCGACGGCTCCGAACGCATGCTGCTGGACGCCTTGAACAAGCTCAAGGCCGTCGATCCCTCACTGAGCTTCCGCCGCAGCTGCCGGGAAGGCGTATGCGGTTCGGACGCGATGAACATCAACGGCAAGAACGGCCTGGCGTGCCTGACCAACATGCGCACGCTGCCGGGCACCATCGTGCTCAAGCCGCTGCCCGGGCTGCCGGTGATCCGCGACCTGATCGTGGACATGACCCAGTTCTTCAAGCAGTACCACAGCATCAAGCCCTACCTGGTCAACGACGAGCGGCCGCCCGAAAAGGAGCGTCTGCAGTCGCCCGAGGAGCGCGACGAGCTGAACGGGCTGTACGAGTGCATCCTGTGCGCCAGCTGCTCCACCAGCTGCCCCAGCTTCTGGTGGAACCCGGACAAGTTCGTCGGCCCGGCCGGGCTGCTGCAGGCCTACCGCTTCATTGCCGACAGCCGCGACCAGGCGACGGCAGAGCGCCTGGACAACCTGGAAGACCCCTACCGGCTGTTCCGCTGCCACACCATCATGAACTGCGTCGATGTCTGTCCGAAAGGGTTGAACCCGACCAAGGCCATCGGCAAGATCAAGGAACTGATGGTCAGACGGGCGGTCTGAACCGCGTCCCTCCACCATGGAAGAGCT
>Ga0316188_10001616_pt1 | contig 10727 bp, 9 predicted proteins | sample Phiworburrow1_MG_FD_204933 | JGI IMG/M metagenome (GOLD analysis project Ga0316188, IMG submission 204933) | Coastal sediment microbial communities from Maine, United States - Phippsburg worm burrow 1 | ecosystem: Environmental > Aquatic > Marine > Coastal > Sediment | place: USA: Maine... | reverse complement strand
GTGACTGGTACGCCTGATCGATGCCGCGAAGCCCGTCGCCTGATACGAGGTAGCCGGTGAACACGAGACCCTGTTCGTAGGGGAACGACAGATCCTTCTGCAGCCATTCCGGTGATGCCTGGAGGACCGGTGATTGCATCGTCATCGCCTCGAGGGCTGCGGCCGCTGCCTCTGCGGGGTCGAGGGATTCGAGATAGAGGAACTGCTGATATGTCGCATCCCCTTCGACCAGGGCGAGAATCGCCGACGCATCATCAACCGTTCCCTCATCGACGCGTCGCTCGAACTCCACGTTGAAGTCGAAGTGCTGGTCCGTCAAAGCGTGGGTCAATTCATGGGCAATCACGATCTCCTGGAGCGGCGTGATGCCATCCACGGAAACAGGGACTACCAGCTCCTTCGCGTCCGGGTCGTAGAAGCCTGCGACCTGCTCCGTGTAGAGATCGAGTAGCAATTGCCTGAGATCATCGTCAGGAGCGAGCATGCCGAGCAGCGTGAACATCGCGTCCTGGGAATCGATCTCCTCGGCGTCGAGCTCGGTCACCAGCTGTTCATTGACCCGTGCCGTGAACTCTGCCTCGTCGAGGATGGTGACCGTCGGCACGGCGAGAAACGGCAGCCCCCTGGATTCCTCGACGTCGAGGATGATGACGCCGATATCTGCTCGCATTCGGTCGGCCACCTCGGGGGCGATCGAGGCGGAGCTCGAACCGGGGATGGAGTCCGAAGGGATCGAGGTGACAGGCGGTGCGGTGGTCGTCGTCGACGACTCGCCCGCGGCAGGTTCGCTGGTCGTGGTCGTCGTCTCATCCGCGCCACTGCTGTCGCACGCCGTGGCTACGAGGGCCAGAACGGCGACAATTGCGACGACAACGACGGTCCGGGGTTTCAGCATCGCCGGGAGGCTAGTGGTGGATCCCATGAACCAACGTGAAACACTGAGCAGCGGGGCCGCTGAGCGTTGCGACACCCCTCGACGGTGGTCAGAGGGTCCGGAGCGCCTCGGTTGGTGACACCCGTGCTGCGCGCATCGCGGGGTAGAGACCGGCAATCGCCCCGATCAACAGGGCCGCTGCGAGACCACCGACGATGGCAACGGTCGGAATGAGGACACCCCACCCCTGCAGCGATGCATAGCCAGCGGTCACCGCAGCGCCCAACAGGACACCACCGACGCCACCGATTCCCGCGAGGAGGAGGGATTCACCGAGGAATTGAACAGAGATATGGCGACGTGTCGCACCAAGGGCACGGCGCAGACCGATCTCTCCCCTGCGTTCGAGCACAGAGATCACCATGACGTTTGCGATCCCCACGCCGCCCACGAGGAGCGCCACCGCACCGAGACCAAGGAACAGGTTCGTGAGGGCGGACTCCGCAGCGTCACGAGCCTCGAGTGCGTCCGACGGTCGAGTCACCTCGACCTGGTCAGGGTTCTCGGGATTGACCGTCGCTGCCATCACGCCTCGAACATCGTCCACCGACGCCGGATCCGTCCGCACGTAGATGGTGGATGGCACGAGGTCATCAGTGCCGAGGTACATCGCAGCTGCCGTCGGCGTGACCAGGGCGGCACGATCGAGGTCGGGCGAGAGCTCGAGACTGCTCATGATGCCAACCACGGTGAACCACTCGCCCCCGATCCACACCCTGGTTGGTTGATCGAGGTCGCGCACTCCGAGGCGCTCGGCCGCGACCGACCCGAGGACGACAACTGGATAGTCAGGCGAAGCCAGGTCCAGAAAGACGCCAGCCGTCATCGAACCCTGGAGGGTGGCCAACAAGTTGTCGTCGGTCGCCAAGACGCTCAGCCCACCGGACTGCCCCGACGGCACGAGGTCGTTCTTGTAGACGCGGGCGTCAGACACATCAGACACGGCAGACACTTCATCCACAGGTCCGATGCGGGCCACCATCGCTGGGGCATCGTCAGGAAGGGTTCCGGGTCCCAATCCGATGCCGGAGCCTGCCTGCACCTGCAACATGTTGGTGCCAAGGCGATCGAGTTGTGCAAGAAGGTCGGACTTCGAACTCTCCGACAGGCCGAGGACGGCGACCATTGCTCCGATTCCGATCATGATGCCGAGCGCCGACAGGACTGAGCGCAAACGTCTCGTTCGCAGGCCGATGCCTGCGGCTCGGAGGGTGTCTGCCGGCGTCATCCTCGATGGCGCGATCACCTCATGAGGGGCCGCATTCGAGGTCAGCGTTGCCACAGTGAGTCCTTCTCGATCTGGCCATCGAGAATGGCAACCTGGCGGGGGAACTGGTCGGCGATCAATCGGTCGTGGGTGATGACGACGATGGTCGTCCCCTCCTCGTTGAGGGCCTCGAGCAACCGCACGATCGAGGCGCCCGATGCACTGTCGAGGTTGCCGGTCGGTTCATCCGCGAGAACGATGCGGGGATTGCCGATCAGCGCCCTGGCAATCGCCACCCGCTGTCGCTCCCCTCCGGACAACTTGGTCGCCATGTGGTCAGCTCGGGCCGCAAGACCGACCTTGTCCAGCGCATCGCGGGCGAGGTCCCGTCGAACCGCGAGCCTCATGCCTGTGTACAGGAGTCCATCGGCGACGTTGTCGAGCGCTGTCTCCCCTGCAAGGAGGAAGAACTGCTGGAAGACGAATCCGATGTGCTGGGATCGGATGGCGGACAGATCGGCGTCACCGAGCGCGGCGACATCGTAGCCGGCGACCCTGACGACACCACCTGTGGCTCGATCAAGGGTGCCCATGATGTGGAGCAGCGTCGACTTTCCGCTCCCGGATGGCCCGACGATCGAAACCAGCTCGCCGTCATCGACCTCGAGATCGACACCGCGAAGTGCCCGCACCGGAGGGGTCCCCTCATAGGCCTTGGTCACTCCGCTGAGAGCCATGGCTGCCCGTGACGGCGCGTGGCGATCGGTCACCGTCACGGGACGACGACCTCCATACCTTCTTCGAGCCCGGATGATGTCACCTGGACGAATCCGTCCGCGAAGAGACCGGGGTCAACGGCCACCAGGTACGTTGACCCATCCGACGACGCAACCTCAACCGCATATCCACCCTCGGCCAGCGCAATGAGCGCCGACACGGGCACCGCAAGCACATCGTCGGCTCGATCGCTCGCGACGATGACATCGACAGGAGCTTCATCGAGATCGGGAGCAGCCTCAGGGTCATCGAGGGTCACCGTCATTTCGAAGTAGGTCTCTCCCTGTTGGGTGGCAAGCACGACCGATCCGATTTCGGTGACGGTCGCCGCTTCCTGCTCGCCGCTCGGCAGCTCGACCACGACGGAGTCACCCACGGCAACCAGGTCCTGGTCATCCGTCGATAGTTCGACCGAGACGAAGGTTGCACTCGACGAGGTCGTCATGATTGGCGTTCCGTTGGCAACGACGTCGCCCACCGCTACGAGGTTCTCGCCGATTCGGAGGTTCGCTGGCGCATAGATGACATCACCGACGTTCACAACCCCATCGGGTTGGGCTCCGACGCTGTTCTGCCATGCGGCGACGGCAACCGATGTCGCCGTGTCGAACTCGCCATCCGCAACGAACTCGCTGGTTTCCCCGAAGCCGAGCTGCGAGAGATTCTCCTCGAGTTGGGCCACATCGTCACCGGACACACCGACCGTGAGCGCCCGATATGAGGGAATCTCACCGAGGAGGAGCACGACCGGCTCGGCATCCACCGTGAGCAGGACATCACCCCTGCCGACGATGGATCCCTCGGTGACGATGGAGGTGACCGTTCCGCCGATCGGTGCCGATGTGGCAACGATGGGCATCCCGGGAGACACCTGGTCGGCAATGTCGACAAGCACCTCGGCTACATACGAAACACGGGTCGGCGCGAATATCACATCGCCGAGGGCAAGGGTTCCCGTGATCTCGGCTCCGATTGCCTCCTGGAGGTTTTCGATGGCGTCAGCGGTTGCGGTCGTGAAATCCTCGTCGATGGTCAAGGCGTTGTCGGGGTCATATCCGAGGTCCGACAGAGCTTGCTCGAGCTGTTGTACATCCGGACCGTCGCTCATCCGACTGTTGAATGCACGATATTGGGGTAGGTCACCCTCCAGCACGACGATCGGAACGGCATTGACCTCGTAGAGGACATCTCCCGACGTGACGAACGTTCCCTCATCAACGACGTCCGTCACGAACCCGGAAGCGAGGCCCGCGACGGTGACGACACCTGCAGAGGACGACCGAAAGGAGATCGGATCGGAGGCGCCGTAGCCGAGGGTGCCTGACAGGTCTTCGGTGACAACGATGTTCGTCCGCATCACCGTTGCAGTGTTCATCGAGCCGTCGGCTTGAGTTTCGTCCGTTGCGCCACCACGCGTTGCAACGGCAACCGCAAGGGCGGCGATGACGACCGCCGCGATAAGACCGAGAATCCACATCGAGGTCCGCCTTCGTCGCTGCCGTCGGCCTGAATCCATCTCGCCGTTACTCATCGGTTCGTCGGATGGCATCGCAGATACCTCATTGATCGACTCGGCCTCGGTGTGGCCCGTGCCTGCCTTTCCATTCTGGTCGACGTCTGTCATGCCCCACCGTCGCTGCCTTGCCCGCCAACGCCGGGCCCACGTCCGGGCCCACCGGGAAGCACGCCTCCAAAGATGTCCTGACACGCAGAGAGCGCAGCCTGGACATTCGGATCGTTGGGGTCGATGTCACCAAAGGGCCCCCCTCCGCCGTTCCCGTCACCGGGACCGCCACCCTGGCCAGGACCGAAATTGGAAAAATCCGGGTCATCCATCTGGACGCCGTTCTCCCTCATGCAGGCAGCGAACTCGACGAAGGTGTCTTCGAAGGATCCTTGATCAAAGTCGCTGCCGCCGGGGCCGATCGCAAGACCGCCGAGCTCGTCCGAACAGGCCTCGAAGGCCGCGCGAACAGTCTCTCGGTCGACGTCACCAAACGGACGCTCGTCGCCACCACCCTGGGGACCGAAACCGAATCCGACGGAACCATCGGATTCGATTGTGGGATCTTCGAAGTCTTCGACGCCGTTGGCACGCATGCACGCGGCGAATGCGATGAGGGCTTCCTCATCAGTGAGGTCGCTCGACGGCGTCCCAGAACCATCGACGATGGTGTCACTCGCAGAACTCCCAGGGTCGTCGAGGGTCGCCACACCGTTGCCACCTGCACTGCTGCATGCGGCTACCACGAGCGCAAACGCTCCAGCCATCACCAAGAGTCGTTTCACGCGTCCACCCTCCCACTTGTTGTCGTCTCAGAAGTCGTTGGTTTTCAGATAAGCACCCCTGGTTGAGGCGCCGGTGAGGCCGGCATGAGAACCGCATGAGAACGCCTTCCGGCGCCCTTTCATCGTCAGCTTCCGAATCCGAGCCCCGCGAAGACGTCACGGCATTCATCGAGGGCAGCCTGCACATCCGGATCGGTGAAATCCACGTCACCGAATGGGCTCAGCTGCCCGTCCCCCGAGCCATCACCAAACAGAAGACCAGAGAAGTCGGGGTCGTCCACTTCGACACCGTTCTCCCTCATGCAGGCCGCGAACTCCACGAAGGTGTCCTGGATCTCCGTCAGGTCGAAGTTGGCACCGCCCGGTGCGAATGAAGCGCCCTCGAGTGTGTCGATGCAGGCGGTCACGGCACCCTCTGCGACATCGCGGTCAACCTCCGCAAGAGGACCTGAGCGGTCCCCAATCGAGAAGTCGACGGAACCATCGGCTTTGAGCACGGGATCCGTGAAGTCCGGTATTCCGTTGTCCCTCATGCAGGCACCGAACGCCAGCAGGGCTTCCTCGTCAGAGACGACAGCTGCATCACTCTGGTTGGTATCGCCCCCACCTGACTCGTCGGTGAGTGAGGCAACACCATCGCTCCCAGCGTTCCCGCACGCGCTCAGCGCGAGAGCACAGGCGACAATCGCGACGATGCTTCGCTGCGCCCTCTCCATGGAACTCACTCCTTCGTGGTGGTGCTGAAGAAGCCGGGTACCGGTGGCGGCGTCTCGTGCGACGACCTGCGACGTTTCGCGATGAAGCCGGCGGTCGCGATGACAGCCGCGATGATGACGACACCAATGATGAACCCAACGCCGATCCGCCATGCCGTTGTCGGCGTGGTGCGACCGGTGAGGTCCTGGACGAGTGCGACCCTCCATGCGCCTTCGCGCTGCACCCAGTCCTCCGGGACGGTGTCGAGCAGGACACCCGTGCCCTCCTGGGCGACGGTGTATTCGATGAAGTCGCCGATCGGGAACTCGTTCTTCGATGGGTCCCAAGCGCGAATCGCAGGCTGACGCGATTCGAACCAGTCGATTCTCGGTTCGATCGAGAAGTCGAGACCAAAGTTCGCCTCACCGGTCAGCCCGTTGACGCGAAAATCCGCCCCCTGGGCTTGCTTGTGGTAGATCGCAAGCCGGTCGAGTGCGACCGCTCGATACCAATGGGCAATGGTCGAAGCAAGCGGCTCCGGCCAACCCTGGCCGTTGCTGCTGTTCCACAGGGCGAGCTGGGCGACGCCGAATGCTGCCGCAGGCTTGATGTCGCCGATCTGCTCTGCCGAGAGCGCGAGAAGGTTCGCGGGGCCATCGACAACAGCGTGGAACCGCCGTGTCGAACCCACGTAGGACGTCATGTCGAGTTCAACGCCTTTGCCGACGATGCAGACCGTCGAGCCCTCCAGTCCACCGATGTCCCGTGCAATGGAGGCTGAGGACGCACCCACTTCCTCACCGAACCGCCGCGCCTGACCCTCGGGCACTCCGGTGAGGCCGAGATCGACGGCGAGTCCGTCGACCGAGTCCCAGGATGCGCTGGGGAAAAGCTCGGCACATCGAGTCATCGCCTGGGCACCAGCCGGTAGGGCGGCGACACCAACAGCGCAAACGGCCAAACCAAGGGAGATCAGAATTCGCCTCACCACTGAATGATGCCGTTGCTGGCGCCATACTCGCCCATCAGCACAATGGTGGGAAACGATGGTCCGATCGATGCGAGGAAAACATCGAGCCGCTAGCGTCGCTGCGACGACAGGGGATGAGCCATGACCGTGCGCAACGACAAGCGGACCATCTTCGGATGGGCGATGTATGACTGGGCGAACTCTGCCTACATCACGATCTTCGGAGCCGTCATCGGAGCGTTCTTCACAGGAACGATCATGGCCGGCGATGAGTATTGGGGGCTCTCTGGTGATGCCCTGTTCTCGATCCTCGTCGGCCTCGGCTCGATACTTCTGCTGCTCGCCATGCCGGTGCTCGGTGCGATCGCGGACTACTCGGACTCCAAGAAGCGGTCCTTGCGCACCTGGGCCATCATCGGTGCGCTTTCGACCCTCGTCATTCCGTTCATCCCCGACGGCCAGGTTCCCCTGTTCCTGATCGTCGTGGTCGTCAGCCAGTTCGGCTTCGTCGCAGCCAACGTCTTCTACGACGGTTATCTCCCAGAGATCGCCTCGGATGAGACCATCGACAAGGTGTCGTCGAAGGGCTTTGCGCTCGGGTACCTCGGCGGAGGGCTGTACCTCTTGCTCGCTCTCGTTCTGATATCGCTCAGCGGTGATGGCGACGACGCACTGCTCAGCGAGGCCCTCGCCGCACGGATCGCGATCTTCGGGTCCGGTCTCTGGTGGATCGGGTTCACGGTCTTCTCCCTCGTCCGACTTCCTGCCGACGGCGAGGGTGGCGCCAAGCGAACCATGTCGGAGTTCACCAGGATCGGGTTCGCGAGAACCGCAGCCACTGCGAGACGCCTCGGCGGGTTCCGGAACCTGCTGATCTTCGTGATCGCCTTCGTCTTCTACAACTCCGGCGTCGGAACGGTGATCGCCATCTCCGGGCCGTATGCCGAGGACACGCTTGGTCTGGAGATCCTGACCATCGGCCTCGCCTTCCTGCTCGTTCAGTTCATCGCCTTCTTTGGTGCATACCTCTTCGGAGCCCTTGCTGGCTTGATAGGAGCGAAGCCTGCCATCATGGTGTCGCTCGTCATTTGGACCGGCCTCGCCGTCGCTGCGTACTTCCTCCCTGTAGGAAACGCCGGCGCCTTCCTCGCCCTTGCATCGGTCGTGGGGTTCGTCCTCGGTGGCGTTCAGGCACTGTCGCGGTCGCTCTACGGCACGATGATCCCGGAGGAAGCTTCGGCCGAGTTCTTTGGCTTCTTCTCGGTCTTCTCCAAACTCTCGGGAATCGGCCCTCTCATCTTCGGTGTCGTCAGCTGGGCAACAGGTGACAGCAGGATTGCCATCCTCTCCGTCGCCGGCTTCTTCCTCATCGGCATGGTCCTCCTCGCTGTCGTTGACGTCGAGGAAGGACGGACCTCTCGCGACCGCTGGAGGTTCGAGCAAGCAGAGGTGATCGTCGAGGGCGAGGCATGAAGTGATGGGTGTCAGGTAGCCTCGCCGCGACGAGAGCTGTGAGCGTGCTGTTGAAACCGATCCTTGCCCAGATTCCCCTCGACCAGATCTCCGACGCGGTTGACACCACGTATGTCACCCCTGCTGACTACGTCTGGGCGCTCCTGACACTCGTTGTTGGCATCATCCTGTCGAGGGTGGCTCGTAGGCTGACCCGCAGATACGGCCAGCAGGCGAAACTGCCGCAGAACGTGATCGATCTCATCGGGACGATCACGATGTGGTCGGTCGTCACCCTGTCGGTTCTCTTCGCCCTCACCTTCATCGGCCTGAGTGTCCCGCTCTTGTGGTTGGCGATCGTCCTCGGCATCGTACTTTTCGCCATCGGTGGTCAGGCCCTCTTCACCTCGTTCGGTGCGGGGATCCTGCTCCAATCACGAGCTCCCTTCGAGCCTGGAGATCTCGTCCTGCTCCTTGGCGAACAGGGCGTCGTCGTGGAGATCAACTCGCGAGTGGTCATCCTCGATACGGTCGATGGGCGACGCGCGTTCCTGCCGAACGCGCAGGTCATCGCCAGCCCAATCATCAACCTCTCCCATCGCGATTCCCGCATGAGCCAGTTGGCCATCGACGTCGCCTACGGAACCGATCTCGAACACGCAATGACCGTCGCGGCCGGGTCCCTGGAGGGGCTGGCGACGATCAGATCCGAACCGGAGCCCGCTGCCGAAGTCATCGGGTTCGAGGACAGTTCGGTACGCATCAGACTCCGGTTCTGGCATCGATCGGACCAGCTATCCGAGTGGACGGCAATCGACGAAGCCGCACGTGCGGTGTACGCGGCGTTCGGCGAGGCCGGAATCCAGATCCCCTTCCCGCAGCGCACCCTGTGGTGGGGTGATCCCCCACCGGGAGACACGCCGGTCTGACCTCCTCCCAAGCCGGCTGCGGTAGGGTCGTTGCGTGCGGGCGATGATCATCAAGGAGTTCCGCGAACTCCGCAGGGACAGGCGAACGATGGCCATGCTGCTCGTCCTCCCGATCCTTCTCCTCATCATTTTCGGCTACGCCGCGAACTTCAGCGTCGACTCGATCGCGACTGCTGCGGTCGGTCCTCGGGCTGACGTGGTGGCCGCCAACATCCCAGACTTCTTCGATATCACCGAAGTCGACCCATCAGGCGACGCTTCCACTGCGGAGACGTTGCTTCAGGACAATGTCGTCGACGTCGCCGTCGACACATCTACGCAGCCGCCAACCGCATATGTTGACGGATCGAGCCTCTTCACGGCGCAAGCCGCCGTTTCGGTGTTGGGGCGCCTCGGTGGTGGGATCACCGTCGACGTCCTCTACAACCCTGATCTCATCACCGCATGGGTGATGGTGCCTGCACTCACCGGTCTGATCCTCATGTTCATCGGCACGGTCGTTACGAGCATCGGCTTGGTCCGTGAACGCGAGAACGGCACGCTCGAGCAGCTCGCCGTGATGCCCCTCTCCCCGACATCGGTCGTGTTCGGAAAGATCACGCCGTACTTCATCCTCGCATCACTCGACATGGTGGTGGTCACGGTGCTGGGCATCGTGCTGTTCGATGTGCCGTTCAACGGCAACCCCGCGCTGTTCGCCCTTGGCGCTGCGTTGTTCCTCCTTGTGGTGTTGGGGATCGGTGTCTTCATCTCCACGGTCTCCCAGACAACGGGTCAGGCGATCCAGCTTGCGTTCTTCTTCCTTCTCCCCCAGATCTTGTTGTCAGGCATGATCTTTCCCCTGGAGGCGATTCCATGGGGGGTACGTTGGATCAGCTACCTCCTTCCCCTCACGTACTACACGATGATCGCCCAGGGCGTCATGCTGCGAGGAGCCGATCTCGCCTCGCTGTGGGCTCCGTTCCTCATCCTCTCGGTCATGGCCGTCCTGGCTTTCGGCGGCGCCACCCTCCGCTTCCGCAGGGACCTTGCACCGGAGGCTTCGGCGAGGTCGTCACGTTCGGGCGGCGACACGTGACCTTCGGGATGGAGGGGGTCAGCGTTCGTCTTGGCAACGTTGCAGCCCTGGAGGACGTCAGCTTCGAGGCTGCACCGGGGTCCGTGACGGCGATCATCGGTGCCGACGGTGCGGGGAAGTCGACGCTGTTGCGTTGCCTCGCGGGATTGGTCGAGCCCGATGAAGGGATTGTGATGCGTCCCCGCAAGCAGGGTCTGGGGTATCTCCCCACAGGGTTGGGAAGCTGGAAGAGCCTCACCGTCGATCAGAACATCGCATTCGTCGGCGGTGCATATGGCCTGAGCGGCCCGGCTCTCGTCGATGCGGCTGAACCACTTCTCGAACACGCTGGCCTGACCGGCGTCGGCGGTCGCCTGGCTGGCCAGCTGTCAGGAGGTATGCGAACCAAACTCGGG
>Ga0316188_10001615_pt1 | contig 10728 bp, 6 predicted proteins | sample Phiworburrow1_MG_FD_204933 | JGI IMG/M metagenome (GOLD analysis project Ga0316188, IMG submission 204933) | Coastal sediment microbial communities from Maine, United States - Phippsburg worm burrow 1 | ecosystem: Environmental > Aquatic > Marine > Coastal > Sediment | place: USA: Maine... | reverse complement strand
TTCAGGTATGTGGGCTGGGGACCGCGCCTGTGGACCTGGATCGAGATGATGGGATTGCGCAAGTTCCAGGAAATGCTGTTTACCGGGCGGCCCTTCACCGCGAAAGAAATGTCCGACTGCAACTTCATCAACAGCGTTGTACCCCGGGAAAAGCTGGAGGCGGAGACCCTGAAGTACGCCACGGCCTGTTCCCGCACCCGGCCCACGGATACGGTCCAGGTCCAGAAGACATTTATCGAGCTCTACAAGCAGTATCGCGGGGAGTATATGGGCAGCATGCTCGCCGGTGTCGTGGAGGGGATGTTGCCGATGATGACGAACGACAAGGCAGGGGATGTGCAGCTGGGCGACGATGTATTCGGCAAGGGCCTGAACAATATCGTCAAGGACGCCGACATGCTCTACCCGCCGGAGTGGCGCCTGAGCCGTTCGAACCGCAACAAGCCGTGACCCGTCATGCCAGACTTCGCTCGCCCCTCTGTAGAGTGCGACTTAAGCCCCGCTAGAGAGATGCTTCCATGTCCTTTGAGTTGAACAGGAAGCTGGCCGCCAGGCGCGGGCCGCTGCCGACCTCGGCGTCAGTAGACCCGGTTACCGCGGATATCATTCGCGGCGGTATGGAGACCATTTGCTTCGAGGCGGCCACCCACCTGGGCCGGGCCGCCTCTTCTGCCATCATCAACCAGTCGAACGAGCGCAATGGCAGTATCGTCGACGCCCACGGGCGCCTGGCGGCCGGCGCTATCGGCACCCCTCACCTGACCTTCATTACCCAGCTGACCGTGCGCTACGGCCTCGAGCACCGGCACGACTATGACTGGGGACCCGGGGATGTGTTCCTGGGCAATGACCCGGACCACGGAGGCGGCCACCTGCCGGATTACAACGTGTACGCGCCGGTGTTCGATGCCTCCGGTGAGCTGATCCTGGTCCAGTGCCTGCAGGCCCACCAGGGCGACACCGGGGGCAAGGATCCCGGGGGCTTCACCCTGGAGGCGACGGATATTTTCACCGAGGGCCTGGCCATACCCTGCCTCAAGCTGGTTCACCGCGGTGAAAAGCGCCGCGATGTGATCAGGCTGCTGGAGCGCAATAACCGCTTCCCGTCTTTTTCCGGTGACCTCGCCGCCATGATCGGCGGTGTGCAGCTCTCGGTGCGGCGCCTGCAGGACCTGATAGCGAAATGGGGTGCCGAAAGGGTCAAGGCGGCGGTCAATTACTCCATCGAACATACGGAGATGCGGGTTCGCGAGGAGGTCGCCAGGTGGCGGGACGGTTCCTACGAGGCGGACGTCCTGATCGATCATGACACCCAGGGCACCAGGGATGTCCGTGTCCATGTGAACTGCACGGTCGCGGGCGATCAACTGACGGTTGACCTGACCGGCACCGACGATCGCCAGGAGCTGGTTGGCGTATGGAATACTTTCGGCAACAGCCGCAGCTATATCATGGTGCAGGTGGTGGCGGCGATGGACCCCACCATTGTCAAAAATGAGGGTTTTTTCAATGCGGTGGATATGGTGATTCCGGAGGGCACCATCGCCCATCCCCCGCCGAACAAGCCCGCCGCGCTGGGTTCATTCCACCCCGCGTGTGAAATCACCGAGGCGGTATGCATCGCGCTTTCGAGCGTGGCGCCCGAGCGATCCGCGCCCCAGGTCTACAAGATCGGCATGCCCAATGCCGTCATCGGCTTTGATGACAACGGCCAGATGTGGATGGACCAGGGTGTCGACGCCCGCACCATGGACACCTCGGCAGTGCAGGGCATCGACGGCTGGGGCTCGTGCCCGGTGAGCCTGGGTAACCTGCTGTTGTCCCAGGCCGAGGATGCGGAGAGTCGCTTTGCAATCGTGAACCTCAGCCGGGAAATGACGCTGGATTCGGAGGGCGCCGGCCGCTGGCGGGGACAGCCCGGCAGTCTCAACGTCAAGAAGGTGCTCAAGCCCACCACCGCGATGGCCTGGATGGTTTCCGCGCGGCACACCCTCAGCGGCATGTGTGGCGGCGACAGCGCCAGCTCCTATGCCAGTCACTTTGAGGTCGGCACGCCCGCTGAATACAAGGTGGAGCTGTCGGCCAGCGCGATGTTGCCCGCCGGCTCCGTGATCGCCTACCAGCACGGCGGCGGCGCCGGTTTCGGGCCCGCGCTGCTGCGGGATCCCGAAGCGGTTAAAGACGACGTGCTCGACGAGATCGTCAGTATCTCGAGGGCCCGGCAGAAATATGGCGTGGTGCTTACCGGGACTCTGGAAGATTACGACCTCGAGGTCGATATCGCGGCGACGGCTCTCTTGCGAAAAGAAATGAGCGGCGGCCGCAGCGAAGTGGCATCGGGGACGAGCTGATGGCTTATCGCATAGGTATCGATATCGGTGGAACCTTCACTGATTTTGCGCTGCTCGATGGCACTGAGGTGGTTCTGTACAAGAATCTCAGCACGGCTGAAGACAGGTCGGTGGGGGTGATGAGCGGGCTGGAAAAGCTTGCGGAAAAAACGGGGTTGCCATTGCGGGATTTCATGGCGCGTTGCGATGCCATAGTGCATGGCACCACGGTTGCCGATAATACCCTGATAGAGATGAACGGCGCGGTAACCGGGCTGATAACCACCGAGGGCTTTCGCGACGAAATGGAATACCGCCGCGGGTTCAAGGAAAACATCTGGGATGTCCGGCTGCAGCCGCCGCAGCAGATAACGCCGAGGCGCCGGCGGCTGACGGTGCCAGAGCGAATTCTGCACGATGGTTCAGTGTACAAGGCCCTGGACGAGGCCGCGGTAAGGGAGTGCTGCAGGAAACTGCGCAAGCAGAATGTCGAGTCGGTGGCGATCTCACTGCTGTTCTCCTTTGTCAATCCGGTGCATGAAAAACGGGTCGCCGAAATCGTCGCGCAGGAGATGCCCGGTGTCGAAATCTCCTGTTCCCACCAGGTGCTGCCGCGCGCCCCCGAGTACGACCGCACGAGCACCACTGTAGTAAACGCCTATGTTGCCCCCAGGGTGACTTCCTACCTGGCGCGACTGGTCGCCCGGCTGGAAGAGGCCGGCTACCGCAACCAGTTGATGGTGATGCAGGCCAGCGGCGGGGTGATGACCCGGGAATATATCCACGGGTCACCCATCCGGGTGCTGGCATCGGGCCCGGCCGGAGGTGTCATCGGCTCGGCGCATGTGGGCGTGGCCAAGGGGCACCGCAATATCCTGTGCGTTGATATGGGCGGCACGTCCTACGATATTTCCATGGTGCTCAACGGCGCGGCCCCGGCGGTGGCCGGCTGGAATATGCATCACCGCTACCTGGTCGGGGTGCCGATGGTGCAGGTTGAAACCCTCGGGGCGGGCGGCGGCTCCATCTGCCGGGTCAACAACGGCTGCATAGAGGTGGGTCCCGCTTCCGCAGGCTCCGAACCAGGCCCGATCTGTTACGGACGCGGCGGCACGCAGCCCACCATCACCGATGCGCTGCTGATGCTGGGGATCCTCTCGGCGGATGCCGGGTTTGCCGGTGGCAGTTTCTCGCTGAGCGAGGCGGGGGTGAGGGATGCCTTCCAGGCGATCGGCGACCGGATGGGATACAGCGCCGAGGAGGCGGCATTCGACTGCTGGCGCATGGTGAACGCCAATATGTCCCAGGGCGTCAGGCGTATCACCGCAGCCAGGGGCATAGACCCGGCGGACATGTGCATGCTCGCCTACGGCGGCAACGGCCCCGCCTTCGCCGCGATCCAGGCGCAGGACCTGGGTATTGAGAGGGTACTCGTGCCCAGGGCATCTCCCGCGTTCTCCGCCCTGGGCACCCTGGTGGCAAACCCGAGTATCGATGAGGAAAGGTCCTGTATCGCGGCCGCCGACAGGATCGACGCCGGCATGCTGACGACACTCTGGCGCCAGTTGGCCGACCGCGCTGAAAAATATTTCGCCGACGCCGGCTTTGCAAGTGAACGGGTGACAGCCCGCTACCAGATGAACATGCGCTATCCGGGCCAGAACTGGTCTCTCAGCTTTGATATCAAAGTGAACCAGGGCCTTCACGACCTGTCGTTTGTCGACGCTGCCGTCGGCCACAGGGCCATCGGGATATTCAACGCGCGGCATATGGAGGAATACGGCCATATCCGCGAGGGCGAAGTGCCGGAGATTACCGGTGTGCGCCTGGCCACCTCGGTTGCCACGTCTTCCCCGGTGGTATCCCACGGGTTCAATGCGCCCACTGTCAACGCCCGCAGCGCGCGGACGCGCCGCGCCAACCTGGGAGATGGCTTTCGGGAGACCGGTATTTTTGTCGGTTCCGAACTCGGCCCGGGACACGAAGTCATCGGGCCGGCGATCATTGCGGAAAATTTCACCACGATCGTCGTCTACCCCGGCTGGAAGGCGCTGGTGGATGACGCGGGTGATTACGAACTGAGGCTGGTCAAGTGACGGCGATCCGGCCAACGCCCGCTGGACCCCGGGCAGGGAGCGATCGGCCGTGACTGCGCTCGGCGGGATCAGGGTGCTCGAACTGGCAGAGGGCGTATGCGGTGAATACTGCGGCAAGCTCCTGTCCGACTTCGGGGCGGAGGTCATCAAGCTGGAAAGGCCCGGCTGCGGGAGCGCCACCCGCCGCCTCGGGCCATTTGCCCCCGCCGGAGCCGACCCTGAGCGCAGCGGGCTGTTCGCTTATCTCAATACCAGCAAGCGCTCGATCGTCCTCGACACCGCCACGGCGGAAGGGCGCGGCAGCCTGGAACAGCTTCTGGACACGGTGGACGTGGTGATCGACGATCACGCTGCGGGCTGGCTGGCCGGTATCGGCCTGGATCCCGGGCTGACTACCGGGAGTCGTCCCGCGCTGGTGCTGTGCGCCATCACCGCCTTCGGGCAGTCACCACCCGCCGACAGGTTGCAGGCGGAGGACCTCACCGTATTCCACAGCAGCGGCTGGGGTTACCACACCCCCAGCGCGGCGACTGCGGTTCAGCCCCCGCTGAAGGGCGCCGGGCGCTTTCTGCCGAGCTACGAGGCGGGACTGGAGGCGGCGCTGTGTGTCGCCGCTGCCCTCTACGAGCGGGCGGGTTCGGGCCTGGGCCGGTTTATCGATATTTCAAAACAGCAAGTGCTCGCCTCCCGGGCCGATTATGTGCTGGCGCAAATGGCCGCGGGTGATATGCCTGTCAGCGCAGAACGCACCGCCTATGACCTGCATGGACCCGCCGGTATTTTCCCCTGCCGCGACGGCTACGCCTATATCTGGATGTCGGCGCCCGCGCACTGGGAAGCGCTGCGCCAGCTGTTGAACAACCCCGCGTGGATGGACGCTTTCCCGGCGAATTGGCTGGAGCGCGAATGTACGCCGGAGCGGGTCGGGCAATGCAGGGCTTACATCGCCGCCTGGCTGAAAACGCGGGGTAAGCACGAGGCGGCGGCAGCAGCCCAGAAACTGGGACTCACCCTGGTGCCGGTCAACAATACTGCCGACCTGGTGGACTCGCCGCAATATGCATTCCGCCGCTATTTCGCCGCGGTAGACCACCCGGTACAGGGAGTGGCGCTCTATCCCACTGTGCCCTACATGCTCAGTGCAACGCCAGCGGCGATAGCATCCCCGGCGCCTTTGCTGGGACAGCACACGCAGCAGACGCTGGCCGCATTGCCCCCCCGTGCCGGCAGGTCCGCGATACGTCGGCCCGCGGCCGGCCCGGAGACAGGTCTGGGCCGGGGTGGGCCGCTGCAGGGCGTCCGGGTGGTGGAATTGACCAAGGTCTGGGCCGGTCCCTATGTCGGCAAGCTGCTGGCATTCCTCGGCGCAGAGGTGATCCGGGTTGAAAGCGAGGGCTCCCTGGACGTGACCCGCAGCTACGGTGTCTCCGACATCAACAATGCCCCCGGCTTCCAGGCCGTCAACCCGCAAAAGCTCAGCGTCCAGGTCGATATGAAAACGCCCGCCGGCGTCGAACTCCTGCTCCAGCTCCTGGGCAAGGCGGATATCCTGATCGAGAACCTGCGCCCCGGAGCCGTCGAGCGCCTGGGGCTCGGCTACGAGCGGGTAAAGGCCGCCAGGCCCGATATCGTCTATGTGTCGATGGGTATGTACGGCACGCAGGGGCCGCTGAGCTACCAGACGGGTTACGCCCCCTGTTTTGCAGCGCTGGGCGGTTTGAGTGCGCTGGTGGGTTACGCCGGCGAGGTCCCCGCAGGCATGAATATCCGCTATGCGGATTCCACCTTCGGCGCAGCCGCGACCTATGCCGCGCTGATCGCCCTGTTGCATCGCCGCCGCACCGGCGTTGGCCAGTTTGTCGATGTGTCGGCGGTGGAGAGCATGACCAGTATGATCGGCGACAGCTTCATGGAGTTCGCGCTGAACGGTGTTGTGCCCGGGTGTGACGGCAACAGGCACGCCCAGATGGCGCCACACGGTACCTATCCCTGCCGCAACGGTGAATGGATAAGTATCGCAGTCGCGTCGGACGGGCAGTGGCGGGCGCTGGCGGACGCGATCGGGCAACCCGGGCTCGCCGCCCACCCGTCCTTCCGCGACCTGGCCCGGCGCAAGGCCCATGAACCGGAACTGGATAATATGCTGGCGCAGTGGAGCGCCGGGCGCGACGCCCTTGAACTCGCAGGCGAGCTGCAACAACGGGGTATCGCCGCTGCCAGGAGCCAGAGCTCCCTGGACCTGGTCGCGGACCAACACCTGTGGGCCAGGGGCTTTTTCCAGGAAGTGACGGATCGGGCAGGGCAGTCGAAGATCACGCTGGGACCCTCCTGGAAAATGTCCCGGGGGGCAGTCCTGCGGGACGCCGCACCGCACCTGGGCCAGCACAATGCCTATGTGCTGGGCGATATCCTGGGTCTTTCCGCGGAGCGCCAGCGGGAGCTTGCGGACGCGGGGGTTGTGCGCTGATGCCGGCAGCCGCGGAAGTTGAATTCAATAGCGTGCGCGTTTTACCTGCGCAGCGGCACCCGTCCCGGCGCTGGATCCGGGGTGCAGGGGCTGCAGTTGACATTGGTGTGGAGGCCTGAGATGACAGAGACGCTGTTTACTTTCGACAAGCGCAATTACCAGCAGTGCCAGGAAGCTTATCGGGGAGCAAAGAAGCAGGAGTACTACCTCGGCGATTACACCATCGAGGCCGGTCCGGTGATCGATGTGCGCGCGGAAAGGAAAGCCGTCGGCTCCTGTAGCATTATCCGGCTGAGGTCGAAGACCCGCCTGTCATTCACTCGATCCTGGTCCCATATCAGGGAGGACGCCACAGATGTCACGGTGCTGTGGTTCGTGAAGAGCGGTCGCATGAGAATTGCCCACCAGTGCGGGCACTGCGTCGCCGAGGCGGGTGATTTCGCGATCACCAGGTCGATGACACCGTTTTCCATACAGTGTGAAACAGGTGCGGAATCCGAGCACGACGTACTGCATGTCATCGTTCCGAGCCATGTATTCAGGCGTTTCGTCCCCCAGGAATTGAAGGCCGGTTTTACCGTTCACGGCAGGGCGCGTGAATTCGCGATCGCCGAGCGCATCCTGACTGACGTATTCGAGGACTCGGACGAGCTGGCCGAGCACCTGGAGCAACTATTGCTGGACAGCGCCCTGTCCGTGGTGACCGACGCGATCAAGGGCCGTGAGAACTACGCGAAGGTCCGGCAGTCGCTGCCGGATAAGAGGCTGCAGGATATACTGCGGTATATCGAAGTTCACCTGTCCGACCCAAGCCTTGGTACCGCGATGGTAGCCGCTGCTAATGGCATTTCCCCGCGCTACCTGTCATTCCTGCTGAAGCAGAACGGCACTCCGTTTTCGGAACTTGTCTGGGACAAGCGGATAAAGATCGCCAGCGGCTGGCTCTCGTCATCCACTCCCGGCAGTATATCGATCGCCGAGATAGCGTTTCGCGTGGGCTTCAAGAGCCCGGCGCATTTCAGCCGTATGTTCAAGCGGGTTTTCAGCATGGGCCCGCGCGAGTATCGCGCTGCCAGTACGGCAAAGGCCGGGGAACCGAAGCGGGAATTCCTGCTTTCCGGTGTATCCAACACGCTGCAATGACAACGGATAGATTCTGAGCGAGAGGCGAAAACATGGCTACAAGTGAGACCGAAGGGCAGCGCGGAGGAGGGTGTCCGGTGAGCGCCCAGGGCGATATCAGGCTGGATCAGGCCTCCCTGTCCGATCCAGCGATCCTGGCGCACCCGAACGCCTTTTACCGGGCTATGCGTACACAGGATCCGGTACATTATGATGCCAGGCTGGATATGTACCTGGTATCGCGATTCGATGACCTGCAGGCGGTGGTGAAGGATCCGGCCACCTTCTCCCTGGAGAGGGGCTACAAGGAACAGTACGCGAAAGGTTTTTCGGATGAGTTCCAGCAGATTCTGATCCGCGACGGCGGCGGCTTCTTCGGCGACCCGATCATGACCGACCCACCCTACCACACCCGTATCCGCAAGCTGATGGAGAGTGCCTTCACCGGCCATCGCGTCAAGGAGCTGGAACCGCGGATAACGGCGATTGTGTCAGAACTGATCGAAAGCTTTGCCGACAAGGGACGAATAGACGCCGTCAATGAATTCTCGGTGCCGATGACGGTGCGGGTGATCTGCGAGCAGCTCGGGCTTGAACATTTCGCCCGGGAAAAGATCCAGGGCTGGTCGCTGGCGGTAACCGCGCAAATCGGCAGGATGCAGACCCGCGAACAGATGCTCGAAAATGCCAGGCAGATCTGCGAACTGCAGAATTACCTGATCCAGTGCATCCGCGAACGTGAAACCGAGCCCAGGGAAGATATGATCTCCGACCTGGTCCATGCGCGCAGCGACGATTCCGAGAACCCGACCCTGTCCTTCGAGGAAGTGGTTCCGCTGGTGCGCGCACTGCTCATCGCCGGAAACGAGACCACAGCGACGGCCATGACCAACCTCCTGTTCATCCTGGCGACCGAGCCGGATATAGCGCGCCAGCTGGCCGCAGCGGTGGATGACGAGCGGCTGCTGAACCGGTTCGTCGAGGAACTGCTGCGGCTCGAACCACCGGTTCGGGGCCTGGCCAGGATGACGACCCGGGAGACTGAGCTGGGCGGGACCAGGCTGCCCGCGGGCGCCCACCTGTTGCTGCTGTTCGCGTCTGCCAATGATGACGAAACCGTTTTCCCGAACCCCCGGGAATTTGATATCAACCGCAGCAACCTCGGTCGCCATGTCGCCTTCAGCGCCGGCATCCACCGCTGCGTCGGGCTCGCCCTTGCCAGGATGGAGCTCAAGGTGGCGGCCAGGGAAATCGTCAAACGGCTCGACAACATCAGGCTCGACATAGCACCGGAGGATATAAAATACCTTCCGACTATCGCCACCCATTCGATCGAGCACCTGCCGTTGATGTTTACCCGCAGGAAATAAACGTCCAGGCTTTCACGATCGTCGCAGGAATAATGACAGGGGGTTTGTATGGGGCAGGAACTTGAGGGCAAGGTCGCTATTGTCACCGGAGGTGCCAGCGGTATCGGCAGGGCATCGGTAGAGCTGTTTGTACGGGAGGGCGCGAAGGTTGTATTCGCCGATATCGATTCCACGCAGGGAGAGGAGTTGGCCGCAAAGCTGGGCGACAATGCAATTTTCCAACGCACCGATGTGTCGAATGCCGGGGAATTGCAGGCGCTGGTCGATATCGCAGTCGAGCGCCTCGGCGGCCTCGATATCATGTTCAACAACGCCGGCATTTCCGGGGCCCAGCACCCGCGGTTCCTGGACGATGACCTGGCGGACTTCCAGCGTGTCGTCGGCACCAACCTGTTTGGCGTGATGGCCGGCAGCCGCTGCGCCGGCCGCTATATGGCTCAGCACGGGGGCGGGGTGATTCTGAACAATGCCTCGATCGCCGGGGTCCTTCCCGGGCAGGCGATGATGACCTACCGCGCCACCAAGGCCGCCGTCATTCACTTCAGCAAGTCCATCGCCATTGACCTGGCCGAGTATGGCATCAGGGTGAATTGCATGGCCCCCGGTCATATCCGCACCCCGTTGACAGCGTTCTCCACCCCGGGCATGACACCCGAGCAGGCTGATCGGGTCAAGCAGGCCATCGGCCTGGCATTTGACTCCAACCAGCCATTGAAACGCACCGGTCGCCCCGAGGATGTCGCCCAGGCCGCATTGTTCCTGGTGAGCGACCGTTCGGCCCAGGTGACCGGCGTTGTGCTGCCGGTGGATGGCGGTATTACCGCCGGGGACCCGGTCAATCATCTCACGGAGATAATGGCGGCCCGGGAGAGGGCCCTGCAATCGTGATCACCTTCCCCTATCGCCGATGTACCGGTGTGCCCGTCGCTGATGGAAGTTGCCAAGGCCCATGGCGCGGATGGTATCCTCGGTGACTGCGGCCGGTACCGGGCGGCGGGCAGGGGCCGGGGCGGCCGTTAATGGAGGAGCGTTGATGGGCACGAATGAGGTTTACGACGTGGTCGTGGTCGGGTCCGGCGCTGCGGGGGCGATGTCCGCGCTGCGTGCGGCGGAGCTCGGGCTCTCGGTACTGATCGTCGAGAAAGCCCACAAATACGGTGGCACCTCGGCGACCTCCGGCGGGGTCATGTGGATTCCGAACCACCAGCTCGAGCCGGGCGATGACAGTCCCGGGCAGGCGTACCAGTACCTGGACAGCCTGATAAAAACGCCGATCCAGCGGGACAGGCTGGAGGCTTTCGTTGAACACGGCCCCGACATGATCCGGTTTGTAAAGTCCCTGG
>Ga0316188_10001613_pt1 | contig 10735 bp, 9 predicted proteins | sample Phiworburrow1_MG_FD_204933 | JGI IMG/M metagenome (GOLD analysis project Ga0316188, IMG submission 204933) | Coastal sediment microbial communities from Maine, United States - Phippsburg worm burrow 1 | ecosystem: Environmental > Aquatic > Marine > Coastal > Sediment | place: USA: Maine... | reverse complement strand
GAGCCAATGCGATACGCGCGTCGACGGGGTTGTGCAGGGCAGACGCGGCGCGCCGCGCCGCCGCTGCTCGGGGCGGTCGGCCGCGCCGCTCGCCGGGGGTTCACGCTCGTTGAGGTGCTGGTGGCGCTGACGATCGTCTCGGTGGCGCTGATGGCCGCGCTGCGGGCGGTCGGCTCGCTCGCGCAGGGAAGTGCCGACCTGCGGGCGCGAACCCTCGCGCAATGGAGCGCCGAGAACAGGCTGTCGCAGATGCGCGTGCAGTCGGAGTTCCCGAACGTCGGACGCAACCGCTACGACTGCAGCCAGGGCGGCGTCGAACTCGCGTGCCAGCAGGACGTCTTCGCCACGCCCAATGCGGCGTTTCGTCGCGTCGAACTCTCGGTCTTCGACGCGCGCGACGGACGCCGTCTGGCGCGCCTCGTCGGCTTCGCGACGACTCTGCCATGAGCGGCGCACCAGTTTCTGTGCATCGATCGCAGCAGGTCGGCTTCACGCTGATCGAGTTGCTGATCGCGATTTCGCTGATGGCGGTGCTCGCGGTGCTGGGCTGGCGCGGTCTCGACTCGGTGCTCAGGGGGCGCGAGCGCATCGTCGCGGCGTCGGACAGCCTGCGCGGGCTGTCGGTCGGTTTCGCGCAGGTCGAGGAGGACCTGCGTCGCGCCTGGCCGGTGCGGCTGCTGAACCTTCCTTTGCCGATCATCGGGTTCCTCGATCAGGGCGTCGACGGACCGCCTGCACTGCAGCTCTTTCGGGAGCTGCCGCCGGGCAGCGGGCCGTCGCAGGTTCAAAGGGTGGTGTATCGCCTGCGCAAAGGCGTATTCGAGCGTGGCTTCGCGCCCTGGGGGGCGCCGTCGGCCGATCGGCCCGCCACAGTGAGCGACGACACGATGGTCTGGCAACCGCTCCTTCAGGGGGTCACCGGCGTACAGATGCGCGGGTGGGTCGTCGGGCAGGGCTGGATACCGGCCGGAGCGCTGGTGGCGCGCAGCGGGGTCGGCGCGCAGGCGCTTCAGGTGACCGGGCTCGAGGTATTGATCGAGCGCGGTCCGGGTGATCGCGTCCTGCGCGTCTTCGCGGTGAAGGACTGAGCGATGCGAGCGGCCGATCGGCGGACCTTGCATGAGCGGCGGCACGTGCATGGCGCGGCGGTGGTGACAGCCCTGCTGATCGTGGCGCTCGCGACGACGGTGGTCGCGGGACTGTTCGTGCGCGAGAACGTCACCGTGCGCTCGGTGGAGAACCGTCTCGCGCTGTCGCAGACGCACTGGATAGAACGCGCCGCGCTGGACTGGGCCAAGGTGATTCTGCGCGCCGACGCGCGCAGCGGCGTGGTCGATCACCTCGGCGAGCCCTGGGCGGTGCCGGTCGCCGAAACCCGGCTGGACGAAACCGTGACCGCCGGCGCCAAGATCAGCGACACGACTCCGGCGGCGACGCTCTTCGGCCAGATCATCGACGCGCAGTCACGACTGAATCTGACAAGCCTGGTGCAGGGCGGCAAGCCCGTCGACGAGCAGTTGCTGGCGTTTCGCCGGCTTCTGAGCCTGGTGGGCCTTCCCGAGAGCCTCGCGGACGCGGTCCAGGCGCGCGTTCGGCGCAGCCAGGCCAGCCTCGTCGACGGCAAGCCGGTGCCCGCGGCGGAACTGCCGTTGATGCGCCTGGCCGACCTGATGGCGCTCCCGGGCTTCGACGCCGCCGCCATCGAGGCGCTCGCTCCGTTCGCGATCGTGCTGCCGGCGCCGACGCTGGTCAATGTGAACACCGCACCGGCCGAGGTGCTCGCCTCGGTGATCCAGGGCCTGGATCTTGCCGGGGCCAGGCGTTTCGTCGCGCAGCGCGAGCGGACCTTCTTTCGCACGCTCGGCGACGCATCCGGTCTGCTGGAAGGATCGCCGGTGTTGTCACCGACCATGCTTGCCGTCGGATCCGGCTATTTCATCGTCCGCGGGGTGGTACGCTTCGATCGGGTCGAAGCGGCAACCGAGACGCTGCTCGCGCGCAACACCGACCGGGTCGAGATCGTATGGCAACAACGTTACTGAAGCGGACCGCGGCGATTTGGGTGCCGCCACGTTCGGTGGGCGAGCGGGCGCTCGTGGCCGAGGCGTCGCTCGTCGTGATGCTTCCCGCCCCGGAGTCGAGCGGGGGAGTGGGCTGGACCCGCGCGAGCCTCGAGGCGCTGCCCGCAGTCAAGTCCGCGGTGCTGATCTTCGATGCCCGCGACGTGACGCTGATGCCAGTGAAACTGCCGCCGCTGTCCGGGACACGTCTGGCGCGCGCCCTGCCGAATCTGGTGGAGGACGCACTGCTGCAGGACGCTCAGGGCTGCGCCTATGCATTGGGGCCGCGCCTGCCGGACGAGCGACGGCTCGTCGCGGTCATCGACCGCAGCTGGCTGGAGTTCGTGGTCGGAGCGATCGAGCGGCGTGGCGTGCGCGTGACGGCGGCGTGGCCTGCACAGCTCGTGCTGCCGGTCTCCGAAAGTGCCTGGTCGATCGCCTGCGTGCAGGACGGGCTGGCGATCCGCACCGGCGAATTCGACGGTTTCGGATGGACGGCGTCCCGGGATGCCGATTTCAGGACCGAGGCGCTGGTGGCGGCGTTCGAGGCAGGCACGCAGGTGGCCGGCCGCCCGCAGTCGATCGCCGCATTCGCCGAGGACCGCAGCTGGAAACAGAGCGTCGAGCGCGCCGAGCAGCAGATCGGAGTGCCGATCGCGCTTTCGGGGCTGCCGCAGCCGCAGCCCGCGCCGCTGGACCTGTTGAGCGCGCGGCAGGGCAGCAAGTCGGGCCGCTGGTTTTCCAGTGTCGACTGGCGCGCCTGGCGCTTGCCGGCGGCGCTCGCGGCGGGTTGCGTGTTGGCGTGGCTGATCGGGCTGAACCTGCACTGGGCGCAGCTCGCGCGCGAGCGTGCGCAGTTGCGCGCCCAGATGGAACTCACCTTCAGACAGGCGTTCCCGAACGCGCAGGTCGTCGTCGATCCGGTGTTGCAGATGCAGCGCCAGGTGTCGGACCTGCGACTGCGCGCCGGTCAGAGCGGGCCGGACGACTTCCTCCCGATGATCGCGCGATTCGCGGGCGCGCTCGGGCCGCGCGCCAACGATGCGCTGGCGTCGCTCGAGTATCGGGACGGCAAGCTGCGGGCGCGATTCCAGCCGAATTTCTTCGACGGGCCGGCGGCTCGCGAGACAATGCGCGCGGCATTTCGCCAGCGCGGCCTGAACCTGCAGTTCGAGGGCGAAGGCGAGGCGATCGCGGTGGTGAGTCTGCAGACATGATCGAAAAGCTCTTGCAGATCTGGAGGACGCTCGCGGCGCGCGAGCGTCGGCTGGTGGGCATGGCGGCCGGGACCGTCCTGGTCGCGGTGGCGTATCTGCTGTTGCTCGAACCCGCCTGGAACGGCAGGCGCGAACTCCAGGCCGAACTGCCGGCACTGCGCAGCCAGCTCGCACAGATGAGCGCACTCACCGTCGAGGCCAAGCGGCTGGGCGCGGCACGGCGCGGCGCCGACTCGCCGCAGGCAATGCGCTCCGCGCTCGAGGCGTCGGTGCAGGGCGCGGGACTGTCGGGATCGCTCACCCGGCTCGACCTGAGCGGCGAGTTGTTCGATCTGCAGTTCGGCAGCGTGCCTCACGCGGCCTGGCTGGCGTGGCTGGACACCACGGTCAGGGAGACCCAGCTGCGGGTCGTCGACCTCGCGGTGACCCGCGAGCCGGTGCACGGACTCGTCAGCGTTCGCGTGGTGATGGAGTTTCCGCGCCGCGAAGGGCGCTGAGTCGCGCCCGGAGTATCGTCAACGCATGTCGATCGCGCGCTGGATTGGACTTACCGCTCTCGGAGCTGTCGTCGCCGGCGCGAGCGCGCTCGCGTTTGCCCCTGCGTCGTTCCTCGACCTGGCGCTGCGCGAGGCGACGGCCGGACGTGCGCGGCTCGCCGACACCAGCGGCACCATCTGGAAGGGCAGCGCCACGCTCGTCTTGCCGGATGCCGCGGTACGCGAGCCGGCGGCTAGCGCGGTCATCGGCGGGCTCGCCGTTCCCGGCCGGATCGGCTGGGCGCTGCGTCCGTTGCCGCTCCTGTTCGGCCTCGTCGACGCCACGTTCTCGGTCGGGGTGGGGCGCCCCTCGGTGCGTATTAGCGGGAATCCAACGGAATTGCGCGTCGGAGCCGGTGGTCTGGACCTGCCGTCAGCCGATCTGGCTCGACTGGGTTCCCCCTGGAATACAATCAGACCGTCCGCCGCGCTGTCAGTAAAGTGGGGCGCGTTGACGATCAGGCGGGGTGTTCTGGATGGCCGCGCGAGTATCGAGTTGCGTGACACGGCGTCGGCGATGACGCCGGTGCGGCCGCTGGGCACCTACCGGATCGATGTGACCGGCACGGGGCGCGACGTGGCGCTTTCGCTGGTCACGCTGTCTGGCCCGCTGCAGTTGCGGGGAAGCGGCAGCTGGGACCGTCGGACCGGGGTTCGCTTCACCGCCACCGCGCAGGCCGAGGGACCGGAGCAACCTCGGCTGCGCGCGCTGCTGTCGCTGATCGGTCGGCGCGAAGGCGACCGAACGATCATCAAGATCGGAGGCTGAAGTTGCGCAGAGCAGGCGGTAAATGGATGTGCGGGGCCTTGGTGAGTGGGGCGGGCACGGCGATGTTCGGGTTGGTGACCGCCCTCTGTCTGGCAGTTCCGTCAATGGCTCTCGCGCAGATATCGGCGGTGCCGCAACCGTCGGACGAGCCGGCAGCGGCAGGCGCGGCACAGGCGGCACCCGTGCCGCAGGGCCAGGCCGGATCGAGGCCGGCCGCCTCGCCGAGGTCCTCGCCGGACCGGATCTCGCTCAACTTCAAGGATGCCGACATCGATTCGGTGGTCGGCGCGTTCGGTCACCTGCTCAATCGCGCTTTCCTGATCGATCCTCGGGTGCGCGGCAAGATCACGCTGGAGACGGCCAAGCCGGTGACCCGGGCGCGGGCGTTCGAGATGCTGCAGGCCGCGCTGCGCGTGCAGGGCTTTTCGATCGTCGACACCGGCACGCTCGCGCGGGTGGTGCCCGAGGCCGACGCGAAGCTCCAGGCCAGTCCGGTGTCCGTCGACACCACGGTGCGCGCCGGCGACCAGGTGGTCACCCAGATCTTCAGGCTCAACTACGAGTCGGCGACGAACCTGGTGCCGGTGCTGCGTCCGCTGATCACGCCGAACAACACGATCACCGCGTACCCGAGCAACAACTCGCTGGTGATCACCGACTACGCGGGGAACCTGAAGCGGCTCGGTCAGGTCATCGCCAACCTGGACAGCCCGTCGAGCAACGAGATCGAGTTGATCGCGATCCAGCACGCGGTGGCGAGCGATGTCGCGGCCTCGGTGTCGCGAATGATCGACGAGTCGGCCCGCGGGGGACCGGGGGCGCAGGTGGACCCGGGCCAGCGCATCGCGGTGCTGGCCGACCCGAGGATGAACGCGGTGATGCTGCGCTCGTCGAGCCAGGCGAAGATGAACCTCGCCAAGACGCTGATCATGCGACTGGACCAGCCGAGTGCGCGGCCCGGCAACATCAACGTCGTCTACCTGCGCAACGCCGAGGCGGTGCGGCTGGCGGTGGTGCTGCGCGGCGTGCTCTCGGGAGACGCCGGCGCGCAAGGAGGGACTGGCGCCGGCGGTTTCGGGAGCACGAACTCGGGCGGCTTCGGCAGCACGGGATTCGGCGGGACGCAAGGCGCGTCCGGCGCGCAGGGCAATCTGGCCGGGGGCACGGCACAGGGATCGACGCCGGCGACCACTCCGTTGGGGGCCGGGCAGAGCGGGCAGGGTGGCCAGGCCGGCGCGACCACCTTCAGCGCCGGCGGCGCGATCATCGCGGCCGACCCGTCGACCAATTCGCTGATCATCACCGCACCCGAGCCGGTGTATCGCAACCTGCGCGCGGTGATCGACCGGCTCGACGCGCGCCGGGCCCAGGTGTACATCGAATCGCTGATCGTCGAGGTCCAGGCCGAGAAGGCGGCCGAGTTCGGCGTGCAATGGCAATTCCTCAGCGGCCTGACCAGTGACTCCTGGCAGGGCTTCGGCGGCACGAACCTTCCGGCGCGTGGCACGGGCGCCAATATCCTCGACGTGATCGCCAATCCGCTGGCTGCCGGCCAGGGCCTGAACATCGGGGTGGTCAAGGGCACGATCTCCATCGGCGGCACCGAGATCCTCAACCTCGGCTTGCTCGCCCGTGCGCTCGAGACGCGCGCCAACGCGAACATCCTGGCCACGCCGAACCTGGTGACGCTGGACAACGAGGAGGCGCGGATCATCATCGGCCAGAACGTCCCCTTCCTGACCGGCAGTTACGCGTCGACCGGCGGCTCGGGCGGCGCGGTGAATCCGTTCCAGACGATCGAACGCAAGGACGTCGGCACCACGCTGCGCGTGCGGCCGCAGGTCTCGGAGTCGGGCACCGTCAAGCTCCAGATCTTCCAGGAGGTCTCCAACGTGGCGCAGCAGACCGCGCAGGGGCTGATCACCAACCGGCGCGCAATCGAGTCCAACGTGCTGGTCGACGACGGCCAGATCGTCGTGCTCGGCGGCCTGATCGAAGAGCGTGTCGAAGGCGGCGAGCAGAAGGTTCCCGCGCTGGGCGACTTGCCGGTGTTTGGTCAACTGTTCCGCTACGACTCGCGCAAGCGCGTGAAGACGAACCTGCTGGTGTTCCTGCGCCCGGTTATCCTGCGCGACGCGCACGCCGCACACGGACTGACCTCGGACCGCTACAACTACATCCGCCAGTTGCAGGGCGACTCGCGCCTGCCGTCGCACTGGGCGCTGCCCGAGTTCCCGCCCTCGGATCTGCCCCAGATGCCCGCTGCGCCCAAGCCGGAGGGCAAGAACGCGACCGTGCCGGACGAATCGACAGCGCACGGGCCGCCGGCAAGCATGTCGCCCGACATCGACCGTTCGGTGCGGCAAGACCCGCCTGCACCGGTGATCGAATCCGCACCGAGCCTGGTGAACCCGGCGCCCGCCGGCGGCACCGGCAACTGAGCGCTCGCCGATGGCCAGCGTTTCACCGGCCCGTTACGTCCCCTACGGCTTCGCGCGCGTCCACCAGGTCCTCGTGACCGGCATCGCGGGCGATGCGCTCGAGGTCTGGATCGGGGAGAAGACGCCGCTGCAGGCGCTCTCCGAGCTGTCCCGGACATTGCCGTACCGCCTGATCACGGTCCGCAAGCCCGGGCCGGAACTGGCTTCGGCGATCTCGCGCGCGTACGCGCAGCAGGAAGGCTCGGCCGCCGCGGTGGTCGACGAGGTCGAGAGCGACCTCGACCTGTCGCGGCTGCTGCAGGACCTGCCCAAGATCGAGGACCTGCTCGAAACCGAGGACGACGCGCCGATCATCCGGATGATCAACGCGCTGCTGACCCAGGCGAGCCGCGACGGCGCGTCGGACATCCACATCGAGCCCTTCGAAACCTATTCGCTGGTGCGCTTTCGCATCGACGGCACGCTGCGTGACGTGGTGCGGCCGCGCCGCGAACTGCACGCGGCACTGGTCTCGCGGATCAAGATCCTCGCGCAGCTCGACATCGCGGAAAAGCGCCTCCCGCAGGATGGTCGGATCGCGCTGCGCATTGGCGGGCGCCCGATCGACGTGCGGGTCTCGACGCTGCCGACCGGCCATGGCGAGCGTGCGGTGCTCAGGCTCCTGGACAAGGAGGCGGGCCGGCTGGACCTGACCAAGCTCGGCATGGGCGACGCGACGCTGACCGTGTTCGACCGCCTGGTGCACCAGCCGCACGGCATCGTCCTGGTGACCGGCCCGACCGGCTCGGGCAAGACGACGACCTTGTACGCCGCGCTCGGCAGGCTCGACACCGGAACCACGAACATCCTGACCGTCGAGGATCCGATCGAATACGACCTGGAGGGGATCGGGCAGACCCAGGTCAACGCGCGCATCGACATGAGCTTCGCGAAGGCGCTGCGCTCGATCCTGCGCCAGGATCCCGACGTGATCATGATCGGCGAGATCCGCGACCTGGAGACCGCGCAGATCGCGGTGCAGGCCTCGCTCACCGGCCACCTGGTGCTCGCCACGCTGCACACGAACGACTCGGCCGCCGCGGTCACCAGGCTGATGGACATGGGCGTCGAGCCCTTCCTGCTGTCGTCGAGCCTTCTCGGCGTGGCGGCGCAGCGGCTCGTGCGCAAACTGTGCCCGCAATGCCGCCAGCCGGACCCGGTGGCCGGGGGCTGGCGAGCGGTGGGGTGCCTCGCCTGCAATCGAACCGGCTATTCCGGGCGCACCGGCGTCTACGAACTCCTCACCGTCACCGATCCGATCCGCGCGCTGATCCATCGAAGCGCCAGCGAGGCGGAGATCCGCGCGGCAGCGGTGGGCGACGGAATGCTGTCGATGCGCGAGGACGGCAAGCGCTGGGTCGCCGCCGGGGTCACCTCGCTCGACGAGGTGGTCCGGGTCACGCGAGACTGATGCGCGCCGACCTTCCCGCGGGCGGCAGGCGCGTCCACTCGTTCTGAGCGGCCGACCCGGAAATGCCAGCCTACCGATTCGAAGCGTCGACGGCCGCGGGCCGCATCGAGCGCGGCATCCTGGACGCGGACTCGCCGCGACAGGCGCGCGCGCAGCTTCGCGAGCGCGGACTCGCGCCGATCGACGTGCAACCGGTGGGCGCCCAGGGCACCGGGCTGAACACTCAGATCGGCGGTCGGATCCGCACGACCGAGCTGACGCTGACCACGCGACAGTTGTCCAGCCTGCTGGCCGCCCGGCTGCCGCTGGAGCAGGCGCTCGCCGCAGTGATCGAGCAGGCAGATCGCCCCGCGGTGCGGGAGCGCCTGAGCGCGGTGCGCGGCGAGGTGGTCGCCGGGCAGACCTTCGCGCAGGCGCTGTCGCGTTATCCGCGCGACTTTCCGGAGGTCTACCGCGCGCTGGTGGCCGCGGGAGAACAGTCGGGTGACCTGTCGGCGGTGATGGGTCGATTGGCCGACTACGTGGAGGCGCGCAGCGCACTCGCGCAGCGTGTCGCGCTCGCTTTCACCTACCCGGCGATCGTCACACTGGTCGCGTTCATCGTGATCACTGCGCTGCTGACCTACGTCGTTCCGCAGGTGGTCGGAGTGTTCGCGCAGACGCGGCAGAAGCTGCCCTTTCTGACCGTCGCGCTGATCGCCACCTCCGACTTCGTGCGCGCGTGGGGCTGGTGGATGCTGGGTGGTGTCGTGCTGGCAGCGGTCGGCTTCCGCTCCGCACTGCGTTCGCCCATCCTCAGGCTCGCGTGGCACGAGCGGCTGCTGACGATGCCGCTGGTGGGCCGACTGATCCGCGGCGTCAATACCGCGCGCTTTGCTTCCACGCTCGGGATCCTCGCCGCCAGCGGCGTGCCGCTGATCAAGTCGCTCGAGGCCGGTGCGCAGACGCTTTCCAATGACGCACTGCGGGCGAGTGTCGTCGATGCGATCTCGCGCGTGCGCGAGGGCGCGCCACTGTCACGCTCGCTCGCAGCAGGCAGGAATTTCCCACCGATGATGATCCACATGATCGCCAGCGGCGAGGCCACCGGCAACCTGTCGGAGATGCTCGAGCGCACCGCGGTGACGCTCTCTTCGGAGACCGAGCGGCGCGCGATCGCGCTCACCAGCATTCTCGAACCGGCGCTGATCCTGGCGATGGGCATGATCGTGCTGATCATCGTGCTCGCGGTGCTGCTGCCGATCATCGAGATCAATCAGCTTGTGCGCTGACGCCCCATGTGGCTGCTGAGGATACGGCGCCTCGCCCGCGAGATCGGGCGCGAGGCGCTCGTGCTGGTGTTCGCGATTCGCGACCCCGCGACGCCGGTGGCACTGAAGGCGGCATCGGTGGCCATGCTGGCCTACCTGTTCAGCCCCATCGACCTGGTGCCCGATGTGCCGATCGTCGGCTGGGTCGACGACCTCCTGCTGATCTCGGTCGGCATGCCCTATCTGATCCGCAGACTGCCGCCGGCGGTCTATCTGCGGGCTTCGGCGAAAGCCGATCGGCTGCTTGCGTCGCTGGGCATCGAGCCCGCATCGAAGCCGGTCGCGCCGGTGTCGGGGACGCCCCGGGCCGCCGGTGCGAAGCGCAAGGCCTCAGGTGCGCGCGATGCGTCGGGCGAGCGAACTGAATCCGGCAAGCGTGCCGCATCGGGCATGCGTGCCTCGTCGGGCAAGGGCGCCGCATCGGGCAAGCGCGCCGCATCGGGCAAGCAGGCCGCATCGGGCAAGGGCGCTTCGTCGGGCAAGGGCGCTGCGTCTTCCGACGGCTCGGCGAGACCGAAGGGCGTCGCCGCCGTTCGCCGTCCGCGCCGCGACGCGTGATCCCGTCCGGAAGCTCTGCGCCGCGGTCGCCGGCCGGCTATCCGGCGCTGGTGATGGCGCTCATGCTCGGGGTCGCGACGGTCGGGGCGACGATCTTCGCGATCTCGCCGCTGCTGCCCGACATCGCGCTGGCCTTTCGCGTATCGGTGGCGCGCGCCGGCGTTCTGCCGGGCGCCTTCGGGATCTCGCTGGCGATCGTCGCGCCGATCATCGGTCTGACCTCGCAGCGGCTGCCGCGCGCGAAGCTGATCGTCTGGGGGCTGGTGACTTTTGCGCTCGCCTGGCTCGCGGCGCTGATGGTCGACGAGTTCTGGGCGCTGACGCTGCTGGCGATGCTCGCCGGCGCAGCTACCGGCGCGGTGCTGCCGGCCGCCTACGCCTACGCCGGGGATCT
>Ga0316188_10001612_pt1 | contig 10736 bp, 8 predicted proteins | sample Phiworburrow1_MG_FD_204933 | JGI IMG/M metagenome (GOLD analysis project Ga0316188, IMG submission 204933) | Coastal sediment microbial communities from Maine, United States - Phippsburg worm burrow 1 | ecosystem: Environmental > Aquatic > Marine > Coastal > Sediment | place: USA: Maine... | reverse complement strand
TTTGCCGCTTCTTTGGCAACAATGATGACAGGGGCAATTGCCGGAATGATATTTTGATAATGAGGTATTTATCGATTAGCAATGATAGACCACAATATCATAAATCTAGCATCGGTTTGCCCGCAACCAAATTTCGAACTAATATTGCAACAATGCTAAGATATATTTTTGTATGTATTTTTGGGCTTGCAACTGTTCAATGTAGTTTCCCAAAAGAAAAGATACCAACTCAAAATATGGTTTTAGAGACTAAAAAAATTGTTATCTACCAAATGATGACACGCCTTTTTGGAAATACCAAAACAAAAAATGTTCTGTACGGAACTATTGAGGAAAATGGGGTTGGAAAATTTGAAGATATTTCTGATAAGGCTCTTACTGAACTTAAAAACTTGGGTATTACACATATTTGGTACACTGGTATTATCGAACATGCTACCCTGACCGACTATACAAAGTATGGAGTAGAATTGGACGACGCCGATGTAGTTAAAGGCAGGGCAGGCTCTCCTTATGCCATCAAAGATTATTACGATGTTGACCCTGACTTGGCAATTGAACCTGCTAAGCGAATGCAAGAATTTGAACTATTAGTGGAACGAACTCATAAAAACAATCTGAAAGTTATTATTGATTTTGTGCCTAACCACCTAGCTCGACGTTACCATTCCGACTCTAAACCTGACTCGGTTATGGATTTTGGTGCCTCCGATGACACTTCAAAGCCTTTCGACCCAAACAATAATTTCTATTACATTGAAAATCAATCATTTATCCCACCTAGGCATTACCCAAATTTTTTATATTCTTCTTTTAAGTTTGATAGAAAATTTGTTGAAACTCCGGCTAAAGCTACTGGAAATGATATCTTCACCTCGGGGGTACCAACCAAAGACGATTGGTTTGAAACCGTAAAACTTAATTATGGGGTAGATTATCTGAACGATAAAAAAAAATATTTTGATCCTGTTCCAAGCACATGGCTGAAAATGAGAGATATACTCCGATTTTGGGCAGAAAAAAAAGTCGATGGCTTTCGTTGTGATATGGCCGAAATGGTCCCTATTGAATTTTGGCACTGGGTAATTCCGCAAGTGAAAGAAATAAACACCAATATTTGCTTTATAGCCGAAATATATAACCCTAGCCAATATGTCAATTACCTAAATGAAGGTAATTTTGATTTCTTATATGATAAAGTGCAACTTTACGACACTCTCCGCTTGTTAATTAATAGTACGTCAGACACACGTGAAATTGCCAAAATTCAAAATTCATTGAACGGAATCAATTCCAATATGGTGCACTTTCTTGAGAATCACGACGAGCAAAGAATAGCATCACCATTTTTTGCCGATAACCCTTGGAAAGCTTTGCCGGGAATGGTTGTAAGCACCTTAATAGACCAAGGTCCGGTGATGATCTATTTTGGTCAAGAAGTTGGAGAAACAGGGGCCGAAACTTCAGGTTTTAGCGGTAACGATGGGCGCACCACAATTTTTGACTACTGGGGTGTTCCAGCTCATCAAAAGTGGGTAAATGAAAAGAGGTTTGACGGCGGACAACTTAGTGAAGATCAAAAGAAACTCAGGCAATTTTATTCCAATCTATTTTCAATAGCCAATTCTAAACTTGCCATTTCGCTAGGTTCATACCACGACTTAACTGAATACAATGTTTCTGAAAACAATATTTCTAACAAAATTTGCGTCTTTGCAAGAGTCTTTGAACATGAGAAAATAGTAATTGTCACTAGTTTTAACCCCCAAGCCGAAAAAATCAAAATTCAACTAACATCGGAAGTGGCTGAAAATATGAAATTAACAAAAGGAAAAATATATAATGGCACTGACCTTTTAGATGAAAAAACGGAATTCGTATTAACCTCTGATTTGTCATTTCAATTAGAAATTGCTCCTTTTCAATCATACATAATTAATTTTGAATAATCAATTGACTGTGGTCTTGAACTTTTCTTTCTCAAATAACTTACCAAATTAATATTAACCATTATGAGCTTTAGCCTTTTTACTGATTTTGACACCCACCTTATTAAAGAGGGGAAACATTACAACCTCTATGAAAAACTAGGCGCACATCCGGTTGAACACAATGGAAAGAAAGGAGTGTATTTCGCCGTATGGGCACCAAATGCTAGTGCAGTTTCGGTAATTGGCGATTTTAATTTTTGGACTAGTGGAAAGCATATACTAACCTCCCGTTGGGACAGTTCCGGAATATGGGAAGGTTTTTTTGATAATATCTCTTCGGGGCAAAATTATAAATTTGGAATTCACACCTCTGAAAATCAATATATTGAAAAAGCAGACCCTTTTGCTTTCTATACTGAAATGGCCCCTAAAACTGCTTCTATTATTCGTAAGCCCAAATACGATTGGAAGGATAAATCATACATGGCCAAAAGAAAAAAACAGGCTGGGAATAAACAGCCATTTTCAATTTACGAAGTTCACCTAGGAAGTTGGCGAAGAAACCATCAAGATGGATATAGGTCACTTTCATACCGAGAATTGGCTGTAGAATTAGTAGAATATGTCAAAGAATTAGGGTTTACACATGTAGAAATGATGCCGGTTATGGAGCACCCATTTTTTGGTTCTTGGGGTTATCAAACAACGGGGTATTTCGCCCCCTCTAGTCGATATGGAACCCCGGAAGATTTTATGCATTTGATTGACTCTTTTCATCAGGTTGGAATTGGAGTTATCCTTGATTGGGTGCCATCCCATTTTCCTGGCGACATTCATGGTCTTTATAAATTTGATGGAACCCACCTCTACGAACATGCCGACCCTAGAAAAGGCTTCCACCCCGACTGGAATAGCTATATTTTCAATCTGGGAAGGGTCGAAGTTAAATCATTTTTGATAAGTAGTGCCTTTTACTGGTTCGATAAATTTCATATTGACGGCATTAGGGTTGATGCGGTCGCCTCTATGCTATATCTTGATTATTCCCGCAAAGCAAATGAGTGGTTACCAAATGAATATGGTGGTAATGAAAATATTGAGTCAATCCACTTTCTAAAAGAATTTAATGAATCAATATATGGCACCTTCAACGATGTGGTTACCATTGCGGAAGAATCAACGGCATGGCCCGGGGTTTCAAGACCAACTTGGGCCGGTGGCTTGGGTTTCGGTCAAAAATGGATGATGGGCTGGATGTTCGACACCTTAAAATATTTTTCTCTCGACCCTGTTTTTAGAAAATACCATCAAAATGATATTACTTTCAGTATCATGTATGCGTTTAACGAAAATTTTCTACTTCCGCTTTCTCACGATGAAGTTGTTTACGGAAAGGGGTCATTACTGAGTCGGATGCCCGGTGATGAGTGGAACAGATTTGCAAATCTTAGATTGCTTTTTGGGTATATGTTTGTGCACCCAGGCACAAAACTGCTATTCATGGGAAGTGAATTTGCTCAAAGCGGGGAATGGAAACATGATTATACACTAGAATGGCATCTGCTTGATTATGATTATCATAAGGGAGTAAAACGACTAATAAGTGATCTCAACAAACTTTATAAAGCCGAAAAAGCCCTATATTTTTTCTCTTTTGAACCCAATGGATTCGAATGGATTGATTATAGTGATAAAGAGAATTGCGTAATTGCATTTATAAGAAAATCAGATAAACCGGAAGACTCTTTAGTCGTTATTTGTAACTTTACGCCGGTACCAAGATACGATTACCGATTAGGAGTGCCTTATGAAGGACATTGGAAAGAGATTTTTTCTAGCGACAATCAAAAGTATGGTGGTAGCGGAGTTACCAATCTCAATCCAATGGTATCTAATAAGCAAATCTCCCATGGTAGGGAAAACAGTATTTCACTATGCTTGGCCCCACTTTCAGTATCAATACTAAAAATTGAACATGGGAATTTATGAAGTTAAAGTAAAACAGATAAATTAAATATTCCACTAAACAAAAGTATTCACTTTGAAACAAAATAAATTCATTTGCATACACGGGCATTTTTACCAACCTCCTAGAGAGAATGCATGGCTAGAAGTAATTGAAATTCAGGATAGTGCCCATCCTTATCACGACTGGAATGAGCGTATTAACGCTGAGTGCTACGCTCCTAATACAACATCCCGAATACTAGATTCAGAAAGGAAAGTTATTAGCAAAATATCTAATAACTATTCATACATGAGTTTCAACTTCGGACCGAGCCTACTGTCTTGGATGGAAACGAACAATCCCACCACCTATCAATCAATTCTTGATGCTGACAAAGATAGTATTGCTCGATTTGACGGGCACGGTTCGGCGATGGCACAAGTTTATAACCACATCATTATGCCTTTGGCCAACCAAAGAGACAAAGAAACGCAGATAATTTGGGGTATAGTCGATTTTGAAAGCCGATTCAAAAGAAAACCGGAAGGTATGTGGCTGGCTGAGACCGCCGTTGATACCGATACACTGGAACTGTTGGCAAACCATGAAATTAAATTTACAGTCTTAGCCCCGAGACAGGCCAAAGCTATAAGAAAAATTGGTGATAATGACTGGACGTCAGTCAACGATACTTCTTTGGATACTAGCAGGTCGTACCTTTGCAAATTGCCTTCCGGTAAAACCATAACTCTTTTCTTTTACAATGGTAGAATATCTCAAGAAGTTGCTTTTAATGGACTTCTAAATGACGGCAAAGTCTTTGCCGATAGTCTCATCAGCAACTTTAATAAAAACAATCTTGGCCCGCAGTTAATCCATATTGCCACTGACGGCGAAACCTACGGACACCATCACAAAAATGGCGACATGGCTCTTGCTTATTGTATTGAAGAAATTGAGAATCACAAAGATGTAAGCTTAATCAACTATGGAGCATATTTAGAAAAGTTCCCGGCTACTTATGAAGCTCAAATAGTTGAAAACAGTTCTTGGAGTTGCGTTCATGGTGTAGAGCGTTGGAGAAGCAACTGTGGATGCAATACCGGAACCGGGTTTACTCAATCTTGGCGTGAGCCTCTGCGTAATGCCTTGGATTGGCTTCGCGATACCTTGTCGGAAATCTTCGAAAAGACGATAAAGAAACACTGTTCAAAACCTTGGGAGATGCGAAATGATTATATCAAGGTTATATTGAATAGAGATGAAAAAACCATCAATAATTTCATTAAATCACATTGCAAGTCAAAGGTAAATATTAACAAAACATTGCGTCTGATGGAGATGCAACGCCATGCCTTGTTAATGTACACAAGCTGTGCATGGTTTTTCGACGAAATCTCCGGAATAGAAACAACTCAAGTTCTGCAATATGCTTGCCGAGCCATTCAGCTGTCAAAACAACTTACGGACACTGACTTAGAAAATGAATTTTTGAAGCTTTTGGAAAATGCCCCAAGCAACATGGCAAAGTATGCGAATGGTGTTGGCGTTTATCGCAAATTAGTAATGCCAACCATGTTAAGTCTAAAAAATGTCGGAATGCACTATGCCGTGTCCTCAATTTTTGATGAAGACCCCGAATCGTTACCACTGTTTACTTATAAAGCTACAAACGAATTTTTAGTAAAGAAAGTGGCAGGTGAACAAAGACTTGCACTTGGAATTACACAAATACGGTCAAATATAACTAGGTCTGAACAAAGGTTTTTGTTCGCAACTGTTTATATGGGCAACCACGAACTGATCGGAAGCATCTCGCTAGACATGGAATTTGATAAGTTTGCAAGTATGCAATTTAGAATGATTGCAGCTTTCGAAGAAGGTCGATTAAGCGACGTCATCAGCTTATTATATACCTATTTTGGACCCGAAAAATATTCGATTTGGTCGTTGTTTAAAGAAGAACAACGAAAAACTCTGAATATAATTAGTAAAAAAGCAATGGACGAGATAGAAAATTCTTTTCGCAATACCTATAACAAGAATTATATGTTTATCAAGGCATTAGCGAAAAATAACATATCGATTCCTAAAGCGTATATGACTACAATCGAATATATCTTAAATACCGATTTAATTAAATGTTTTCAGAAAGACAAGATTAAGTATAAAAATCTGGTACGTATAGTTGAAGATATAGTCCTATGGAAAATAAATGTTGAAGACCCTATTCATGTTGAACATATCATTGGAGAAAGCATTTTTAAAGAGATCAAATACGTAAGAACGGAAATGAACGATTTGAATAGAATCCAAAATTTAAACAAAATTTTCGGAATATTAGAAAAAATAAATATTTCACCTAATCTCTATTTAAGCCAAAACTTGTACTTTAAAATTTCCAATGAAGTTATTGAAGACCAAAAGCAAAAAATCAGTCCTCTATGGTTAAACCAATTTTATTTGCTTGGCGAAAATATTGGTTTAAAAATACACAAATAAAATAAATATCTAATAAACAATTTTGTTAAATACATTTAGAATTATTATATTTAAACGATATTATGGAATTATTCGTTTAACACCAATAGCTTTGCTAAAGAAACCGCTTCATATAGTGTTTTTAGATTTCAATAGATTAATTTTGAAAATTATTCAATACCTTAATTTACAATAGTTTACATTTTAATCTTTTGAATCATGATTAATTATTTGCTTTTTTTTTAAATATTTAAGTTACCAAAATGCCATTTAAGTTATTCACTAATAAAGATAGTAATTCAGAACAACAAATTATTAATCGTATCCATGAGGGTGATGAGCAAGTGTTGGAAGTATTATATAAACAGTGTTTTCCTATGATATCAAAAATGATAACACATAATAATGGAACGTTAGAAGATGCAATGGATATAGCCCAGGATGCAGTAGTTATATTTTGGCAAAAAGCCATATCCGGAACATTGGTAATGTCCTCAAAAATAACCACTTACATTTATGGTATAGGTCAAAATTTGTGGCTCAAGGAGTTAGAAAGAAAACGCAAATTCCAATTTCAAAAAAAGGATAGGCACGAATATATTGACACTGAAACCAAAGAAAGGGATAAAATAATAATAGAGTGTATTGACTCCCTAGATAAATCGTGCAGAGATGTTTTAATCCATTATTATTACGATGAAATGTCTATGGCTCAAATAGCAGAGAGAATGGGTTTAAAAAATACCGACTCAGTAAAAACAAAGAAATATAAATGCAAGCAAAAACTTGAAGAATTGGTGAAATCAAGGTACTCTGAAAGTGACTTTTTAGATTAAAAATATGGAAAAATTTGAATTGATTGACGACTACGTTACGAATAAGCTAGAGAAATCAGAATTGGAGAGTTTTGAAAAAGCTATACTCTCAGACAAAGAACTGAAAGCAGAAGTGGACTTTCAAAAATCTTTGATTGAAGGTATCAAGCAATACCGCAATTTTGAGTTGAAGGCAAAATTGAAAAATGTTAAAGTTAGCACCTCAATTTGGGCTCCGCGTCCTCTCATTTTTGGGGGGCTTTCTTTGGTTGCAACCCTGCTCATAATTTATTTCTTTGCAAGCAAACCACCGACGCCGACAGCAACTTTGACGGAACAAAAATTAGATAGCACTGCTATAGTTCAAAAAAATGAAACCCCTACAAAAAAATTGGATAGTGAATCTCATACTGTCAAAAAAGTAGTCGAAAATCAAAAGATATCTATAGCAAAAGAGAAAGCCAAAGTTGGAATTATAAATCTGCAAGCTCAGAAACCAACATTAAAGCTCGCCGACCCACTTTCAGATACAACTCAAGTGGTTGAGCCAAAAATTGAGGAACCCGTAACGGTCAACAAGTTTGAAAATACTATCAAACCCAAAACGGAAGTAATCGTTGATAATTCACAAAAAAAATATAATTTCCACTATCAATCCAAAAATGGAAAGATATCTTTATTTGGTCCATTCGATAAAAATCTATATGAATTGTTGGAAATATATGGTATTGATAAAACCTTGTTTTTGTACTTTAAAGACAAATTCTATTTGTTGGATATGAATCAATCGGAAATTACTAAATTGGTTCCCATCAAGGATGAATCCCTATTGAAAAAACTACAAGGATACAGGGAGAAATAAAAAATATAGTCCTTCGATTAAGAAAGAAATTACATTTTTGGCAACATTCCGCTTAATGGGCTTATATTTGCCTAATCATGATTAGGAAAAAGAAAAAACTAGGCAGTTACCCGTTTGTGAGCGTAGTCTTCACCATAACTTTAGCACTATTTGTAATCGGGGTTTTCGGGACTCTATTAATTTATTCTGAGGAATTAAAAAGAATAGTCAAAGACAGTATCAAAGTTCAGGTTTATCTGAACAACGGTTTGACCGAAGGTAGGATTAAAGAAATAGAAAAACAATTAATTAATTCTGACTTTACTTTAAAAAACTCTCAGCAATCTGCTGTAATATTCCTTTCTAAAGAGAAGGCTACGGAACAGTTTATTAAAGACACCGGGGAGGACTTTCAAAAATTCCTTGGCGAAAACCCATTGCGAGATGCTTTCTTAGTTACTATTGATCCTGCATTCCAGCAAAAAAATGAGTTAGCCAAAATCAAAACTTCCATCGAAAAATTGCCAGATATATTTGAGGTCTTTTACATTGAGAATTTTATAGAATCAATCAATAATAATTTCACCCGAATTAGCATTATTCTTATCTCAGTAGCACTATTTCTACTTTTGGCGGTCATCTTAATGATAAACAATGTAATAAGACTAGCACTTTATTCTCAGCGATTTCTTATTAGAAGTATGCAGTTAGTTGGAGCTACAAAAGGTTTTATCATCCGACCATTTATACTTAGAGCATTGCTCTTTGGAATAATGTCCGGAGCCGTTGCCTGTTCACTTTTGTGGTTTATTGTCAGATTTGGAACTGACAAAATTCCGGAATTAAAATTAATTGAAGACCTATCCCGATTTTTTATTTTACTTTGTGGACTTTTTGGTATGGGGATTGTCGTGTCCGTCATAAGCACATGGCGCGCTGTACTTAAATATTTAGGACTTTCATTAGACGAACTTTATTAAAATGAAGAATAAACTGCCTTTTAGAAAAAGAAATTATCAAATTATGATTATTGGGCTTTTGGTAATTGCCCTTGGATTTACAATTATGAGTATGGATACTGACCCCCATGGCTTTGGTTTTCTTGGACTCACCCTTGGACCAATAATTGTTTTGGTCGGGTTTATGATTGAAATCGTGGCTGTATTGTATTCTACCGATAAATCGCAGGATAAATCGCAGTAGTAAATGTCATTTTTTGAATCAATAATTTTAGCTCTTGTAGAAGGGATAACTGAATTTTTACCTATATCCTCAACAGGTCATATTATTATATTTTCCTCTCTTTTGGGAATTAGTTCCACTGCCTTCGTCAAAACCTTTACCGTTGCCGTTCAATTAGGGGCAATTTTGGCTGTGGTAGTATTGTATTGGGAAAAATTTTGGAAATCGTTAAAATTTTATTTTGTCCTTTGTGTTGCTGTGCTCCCTATTCTTATAATAGGATTTATGCTAAAAGATAAAATTGATGCCCTGCTAGATCGTATTGACGTAGTCGGCTATATGCTTATCTTAGGCGGTATCGTGCTAATATTCTTGGAAGATATTATCCCAAAATCAAATCGAAATAATACTGAGGTAAGCTATTTTGAAGGCATGAAAATTGGGTTTTTCCAATGCTTGGCTCTTCTGCCGGGCGTTTCCCGTTCGGCAGCAACAATAATTGGTGGCATGGCTCAAGGGCTCAAAAAGCGGGATGCCACAGAGTTCTCCTTCTTTTTGGCTGTGCCTACTATGGTTATTGCCACGGCTTATAAAGTTTTAAATTTTTTTTTAGAAGGACATGGTATTAGCGAAGACGAAATTACCATCTTAGTGGTCGGAAATATTGTTGCGTTTTTTGTGGCAATTCTTGCAATAAAAACTTTCATCAGGTTTATAAGCAACAATAGCTTTAAAATTTTTGGATACTACAGAATAATTATTGGCATTATTATCTTGACACTATTTTATTTTGGTAAAATTCAATTTTCGTGACTTCTTTCGTTGATGACCAATATTACTTAGTAAACAAACCATTGAATTGGACTTCATTCGATGTAGTAAATAAACTTAGAAGTGCCTTTAAACTAAAAAAAGTAGGTCACGCAGGTACTCTTGACCCACTAGCCACGGGCTTGCTAATTCTGTGTACCGGAAAAATGACTAAGCAAATAGATAGCTTTCAATCTTTAGAAAAGGAATATGAGGGGAAATTCATCATTGGAAGCACAAGCCCATCGTATGATTTAGAAACTTTACCCACAAAGCCGGTCTCTATTGAAAATGTTACTGAAGAACACATTTACAACACCGCTAAGTCCTTCTTGGGAATTATTAAACAAATACCGCCTCCTTATTCATCAATCAAGTTAAAAGGAAAACGAGCCTATGAGTTGGCACGTAAGGGCGAACAGTTTGAACTAAAGTCCAGAGAAGTAGAAATCAAAAAGTTTGAAATTGTGAAGATAGCAAAGCCTGAAATTCAATTTAGGGTAGTCTGCACTAAGGGTACTTATATAAGAAGTTTGGCGCATGATTTTGGTCAAAAACTTAATACCGGTGCTTTGCTCAGCGAACTTTGCCGAACAAGAATTGGAGAATACAGATTAGAAAATGCCAAAACGGTAGAAGAAATATTGAAATAATCGGATTTAATAAAACTGAAATTTTATTAAAATAAGTTAGAGCATCCTGCGCTAAATAGCAACAAAAATAAGTGT
>Ga0316188_10001611_pt1 | contig 10743 bp, 10 predicted proteins | sample Phiworburrow1_MG_FD_204933 | JGI IMG/M metagenome (GOLD analysis project Ga0316188, IMG submission 204933) | Coastal sediment microbial communities from Maine, United States - Phippsburg worm burrow 1 | ecosystem: Environmental > Aquatic > Marine > Coastal > Sediment | place: USA: Maine... | reverse complement strand
TCGTTGCAGTTGAGAGCGGCGGCGAGTTCCCGCAGGAGGTCATAGGTCGTCAGGCCGCACTTCTCGACGTGCAGGTAAAGGTGATCGCCTTCACCGCAGGGCTCGTACAGGGGCAGCTCGTCAACCTGGAAATCCTCTGGTTTTTGGCGAATGCTGCCTCCTGTCCCCGGCAGCTGCGAGGTCAGGAATTCAGCCATTTTCAGCCTTTTGCCAATCGATGCGAAAGCCGCGCTGGACCGTCGGGGAGGGCAGTTGGTCACGACAGACCGCTGCATCGCGCCGCTGGTGAACGAAATGGATGTGCTGGCCCCGGTCGAGAAAACGCTGCATGTATTTGGAGATCGGATAGTCGGGTAGGGCCTGCGCCCAGTCTGTTTGCAGCATGTTACGGTAACCGGTCAGGTCGCGGAACTGTCCGGCGACGTCCGCCGCGTAATCATCGAAATCGGTACTGAAAAAGAAGTCGCCATCCGGGACCAGGTAGTGGGCCATGACGACAAGAAAGTCACGGTTGACCAGGCGTCTGCGCCGATGTCGCTTCTTCGGCCAGGGATCAGGGCAGTTGATGTAGATGGCGGCAAGACTCTCGTGCTGCAGTCCCTTGTCCAGCAACCAGCGTGCTTCGACGCGCATGACGCGGACGTTCTGAACGCCGGCTTCGTCGATTTTGGCGCAGGTTCTCAGGCACCCCTTGTTGTAGATATCGATGGCGAGAAAATTCATGTCCGGCTGGCGGAGGGCCTGTTCGAGGACGAAGTGGCCGGTGCCGCAGCCAATCTCCAGCGCCAGCGGCCTGGAGTTGCCAAAGATTGCCTGTAAATTTAGAGGGTTATCTAAAGTACTGTCGGCAATAAAGTTGGGCGAAGTGTTCGGGATGATGCGTTGAGTCATCTGTTCATCCAATGGGACTGAGTAAAAAGCTAACGCAAAGACGAAATGTTTAGGGAGGCCGCTAGTTTGAAGTCCCACCAAGTGATGGTTCCGGTTTGATGAAGACGACCAGCGCGTCGACCTCCGCCGCAGTAAGGTTGCTGAAGTCCTCGATTCTGCCTTTGCCGTGACGGTGCTCAGGATTGATAAGCTGGAGGCGGATCTCCGTGCGGGAGAGCGTGGCGCGCATCGCTTCGAAGCTAGGCGCTGCCGTTCCTCCGTGTGCTTCCAGGGCGTGACAGGCTTTGCACCCCTGGGAGTTGATCAGCTTGCGCGCCTGGCCGTCATCTATTGCCGGGCTGCCAAACGCCATAACCGACAGGCTCAGCACAGTGATGACAGCGGTGACCAGCAATGTGCGCTTCATCTTGTCTCCTTGGCCATCTTCTCGAGAAGGTTTGCACAGCATAGCGAAAATTATCTTCCGCGCCAAGTGTGGAAACCGGGAAAGAGCTTGAAAACATCTCTCGGCACAAGTAATCTAAATCAGTTATGCTGGCCGGTACGAAAAGACACGTTCTTGAACTTGTTTAAGGGGTTTTCCTATGTTGATAGTTATGCATCATACGGCAACGGATGAACAGGTCCAGGCGGTTACCGATGCTGTGGTTGCCATGGGGCTTATTGCCGAGCCCATCCCCGGCAGTTTGCGCACGGCCATCGGCGTCCTTGGCAACCAGGGCTACGTTGATGACACGACGATCCGCGAACTTCCCGGGGTGCGCGAAGTCATCCACGTCAGCAAACCCTACAAGTTGGTTTCTCGTGACTTTCATCCCGAATCCTCGGTGGTCGAAGCCGGCGGCGTCAAGTTCGGCGATGGCCAGCCGCCGGTGTTGATCGCCGGCCCTTGCACGGTGGAGAGCGAGGCCCAGATGCTGGCTGCTGCGCGCTTGGTCAAGGAAAACGGTGCCCAGATGCTGCGTGGAGGTGCGTTCAAGCCGCGCACCGGGCCACACAGCTTTCAGGGGCTTGGGATCGAGGGTTTGAAATACCTGCGCCAGGCCGGAGATGCTGAGGGGTTACCGGTAATTACCGAGGTCATGCGCATCGAACAGCTGGAAATCATCTGCCGCTATGCGGATGTCCTGCAGGTCGGTGCCCGCAATATGCAGAACTTCGATCTGCTCAAAGAGGTTGGCAAGACCGGTCACCCGGTCCTGCTCAAGCGCGGCATGAGTGCCACCATCGAGGAATTTCTCTCCGCAGCCGAATATATCCTCGCTGAAGGCAATCCCAATGTCATCCTCTGCGAGCGAGGCATCCGGACTTTCGAACGAACCACCCGCAACACTTTGGACCTGAGCATTGTTCCCCTGATCCGTGAAATGAGCCACCTGCCGATCGTGGTCGATCCCAGTCACGCGACCGGACGGCGCAGCCTGGTCGGGCCGATGGCTAAGGCGGCGATCGTGGTCGGTGCCCACGGGGTCATGGTCGAAGTCCATCCGGATCCGGATCGGGCCCTGTGCGACGGTGCGCAGAGTCTCACTCCTGAAGGTTTCGCCAAGTTGGTCGCCGAACTCAAACGATTGCAGAGCTTTCTGGACTCTGTGTGAGGAGCGGGTTGCCGAGATCGAATACGGTAATCTCCGGGCGACAGAGGAACCTTAAGGGCAGAACGCTGGTACCAACCCCACGACTGACATACAGGGGAATCCGGTGCTGGCTGACCTGGTAGAAGCCGGACACGAAACGGCCGGAATAACGCGGCAGGTAAAACGGCGGCAGGTACGGCAGATGGACCTGGCCGCCGTGCGTGTGTCCGCTCAGGATCAGGCTGATCCGTTCATTGAGCTGTTCATGGGCAAAGGCCGGAACGTGAGATAATAACAGGTTGATGTGACGCGGGTCGAGGTTCTGCTGCAGCTGGTGCAGATGATCTGTCGACGAGGGATAGTCCAGGCCGAGAATGGAGAGGGTGCGGCCATTGATCTCCAAGTCGGCGCGCTCGTTGATCAGTAGCTTCACCCCGACCCCGGCAAAATGCCGACGCAGGTTCTCCCCTTCCAGGCGTGACCAGTATTCCCAGTTGCCCTGTACAGCGTAGATTCCGTGAGCCGCCTTCAGTTCCCGGAGGAAGCTTAAGACCCCGCGAATGTTGCGCTCTTCTTCGAGGTAGTCGCCGGTCAAGATGATCAGGTCCGGTTGCAGTGCCGCAACCTGATTGGCGACCTTGGTGAAGTAACTGTTGAAGCTGCTCAGGTGGAGATCGCTGACCTGAACCAGGCGGACCCGCCCGCCAGGATGTTCGGAGGGCAGGCCGTGGCGCTCCACCTGCAGTGCCTGCGGCTCATACCAGGCGGTGTCGGCGGCCAGGACGCCAGCGATGCCGAACATGCCGAGGGACAAAAAACGCCGCCTGCTCAACCTTGGGTGGTGTCGATAAGAAAAGCTCATGCCAACCTGCCAATCGTTTGCGGGTGACGGTTGCCAGATGAATAGGGTTGTATTATCTTTAGAGCTTGCATGATGCATCGATTATAAAGGGATCAACACAGAAAAGGAAAGGCGATCACGTTATGGAGCAATATCAGGAGGTCACCAGCAATGTGTCCTGGGTCGGCGTCAAGCATCCGGACCTGAAGATTTTTGATGAACTTTTCCCGACTCACAATGGCACGACCTATAATGCTTACGTTGTCCGCGGTGCGCAGAAAGCCGCCTTGATCGATACCGTCAAAGTTCCCTTTACCGATGAATTCCTGGCCAAGGTCGAGGATGCCGTCGGCCTCGACAAGATCGACCTGGTGGTCATCAGTCATACCGAGCCGGACCATTCCGGGGCCCTCGCCCGCCTGCTGGAAAAGCGTCCTGACCTGCCGGTATACTGCACCCGCCCGGCCCAGAATTTTCTAAGCCAGCTGCTGAATCGTCCTTTCAACGCGCACGTGGTCAGTGATGGTGAAGAGATTGATCTGGGCGGCCGGACCCTGCGTTTTATTCTGGCCCCTTACCTGCACTGGCCGGACACCATGTTCACTTATCTGGTTGAGGACGCCATCCTCTTCCCCTGCGATGCATTTGGCGCCCATTACTGCGCAAGCAAGCTGTTCGACGATGAAATCCCCGACTTCTCCAAGGATTTTCATTTCTACTTCGACTGCATCATGCGCCCTTTCAAGGACAAGGTACGCGACGCGGTTGCCAAGGTCGATGCTCTGGAGTTGAAGATGATCTGCCCTTCTCACGGGCCGATCCGGCGCATCGATCCAAGGGCCGTGGTCGATTCCTACCGGCGCTGGTCAGCGCTGCCGCCCAAGCAGCCGAAGCCCCGGGCCTTGATGCTGACCCTCTCTTCGCACGGCAACACGCACAGCATGGCCGCTGCCATCAGGCAGGAGCTGGAGACGCACAACTTCAACGTCGTCGTGTTGCGCATGTGCGAAATGCGTGACAGCGACCTGCGCGATGAACTGGAACTGGCCGACCTGATCCTCGTCGGGACGGCGACGATCAACCGCGATGCGCCACCGCAAGCCTGGCATGCCCTGTCCCTCTTCTCCCTGGTGACACCCAAGGCCAAAGTTGCCGCTGCGTTTGGGTCATTTGGCTGGAGTGGTGAAGCCGTCAAACTGGTCGAAGAGCGTTTACGCGGGCTGCGTTTCAAGCTGCCGGTCCCGGGGTTGACGCTGCGGTTCACGCCGACTGAAGACAATTTGCGCGAGTGCCATGAATTTGCCAGCCAGCTTGCTGCTCAGGTGGTCGGGCCGGAAACGGCATGAGGAAAGCCACAAACTTTAAGCTAAAAAGCTGTGAATGGTTTGTCGCGGGAACAATTCGGACGTAAAGACGCCAGGAAAAACCAATCCAGGCGCAAAGGTTACACCTTTAAAGGCACCCCTTTGCGCCTTTCTTCGGTCCATTGCGCTTTCGTGTTAAATCTTCGCTAGCCCAGGGACTTGCCTAACGTGACGACGATAACGCAACAGGTAAAGGCTGCAGAGATTGCTGTCGTTGCCCCACTCGATAAAATCCTCAGCTACGCAATCCCGGCAGCCTTGGCAGAGCTGGTGCGGATCGGCAGCCGGGTCAGGGTCCCGCTTGGCCGCCGACACGTCGTTGGTTACGTCATGGGCTGGACAACCGTTGGTGAGACACCACTCAAGGAGATCCTCGAAGTCATCGACCCTCACCCCCTATTCCACGCTCGGCAGTCCGCATTTTATCTGCGCGCCGCACGTTACTATGCCTATCCTCCCGGAGAAGCAGTGAGAACGGCGCTGCCCGCCGGGCTGTCGGCTCCGGACAGCAAGCCGGCGGTCCTGCGCGACAAACAGTACCGGGCGATCAGCCGTAATGATCAACCACAAGGTGCGCGCCAGCGCGATATCCTCGCGTTCATACGCTCTGCCGAACCTGTCGGCCTGAGCCTTTTGACGCAGCGTTTTCCCGCGCCATACGCCGCCCTGCAGCGTTTGGTGGCGCTGGGTTTCCTGGAGGTTCAAGATATTGAGCGGTGTCGTGATCCATTTGCCGAGATCGCCGTCGATGTTCACCATGCCGTGCAACTCAATCCTGCCCAGCAACAGGCGGTCAACCATATCATCGGTGTCCTGCATGCCCCCCCCGTCTTTCACCCCTGCCTTTTGCACGGGGTGACCGGCAGCGGCAAGACCGAGGTCTACCTACGGGCGGTTGCAGCAACCCTGGAGCAGGGGCGCAAGGCTATGGTCCTGGTACCGGAAATCGCCCTGACACCGCAACTGATCACCCGCTTCCGAAGCTGGTTCCAGAAACGCAATGTGCACCTGGCTGTGCTGCATTCCGGGTTGTCCGAAGGAGAACGCTACGATGCCTGGAGACAGGTGGCGCGAGGCGCAGTCGATGTGGTCATCGGCGCGCGTTCCGCGGTGTTCGCTCCCTTGTTGCAGCTAGGGCTGATCGTTGTCGATGAAGAGCATGACAGCAGTTACAAGCAGTCGGAGGGCTTTCGTTACAACGCCCGCGATCTGGCTTTGTTGCGTGGCCAGATGGACGACGCAGTGGTCTTGCTGGGAAGCGCAACCCCGGCGCTGTCAACCTATAAACGAGCAATGGACGGCCACCTGGCTTACCTGCAACTGCCGGAACGCACTGCTGAGCGGCCGCTGCCCGGAGTCGAATTGATCGACCTGGCCCAACATGAGGGGGCTGGGCTGTTGAGCGCGCCGCTGCAGGCCGCGCTGGCGGCGGCCCTGCAAGGCGGTGAACAAGCCCTGCTGCTGCTCAACCGCAGGGGCTATGCACCATTTTTACTCTGCCACGATTGCGGCGCAACGCTGCGTTGCCCGAACTGTGATATTACCCTGACCTATTCCCAGGTGCAGCGTTCCTTGCGCTGTCATTACTGCGATTTCCACCAGCGTCCGCCGGAGAAGTGTGATCGCTGCAGCGGCATCGGACTGCTTCCTGAAGGTATGGGGACCGAACGGCTAGAGGAGGAGATCCGTCAGAACTTTCCCGACGCCCGGGTTGCACGTATGGATCGTGACACCACCAGCCGCAAGGGTGCCCACCATCGCCTGGTGGCAGAGATGTCGGCCGGCGAGATCGATGTCCTGATCGGTACCCAGATGATCGCCAAGGGACATGATTTCGCCGCAGTCACTCTGGTTGGGGTGCTCAATGCCGACACAGCCCTCAACCTGCCGGACTTCCGCAGCGCTGAGCGTGTCTTCTCGCTGCTTAGCCAGGTTGCCGGCCGGGCCGGGCGAGGCGAGCGGCCCGGCCGGGTGATGATCCAGACCTATGCCGTCGATAATTATGCCCTGGATTTTGTCACTCGGCACGATTACCAGGGGTTTGCTGCTGTGGAGCTTGCCCAGCGCCAGGCGTTGACCTATCCGCCCTTCGGTCACCTGGTCAACCTGGTCTTAAGTGGCAATGACGAAAACAGGGTGCGCAGGGCCGCAGATCAACTTGCTGCTGATCTTGCTGGTGGCGGGGCTGAGGTAGAAGTCCTTGGGCCAGCTCCGTGCCTGCTGCCGCGGCTGCGCAACCGGCACCGGATACAGCTCCTGCTTAAGGGGAGGCAGCGTGAGCCTTTGCGTCGGCAAATTGATCAATTGATTCGACTGCGCCAACATATGCCGGCGGGTGTCGTGCTTACAGTTGATGTTGACCCGGTCGATATGTTTTGATGAAAACGGCTGTAAAGCTAAGCTTAACTCTTAAAAAGCTTTACAGCATGCCACTTAGTTTTTGCAGAAAACTCCAGTATGTTTACAGGTCGTCGTTACAGAGGGCTGAGAGCCCTAGGAAAAGATAAAGTCATTATGAGTAAATCCCGTTGGCTAATACTTGTCGGTCTGCTGCTTTTGGCGGGCTGCGCGCGGCCGCCGGCCGTTCCGATTGTTGAAGGCCCTGTCATCAAGGAGCCCGTCGCTGAAGAGCCGGTTGTCGAGGCAGAGGTTCCGGTCCTGCAGGCGGTCTCCTGGCAGGACGTTTCCGGCTGGCAGAAGGATGACCCGAGCCTGGCCCTGGGCGCCATGCTGAAAAGCTGCTCGGCCCTACGGCTGCGCCCGCAATGGCAGGCCGCCTGCCTGGCGGCGACTGCCGTGGAACATGGCTCAGAGGCCGAAGTCCGGGCTTTCTTCGAGAGCAACTTCGTGCCGCACCAGGTTCGCCAGTCGAACGGTGAAACCGAAGGGTTGCTCACCGGCTACTATGTCCCCGACCTGAAGGGGAGTCGTATGGCTTCAGCGACTTATCCCTACCCGCTCTATCGTCGTCCGGACGATTTGCTGGTGATCGACTTGAGTGAAGTCTATCCCGATCTTGCTAATTATCGCCTGCGTGGCCGGGTCGAAGGTCACCGGGTCATCCCTTACTGGGGCCGTGGTGATATCGACGGCCAGGCTCGGCCATTGGCTGGCCAGGAGCTGTTGTGGGTCGCCGACCCCGTTGAACTGTTTTTTCTGCAGATCCAGGGCTCCGGTCGCATACTGCTCGATAACGGCGAACGGATCATGGTCAATTATGCCGACCAGAACGGTCATCCCTACAAGTCGATCGGAAAATACCTGCTCGATCGCGGCGCCATGACCCGCGACCAGATGTCGATGCAGAATATCCGGGCCTGGGCCATGAACAATCCGCAGGAGGTCGACAACCTGCTCAACCAAAACCCGAGTTACGTCTTTTTCAGGGAGCTGCCTGGCGACGTGCAGAGCCCTCCCGGGGCGTTGGGCGTGCCCTTAACGCCAGGGCGCAGCCTGGCTGTCGATCGCCGCTACATCCCGCTCGGTGCACCGGTCTTTGTCGAGACGACCTGGCCGAACAGCGACCAGCCGCTGCAACGCTTGATGATGGCCCAGGATACCGGCGGGGCGATCAAGGGGAGAATCCGTGGTGATTTTTTCTGGGGTATGGGTGACCAGGCCGGAGTCCAGGCAGGGCGCATGAAACAACCCGCTAGGTTCTGGGTGCTGCTGCCCCGTGAGGAGGGAACAAAATGATTCTGAGGTGGGAATACCTGTACGCGGTCCTGCTGGCACTCGCGTTTTTGTGGCTCCCCGCAGCAGGGCCGGTGCATGCCTTTGCTCCGGACAAGGGGATGTTTCTCGTTGCGGCTGAGAAGCTGGTTGACCCGCGTTTCCACCGGGGTGTGATTCTGCTGATCCAGCATGATGCTCAGGGCTCTGCCGGCCTGGTCATCAACCGTACCAGCAGCCTGGCCCTGGAAACAATTCTCCCGGAGGATTCGAGATTGATCGGGCAGGGTGTCACCTTGTCCTATGGCGGGCCGGTCGAAGCGCAGACCCTGCTTGCCCTGGTCAAGGTTCGCAATCACCAACCGGAGCCTGCCGATGAAGTGCTCGGTAGCATTTATGTGACCGGGGTTGGTGTTCTGAACGAGTGGCCGGATTTTGTCACGGAAGTCATCGCTTGGCGTCCCTTTATCGGCTATACCGGTTGGGCGCCAGGACAGCTGGATCTTGAAATGCAGCGCGGCGACTGGCAGGTGCTGCCGGCTGATGAAGAGAGTGTTTTTGCGGCCGGGGGGGAGCAGCTCTGGGAAAGCCTGCATATGCAGCTGACCAGGCAGAAGTGAACAGTTACCCTCTGTCGGCCTTGCCGAGGCGCTCGAGGAGTCCATTGACCACGCTGTCTATGCGCCTTTGATCTTTCTCGAGGATGTTAAGAAAACGCAGGCCGACCTGCTGCTGGTTGTCGTCCTGTACGGGTCCAAGCCAGACGGCTTCAGCCAGGGCACAGATAATCCCCTGTTTGTCGCCGAGGGAAAGGTAAACCAGTACCAGCTCAACCATCTCGACCGGGGTCTGTAACGGCAGACGCAAGCCGCCGCCGGCCAGGTTGATCAGGTTTTTCTTGAATTCGGTCAGCTCTGTCGCGGGAACTCCCGCCTTGATCATCTTCAGGTTCTGATCCCAGAGGAGACGCATTTGCGCCAGGCTGCCGCTGTTGCGCTGAATCCCGACCCAGGCATTGACGTCTACCCGTTTGTGGATGCGTCGTGAAATGAACTCGAGATCTCCCTCGAAGTGCAGACGAATGTCCTGACGGCTGATGCGCTCGGTAAAAGACGCCACCAGTCGCAGTCCCATCCCTCTGTGGTCGGTCTGTACCTCGAATGTCATCCCCGCTTCGAAAGGGTAGGAATCCGCAGCATCGCAACCGTAGGGGAGTGCCAGGTCCAGCTGCATCGGCTTGCTGAGCATGGCATAGCCGGTGATGGTGTCCAAAGCGGTTCGTTCCTCGCCGACGAAAATGCGCTTGAGGAAAACCTTCTGTCCCTTGTTGAAATATTTTCCGTAAGACATATCGTTTCAATCTTCGCTAAATTCAGCTTGCCCACACACCGATTGTTCGATCGCCGCTGCAATGGCCTCAACCGTCAATCCGCCGCCGGCAATCGTCACCTCAGCATACTTTTTATAGAGCGGCTGCCGTTCGCGGTAAAGATCTTCGTAGGTCTCGTCCGGCCCGATCACCAGCCCCCGGCTGTCCATATCGTTTACACGGTTCAGCAGTTCGCCCAGCGGGATGTTGATGAAAACCAGCTGTCCGAGCTGCTTCAGCCGCGCCATGGCCCGCTCACTGTACACCGCCGAACCGCCGGTTGCAACCACGCTGTGTGACGTTTCGAGGCTGCAGAGGACGTCTTCCTCGAGCCGTTTGAAGGTGGTCAAACCATCCCGGGCGATGATCTGCTGGAGGCGGCAATGCTGTCTCGTCTGCAGCAGCAGGTCCGTGTCGATGAACTGGTAGCCGAGGCGCTTGGCCAAAAGTACGCCCACGGTACTTTTGCCGGCGCCAGGCATGCCGATCAGGATGATATTCAGGGCACAATCCGCACGCATGGGGGTTTCAGGGCACCCTTGTCCTTCAGGCGATTGTCAGCACGATTTTGCCGAAATGCCGGTCCTCTTCCATCATGCGATGGGCTTCGACCACCCGGTCGAGGGAGAAGACCTTTTCGATAATCGGCACGATGGTGCGGTCGGCGAATTTTGGCAGGGCCCGCCTGGTGAACTCGGCGACGATCTCGGCTTTCTCCGGGACGGGCCTGGAGCGCAGCACCGAACCGATGATCTGCTGACGCTTGACCATCATCAGGGCGAGGTTGAGTTCCGCCTTGATGCCGGAAATCACGCCGATGACGACCAGCTTACCTTTATAGCCGAGGGAATTCATGTTGGGGGCGAGGTACTTTGCGCCGACATGGTCGAGGACCAGATCGACCCCTTTCTTCTTGGTGTATTCCTTGACGATTTCAGTGAAATCGGGATTCTCCTGGAAGTTGATCACTAGGTCGGCACCGAGCTCACTGACCCGGTCCATCTTCGACGGATGAGCGGTGACGATCAG
>Ga0316188_10001609_pt1 | contig 10750 bp, 9 predicted proteins | sample Phiworburrow1_MG_FD_204933 | JGI IMG/M metagenome (GOLD analysis project Ga0316188, IMG submission 204933) | Coastal sediment microbial communities from Maine, United States - Phippsburg worm burrow 1 | ecosystem: Environmental > Aquatic > Marine > Coastal > Sediment | place: USA: Maine... | reverse complement strand
GAGGGCAAACAGCGCCTGGGGTGCTCCGTACCCGCGGTACGCGCCGGGGACTGGAATGTTGGTGTACACGACCTTGCAGTCGAATACCTTCACCGGGCAGTTGTACGAACTCAGGCCGCGGAGTCCTGACACCATCTGGACCGTCAGCCCGTGGGTTCCGTATGGGCCTGTGTTTCCAATGATCTCCATCCGCTGGGCGACAAGCCTGGCTTCGGCGTCGATGCCGGTGGTGTAGGTGATGGTTTGCGGGTGTCGGGTCCGGCTCGAAACGAACTCCTCTTCCCTCGTCAGTTCGAGACGCACCGGCCGACCAGTCTTCATGGTGAGGTGCCCGACGATGTCTTCGATCAGCATCTCCTGCTTTGCCCCAAAGCCACCGCCGATGTTCGGTTTGATGATCCTGATCCGCTTGACAGGCAGTCCGAGGAGCGGGGCGACCATCCTTCGCACGTGGAACGGGACCTGTGTCGATGAGGTGATGACCAGACGATCATCGTGGTCCCACCGTGCGATCGCGACATGGGGTTCGATGGGGGTCTGCTGCACCTGATGGACACGGAGCGTCTGGGTGAACACCCGATCGGCGCCATCGATCGCAGTCTCGAAGTCACCGGTCGCTGCTTGGAGGTGGTGCACGATGTTGCGAGAGGCGTCGTGGGCTCCGTCCATGTCTGGCTCATCGTGGATGACAGGTGCGTCGTCGCGTATCGCTTCGTTCTCGTCGAAGACGGCAGGAAGGACCTCGTACTCCACGTCGATGAGATCGATCGCCGTCAAGGCGATCTCTTCGGTTTCGGCGGCGACGGCAGCGACGCGGTCCCCGACGTATCGAACCTTGGTGTCGAAGCTGACCTGGTCGTAGGGAAGGGGGTTCGGATAGCTCTGCCCACCGGAGGCGTATCGCACCCTCGCGACATTTCCGTTGTGGATCACACCATGCACACCCGGCAGGGCAAGAGCCTTCGAATCGTCGATGGAAACGATGCGGGCGTGGGCGTGGGGGCTGTACAGCACCTTGGCGATCAGTGTCCTGCTGAGGTCCGTGTCGTCGGTGAACGACGGGTTTCCCTTCGCCAATCGCGTGGCATCCGTCTTTCGCTCGGAATGACCCACGATGCGCGTCGGTGGGACATCAACACTCGGGACGACCCTGGGTGCGATCGCAGACTGATCGTCCCGGTTGTCATGGGGCCCCTGACTCCCGAGCAGCGGATCGAGGTGGACGATGCCGAGCGAATCCGGCTCGTCGCCTCGCATGATCGCAGCTGCCCTCATGGCGGCGTGCACGGGTCGCAGGTACCCCGTCTCACGGTCGAGGATGCCCGATAGTGCGTCGCGGATCTCGCCCTCGCTGGGATTCGGGTTGGCGGCAATGAGCGCCTTGGTTGCCAGGATCATCGCAGGAGCCGAGTAGCCGGATTGCATGGCCCCCGTGTCGATGAAGGCCTGTTGGATGGGGTGCATCCCACCCGGCTGGGAAAGGCCTTCGACCGTCTCGATCGCGTGGCCGTCGGCCTGTGCTGCCAGCATCACGTCAGCAGAGATGAGCCTTCCGTCGAGGAGGACCGCCGCGGCTCCCGTCTCCCCGGTGTCGGATCCGAAGCGAACGCTGTAGTACCCCTCCCTGCGGAGGACGGTCCTGAGTGATTCGTGAGGGGCGCACTCGAAGCTGCGTTCCGCGCCGTTGATGGTGAGTGTGATGGTCACGAGGACCCACCCCCTGGGATTGCCACGAGCGCTCGTTGGGTGAGGATCGAGGCAAGCGCCGATCGGTACGCCGACGAGCCGCGGAAGTCCGAGGGAGGGTCGAGGTCGCCGATCCGATCGGGATCAACGATGACCGGCCGGTCCGCGACACCTGCGATGGCAACAGCGAGCACTCCATCGGCGTTCCTCCGCGCCACAACGGACACGATCGGGGTGTCCATGGGGGTTCGACCGGTTCGCTCCGCTGTGGCCACACCGGTGGCGGCAAAGGAGACGGCAGTGATCACCCCACCGTTGAGAAGGCTCGAATCACCGAGGATCGCATCGAGTGTGTGAACCGTCGACGACCCGACGCGTGAGATATCGACGGATGAATCGAACGCGAGAAGGCCGGTGAGAAGCTGACTCTCGGGATCGGCTGTCCCGATCGTGCCGCCGATGGTTGCCGCGTTCCGAAGGGTGTTGGGAGCCTCCCGGCGAGCCAGGTCCCTGAGGATGTCCGGGACGATGGGGGAGGCAACAAGGTCGCTCAGACGACACATGGAGCCGATGCGAAGCACGCCGGTGTCGACTCCCATGTCGACGAGACCCAGCGATTGAAGATCGACGGCTTCGGTGTCGGACCCGCCTCGCACGGCGGTCACGACCGTTCCGCCCCCGAGAACCACGGTGTTCTCGCGCGCGACGAGCGCCAGCGCCTCTTCGAGCGTGGATGGCCGGTAGTACTTCGTGATCACGTTTCTTCCGTCACCTCATCAGGCATGCCCTCGAACCCTACCGAGCACCGCGATCCGGAGTGCGCAGTCCTCGACGATGCCGAGGGGCGATCCGCCACCAATGGTACATTGCGAGTCCATGGGCTCACTCCTTGTACGCCACGCGCACGTCCTCGTCACCATGGACGATGCGGGAACCGAGATCGAAGATGGTGGGCTCTATGCAGAAGACGGATTCATTCGAGACGTCGGACCATCGGCCAGCCTGCCGACGACCGCCGATGAGGTGATCGACCTGGAGGGCCACGTCGTCCTCCCAGGGCTCATCAACACGCATCACCACTTCTATCAGACCCTGACGCGTGCGGTACCAGGAGCACAGGACGTGGGTCTGTTCGACTGGCTTCGGACGCTCTACCCGATATGGGCCAGGCTCACACCGGACGATGTTCGCATCGCGACGACGGTTGCCCTCTCCGAGCTCGCCCTCTCAGGCTGCACCACCTCATCCGACCATCAGTACATCTTCCCGAACGGGTCGAGCCTCGACGATCAGATCGAGGGAGCCGCCCCTGTCGGGCTCCGCTTCCATGCCGCACGCGGATCCATGAGCCTGGGAGAGAGCGCTGGCGGTCTGCCCCCCGATTCGGTTGTCGAGAATGTGGACGCGATCCTCGATGACACACAGCGAGTAATCGAAGCCTTCCACGATCCATCGCCTGGGGCTATGACTCGCATCGTGGTGGCACCCTGTTCCCCCTTCTCGGTGACGCCGGAGATCATGCGCGAATCGGCTGCACTTGCCCGTCATCACGGGGTCCATCTCCACACCCACGTCGCAGAGACCCTCGACGAGGAGCGCTTCTGTATCGACACGTTCGGACGACGACCCGTCGAGCTCATGGAGGATCTCGGATGGGTCGGGGGTGACGTCTGGTACGCCCACGGCGTCTTCGTCAACGACGACGAGATCACCCGCTTGGCCGCATCCGGCACCGGGGTCGCCCATTGCCCCACGTCGAACATGCGACTCGCGTCCGGAATCGCGCCGATCCGTCGGTTCCTTGCGTCCGGCGTGCGACTGGGGCTGGGCGTCGACGGATCAGCCAGCAACGATTCCAGTCATCTCCTCGCGGAGGTCCGCCAGGCAATGCTGATGTCCCGCCTTGCAGCCGCTCCCTCCCTCGAAGGTGGGCGACTGCTCAGAGCGAGGGAGGCACTTCGGATGGCGACCCGCGGTTCAGCATCCGTTCTCGGGAGGGACGATGTCGGCTCCCTCGAAGCCGGAATGGGAGCTGACTTCATAGCGATCTCCCTCGACCGAATCGGATTCTCCGGAGCGCTCCACGATCCTGTCGCCGCCGTGGTGTTCGCGGCGCCGGTTGGCGTCGATCACAGCTTCGTCCATGGGCGCGCCGTTGTCCGCGATGGTGGACTTGTCGGGGTCGATGTCCCGGACCTCGTGCGCCGACACAACCAGGCGGCCACGCGACTCATTGGGTGAACCGAGCGCGACGGCGGACGACCAAGTGCCGGCCACCGACTAGCGTCGCGGCATGGAGTTCCTTGCGGCACGAGATCTCGATGAAGCCATCGACGCAAAGGCCCAGCGACCCGATGCGCAACTCCTCTCCGGCGGCACCGACCTGATGGTCGAAGTGAACCTGGCGCACCACCGGCCCTCGCACGTGGTGTCACTCAGACGTGTCGAGGAGCTCCGATACGTTGACGCGGTCCATATCGGTGCAGGCACGACCTGGGCGACCCTCGAGGATTCTGCACATCGGGGTCTGGCCCAGGCTGCAAGGACAGTCGGATCACCCCAGATCCGAGCGGTCGGAACGATCGGTGGCAACGTCGCGACGGCGAGTCCTGCTGGTGACGGGCTGCCGTGGATCGCCGCCGCAGACGCCGGCATCGTGGTTTCGTCCAGGAAACGGGGGGTGCGGACGATCCCGTGGAGCGAGTTCTTCGTCGGCGTGAAGCGAACCTCCCTGATGGACGACGAACTCGTCACGGGAGTCGCTCTGCCCGCAGACCTCCCCTCGGTGCAGGAGTTTGCCAAGGTAGGCGTTCGGAATGCCATGGTGATTGCAACCGTGAGCTGCATGGTGATGCGGGGCGACGACGGTTTCCGCATTGCCCTCGGTTCGGTTGCCCCTACTCCCATTCGGGCAACGCGAGCAGAGGCGATGATCAACGCCGAAAAGGACATATCAGAGTCAACACTCGTCGAGCTTGCGAGACTGGTCTCCGAGGAGGTCACGCCGATCACCGACCACCGATCGACGGCGGCGTACCGACGCCATGCCGCCGGCGTCCTGGCCAGGCGCCTCGTGGAACGGAGCATGGGATGAACGTTCGATTCACGGTCAATGGTGAGGAGAGGGACTTCGATGTCGTTGGCCCCGAAAGCCTCCTGACCGTGCTCCGCAATGACCTGGACCTCCTGGGTACCAAAGATGCCTGTGAACAGGGAGAGTGCGGCTCGTGCACGGTCACCGTGGATGGCGACCTCGTGTGCTCATGCCTCATGATGGCTGCCGATGCTGAAGGCACTGAGGTGACAACGGTCGAGGGCCTCGCCACCGACGGCCATCTCCACCGTGTGCAGGAGGCGATGCTCGAGGCGGGTGCCGTCCAGTGCGGGTTCTGCACACCGGGTTTCGTGATCGCGGGCGTCCACCTGCTGGAGTCGAACCCCCACCCGACGCCGAACGAGATCAAGGAAGCCCTGTCGGGAAACATCTGTCGGTGCACCGGCTACGGAGGAATCCTCAGGGCATTCGAATCGCTCGCCGAGGAGCCCTCATGACGACGAGCGAGACCGAGGTACGTGCCCCGAGTGTCAGGGGAGGCATCGGGGAGAACGTCCGCAGGCCTGATGGTGAACCGAAGGTCATCGGGAACTTTGCCTATGCATCTGACCTCTCGTCACCTGACATGTTGTGGGGGGCGACCCTTCGCAGCCCACATGCCCATGCACGCCTCGTCCGCCTCGATCTCGATCCTGCATGGGCGTTTGACGGCGTTCGTGCCGTGCTTGCCCAGGGCGATGTGCCAGGCCACACCCTCTTCGGACAGGAAGAGCAGGATCAACCGGTCTTCTGCGACGGAACAGCTCGGTACTGGGGAGAGCCGGTTGCGGTGGTCGCTGCCGAGGACGAGGAGACCGCTCGCCTTGCCGCCGAAGCGATCATCGTTGAATGGGAACCGTTGGAACCCTTGACCGATCCGGAACGAGCGGTCGAGTCGGGATCCATCTTCAGGGACATGACCATCCGACGCGGCGACACGGAGGCAACAGGGCTCGTCGTCGTCGAGGGCTACTACGAGACAGCGACACAGGATCAGGCACCGTTGGGGCCGGAAGCGGGGTTTGCGATACCCGATGGCGCAGGCGGTCTGGACCTGTACGCGACAAGCCAATGGATCCACATCGATCACAGCCAGATCGTGGCATGCCTGGCGATGGAGGCGGATCAGATCCGCTGCCATCCCACCGGGATCGGCGGAGCGTTCGGTGCACGCGAAGACATCTCCCTCCACATCCATGTTGCAATGCTCGCCCTCGCCACGGGGCGACCGGTGAAGATGGTCTACGACCGGTCGGAGTCCTTCGTCGGCCACGTCAAACGCCATCCGTCACGGCTGTGGTACCGGCATGAGGCGAATCGGGATGGAACCCTCGTCAAGGTGACGACCCGCCTCATTTTCGACGGAGGGGCATACGCGCACACGAGTCGGGCCGTGCTCGCCAATGGCGCATTCTTCGCCGTTGGCCCCTATCGATGCGACAACGTCTTTGTCGATGCGGCCGTGGCGAGGACCAACAACCCGCCAGCAGGTGCGATGAGGGGCTTCGGGGCCGTACAGATGTGTTTCGGGTATGAGATGCAGATGGACAGGTTGGCAGAAGCCCTCGACATGGATCCGCTCGACGTGCGTCGCGTCAATGCCGTTGCGCCCGGTGATGCGATGGCCACATCCGGTCAGATCTTCGAGGGTTCGCTCCCCACCAGGGCGGTCATAGATGCCGTCGAGGCGATTCCCCTCCCGGAGCCAGCGGATGGAACCGATCCGAGGACGCTTCCTGGCGGCACCGGTCTCACGACACCGCCGTCTGCGGTGGTGCGTGGTGTTGGGTATGCCGTCGGTCTGAAAAACCTTGCCTTCTCCGAGAGCTTCGACGACTTCACGGAAGCGCGAGTCGTCATGACTCCTGAAGGAGTCGAGGTCCAAACGGCTGCGATCGAGGTCGGTCAGGGGCTCATCACGGTATGCCAGCAGATCGCCAGGACCATCCTCGGTACGGAGCGGGTGGCGGTCGCCTGGGCCGATACATCCCAGATCGGTTCCGCAGGGTCGACTTCCGCGTCCCGTCAGACGCAGATGACCGGCGGTGCGGTCCATGCCGCGTGCGTTGCCCTCAGGGATCGCCTGATCACCGAGCACGGTGGCGATGAGCTTCGCGACGACGGCGTCTACCGGGGGGACCTGAAGGTGGCCTCGCTCGATGAGATCTGCCGCGACGGACCGGTCGAAGAGCATGCGAGGTTCCGTCACCCCGCGACGTCCAAACCGGATGAGAACGGTCAGGGAGATGTCCACGCCGGGTTCGTGGTTGCTGCCCACAGAGCCGTCGTCGATGTCGATACCGAGCTCGGACTCGTCCGTGTCGTCAGTGTCGATACGGCACAGGATGTGGGAAAGGCCCTCAATCCGCAGGCGATCACCGGTCAGCTGGAGGGCGGCATCATGATGGGTACGGGTTTCGCCGTGATGGAGCAGCTCGTCATCAGGGATGGAGTGATCCTCAATCCAACGTTCACCGACTACCTGATCCCGACCTTCATGGATGCGCCAACCGTGCAGACAAGGATCATCGAGGAGGGCGACCACTGGGGCCCCTTCGGTGCGAAGGGCATCGGCGAGTCACCGACGATCAGCTCGACTCCTGCGATCGTGTCCGCGATCAGGGCCGCTACGGGGCGGGATCTGACCAAGGTTCCCGTACTTCCTGAAGACATCATCGGTATCTGACCGTGTCATCGATCACCGGCATCGTCCTTGCTGCTGGAGCATCCGAGCGCATGGGACAGCCAAAGCTCCTGCTTCCCTTCCGTGGTACGACGATCCTGGGATCGACCCTCGACGCGTTCGCGGCGAGCACCGTCGATCAGGTCATCGTTGTCATCGGCTCCGAGATCGATGCGCTCGACGCGGAGCTCGAGGGACGTGAGGTCACCGTCGTGGAGAACCCACAACCGTCTCGCGGGAACCTGTCGTCAATGCTCTGCGCTACCGACTCCGATCCGGAGGCAGGGGCCTTCGTCCTCGCGGCTGGCGACCTCCCAACGATTGCGGTGGCTGCCATCGATGCCCTGGTCGCCGTGTGGGTGGCAAAGCAACCCTGGGCAACCCTCACCGAATATGAGGATCGAATCGCCCATCCCTTCCTGTTGTCGCGACCGTGCATCGATGAGGTCGCTGGGGTCGCAGGGTCGAAGGTGTTGTGGCGCCTGCTCGTGGACGCGACGGACGACCGTGTGATGCAAGTCGCCCGAGGCGGGAAGGCACCGCTCGATGTCAACACCCCGGCGGACTACGAGGCCCTCAACCGTTGATGGTGAATCCTCAGGTGTCGATGGGTTGATCGTCCACGATGGAGGTCTCGCGTTCTCGCTCCTCCGCAAGGAACTTCTCGTAGGCGCGGTCCTCGAACCTGCTGTCATCGATGACGTACGCGACGATGTGGAACAGCAAGCCGATGCCCCACATGATCGTGACCCAGAAGGCCCACTGCACGCCCCCTCCCGTCACCCAGTCGAGGCCCCACAGGAAGGCGTTGACGATCAGGTACGTCGCGATGTGCCAATAGAGGCCCACAAGGTCGTGAGCCCGCTTCCGAGCCCGTTCCTCAGGTGTTCTCTTCCGGTCGGTCATCTCCCTCTCCCGCCGTTGCTGGTTCTCATTGTCTGCCCGACGGGCCACAGCGTCAATTCCCGAGTCGAACAGCCCCCTCTGTCTCTTCGCAGGCTCCTCGACATCTCCCCTGCCTTCGGCGAGGGAGAACCAACAAAGGCGTTCCCTTCGTTCACCCCTTCTTCTTCTCGCCTTTGGGGGAGATGCCCGAAGGGCAGAGGGGGGAGCGGTTGGCTACGGATGTCTCGGGATGTGCGCCCTTCTCTGCGTCGCTTCGCTCCGCGTCCCTCCCGAACTCGAGTCGGCCACTGCGCGGCCGCAGATCTCTGCCGATAGCTGGCGGGCACCGTGGGAGTCGGAGATGGACGACTGGGTGCCCGAGACCTCTGGGAGAGACAGGAAGGAGTTCGCTTCGCTCACCCATTCCTTCTGCTACCTGGTACCTGCCACCTGCTACTTGCTACGCCGAGCCGAAGGCGAGGCTCTTCTACATCGTCAGTGCCATGACCGCTTTCTGGGCGTGGAGCCGGTTCTCTGCCTGGTCGAAGACTCGGCTCCATTGGCCGTCGATCACCTCATCAGCGACCTCGATGTTGCGGTCGGCCGGGAGGGGATGCATGTAGATGGCGTCCTCGTCTGCCATCTCCATGCGCCTGGCATCCACGATCCAGTCGGTGTAGTTTGCCGAGATCTTCGCGGACTCCTCGAGATCGCTCGTGGTGAGCATCGAGCCCCACGCCTTTGCGTACACGACGTCGGCACCCCGCATACCCTCCTCGAAATCCTCGACGATCTCGAAGGATCCATGGGCCTTCTTTGCGTTCTCCTCGGCCTGGGCGACGATCTCCGGCATGAGCTTGAACTCCGGCGGACGGGTGAGTCGCACGTTCGCTCCGTACCTGGTCATCAGGAGGATGAGGCTCTGGGGGACGCTGATCGGCTTCTGATAGCTCGATGCGTAGGCGTAGCTCATGTTGATCGTCAGCTTGCGGGGGTCACCCTTCTGCTCGATGATGGTCAACAGGTCAGCCAATGCCTGATGCGGGTGATACCAGTCGCACTGCATGTTGAGGACAGGAACCCTGCTCGCCTCGGCCACTGCGCGGATGTACTGGTTCCCGATGCCCCAGTCGACATTCCGGATGGCGATTCCGTCGTCGTACCGGCCGAGGATCTCGCCGATCTCCTTCCAGGTGTCGCCATGGCCGATCTGCGTGCTTGTCGAATCGAGGAACATGGCGTGACCCCCGAGCTGTGCCATGCCTGCTTCGAAGCTTGCCCTGGTACGGGTGCTCGAGAAGAAGAAGAGCATGGCGAGCACCTTGTCCTCGAGAAGTGCGTGAGGCTCGCCGAGGGCACGGCGTCGCTTCAGGTCGAGGGCTACGTCAATGACGGTATCCAGTTCGTCCTTCGTCCATTCCTGGGTTGTGATCATGTCGCGACCATGCAGGTGGGTCTGCATCAGATACTCCTCGTGTGTTCGTCGATTGCTGTCATGTTCTGGTTCGTCGCCTGATGAGCCTGAATCGCAGGAGGTCGTCCCTGAAAAAGGACGTGGCTCGAACGATCGGCTCGTTGTTCTGGTCGAAGCCGATCTCCTCGAAGGAGAGGGCCACGGTTCCTGCCGCCACCCCGAGCTTCGTCGCTGACGCATTGTCGAGCGCCACGGGGATGATCTCGGAGACGTAGTACGTGAGGGCCCGGTCGCAGTGGTGCTCGAGGAACTCGTAGAGCGGAGTGACCTCATCCTTTGCGTACTCGGAGTCCTTCAGGATGCCCGTGGGTATGCGGTTGATCGTCAGGATCACGGGCTCATCGTCCTCGAGGAACAGCTTCTCGATGGTGAGGACGGTGTCGTCAGGTGAGAGACCGAGTGCCTCCGCCGAAGCCTCATCCGGAGCAGCAGCCGTTTCTGACAGCACCCTGACCGACGGGGTGTAACCGTGGTCCTCGAGGACCTGTTCGTACGACCAGATCTCCTCGAGTCGCGACTTGATCTGGAGCCCTTGCTCATTGACGAAGGTCCCGGCACCCTGTCTGCGGTAGATCGTGCCTTCATTCTCGAGGCGGCTCAGCGCGTCTCTCACGGTTGTGCGACTGACGCCGAGGTCGTTCGCCAACTCGGTTTCCGGGGGAATGCGCCCGTCTTCGAATCCGTCTTCGGCGATGCGCTTCTTGATGTGCGCCTTCACCTGATCGGTGAGGGACGGGTTGCGAGTGATCACGGCAGGCGTTTCATGTGGCATCGGGTCATCGGGTTGTAATATAGTATGACCAATAGCCGCAGGACAATCCCAGGAGGACGACATGCGCAGTTTCGCCGGACGTGACATTCTCTCGCTCAAGGAATTCGAGCGAGCCGAGTTCTTCCATCTCTTCGAGATCGCCGACCGCCTCGAACC
>Ga0316188_10001608_pt1 | contig 10750 bp, 10 predicted proteins | sample Phiworburrow1_MG_FD_204933 | JGI IMG/M metagenome (GOLD analysis project Ga0316188, IMG submission 204933) | Coastal sediment microbial communities from Maine, United States - Phippsburg worm burrow 1 | ecosystem: Environmental > Aquatic > Marine > Coastal > Sediment | place: USA: Maine... | reverse complement strand
GCGCAGCTTTACACCGAAGGCCCGATGGCGCATGAGTTCCCGCGCACCGTTTCGCGCCTGGAGGAGATGCAGACCTCGGCCTACCTGTCGCTGACGCGGCGCAATGTGGACACCGCGCTGACATGAGGCGCTGGGCCGCGATGTGCATTGGCGTCTGGCTGGGCCTGTGCGTCACGGTGTCGGCGGCTGCCGACGAAACCGCGGTCGAGGCCGAGCAGCGCAGGCAGATCCAGCACGAGCGCAGCGAGGTGGAGCAGCGGTTCCGCCAGGGCGAGGCGACATGTGCCCAGCGCTTCTTCGTCACCTCCTGCGTCGAAGCGCTGAAGGAGCAGCGCCGCGAGGCACTGGCCAGCCTGCGTGCGCGCGAGATCGCGCTGGACGAAGCGAAGCGCCGTCGCGATGCCGAAGAAAGCGCCCGCCGGGTTCAGCAAAAGCAGGCCGAGGCGCAGGCCCGGCCGGTCCCGGAGCCGCGTGTGGCGCCACCGCGTGCCAGCGCGCCGGCGCCGGCGCCGGCGAAGAGCGACAGGGTGACGCGCCGCTCCCAGACGGCTGACGACGCCGCCGAGGCGGCCGCGCGTGTGCTGGCCCAGCAGCGTCGGGCGTCGGAAGCCGAGGCGCGACGCGACGCCGCCGAGCTGCGTCAGGCCGAGCGCGCCGCAAAGGGCAAGAAGTCGATTCCTCTGCCGATACCGGCACCGCTGCCGCCGGCCAGCGCAGCCTCGGGCTGACGGCCGGCTACACCAAGGGGTCGATGCGCAGCACGGCCAGCGACAGGTTGTCGCCGCCGCCACGTGCGCGCTGGCGCGCCTTGTTGATCATCATTTCGCTGGCCTCGCGCGGCGACAGCGCGTGCACGATCGCCCCCAGTTCCTTGGGCGTGAAGTAGTGCCAGAGGCCGTCGCTGCAGGCCAACAGCGTGTCGCCGAAATCCAGCCTCTCGATCGGCCTCAGCGTGATCGGAGGATCCTGGTGCGTGCCCAGGCAACCGGTCAACAGGTTGCCCTGCGGGTGGCCCAGCGCCTCCTCCTCGCTCAGCCGGCCTTCGTCGATCAGACGCTGCACGTAGGAGTGGTCGCTGGTGCGCGTGACCAGCTCGGGCCCGCGGAAGTGGTACACGCGCGAATCGCCGGCATGCGCGATGCCGCCGTCCAGCGTCGGGTTGACGATGAAGGCCGCCAAGGTGCTGTGCGGTTCTTCCTCCGCCGTGATGGCTGTCAGCTTGATCATCAGGTGCGACTCCATCACCATCTGGCGCAGCGACGCACAAGGGTCGTCCTTCGACGGCACATAACGTTCGAAGATCTGGCGCACCGTCAGCATCACCTGGTCGGCCGCCTTGCGCCCGCCGCTCTTGCCGCCCATGCCGTCGGCCACCACGCCCAGCGCGCAGCCCGGCACTCGTTCGTGCGTGATCACCTCGACCTGATCCTGCTGGTAGGCGCGGTCGCCCCGGTGGATGCCGGTCGCAGCCGAAATGCGGAACGCCTGTGCTGGTGCAGTCATGGCGAGGAATATAAACTCGCGGCCATGAGCGAAAGTCCGCAAATTGATGACAACTTGCACTCCGTGCAGCGCCAGCTGATCGAATTGCGCATGGAACACGCGGACATGGACAACATGATCGACCGGCTGGTCTTGACCGCGCCGCCCGACGACCTGGCATTGCGCCGACTGAAGAAGCGCCGGCTGCTGCTGCGCGACCAGATCTCGCGCCTGGAAATCGAGCTCGATCCGCCGACACCGGCTTGAACAACACCGCCGCGACGCCGGCGCCCTTGGCCGAGCAGGCCGCCATCGCCTTTGCCAGCGACGGCCCGCTGGCCCGCAGCGATGCGCGCCTGGCACAACGTGAGGTTCAGCAGCGCCTGGCCCAGGCGGTGGCGCTGGCCATCGAGCAGCGCAGCGCGCTGGTCGCGGAGGCCGGCACCGGCGTCGGCAAGACCTTCGCCTACCTGGTGCCCTTGTTGCTGTCGGGCCGTCGTGCGCTGGTCAGCACGGCGACCAAGAACCTGCAGGACCAGCTCTTTCTGCGCGACCTGCCCGGCCTGTGCACCGCGCTCGGCCTGCCCGTGACGTTGGCGCTGTTGAAAGGCCGTTCCAGCTACCTGTGCCTGCATCGCCTACAGCAGGCGCGCCAGGGTGCCGAACTGCCGGACCGCTGGGCGGTGCGCACGCTGGCACGCGTCGAGGGCTGGGCGCAGGCCACCCGCAGCGGCGATCTGGCCGAGCTCGAAGGACTGGATGACCGCTCGCCGGTGATCCCGCTGGTGACCTCGACGCGGGACAACTGCCTCGGCAGCGAATGCCCCCAATACAAGGCTTGCCACGTCATGCAGGCGCGCCGTGACGCGATGGCGGCGGACCTGGTGGTGGTCAACCACCACCTGTTCTTCGCAGACATGGCGCTGCGTGATAGCGGCGTGGCCGAACTATTGCCAACCGTGGATGTAGCCGTGTTCGACGAGGCACACCAGTTGGTCGAGGCTGGCGTGCAGTTCCTGGGCCGAACGCTCGGCACGGCCCAGCTGCTCGACCTGTCGCGCGACCTGCTCGCGCTGGGCCTGCAGCAAGCGCGCGGCCTGCAGGACTGGCACGCCTTGTCGGCCGGGCTGGAGCACTCGGCGCGCGAGCTGCGGCTGCTGTGCGTCGGACCGCTACGCGATCTGCGCGGCGTGATCAAGCTGCGCTGGCAGGAACGTGCGCGCGAGCCCGGCTGGGTGCCGGGCCTGCGGGCGCTGGCCGATGCGGCGCAGTCGGCGGCGCAGGCACTGCAGCTGACGGTCGAGATCGGCCCGGACTTCGACAAGCTGGCGCAGCGCGCGCTGGCACTGGTCACGCTGGTCGAGCGCTTCTGCGAAGCCACGCCCGCCGACCATGTGCGCTGGGTCGACGTGTCGCCACAGCAGGCCCGTCTCGTCGAAAGCCCGCTGGACATCCGCGAGATGCTCACCGAGCAACGGCGCGCTGCAGCCAGGACCTGGATCTTCACGTCGGCCACCCTCGGTGACGACGAGGCGCTGAGCTGGTTCACCTCGGCCACCGGACTGGAGGATGCGACGACGCTGCGCGTGGGCAGTCCCTTTGACTATCGGGCGCATGCCCGGCTCTGGGTGCCGACGCCTTTCGCCAAGCCGAACGAGGCGGCCCACCCGGCGGCGGTCGGCGCGCTGGCGGCGGCCTGCGCGCGAGCCTTGGGCGGGCGCTGCTTCGTGTTGACTACGACGCTGCGGGCGCTGCCGCTGATCGCCGACGCCCTGCGCCGCGCGCTGGAGGCTGCTGGTGCCTCTATGGAACTGCTGGTCCAGGGCAGCCAGCCCAAGAGGACCTTGCTGCAGCGCTTCGGCGACGGGCGCGGCTGCGTGCTGCTGGGGTCGCAGAGCTTCTGGGAAGGCATCGACGTGCCGGGCGACGCGCTGCAGTGCGTGCTCATCGACAAGCTGCCCTTTCCGCCGCCGAACGACCCGCTGGTCGAAGCGCGGGTGCGCCAGATCGAATCGCGGGGTGGCAACGCCTTCAACGAGTACTTCGTTGCCGAGACAGCGGTGTCGCTGAAGCAGGGGGCCGGCCGGCTGATACGCAGCGAACGCGACCGCGGCCTGCTGGTGGTTTGCGACCCGCGCCTGCGCCAGATGGCCTACGGCACGCGCCTGCGCGCGGCCCTGCCGCCGATGACCGAACTCACGAGCGAGGCAATGGCCTTCGATTGGCTCGCCAACCTCGCTGCCGCGCACTGACGCCGGTCTCGCGCAGGCAGCGGCGCCCGCGCGGGCGGACGCTCAGGCGCTCAGTTCCATACGTGCCACCAGGCCTTGCCGGTACGCGTCAGGCCCTGCTTGGGAAATACGCTGTTGGGAAAGTTCTTCTCGTAGACGCGGTTGGCAGCGTCGCGCAATTCCTCGAGCCCCAGGCGGTCGTAGCCCTGCACCATGATGTACAGCGCTTCCTCGCTGGCCGGCGCGCCCTGGAAGTCGGCGACCGCGATCTGCGCGCGATTGACCGCGGCCAGGTAGGCCCCGCGGCGGAAGTAGTAGCGTGCCACGTGCAACTCGTAGTTGGCCAGCGAGTTGGCGATGTAGTCCATGCGCACGCGCGCGTCGTCGGCATACTTCGAGTCGGGAAACTGGTCGATCAGCTGCTTGAAGGCCTGGTGCGCGTCGCGCGACGCGCGCTGGTCGCGCTCCGAAAGATCCTGCCCGGCCAGCGCGCCGAGCGCACCGATGTCGTCGTTGAAATTGATCACGCCACGCAGGTATAGCGCGTAGTCGAGCGCCGGGCTCGAGGGGTTGAGCTTGATGAATCGCTCGATCGCCGTCAGCGCCTGCGTGCGATCCCCGCTGCGCCAGTAGGCGTAGGCCAGGTCGAGCTGCGCCTGCTGCGCCAGCAGCGTGCCGGCGGCGCGACCCTCGACGCGTTCCAGCGTCTTGATCGCATTTTCGAAGGCGCCACTGGCGATGTCGCTCTTGGCGTCTGCATACAATTGCTCGACAGCGGCTTGTTGCGCCGCGGGGCCGGTGACGGCCTTCGGGTCTGGCTTGTTCGAACTGCAGCCCGCCAGCACGATGCCCGACAGCACGACGACGAAGGCAACGCGCCTGGCTTGAGCAACGGACATGGGGCAGTTCGGCAAGGGGAGAGGTGTTGTCCGATTATAAAGAGCAGCCCTCTTCGACCGACTTCATTTCGCGCGACGACTTGGCGGGCAGCGCCGACGAGACGCAGCCGGAACACGAGTGGCGCGAGACGCGCATCGGTGCCGAGCTGCACGCTCAGCGCCTGGACAAGGTGCTGGTGCAACTGGCGCCGGAGTTCTCGCGCAGTCACTTGCAGAGCCTGATCGAGCGCGGACATGTCTGGGTCGACGGACGGCGCGCCGATGTCGTGGCGCGCAAGGTGCGCGCCGGGATGCAGCTGCGGCTGGAGCTGGTGCCCACCGACGAAAGCCGCGCCTTCACGCCGCAGCCCCTGGCGCTGGACATCGTGTTCGAGGACGCGCACCTGATGGTGCTGAACAAGCCCGCCGGCCTGGTCGTGCACCCGGCGCCCGGCAACTGGTCGGGCACGCTGCTGAACGGCCTGCTGGCCCACCATGCCGGTGCCGCGATGCTTCCGCGCGCCGGCATCGTGCATCGGCTCGACAAGGACACCTCCGGGCTGATGGTGATCGGCAAGACCTTGCCGGCAGTGACCGCGCTGTCGCGCGCCATAGCCGCGCGCGAGGTGCAGCGCCACTACCTGGCGTTGGTGCACGGCCATGTGGAGCCGGCCGAACAGTCGATCGAAGCCGCCATTGGCCGCGACCCGGTGTCACGCATCCGCATGGCAGTGGTGCCCGGCGGCAAGCCGGCGCGCACCGACGTACGCCGCCTGGCACGGCGCGACGGCTACAGCGCCCTGGCCTGCAAGCTGCACAGCGGCCGTACGCACCAGATCCGCGTGCACCTGGCCTGGCGCGGCCACCCGCTGGTGTCCGATCCGCTCTATGGCGGCGCGCCGGGACTGGGGCTGCAGCGGCAAGGCCTGCACGCACGGCAGTTGGGTCTGCGTCATCCGATCACCGGGCAGGATCTGGCCTTCGACGCGGTGCCGCCGGCCGACTTCGCGGCCGCTTGGTCGCAGTTGATCGGCGGCTGAACGGCCGCGCTACAATACGGAGCATCTGGCGATGCGCCAGGATGCCGGCACCCCGATGCCGCTCCTGCCGCCGCCGCCTGCAGTGGCTGCCGACGCGCTGTGCTTCCGGATGACGGAAGCGGTCGGGGTCGGCGCCCAGACTTCACATTCTTTTTTTGCGTTCGATTCACCGCAGTGCATCGCAGGCCGATCGCCCGACGATGGCCCTGACCCCGCCGCCGAACCCGCCGCGGCCACAACCTCAAGACCGTTGTCCATGAATACACAGGATGCGAAACGCGTCCTCGAGACTGCGCTGATCTGTGCATCGGCGCCATTGCCGCTGCGAGAGATGCTGGTGCTCTTCGACCAGCAGCTCGGCGCCGACACGGTGCGCGGCCTGCTCGACGAACTGGCCGGCGATTGGCGCGACCGCGGTTGCGAGCTGGTCACGCTGTCATCGGGCTGGCGGCTGCAAAGCCGGCCGGAGATGCGCGAGTACCTCGACCGCCTGAACCCGGAGAAGCCGCCGCGCTATTCGCGCGCGGCGATGGAGACGCTGGCCATCATTGCCTACCGCCAGCCGGTGACACGCGGCGACATCGAGGACATCCGCGGTGTCGGCGTGACCACGCAGATCATCAAGTCGCTGGAAGACCGCGGCTGGATCGAAAGCATCGGCTACCGCGAGACCGCGGGCCGCCCGGCGCTGTATGCCACGACGCGCCACTTTCTCGACGACCTGGGCCTGTCAAGTCTGGACCAACTGCCCTCGGCGATGGAAGGCGCGGCCGAGCTGCCCGCCCTCGACGGCCTGATGCCGCAGCAGCCCTCGCTGCTCGAAGCCGCAGCCGCCCCGGGTGATGCCGAGGCTGAAGTCGACGCCCCGGCTGAGCTCGACGCGCCGGCCGTTGCGCAACCGACGACGCCGGCCGACGCTGACGTGTCGGCTGAAACCGAAGCTGCGGCCGACACTGAAGCCCTGGCCGAAACAGAAACCTTGCCCGCGCCCGACCCGGCAGTACCACCCGCCCGCCACGATGCCAACGCATGAAGCCTGAAGACACCGACACGCCGACGACGCCCGCGACTGTTGCGCCGGACACGGCCGACAGTACCCCTGTGCTGCTGGCGGACGCGCCACTCGAAAAGCGCAAACGTGCGCCGCGCAAGAAGGCGCCGGCAACGGGCGAGGCGCCCGTCGAAGCCGCTGCATCGACTGCCGAGACGGCGGTGCAGCGAAGCGCGACGCCGGCTCCATCCGAAGCCACCGTGCCGGCGCAAGCCGAGTCGTCAAGCGCTGAAGACACAGCGTCAACCGAGGACGGTGCGGGCGGCGGGCCGAGCCTCGATGCGTCGGCCGCGCCGCAGCGCAAGCGGCGCAGCCGCAACCGCCGGCGCGGGCGGCGCGGTGGCGACGCGGGACGTGATTCCGGCACCGACGGCGACGACGCCGGCGAGGGGTCCGCCGAGCGCGCCGGCGACAACGCCGAGCCCACGCGCCACCTGCCGCAGCCCGAGGTCGGCGAGGTCTTCGCCAGCGTGGTCTCTGGGGCCTACGATATCGAGCCTGCTGACGATGTGGCGGACGACGTGGCGGCGGTTCCGCCCAAGCGAGTGCTGGCGCCGGACCCGGACTCGCCGAAGCTGCAGAAGGTGCTGGCGCAGGCCGGCATCGGTTCGCGCCGCGACATCGAACAGCTGGTGACCGAAGGGCGCATCACCGTCAATGGCGAGCCGGCGCATGTCGGGCAGCGCATCTCCTTCGGCGACCAGTTGCGCATCGACGGCAAGCCGATACGAGCGCGCATCGTTCCGCCGCCGCCGCGCGTGCTGGCCTATCACAAGCCGGCAGGCGAGGTGGTCACGCACGATGACCCGCAGCACCGTCCCACCGTTTTCCGCCGCCTGCCGCGGCTGTCTCAAGGCAAGTGGCAATCGGTTGGGCGGCTGGACATCAACACCGAAGGCCTGCTGCTGTTCACCAACTCCGGCGAGTTGGCCAACCAGCTGATGCACCCGCGCTTCGGCATCGAGCGCGAGTACGCGGTGCGCGTGCTCGGCGCTCTGGACGAAGCCGAGCGCGAACGGCTGCTCGCCGGGGTCGAGGTCGATGGCCAGACGGCCGCCTTCAAGAGCCTCGAGGATGGGGGCGGCGAAGGTGCCAACCGCTGGTATCGCGTAGTCATCACCGAAGGTCGAAACCGCGAGGTACGCAAGCTGTTCGAGGCCGTCGGCCATGCGGTCAGCCGGCTGATCCGGGTGCGCTATGGCTCGGTGGTCCTGCCACGCGGGCTGCGCCGAGGTATCTGGGTCGATCTTGACGAGGCCGATGTGTGGACGCTGCGCCGTGCGGCGCGGCCACCGCCGCGGCCCGCCCAGGGCGCGCAGCCGCAAGAAGGCGGGGCCGGACTGCCCCCTCGGGCCGACGCAGAGCGCCGTAGCCGGCGCGGTGGCCGCAAGGGCCGCGGTGATCGCCGTCGCGAGGGTGGCCCCCGCCCCGACGCCGGCCTGGGCTTCGAGCGCCCCGATCGCAGCGACCGAGGCGAGCGCGCCGACCGTGGTGACCATGGCGAAGGCGGGCCGATCCCGAACCCCCTGCAACAGACCTTCGACAAGCGCGCCTTCCTGCAGGAACGCGCACGGCGCCCCGAGATCGGCGAGGACGGCCCGATTCCGAACCCGTTGCAGCAGACCTTCGACAAGCGCGCGATCCAGCAGGAGCGAACGCGCCGGGTCGAGATCAGCGAGGATGGCCCGATCCCGAACCCGCTGCAACAGACCTACGACCGGCGCTTCGTGCAGAAGGGCCCGGCGGGTGGTGGGGGCGGCGGCGGTGGTCGCACCGGCGGTGCCAAGAAGAAAGGCGGCGCGCCGCGCCAGCCCGACCCGATGCAGACCGCGGTGGGCTACATCGGCGCCGATGCCTTCGTGCGCAAGGCCGGCGGGCGGGCCCGCCCGGGCGGCGGCGGCCGCGGCAAGGGCCGTGGTGGTGGCGGGCAGGGCGGTGGCGGACCGGGCGGGCGCGGCCGTTGACAACGCCGCCACGGCGGCCGGACACGGCCCGCAGGTTACAATCGCAGGTTTTGCCAAGTCCTTGATTCAGGAGAGATTTTTCATGGCCGTCGAACGTACCCTGTCGATCATCAAGCCCGATGCCGTGGCCAAGAACGTGATCGGCCAGATCTACGCCCGCTTCGAATCGGCGGGGCTGAAGATCGTCGCCGCACGCATGGCGCATCTGTCGCGCGCCGAGGCCGAGGCCTTCTATGCGGTGCACAAGGAGCGGCCCTTCTTCAACGACCTGGTCAGCTTCATGATCTCCGGTCCGGTGATGATCCAGGTTCTGCAGGGTGAAGGCGCGATCGCGCGCAATCGTGAACTGATGGGCGCCACCGATCCGAAGAAGGCCGAGAAGGGCAGCATCCGTGCGGATTTCGCCGACAGCATCGATGCGAATGCGGTGCACGGCTCCGACGCGCCCGAGACGGCCGCCACTGAGATCGCCTTCTTCTTCCCGGCCATGGGCATCTTCGGCCGCTGAGAGCGGCTGCGCACGCGGTCGCTGCGTCGCATGGGCGCGATCAACCTGCTCGATCTCGATCTCGACGGCCTGGCTGCATTCTGCGAAGGGCTCGGCGAGAAGCGTTTTCGCGCCCAGCAGTTGTTCCGCTGGGTGCACCGAAACGGCGAAGCGGACTTCTCGCGCATGACGAACCTGGCGCGGTCGCTGCGCGACAAGCTCCCGGGGTTGGCCAACGTTGCCGCGCCCGCGCTGCTTAGCGAACAGGTGGCCGTCGACGGCACCGTCAAGTGGCTGTTCGACGTGGGGCAGGGCAATGCGGTGGAGACCGTGTTCATTCCCGAGGACGATCGGGGCACCTTGTGCGTCTCGTCGCAGGCCGGCTGCGCAGTGGGTTGCCGCTTCTGCTCGACCGGGCACCAGGGCTTCAGCCGCAATCTCGGGACGTCCGAGATCCTTGGTCAGCTCTGGTGGGCCGAGGCGCGCATTCGCCAGCACCTGCAACTACCCGAGGGCGAGCGCGCGATCACCAATGTCGTGATGATGGGCATGGGCGAGCCGCTGCAGAACTACGCCGCGCTGCTGCCGGCGCTGCGCGTGATGCTCGACGACCATGCCTACGGCCTGTCGCGGCGGCGTGTCACGGTTTCCACCTCGGGCGTCGTGCCGATGATCGACCGTCTGCGCGGTGATTGCCCTGTCGCGCTGGCGGTTTCGCTGCACGCGCCGAACGATGCGCTTCGCGACGAACTGGTGCCGTTGAACCGCAAGTACCCTTTGCGCGAATTGCTGGCTGCCTGCAACCGCTACCTCGACGCCGCGCCGCGCGACTTCATCACGCTGGAGTACTGCATGCTGCAAGAGGTGAACGACACGCCCGAACTGGCTCGGCAATTGGTGCGGCTGGTGCAGGGCCTGGAAGGCGACGCGCCGGCACTGCGCTGCAAGCTGAACCTGATTCCCTTCAACCCCTTTCCCGCATCGGGGCTGCAGCGCTCCAGCGCGGCGCGTGTGGCGGCCTTTGCCGATTTGCTGCGTGACGCCGGCATCGTCACGACGGTGCGCAAGACGCGCGGCGACGACATTGCGGCGGCCTGTGGCCAGCTGGCCGGTGAGGTGCAGGACCGCACGCGCGTGCACCAGCGCATGCGGCGCGAGCCGATCCGCATCCATGCCGCCACCGTGCAAGGGGGTGCACGATGAACCCGCTGCGTCTTTGGGGTCTGATGGTGCTGCTGCTGGCGCTGGCCGGCTGCACCAGCACGGTGACGCGCACCGAGGCCAAGGCCGATGAAAAGGTGCAGCCGGCGCCGAAGGACGAGAAGTCGATCAAGAAGCTGGCCGACACGCGGCTCGAATTGGCCAGCCTTTATTTCAGCCGCGGGCAGTCCGACACCGCGCTGGCGGAGATCAAGAAGGTCATCGACGCGGTGCCGGACTACGGCCCGGCCTACAACCTGCGCGGGCTGATCTATGCCAGCCTGGGCAACACCGCCCAGGCCGAGTCCAGCTTCCAGCGCGCGCTGCAGATCAACCCGCGCGATGCCGACACGATGCAGAACTACGGCTGGTTCTTGTGCCAGAACCAGCGCTTCGCCGAGGCCGACCAGCAGTTCA
>Ga0316188_10001607_pt1 | contig 10753 bp, 7 predicted proteins | sample Phiworburrow1_MG_FD_204933 | JGI IMG/M metagenome (GOLD analysis project Ga0316188, IMG submission 204933) | Coastal sediment microbial communities from Maine, United States - Phippsburg worm burrow 1 | ecosystem: Environmental > Aquatic > Marine > Coastal > Sediment | place: USA: Maine... | reverse complement strand
CGCAGTATGGACAAGTTCGCCCTGATCGTGGTGCTGTTCTTCATCCTCTGCGGCAACATCATGACCACCGGCACCATCGTGCATAAGCTGATCAAGACGGCCAATGCCCTGGTCGGCTTCCTGCCCGGCGGTTTGGCCATGGCCGGGGTGCTCGCCTGCGGGTTCTTCGGGGCCATCTCCGGTTCGACAGTGGCAACGGTGGTGGCCATCGGCGGCTTCATGATCCCGGCCCTGATCGAAAACGGCTATGACGAGGAATTCTCCGTCGGCATCATGACCACGGCGCCCAACCTGGGGATCATCATTCCGCCGTCGATCTCCATGATCCTCTACGCCATGGTCAGCAACGACGCCCTCGAAGCCCTCTTCCTAACCGGCTTCATCCCGGGCATCATGATCATGGCGGCGATGAGCATCTATGCTTATTTCTACTGCAAGCGCAGAAACTACAAGACCCTTGCCCGCCCGAACTTCAAGGAGGTGTTGGCGGTCCTAAAAGAGAGTTCCTGGGCGCTGTGCCTGCCGGTGCTGATTTTCGGCGGCATCTATTCCGGCATGTTCACCGCCAACGAAGCGGCCGTGGTCGCCTGTTTCTATGCTTTTTTCGTCGAGTTTTTCATCCACAAGGACCTCAAGCTGGCCGACGTCAAGAAGATCATCGTCTCCTCGTCGGCCACCTCGGCCACTTTGCTGGTGATCGTCGCCGGGGCCTCGGTATTTGGCGAATACCTGACTTTCGAGCAGATCCCCAACAAGATCGCCAACCTGGTGGTCGACCAGATCCAGTCCCCTTGGGTGTTCCTGATGGCGGTCAACATCCTGCTGCTGATCGTCGGCATGTTCATGGACATCATCTCCGCCACCCTGATCCTGACGCCGATCTTCCTGCCACTGCTGCACAAGTTCGGCATCGACACCATGCATTTCGGCCTGTTGATGACCATCAACCTGGGGATCGGCTACTGTACCCCGCCGCTCGGGGTCAGCCTGTACATCTCCGGCGCGGCGGTCAACCGCAATCTGGTTTACGTATCGAAAGCGGTCTTGCCGACTGTGTTCATTCAGATCATCATCCTGTTGATCCTGACCTACTGGGCCGACCTGGTGCTCTTCCTGCCGCGCCTGGTTTACGGCTGAGCAGGCGGCACATAACATACCGGGAGACTGAATTAATGAGTCCACGCATCCTGATCCCCGTTGACGAGTCGCCAACTTCAAAACATACGATCGACGCCATCATTGCCAACCGGGAGCTGATGCCGCGCAAGGTCTACCTGTTGCATGTGGTCGATGTCCAACTGATCCAGCGCCTGGTCCCCGACATCCAGAGAAACATGATCTACGAGGCCTCTGAAAAAGCCGGCAAACGCCTCCTCGACAAGCTGGCCGCGCGGTTTTATGAAGCAGGCTTCGAGCCGCAGCTTCTGCTGGAACTGGGGACGCCCGGGGCATCGATTCTCAAGGTCGTCGAGGAACGGGATATCCAACTGTTGATTATCGGTCGTCACCCGGGCGGAGGAGGTTTCCGCGACATGATGTTCGGATCTGTGGCAAACTATGTGATCCGGTCAATCAAGTGCCCGGTATTGCTGTTGTAGTGGCGGCTCCACCTGCCAGGGGTTAATAAGCTGACAACGAGGCCTGGATGGATATCAGACAGAAGGTTGAACGGCTTTTGGGCCGCATGCATGAAGCTCCCCAGTACCCGAGCCAGGGGGCGGTGCTGTTTGTCGATCTCGAGCGGCGCAGCAGCCGCAGGGGGTTCCTGTCGCTGGCAGCGGCCCGTCATTTTCTGGCCGGTCGCGGCGGCAACATGTACCTGCTTTACAATCTGCTGCGGGAGGAGCAGGACGCTCTCGACCCGCATGTGCCGCTGATCTTCGGCGCTGGCATGCTGACCGGCCACATGCCGGGGGCCACCCGCGGCAACGTCACAAGCCGCTCGCCGGAGAGCCGGGCGATCCTCGACTGCAATGCCGGAGATTATTTCCCCACCTATCTCAAGCGCCACGGTTACGACCACCTGGTCCTCTACGGCCGAAGCCCGGCATGGACACTGCTCAGGATCCGCCAGGAAGAGGTCAGCTTTGTCGATGCGACCCCTTATCGCGGCCTGGACAACATTGCCTTGACCGCGGCCATCGAGCGTGACTTTTCCTGCCGCGAGCGCAGGGACATGGCGATGGCGCGCATCAGCAGCGCCGGTGAGAACCGGGTCCTTTGCAGCGGCATCATGGCGGGGGAGAAATCGATCTGGGCCCGGGGCGGCGGCGGGGCCAAGATGGGCTCCCTGCACCTAAAGGCGATCCTCATCCAGGGCAAGCTCTCCGAAAAGGAGTTGACGGCCACTTACAAGGAGAACAACCGGCAGATCGGCAAAAAGATCCTCGCGGCGAGCGTGGTCCAGAACGCTTTGAAAAAGGTCGGCACACCCTTCCTTTACAAGCCGAGCCGGGTCCTTGGCGCCATGGGGGCCAAAAACCACCAGGAGACCACCTGGTACGACAGCCTCGATGCCGACAACTTCGACCCTTATCGGCCGGGGATGAGCGGCTGCTACAAGTGCCCTGTCTGCTGCCGCGCCAACAACGACATGCTCCCGGGCGGCAAGGGCGGCTGGGGGGCCAGCGCCCTGACCGGCCTCACCGGCAATGCCAGCTATGACAAAACACAGAGCGCCCTCGAGCACCACAAGCGGCGCAACTACAACGGCATCAACAACGATGGCCGCTTCGATCAATACGACAAGGGCGAGGGCCCGGAATACATCACCGTCGGCAAATTCGGCCCCGACATCGGCATCAAGGAGCCTGAGCAGGTCCTGCGCCTGAACAACATTCTCAACGACCTGGCCCTTGACGCCTCGAGCACCGGCAGCGCCATCGCCTGGGCCATGGAACTCTACCAGCGCGGCATCATCGACCGGGAGGTCACCGATGGACTCGACCTGAGCTGGGGGAACTACCCGGTCATCGAACGACTCCTGTTCATGACCGCGAAGCGGGAAGGCTTCGGCGACACCATCGCCGCCTCCAGCCGCGCCGTCGAATTAGGTAAGTACCCGCCTGAAGCCCTGCGCTACTGCATGGCATCCAAGGGACTGTTCCAGTCCGATCCCCACGACGCCCGCATCCTCAAGGCCTTTGCCCTGGGCCTGGCAGTCGCCACCCGCGGCATGGACCACCTGCGCAACCGGGCCACCCTGGAGATCAACGCCCGCATCAACGATGACGCCGATTTCAAGACCGCCCTCTACGGCGGGGTGGTCTCCCCGGAGCCGACCTCCTACGAGGGGAAGGAGCACGCCGTGCGGCGCTGCGAGAACACCTTTGCCGTCGGCGATGCCATCGGCATGTGCCGTTTCAACACCAAGTTGTTCAACTCGCCGTCGACCCCCGACCTGGCCGATTTCGCCGCCCAGCTCAGCGGACTCACCGGGTTGCCCTTCGACGAGCAGCAACTCAATGAGATCGGCCGCAGCATCACCGGGCTGGAGCGGATGCTCAACTTCCGCCTCGGCCTGCGCGGCGACGACGACACCCTGCCGCCTCGCTGGTTCGACGAAACGATCAAAGTCGGCCCCTTCAAGGGGGAAAAAATCGACCGCAAGCAGTTTGCCACTCTCAAGCAGCGCTTCTACCTGCTGACCGGACTCAATCGCGAAGGCACACCAGCACTCGACTGGCATACCCGACTCTCGCAAATCGTCACGGGGTACAGCATCAGGGTCAAATTCCCCGGAGCGTTTCCCGGCGCACCGGAAGGTGCCGTCATCATCGACGAACAGGTCGCACACCTGGGAGAACTGCGGCAACTGCTACGACGCAAGCTCCCTGAAGCCGCCCGTATCCTCGATGACCCGAATCTCAACATCGTTATCAACGGCAAGATGATCCTCGCCGGAGAAGATCAGACCGGCATTCCTGACGGCAGCGAGGTCTACCTGGTTTCCTACGTTTCGGGGGGGTAATACAGCCTTTGCGCGAATCCCGCGATTTCTTAAGCATCGATGGCATCAACCTGGAGTACGAGCTGCTCATCCCCTCGCCGGACAGTGACACAACACTGGTTTTCCTCCATGAAGGGCTTGGCTGCCTAGCCATGTGGAGAGACTTCCCCCGCAGGGTCGCCGCTGCCACCGGCTGTCGGACCCTGACTTACAGCCGGGCTGGCTATGGCGGGTCCGACCCCTGCCCCCTGCCGCGGCCGCTCACCTTCATGCACGATGAAGGGCTCAAGGTTCTGCCGCAGATCCTCGAAGCCGGTAAAATACAGAGAGCCATTCTGGTCGGACACAGCGACGGAGCGTCCATCGCCCTGATCACCGCCGGCGGCGCTGCCGGCGGGAACATCGCCGGGCTGGTCCTGATGGCCCCGCACGTGTTCGTCGAGGAACTGACCATCAAGAGCATTCGCGCCGCCGCAACCGCCTATCAAACCACCGACCTGCGTGGGCGCCTGGCCCGCTATCATGGCGACCGCGTTGACAGTACTTTTCTCGGCTGGACCGGAGCCTGGCTGGATCAGGGTTTCAAGGCGTGGAACCTGGAGGCCTTCCTGCCCATGATCGAGGTGCCGGTTCTGTTGATCCAGGGAGAAGAGGACAACTACGGGACACTCCGGCAACTGGCACGCATCCAGGAAAAACTCCCCCACGGGGCCGATCAGCTGCTGCTGCCCAGTTGCGGTCATGCACCTTTTCGCGAACGACCGGTGGAGACCCTGCAGGCGATGGTCGGATTCCTGGAAAAGATCTTGAGCGATGCGGGATGAGAAAATCCCAGCGACTGTCCGCGTTGGCATAAAAGACTGTTGCGGAAGTGTCCCTTCTGGGATAAATTCTTGTTAATCCTTTAAAATGGCCTGACTGGAGCTTGAGGCGCATGGCGCTTTACGAACTGAACGATATCGAATTAAGGCGCGGGAACTTCTGTCTGCGAATCGAACAGCTCCTGCTGGAAGCCGATCACCTCTACACTCTGCGTGGGGAAAACGGTTCCGGAAAGAGCAGCCTTCTGCAGCTGCTGGCCCTGCTCATGCCACCCAGGAAGGGCGGCAGCATGCGCTTTTCAGGCCAGACGGTGGCGTGGCAGGCAAGGCCTCTGCACCGATTGCGTCAACAGATCACTCTGCTCGAGCAGAACCCGCTGCTGCTGTTCGGGACGGTCGAAGAGAACCTGGCTTTCGGTCTCAAGCTGCGCGGGCTCCAAGGCCGGCAGCTCCAGCAGCGCATCGACCAGGCCTTGGAAATCACCGGGCTGCAGGGCTTCAACCGGCGTCCGGCACGAGAACTCTCCGGCGGCGAGACCCGGCGCGTGGCCTTGGCCAGGGCCTTGGCCCTGCAGCCGAAGCTGCTGTTGCTCGACGAACCGACCGCCAATCTGGACACCGGTCAGGTGGAAGCACTGGAGCGCTTCCTGACCACCCTGCCGGGACAGGGGATGTGCCTGGTGGTTGCCTCCCACGATGCCGGGCAGCCCCAGCGGCTCGGCGGCGAGCAGATCCACCTGCAGAACGGCCGGCTGCAGCATCTGAGTTTGCGGACCCGGCCCGTGGAACAAGTTCGCTGCGGCAACGACTGACCGGCAGAGTCGATAATTTCAACGCCGCTGCGGCACCCAACGGGTCGCCGCGGACGGCCGCAAGACGACATCGCTGCAATACTCCGAGTTCTCCGACCTGTCGGCTGCCGCCGTGGTCAGGGGACCTATGGGTTCGGTGGGAAACGACCGGACCTCCCATACTTGGAAAGGAGACTGGCAGCCCCATGGCGGGGCTGTGTGCGCCTTTCATCCGGAAGGCGCTTTTTACGTTTTATCGGAGGAAGAGATGAAAACTCTGAAGCGCCTGCTACCCCTGACGGCTCTACTGCTGATCGCCTGCCCTGCACTGGCCAAAGAGCACCTGCGTCTGGCCACCACCACCTCGACGGAAAATTCTGGGCTGCTCGCCGAGCTGCTCCCCCCCTTCGAACAGGCCAGCAACTGCCAGATCGACGTGATCGCCGTTGGCACCGGCAAGGCGATCAAGCTCGGCGAGACCGGCGATGTCGACGTAGTGCTGGTCCACGCGCGCAGCAAGGAGGACAAGTTCGTCGCCGACGGTTTCGGCATCGACCGTCGTGACGTGATGTACAACGATTTCGTCATCCTCGGTCCGGCCGCCGATCCCGCCGGCATCGCTGGCAGCAAGGATGCGGCAGCGGCGCTGGGCAGGATTGCGACGGCCAAGGCGATCTTCGTCTCCCGCGGTGACGACTCCGGAACCCACACCCGGGAAAAGCAGCTCTGGAGGGCCGCCGGCATCACACCATCCGGCAGCTGGTATCTGGAGGCCGGACGCGGCATGGGTGAAGTCATCACCATGGCAACCGAGCGCGGTGGCTACACCCTAAGTGATCGCGGCACCTACCTGGCCTACAAGACCAAGACCGACCTCAAGATCGCAGTCGAAGGAGACCCCGGACTCTTCAACCCCTACGGCGTGATCGTGATCAACCCGCAGAAGCACCCCCATGTCAAGGTCGGCCTGGCGAAGAAGTTTCTCGACTACCTGACCTCTAAGCAGGGCAGGGACCTGATCACCGGCTTTCGCAGGGGTGGCGAGCAGCTCTTCTACGTGCAACAGTAAGAGGTTCTTTTGAACTACCTGATCGATTCGCTGCTCAAAGCGCTGGAACTGATCTTCAGTTTCGACCGGGAGGTCCGGATGGCCGTTGGGACCTCCCTCTACACTTCCGGCTGCGCCACCGTTCTCTCCGGGCTGGCGGGGATACCGATCGGTCTGTGGTTGGGGACCAGTCGTTTTCTCGGCCGGCGCCTGGCGATCACCCTGCTCAACACCCTCATGGCGCTGCCGACGGTGGTGGTCGGACTGCTGCTGTTCGGGCTGTTCAGCCGCCAGGGTCCGCTCGGTCCCCTGGGACTGCTCTTTACCCCGCTGGCGATGATCGCCGGGCAGACGGTTCTGGCCACACCGATCGTGGCCAACCTGGTGCTGGCAGCGGTTACAGGCGCCGATGAACGGATCATCAAAACCGCCCTGACCCTGGGGGCGACTCGCCTGCAGGCCGCCCGCCAGCTGCTGCGGGAAATCCGCTTCGGGGTCATGGCCGCGGTGATTGCCGGTTTCGGCCGGGTGGTCGCCGAAGTCGGGGTGGCGATGATGCTCGGCGGCAACATCCGCAACAGCACCCGCACCATGACCACGGCCATTGCTCTGGAAACCAGCAAAGGGGAGTTCGCCTTCGGCCTGGCCCTCGGCATGATCCTTCTGGGTGTTGCGCTGCTGGTCAACCTGGGATTAAACCTGCTGCAGCAACGCTGACAGCCACTACACCGAGGTGAATCGTCCATGCTTTCTTTTCATGAAGCCCGCGAACAGATCCTGGCTGCCGTACAACTGCTGCCGATCGAGGAAACCGCACTGCTCGATGCCGCGGGGCGCGCGATTGCCGCAACAGTCATCGCCAGCCAGCCACTGCCGGCGTTCGACAACTCGGCAATGGACGGTTACGCGGTACGGGTCGCAGACTGCACCGAAGGGGCCCTGCTGCCGATCAAAGGTTATCTTCCCGCCGGCAGCGACACTGAGCACCGGTTCGAACCGGGCAGCGCGATCAAGATCATGACCGGCGCACCGGTGCCGCCCGGTGCCGATGCAGTGGTCCCCTTCGAGAAAACCGAAGAGCGACCGAACCAGGTGCGTCTGCTCAGCAAGGTCAAGGCAGGCGACCACATTCGCCGACAGGGGGAGGACATCCGTCCCGGCGACCAGGTGATTGCCGCTGGCACCGTGCTGCGTCCTGCCGAGATCTGCCTGCTCGCCTCCTTCGGCATGGCATCGGTAAGGGTTCACCGACAGGTCCGGGTGGCGATCCTCGCCACCGGTGATGAACTTCAGGAGATCGACGAACAGCGCTGCTCTGGAGGAGTACTCAACAGCAATTCCTGGGCGCTGGCGGCTGCGGTCAAGGAGATCGGGGGGATTCCCTTGATCCTCGGCATCGCCCGCGACAATCGGGAAAGCCTGCGCGAGAAGCTCCAGGAAGGGCTGCAGGCCGATGCCTTGATCACCTCGGCCGGTGTCTCTGCCGGCGACTGCGACCTGGTCCGCGAGGTGCTCGACGAACTCGGGGTCAGGCAGCAGTTCTGGAAAATCAATATCAAGCCGGGCAAGCCCACAGCATTTGGTATGAAAGGTGGGGTGCCGGTGTTTTCCCTGCCCGGAAACCCGGTCTCCACCATGCTCACTTTTGAGGAGTTCGTGCGCCCGGCACTCCTGAAAATGATGGGCCATCGAATGGTTCTCAAGCCGCTCTTCAAAGCGCAGCTGCAGGTCCCCTACAAGAAGAAAGCCGGGCGTCTGCAGCTCATGCGCGTCTCGCTCAGTCTGGATGATGACGGCGTGATGCTGGCGGGCAATCCCGGAGACCAGAACACCGGGATTCTGCGCACCATGATCAACGCCCAGGGGATCGCCATCCTCGACGCGGAGCGCGATCGTTACGCTGCCGGCGACCAAGTCGAGGTCCATCTGCTCGGCGCAGCAACTGAGCTGGGTTACTGAGACCGGCCATCAAGCGGCGGGACCTCCTCAACGTTATGGGTTGCGGGATTGGCGCAGGACAACGGTCTTTTCTCCCGCTTCCGGAGGTCGTTCATTGACGCATACTTCTCACGGAGGCCTGTCAATTCTTGTCCGGCGGTCGAGAACGCCCGTGAGAATGTAAACAAGCGTAGACAACAGTCCGGTCCAAACGTCACCATCATACTCACAGCAACCACCCTGCAAGTGGGGAAGTGCCGGGGTGATGTCATTTGCAACGGTTCGGCAGACCCAGACGGCATGGCACGCCGCTTGCTAAACAAATGATGGTTGAAAATTATTCCATGGTGCCAGGCACTGCCGAACCAGTCTAGAGACCATGCAGCAGGTCATGCCCCGGAAATGCCCAGAGGAGGCTTTACGATGGAAACATCTGTCTACCGACCAAAGAACCCGATCCGCTTCGTCACCGCTACCAGCCTTTACGATGGCCACGATGTTTCGATCAACATCATGCGCCGTATCATGCAGGACTCGGGTGCCGAGGTGGTGCACCTTGGACATAACCGTTCGGTTCACGAGGTTGTTCAAGCGGCGATCCAGGAAGACGCCCAGGGGATTGCCGTCAGCTCCTACCAGGGTGGACACATAGAATTCTTCAAGTTCATGTACGACCTGCTCCAGGAGAAGGGTGCCGGACATGTACGGATTTTCGGCGGCGGTGGGGGCGTGATTCTGCCGGATGAGATCAGGGACCTCGAAGACTACGGTATCTGCAAGATCTTTTCCCCCGAGGATGGCCGCCGTATGGGGCTGCAGGGGATGGTCAACTACGAGCTGCAGCAGTGCGATTTCCCACCCCCGCGCCAGCCCTCAAGCGACCTGGAAAGATTGTCGCTGCGCGACCCGCAGGCTGTAGCCAGGCTGATCACCGCAGCCGAGCAGCTGATTGAGCATCCTGATGAGCAGCTGCGTGCAACCCAGCAGCAGATTCGTCAGCGTGCCGCACAAGTACCGGTGCTTGGCATCACCGGCACCGGCGGCGCGGGCAAGAGTTCACTGACCGACGAGCTGGTACGGCGTTTCCTGCGCGATTTCAAGGAGAAGTCGGTGGCAATCCTCTCGGTCGACCCGACCCGCAAACGCACCGGCGGGGCGCTGCTCGGCGACCGCATCCGCATGAATGCCATCGACACGCCAAGGGCCTTTATGCGCTCGCTGGCAACCCGCGATTCGCGCAGTGAACTTTCTGCGGCAATCCGTGAGGCGCTCGAAGTCCTCAAAGCGGCATGTTTTGACATGATCATCGTCGAGACCAGCGGGATCGGTCAGGGCGACGCCGGCATCGTCGAGGTCTGCGACCTGTCGCTCTACGTCATGACCAGCGAATTCGGCGCACCGAGCCAGCTCGAAAAGATCGACATGCTCGACTTCGCCGACCTGATCGCCCTCAACAAGATGGAGAAGCGCGGCGCCGAAGACGCCCTGCGCAACGTACGCAAGCAGTACCGGCGCAACCGTCACCTGTTCGATGCGGCCGACGAGGACCTGCCGGTCTACGGCACGATCGCCAGCCAGTTCAATGATATCGGCGTCAATCGTCTCTACCGGGCGCTGATCGATAAATTCAACGCCAAGTGCGGTCTTGGCTGGCAGTCGCAGCTCGCGGCCGGTGTGGGGCAGAGCGTCGCCCAGCTGATCATCCCCCCGGAAAGGACCGGTTACCTGGCAGAAATCGCCCACACTGCCAATGCCTACCGCAAGCAGATTGAACAACAGGTGCAGGTCGGCAGGCAGGTTTACCAACTTTCCGGCGCCCGCCAACTGCTGGCCGAGAAGTGCGGTTGCCAGGTCGCCGATCTCGACCTGCTCCTGGAGCAGAGCGAAGGCACACTCAGCGAAGGGAACCGCAAGCTGCTGAAAAAATGGCCAGAGCTGAAAGAAGCCTACCGGCAGGACGTCATGGTCACCAAGGTACGCGATAAGGAGATCCGCACCGAGCTGGCCTCGACAACCCTCTCCGGAACCCGTATCCCGAAGGTCTGTCTGCCAGATTTTGCCGACTATGGCGAAATCATTCGCTGGTGCATGAAGGAGAACGCTCCCGGGTTTTTTCCCTATACCGCGGGGCTCTTCCCCTTCAAGCGCACCGCCGAGGATCCCAAGCGCCAGTTTGCCGGTGAAGGGACGCCGGAGCGGACCAACC
>Ga0316188_10001606_pt1 | contig 10753 bp, 6 predicted proteins | sample Phiworburrow1_MG_FD_204933 | JGI IMG/M metagenome (GOLD analysis project Ga0316188, IMG submission 204933) | Coastal sediment microbial communities from Maine, United States - Phippsburg worm burrow 1 | ecosystem: Environmental > Aquatic > Marine > Coastal > Sediment | place: USA: Maine... | reverse complement strand
CCCGGCGTGCCACCAGGGGGTCCTGCCCCTTCGCGGAGGCGTCCGCGGCAGCCTTGTCGCCGGCGGCCTTGGCCTTGGCGTCGCGCGGGGCGTCCAGCGCCTTCTTCTTGTCGGAATAGACCTTGTTGGCGGCCCTTTCCTCGGCGCGCATCTGAACGATCGGATCGTTCGACGCAGGCGTCTGGGCATGTACCGCGCCGCCAAGGGCGACGAGCAGGGCAGCGACGATCAGGGTGGACTTGTTCATGGCATGAGCCTTCGGTGGTGAGTCTCGGGATCTGGAACGGCAGTAGTCCCATTGTGACACCAACAGGACTGAAGATTTGACGCCCGTCGAGCCGCGGCAACGCGGCGTGCGTGGCCAGATCGCCCGCGCGCGGCACTGCGGCACAGCGGCGTGTCGCCGACCTCGCTAGAATGCCCGGTTCGCCCCCGAAAAGTCGACGCCGCCAAGAATCGCCATGACCACCGAACAGCGCCTGCGTGACCTGCTCGCCCGCCGGATCCTGATCCTGGACGGGGCGATGGGCACGATGATCCAGCGCCATCGCCTCACGGAGGAGCAGTACCGCGGCGAGCGCTTCGCCGATTTCGCCTGGGATCTGAAGGGCAACAACGAACTGCTCTCGCTGACGCAGCCGGAGATCATTGCGCAGATTCACGACGCCTACCTCGCGGCCGGCGCCGACATCGTCGAGACGAACACCTTCGGCGCGACCTCGATCGCGCAGGCCGACTACAAGCTCTCGGGCATCGCCTACGAGTTGAACCTGGCGTCCGCGAGGCTCGCCCGCGAGGCCTGCGAGCGTCACTCGACCCCGGAGCGGCCCCGCTTCGTGGCCGGCGCACTGGGCCCTCAGCCGAAGACCGCGTCGATCTCCCCCGACGTCAACGACCCGGGCGCGCGCAACGTGACGTTCGACGAACTGCGCGCCGCGTATCACGAGCAGGCGCGCGCGCTGATCGACGGCGGCGTGGACCTGTTGCTGATCGAGACGATCTTCGACACGCTCAACGCGAAGGCCGCGATCTTCGCGGTCGAGGAACTCCAGGACGAGCGGCAGGCGAACGGGCTGGAGCGGCTGCCGGTGATGATCTCGGGCACCGTCACCGACGCGTCGGGCCGCATCCTGTCGGGCCAGACCGTCGAGGCCTTCTGGAACTCGGTGCGCCACGCGCGCCCGCTGGCCATCGGCCTGAACTGCGCGCTGGGCGCGGCGCTGATGCGGCCTTACATCGAGGAGCTGTCGCAAAGGGCGGACACCTTCGTCTGCGTCTACCCGAACGCCGGGCTGCCGAACCCGATGTCGGACACCGGCTTCGACGAGACGCCCGAGGTCACGTCCTCGCTGCTGAAGGATTTCGCGCAGGCCGGTTTCGTGAACGTCGCGGGCGGCTGCTGCGGCACCACGCCCGAGCACATCGCCGCGATCGCCGCCGCGATCGGCACGCTGGCGCCGCGCCGTGTGCCGCAGCGCCCGGGCGCGCTGCGCCTGTCGGGGCTGGAGCCGTTCAACGTCGACGACTCGTCGCTGTTCGTGAACGTCGGCGAGCGCACCAACGTCACCGGCAGCAAGGCGTTCGCGCGGCTGATCCTCGCCGGCCAGTACGACGAGGCGCTGGTGGTCGCCCGCCAGCAGGTCGAGAACGGCGCGCAGGTGATCGACGTGAACATGGACGAGGCGATGCTCGACTCGGCCGCGGCGATGGCGCGCTTCCTGAACCTGCTCGCCGCCGAGCCCGACATCGCGCGCGTGCCGGTCATGATCGACAGCTCGAAGTGGAGCGTGATCGAGGCCGGCCTGAAGTGCGTTCAGGGCAAGAGCATCGTCAACTCGATTTCGATGAAGGAGGGCGAGGACGAGTTCCTGCGCCAGGCCAGGCTGTGCCGGCGCTACGGCGCCGCGGTGATCGTGATGGCCTTCGACGAGAAGGGCCAGGCCGACACCTATGCGCGCAAGACCGAGATCTGCGCGCGCGCGTACCGGCTGCTGACCGAGCGCGTCGGTTTTCCGGCCGAGGACATCATCTTCGACCCGAACATCTTCGCGATCGCCACCGGCATCGAAGAACACGATCACTACGCGGTGGACTTCATCGAGGCGACCCGCTGGATTCGCGAGAACCTGCCGGGCGCCAAGGTGTCGGGCGGCGTGTCCAACGTGAGCTTCTCGTTCCGCGGCAACGACCCGGCCCGCGAGGCGATCCACACCGTGTTCCTGTATCACGCGATCCGCGCGGGCCTGACGATGGGCATCGTCAACGCCGGGATGGTCGGCGTCTACGACGAGATCGCGCCCGAACTGCGCGAGCGGGTCGAGGACATCGTGCTCGATCGCCAGCCGGCGCTCACCGCGGAGCGCGCGCGCCTGGCCGGCGCGACCGACGACGCGTCGCGCGCAGCCGCGCAGGCGGCGCTCGACGCCGAAGCCGCGAAGTCCGCGACCGAGCGGATGATCGAGTTCGCCGCGACGCTGAAGGCGGGCGGCGCGAGAAAGGAGGAGAACCTCGAGTGGCGCGCCGAGCCGGTCGACAAGCGCCTGGCGCACGCGCTGATCCACGGCATCACCACCTTCGTCGTCGAGGACACCGAAGAGGTGCGCCAGGCGGTCGCCGCGCGAGGCGGGCGTCCGATCGAGGTGATCGAGGGTCCGCTGATGCAGGGCATGAACGTCGTCGGGGACCTGTTCGGCGCCGGGCGCATGTTCCTGCCCCAGGTGGTGAAGTCGGCGCGCGTGATGAAGCAGGCGGTCGCGCACCTGGTGCCCTACATCGAGGAAGAGCGCGCGCAGATGGCCGCGGCGGGCCAGGACGTGTCGTCCAAGGGCCGAATCGTGATCGCCACGGTCAAGGGCGACGTGCACGACATCGGCAAGAACATCGTCACCGTCGTGCTCCAGTGCAACAACTTCGACGTGGTCAACATGGGCGTGATGGTCCCGTGCTCGGAGATCCTCGCGCGGGCCAAGGTCGAGGGCGCCGACATCATCGGGCTGTCGGGGCTGATCACGCCCTCGCTCGAGGAGATGTCCTACGTCGCGCGCGAGATGGAGCGCGACGAGTACTTCCGGATGCGCAAGATCCCGCTGCTGATCGGCGGCGCGACCACTTCGCGCGTGCACACCGCGGTGAAGATCGCGCCGAACTACTCGGGGCCGGTGGTCTACGTGCCGGACGCGTCCCGGTCGGTGCCAGTGGCCCAGCAGCTGATTTCGCCCGACTCGCGCGAGCGCTACCTGACCGACCTCGTCGCCGAGTACGAGCGGGTGCGCGCGCAGCACGCGGCCAAGAAGGGGCCGGAGCTGGTGACGCTGGCCGAGGCGCGCGCGAACAAGCCTCGCCTCGACTGGCTGGTCCGTGCGGACGACCACCCCGGCGAGGGCCCTCACCCGATGGCCGCCTACCGGCCGCCCAAGCCGAAGTTCCTCGGCCGGCGCGTCTTCCGCAACTACGACCTCGCCGAGATCGCGCGTTGCATCGACTGGGGCCCGTTCTTCCAGACCTGGGACCTGCACGGCGCCTTCCCCGCGATCCTGAACGACGAGGTGGTCGGCGAGTCGGCACGCCGTGTGTACTCGGACGGCCGCTCGATGCTCAAGCGGGTCGTCGACGGGCGCTGGCTCACCGCCAACGCGGCGATCGCCTTCCTGCCCGCCAACGCGATCAACGACGACGACATCGAGGTCTACACCGACGACACGCGCAGTGAGGTGGCCTTCGTCTGGCGCAACCTGCGCCAGCAGACCGCCAAGCGCGAGGGCGTGGACAACAAGTGCCTGGCGGACTTCGTCGCGCCCAAGTCGATCGACGGCCGGCCCTCCGGGATCGCCGACTACATCGGCATGTTCGCGGTCACCGCGGGCCTGGGCATCGAGCGCAAGGAGCAGGAGTTCACCGGGCTGCTCGACGACTACTCGGCGATCCTGCTCAAGGCGATCGCCGACCGGCTCGCCGAGGCCTTCGCCGAGTGCCTGCACGAGCGGGTGCGCAAGGACCTCTGGGGCTACGCGCCCGACGAGGCGCTCGACGTCGAGGCGCTCGTCCGCGAGAAGTACCAGGGCATTCGTCCGGCCCCGGGCTATCCGGCCTGCCCGGAGCACACCGTCAAGCGCGCGGTCTTCGACACGCTGAATTGCGAGGAGATCGGCATGACGCTGACCGAGAGCTACGCGATGCATCCGGCGGCGAGTGTGTCGGGTTTCTACCTTTCGCATCCGAAGGCCGAGTACTTCAACGTCGGGCGGATCGGCGAGGACCAGATCGCGGACTACGCCGCCCGGGCGGGGCGCGATGCGCACGAGCTGAGACGGGCGCTGATCGGTGTGCTCTAGCCCTTCGTCGTGCCTCGGGCGTGCGGCCTTGGCTCGCAAAGTCTGAAGTAAGCTTCGCGCATGCCGTTCGAACGCCCCGACCAGCGCCCGCCGTCGCTACGCGAGTTCTTCGCCGACTTCGGCGCGGTCTACGCGGCCAACGGCCTGATCGGCTTCATCTTCGCCGCCAGCGGCCCGGTCGCGATCATCCTGTCGGTGGGCACTGCCGGCGGGCTCTCGCAGTCCGACCTCGCCTCCTGGATCTTCGGCTCGTTCGCGGTGAACGGCGTGCTCTCGATCGCATTCTGCTGGTACTACCGCCAGCCGCTGGTGTTCTTCTGGACGATCCCCGGCGCGGTGCTGGTCGGGCCGGCGCTGGGCCACCTGAGCTTTCCGCAGGTGATCGGCGCCTTCCTCGCCGCCGGCGTGCTGATGCTGCTGCTCGGCGTCTCGGGCTGGTTCAAGCGTGTGATGCGGGCGCTGCCGATGCCGATCGTGATGGGCATGGTCGCCGGCGTGTTCCTGAAGTTCGGCGTCGACCTGGTGCTGGCGTTGCGCGACGACCTGCGGCTGGCGGCACCGATGGCGATCGCCTTCGTCGTGCTGAACGCGGTGCCCGCGCTCGGGCGGCGGCTGCCGCCGCTGATCGGCGCGATGATCGTCGGCGTGATCCTGATCTACGCGTTCGGAGGGTTCGACGCGGCGAGCGCGACCGGCGACGCCTTCGTGCGCCCCAACCTGTACGCGCCCGAGTTCTCCTGGCAGGCGATGCTCGAGCTGGTGGTGCCGCTCGCGATCACGGTGCTGGTGGTGCAGAACGGCCAGGGCTTCGCGGTGCTCGACGCGGTCGGCCACAAGGCGCCGATCAACGCGGTGACGATCGGCTGCGGCGCCTGGTCGATGATGACCGCGATGGTCGGCTCGGTCTCCACCTGCCTGACCGGTCCGACCAACGCATTGATCTCGAGCTCAGGCGAGAAGCACCGCCATTACACCGGCGGCGTGCTGGTCGGCGTGCTGGCGATCGCCTTCGGCCTGTTCGCGCCGCTGTTCACCCGGCTGATGCTCGGCTCGCCGAAGGCCTTCATCGCGACGCTCGCGGGGCTTGCGATGCTGCGCGTGCTGCAGACCGCGTTCAACGTGTCGTTCCGGGACCGTTTCACGCTCGGCGCGCTGGTCGCGTTCATCGTCACCGTGGCCAACGTGCCGGTCTTCAGCATCGGCGCGCCGTTCTGGGGGCTGGTCTTCGGGTTCGCGGTGTCGTGGCTGATGGAGCGCAAAGACTTCGCGACGCTCGGGGGCAAGTGACGATGGCCGGTGGCGCAGGAGGCGAACGATGAATCTCACCGAATGGATCGGCCGGACCGAGACCGTTGGCGACGTCGTCACGGCGACGCCGTACGCCGCGCTGTCGGCGACGCTCGATCACTCGACCGAGCGGCCCGTCGCGGGCACCCCGCTGCCGGCGCTCTGGCACTGGCTCTACTTCCTGCCGCTGCACCGCCAGTCCGAGATCGGACCGGACGGGCACGCCCGGCGCGGCGGGTTCATGCCGCCGGTGCCGTTGCCGCGCCGGATGTGGGCCGGCAGCCAGCTCGAGTTCCGCGAGCCGCTGTGCGTGGGCGACGCACTGACCCGGGTGTCGACGATCGAGGGGGTGAGCGAGAAATCCGGGCGCAGCGGCGCGCTGGTCTTCGTGAAGGTCCGTCACGAGATCTTCCGGGGCGAGGCGCGCGCTGCGCCGGCGCTGGTCGAGTTCCACGACATCGTCTACCGCGACGCGGCCCGCCCCGACGATCCCGCGCCCGCTCCTCAGGCCGCGCCGCAGCCCTCGACCTGGCGACGCACGATCGCTCCCGACGACGTGCTGCTGTTCCGCTATTCCGCGCTCACCTTCAACGGCCACCGCATCCACTACGACCGGCGCTACGTGACCGAGGTCGAAGGCTATCCGGGACTGGTCGTGCACGGCCCGCTGATCGCGACGCTGCTGCTCGACCTGCTGCGCCGCGAGCGCCCCGACGCCCGGGTGACCGGCTTCAGCTTCCGCGCGGTGCGACCGACCTTCGACCTGCATCCGTTCAGCGTCTGCGGCGAGCCCTCGCCTGACGGGCGATCCGTCCATCTCTGGGCGCAGGACCACGAGGGCTGGCTGACGATGGACGCGACCGCGACGCTGGGATGACGCGCGCAATGCAGAGCCCGGACGCGGTGGGCCGACGATGACCAGGGCGCTCGACGGCATCACCGTCGTCAGCCTCGAGCACGCGATCGCGGCGCCGTTCGCCACCCGCCAGCTCGCCGATCTCGGCGCGCGCGTGATCAAGGTCGAGCGGCCCGGCGTCGGCGACTTCGCCAGGGCTTACGACGAGCGCGTGCGCGGCATGGCCTCGCACTTCGTCTGGACGAACCGCTCCAAGGAGAGCCTGACGCTCGACGTCAAGCACCCGAAGGCCCGCGAGATCCTGCAGCGCCTCATCCTGGAACAGGCCGACGTCGTCGTGCAGAACCTCGCGCCGGGCGCAGCGGCGCGGCTCGGCCTGTCCTACCAGGAGCTCGCCGCGCAAAAGCCGTCGATCGTCGTCTGCGACATCTCCGGCTACGGCGGCGACGGACCTTACCGAGACCGCAAGGCCTACGACCTGCTGATCCAGAGCGAAGCCGGCTTCGTCTCGGTGACCGGCACCGAGGAGACGCCGTCGAAGGCGGGCGCCTCGATCGCCGACATCGCTGCGGGAATGTATGCGTACAGCAACATCCTGGCGGCGCTGATCGCGCGCGGTCGCGACGGGCGCGGGCGCCACATCGACGTCTCGATGCTCGAGTCGCTGGTCGAGTGGATGTCGTACCCGATGTACTACACGTTCGACGGCGCCGCGCCGCCGGCGCGCACCGGCGCCGAGCACGCGACGATCTACCCCTACGGCCCGTTCGAGGCAGGCGACGGCGGCGTGGTGATGCTCGGGTTGCAGAACGAGCGCGAGTGGGCGGTGTTCTGCGACAAGGTGCTCGAGCGCCCCGCGCTCGCGCGCGACGAACGCTTCGCGAGCACCTCGGCGCGCAGCGCACATCGCGCCGAACTCAAGGCGCTGATCCTCGAGGCCTTCGCGTCGATGTCCGCTGCCGAGGTCGCGCAGCGGCTCGACGCCGCGCAGATCGCCAACGCCCGGGTGAACACGATGGAGCAGGTCTGGGAGCACCCGCAGCTGCGCGCGCGCGACCGGTGGCGCGACGTCGGTTCGCCGGTCGGCGCGATCCCCGCGCTGCTGCCGCCGGGCATCGGGGCCGCCGGCGACGCGCGGATGGACCCGATTCCGGCGCTCGGCGAGCACACGGACGCGATCCTCGCGGACCTGGGCTTCGCGCCGAGGGCGATCGCCGCGCTGCGCGCCGAGGGCGCGATCTGATCCCGGCCGTGGGCTGAACGCCCGCGCGGCGCGCGAGTCGCGCGCCTGGCGCCGGGTGTCGCCGATGCGGGCGCGCAGCCCGCCTCAGCCGTCAGCCCACCGCCGTCCACCGGCCGCGGTCAACCCACCGGCGTCCTCATCGTCACCAGCTCCTCGGCCGCGGTCGGGTGCAGCGCCACCGTCTCGTCGAACTGGCGCTTGGTCGCTCCCATCTTCACCGCGATCGCGGCCATCTGGACCATCTCCGCGGCGTCCGGGCCGCAGACGTGCACGCCCAGCACGCGGTCGGTGCCCGCGTCCACCACCAGCTTCATCAGCATCTTCTCGGTGGAATCCGACAGCACGCTGGCCATCGGCCGGAACGTCGCCCGGTAGATGTCGACGCGGCTGTGCCGCTCGCGCGCCTGCGCTTCGGTCAGGCCCACCGTGCCGATCTCCGGCGTGGAGAACACCGCGACCGGCACGTTCGAGTGGTCGCAGAACCAAGGCCGCTTGCCGAACTCGGTGTCGGCGAACGCGTGGCCTTCGCGGATCGCGACCGGTGTCAGTGCGAGCCGGTTGGTGACGTCGCCGACCGCCCAGATGTTCGACGCGGTCGTGCGCGAGTCCAGGCCGACACGGATCGCCCCCTTCTCGTCGATCTCGACACCGGCGCGCTCCAGGCCCAGTCCTTCGACATTGGGCAGGCGGCCGATGGCGAGCACCACCAGCCCGGTGTCGCGGGTCTCGCCGCTCGACAGCGCGACGCGATAGCCCTCGGGGTTCGCGCTGTTGCCCCCGGAGGCGCGCTCGATGCCCCGGATCTGGGTGCGCGTGAGGATCTCGATCCCCGTCGCGCGCATCGCGTCGGCCAGGTGATTGCGCAGGTCGTCGTCGAAGCCGCGCAGGATCTGCTCGCCCCGATACACGATCGTGACCTTCACGCCGAGCCGCGCCAGCAGGCAGCCGAACTCCGCCGCGATGAAACCGCCGCCCTCGATCGTGATCGACGCGGGCAGCGTCGGCAGGTCGAACACCTCGTTGGACGTGATCGCGAGATCGGCCCCGGCGATGTCCGGGCGAAACGGGCGCCCGCCAGTGGCGATCAGGATCTTCTCCGCGTACACCGTGTCGCCGCCGGCCAGCAGCCGCACCGTGTGTGCGTCTTCCAGAACCGCCCGCGACTCGACCGGGATCACGCCCGCGCCCTCGAGGTTGCGCCGGTAGATGCCTTCGAGCCGTCCGATTTCGCGGTTCTTCGCGTCGACCAGCGTCGGCCAGTCGAAGCGGGTCGCGCCCACGGTCCAGCCGAAGGAGGCCGCGAGCTCGAACTCGTCGGCGAAGCGGCTGGCCAGCACCAGCAGCTTCTTTGGGACGCAGCCGCGGATCACGCAGGTGCCGCCGTAGCGGAATTCCTCCGCGACCATCACCCGCGCGCCGTGATTCGCCGCGATGCGGGCTGCGCGCACGCCGCCCGACCCGGCGCCGATCACGAAAAGGTCCACTCGTTGAGTCGTCATCGACGGTTCCGTTGCGATTTCCTGGGGATGGTGTGCCGCCCCGTTGGGGAGGCACGCATCTTCGACGATAAAGCAGGGTCGGGCAATCTGACAGCCTTTGCCGCCATGCCGTCCCGGGGGGTACTCCTTCCAGGTAATGCCCTCCTGATCCAAAGGGCTATCGACTTTCCGACCGCGCCAAACGACCATGCGAACGCCTGCGGCAGGAGGAAGGTCCGGGCGCGCCGGCGCACCACAACAACCAGGGTCAGGGGAGATCTTGATGCTCATTTCGAAGCCAGGGCGCGTCGCGCTCATCATCGCCGGCTGCCTCGCTCCGGTCTTCGCGCACGCGACCAACGGCTACTTCTCGCACGGCTACGGCATCAAGGCCAAGGGCATGGCGGGGGTCGGCATTGCGCTGCCGCAGGACGCACTGGCCGCAGCGACCAACCCGGCGGGCATGGCCTTCGTCGGCAATCGCCTCGATCTGGGCCTGGACATCTTCATGCCCCGCCGCGGTGCCGACATCGTCGGCAACATGAGCCCGGCGCCGTACAACCTGAACGGCAGCTACAGCGGCGATGGCAGCAAGACCTTCTACATTCCGGAATTCGGCTACAACCGGATGATCAACCCGCAGTTGGCCCTCGGGGTCTCGGTGTACGGCAACGGCGGGATGAACACGACCTACAATTCGTCGCCGTTCGCCGCGATCGGCGGATCGAATCCCGCCGGCGTGGACCTGAGCCAGCTGTTCATCGCCCCGACGCTGGCGTACAAGATCACGCCGAATCATTCCCTGGGCATTTCGCTGAACTTCGCGTACCAGCGCTTCTCTGCCGACGGCCTGGGGCCCTTCGCGGGCCTCTCGTCGGACCCCAGCAAGCTCTCCAACGTCGGCGACGACACGTCCACCGGCTGGGGCGTGCGCGTCGGGTGGACCGGGCGGGTCAGCGACATGGTCACGCTGGGCGCGACCTACCAGTCGAAGACCCAGATGAGCAAGTTCGACAAGTACGCGGGCTTGTATGCCGAACAGGGCGCGTTCGACATCCCGGCCAACTACGGCGTGGGGATCGCGGTGAAGGCGACGCCGAAGCTGACGGTCGCGGCCGACGTCCAGACGATCGAGTACAGCGGCATCCCGTCGATCGCCAATCCGGTGTCGAACCTGTTCGCGGGCAATCCGCTGGGCTCGACCAACGGCCCGGGATTCGGCTGGCGCGACATGACGGTGTTCAAGCTCGGCGCGGCCTACGAGGTCAACAGCAACCTCACCCTGCGAGGCGGGTACAGCACCGGCCGGCAGCCGATCCCGTCGGGCGAGACGTTCTTCAACATCTATGCGCCCGGTGTCGTCGAGGACCACTTCACGCTGGGCGCCACCTGGCTGCTCGGGGGGGGGCAAGAGTTCAGCGTCTCCTACATGCACGCGTTCAAGAAGACGATCAACGGCTCGAGCTCGATGCCGGCGATGCTGGGTGGCGGCGAGGCGAACCTGCACATGTACGAAGACTCGCTGGGCGCTGCGTACGCCTGGCGGTTCTGATCGGCG
>Ga0316188_10001605_pt1 | contig 10754 bp, 5 predicted proteins | sample Phiworburrow1_MG_FD_204933 | JGI IMG/M metagenome (GOLD analysis project Ga0316188, IMG submission 204933) | Coastal sediment microbial communities from Maine, United States - Phippsburg worm burrow 1 | ecosystem: Environmental > Aquatic > Marine > Coastal > Sediment | place: USA: Maine... | reverse complement strand
CATAAGACCCAGGAGAAATTAAGGCTACTGTGCTGTCCTTTAAAATATCATTTCTACCTTGATAATAAAACATTTTGTTTTCTGCTTTATTATATTCCAAAATATTTTCTTGATTACTACCACAGGCTATCAAAAAAAGTAGTGATATTAACCATAAAAATCGACTCGTTTTAATAAAATTCATACAGTTATTAATATTCTTATTTTTAATTATTTATCATGTAAGTTTCACCTGTTAAATGAACTTTTTTTGTAATTACTTTTTGCGCTGTTTCTAATTTTTTATTAGGTTGAGCTCCACCAACTGAAATTAACAACATTTGATCATTCACAACTTGTGAATAATTTTCATCAACAATTGCCAATTGTTTAGGAGTTACTTTAAAGTCAATTTTTTTAGTTTCTCCCACTTTTAAAAATATTCTTTTAAAACCAATCATATTACGGGTTGGATTAAATCCATCATCAATTAGTTTTGTGGAGTATAATTGCACCACTTCTTCTCCTGCAACATTTCCACTATTTGTAACATCAACCGAAACAATTAGATCCTTATTTGTTTCAGTTGAATCTGGAAAATTTAAATTTGAATATTTAAATGTTGTAAAACTCAATCCGAAACCAAATTCATACAAAGGATCTCCCTTAAAATAACGGTATGTTTTACCCTCCATATTGTAATCAGAAAATGCTGGAATATCATTGATATCTTTGTAAAAAGTCAAGGGTAATCTTCCTGCCGGATTGTAATCTCCAAAAATAACATCTGCAATAGCAGTACCACCTGCCTGACCAGGATACCAAGCTTCGATAATCGCCGGAATATTTTCATTTTCCCAATTAATAGCCACAGCACTACCATTTAACAAAACCAACACCATTGGTTTTCCAAGCTTACTTAATTTTTTCATTAATTCAGTTTGGGTTGAAGGTAACTTTACATCTAACCTGTCTCCTCCAGAAAAACCATCAACTTTCACTTTCATTTCTTCACCTTCTAACAATGGACTTAATCCCATACAAAGTATAATGACATCCGAATCTTTAGCCAATTCAATAGCCTCATTTTCTAAATCATCATTTGGAGCTTCCCATAAAAACTTCATAATAGCATAATCCGTGTTATTTTGTTTGTATTCTAACCTAATTTTATAAGGTTTATCAGCTTCTAAGGTCACATATTCGTATTCTTTTTTAGGATGGTGTACATCTTCTCTTTGAACAAGTAAACTATCATTTAAGTATAATTTCATACCTGAAAAGGCTTCTCCGCCTAAGGCATATTTTCCGGTTTTTGTGACAGAAAGGTAACCAGACCAACGTGCTGAAAACTGATCATAATTGATATCTTCAAAAGGCGACGTTGTTCTCCAAACAAAATCTACATTTTTATCTATTTGTGAATGTAAAGGAGTTCCTTCACATGCTAAATTAGAAAAATACTCAGCATTTAAACCGTTTTCTTTTAGGTTTGCATCTGTGAATAAAACTGCTGAAGGTACCGGCTCGAAAATAGGTAAACCATCAGCTAACTTACAACCAACAGCATAATTTACTTCAGCATTTGGTAATTTTTGTATGATACCATTTAATGGCGTTACTGGATTTGAAGGATAACCATTGTAATTCCCTAACAATACTTCTAAATCGTTCGCATTTGGACCAATGACAGCGATTTTTTTTATGTCTTTGCTCAAAGGCAATAAATTATTTTCATTTTTAAGCAACACCATAGATTTACGAGATGTTTGCAAAGCAAGTAATCTATGATTTTCAGAATCAACTACATCATAAGAAATGTTCTCATATTTTACGGCACCTTCTGGAGCGAATAAACCCAATCTTAAACGAGCAACAAACAACCTTTCTAATGAAACATTTAACTCATCTTCAGTAATATGACCATTTTTTACCGCCTCTACCAAGGCAGGGTAAGAGTTACCGCAATTTAAATCCGTACCCGCTTTTACTGCCATTGCAGCAGCCTCCTGTTGCGTTTCAGTTATTGCGTGTGCTTCTTTGTCGTAAAAATCCTTTATAGCCCAACAATCTGAGACAATATAACCTTTAAAACCCCAATCTTTTCTTAACAAATCATTTAACTGTGAATTTCCACAACAAGGCAGGCCGTTGTAACTATTATATGCACACATTACGGAATAAACACCCGCTTCTTTCACTACTTTCTCAAATTGCGGACTATAAGTGTTAAGCATATCGTAAGGTGTTGGAGTGGCATTAAAACGATGCCTGTCAATTTCAGGACCGCTGTGCACCACAAAATGTTTAGCAGTAGCAATTAGTTTGAAATAATTTGGATCATCGCCTTGCAAGCCTTTTATAAATTGAACCGCTAATTCACCTGTTAGGTATGGGTCTTCACCATAGGTTTCCATTCCTCTTCCCCATCGTGGATCTCTAAAAATATTTATGTTCGGTGTCCAATAAGTTAAACCCTGGTAAATTCCTCTTTTATTTCTTGAGGCAAATTCATGATGTTTTGCCCTAGCTTCATCTGAAATTGCAGTTGCAACTTTAAACATTTGCTCTTTATCCCACATAGCAGCCATTCCAATAGCTTGAGGAAAAACCGTTGCTATTCCCGCTCTTGCAACACCGTGTAGACATTCATTCCACCAGTTATATGCAGGTATTTCCAATCTTTTTATTTCAGGCGATTCATAACTCATTTGAGAAACTTTTTCTTCCAAAGTCAATAATGACACTATGTGTTTTGCTCGTTCTTCAAAACTTTTACTAACATCTTTGTGAACCGGAATTTCATTTGTGCAAGACATAAACATTGCTAATATTAAAGGTAAAATTGTTTTATTCATAATTCCATTTAATTATTTTATGATACTGAAAAATAAAAAACAACGTGTTAAACACGTTGTTTAATAACCTAATCTAATATGAAATCACTCTTATTTATGTTTAGGATTTTTTACTGTCTCATTCATCTGTTAAGAAAAACGATATCTTTTTAAAGGTTAATCATAAATTGAATTTTTATATTTTGTATCATAAATAATTTGCATCTAAATTTAGACTTCAAATCATTTTAAAAAAACAGCCACTTTTTTAAAGCTCAAAAAAATGGCTGCCAACAAATTAATAATTACCAAATTAATTATTAAAAACTTATTGTTGATACACTCTAACATAATCTATTTCCATGGTTGATGTTTCAAAATTTGGATCAATAGTAAACCAACTTCCACCCATGGCAACATTTAAAATAATAAATTGGTTTGCTGTGAAAGGCCAATTGTCACTATTTTTTGATGCCGGTTTATAGGTATAATGCACTTTACCATCTACAGCAAAAACAATTTCTTGATCATCCCATTCAACAGTATAAACATGAAATGCTGTTGATACATCGTTAATTGTTTGGGCTCCATGATTGATTGTGTTTCCATTACTTGAAGGTGTGTGCATAGCACTTTGAACTACATTTTGATTGTGGCCCCAATGCTCCATAATATCAATTTCTCCGCAAGCTGGCCAGCTTACGGTACTTATATTTGAACCTAACATCCAAATTGCAGGCCATGTACCTTCTCCAAATGGTAATTTCGCTCTCACTTCAACTTTTCCATAGGTAAAATCAAATTTTCCTGCAGTTAGCATTCGTGTTGAAGTATATGCTGAACTTTCATAATTTTCTTTTTTTGCGGTAATTTTCAAAAAACCACCTTCAACAATTACATTCTCACTTCTTTTAGTGTAGTATTGCTTTTCGCCATTTCCCCAGCCATTGCTCCCTGTTCCAATATCATAATTCCATTTTGTTTCATCAGGACTTCCATTTGTGTCAAATTCATCAGAAAAAACAAGTTTATTAAATGGCGGACGTGTTACAATTATTTTAATCTGTTGAAAAGTATTGATGTAATCACCTGTTTTAGAATAAGCATAAACACTCACCGAATAATTATTTGTACCTCTTTCGGTATAGGTATATTCTGCTTTTCCTGTAGTATTTGTAACTTCGGCTCCATTTCCGAATCTAAATTCGTATTTAACAACATCGGTTGCATTTGCAACACATTTTATAACGCCTTTTCCATCTCCATTTGTGTTAATCGCATCAGCACCCACTATGGTTATATCTAAGGTTAAATTGGTTGGAATATTTTTTTCTGATTCAGGCGGTGTTGGTGTAAAAGGATCATCATCTCCACCACCTCCGCAAGAAAAAAATACTATTAAAACCAAACCTAAAATTGCAAAAGGTTTATAGTATTTGATGTGTTTTTTCATAATTATAAAATATAAAAAGTTATTATTAAATAAAGAGGGCAAATCTTTGCCCTCTTTATTTATAAACTTCTTATATAAAAAAAAGAACCTTGGTTATTACAGCTATTAAATAAAATATTTAATAGCTTCCTTTAATTTTAATTTGCTGCAGGTTTAAAAACATATGTCCAACCTGTAGCCCAGGCAGCATTTTCTGCATACAATACCATTTGATCTTCTGTTAAGGAAATGATTTTATATAGACCACTTGGGTTATCACCACCGTCATTAATTGCAGCGCCCAAAATATTTGGTCCATTGACCTGAAGCATTTGATTTGCAACATCTAAAACAAAACTACCAGCTACACCTGTTGCACTAGGTCCAGATTTGTAGGTGAAATTTGCTGCACCATTCAAATCAAATTTCATATTACCTGCTGCATCACTTGGAGGACAACATTCCCCAGCAGCATTCCACCAAGCTCCCCAAGCACCATCAGGATTAAATGGAGCAGACATAAACCACCATAATCTTCCATCTGGGGTTGGGCCTCCATCAAAAACCCAAGTTTTACCTGCGGCAGTATCTTCACTTACCAAATCGTACCAATCTTGATCTAGAGGACTGTCTAACTGATCAACTTGTACATCAATGGTTTTTGTAAAAAATTCAGCACCTAAAGTTCCTGTAAAAGTAAATGTTGATTTTCCTGGGATAGGATAAACAACTGTAACTTTATTGGTTAAAGCTTTTCCTAAATTATAATCCCAATAACCTGTTATTCCAGGTGTCACCATCTCTAGTGTAATTTTATTACCTCCGGCAGTACTTTGTGTTGCTACCAACTCTACGCCAGCAACATCAGTCGTGTTTTTTAACTGTTCTTCATCTATATTTGGCTCACATGCTACTAATAGTAGCACTAAAGAAGCCATCAATAGATTTATTATTTTATGTATTTTCATTTTTTATAAATTTAAAAATTAAACAATTTACTACCACCCTGGGTTTTGTTGATAAACACCATTCGCTAATCTCATTTCAGTTTCAGGAATTGATACCAATCCTTTTGTTTCTGGTCTGTAATTCGCTTTATATGTAGCAGGTACCCCTGAATTTCTTACATTGATAGTTCCATTAAAGGCTGTATTAACATCTCCCCAACGCACCAAATCAAACCAACGTAAACCTTCAAATGACAATTCATGCAAACGTTCTTGCTTTAAAGCTGCTAAAGAATATCCTACTGGAGTCAATCCTGCTCTTGCTCTAACAGCATTAAGTCCTGTTGCTGTTCCTGTAATTTCAGAATGCATTAACAATACATCTGCGTAACGCATAAAAATAAAATCTTGTGCATGCATTAATTGCATATCTGTATTACCCCAGTTGTATAAATATACAAACATACCTGTAACACCTTTAGCACCATCATATTGTAAAGATGTATATTTCTTATTAAAATACCCAGTTTCATGATCACCTTTATCTCCTGCATAACCACCCGTTCCTTGATCTGCCTGACCTACTTGAAGAATTGAACCCACTTTTCTTGGATCTGCATCCTCCCATTCGTTCCATAATTTTGGGTTAATGGTACACCATCCCCAACCTTGTCCAAAAGGAACCAAAGAGTTGTCTCGTAAACCTGTAAATAAACTAAGTCTGTTCGTGTAAATATTACCATTGCTCCAGCCCCAGTCTCCAAATGAAAAACGTTGTACAAACATGGTTTCATTGTTTCCTGTTCCAAAAGTTGGAGAATGACCATCTTGACCTACCCATGATAAACCTTCTGTCTCAGCCCAAGGTAATACAGTTGTTCCTGCGGCTTTGTTAACATATGAATAAGGCCATAAGTTTCTGAAGTCTGGCGTTAAACTATAACCGCTTCTACTAATACAATCATTTAAATAAGCAGCCACATCTGTAGCACTTAAAGATCCGCCATCAACTAGTGGTAATTCAGTAGTTGCCTGACTTTCTATATTGGTCATATAGCCTGTATAGAACAAATAAACACGTGCCATATAGGCTTGAGCTACCCATTTGTTTGCATGCGCATATTGTGAAGTAGGAATGCTTGGAAAAGAAGTATCTGGTAATGTTTCTATTGCCAATTTTAAATCAGAAGCAATTTGTGCAAAAGTTTCTGAATAAGTAGCTCTAGCTACATCTCTTGGATCGTCGATTTCAACAATCATAGGTACGCCTCCAAAGAATTTAGCCAATCTAAAGTAGTAAAATGCTCTCATAAACAAAGCCTCACCAATTGCTTGATCTTTAAATTGTTGCGCCTCTTCTGGACTGCTAAAATAGGTAGAAAAATCTGCATCAGCCGTTTTTTCAATAATGGCATTGGTCCTAGAGATACCATTGTAACATTGTACCCACATATCTCTATAAGTATCGTCTTGTGGGTCTTCAAAATTATCAACCCATTTAGCTGATTTATCATCTGCTCCACCGCCGCCTAACATCATATCTGACATTAAACTTGCAGCCATCGATTCATTACTATGTACATTAGGAGTATAAATTGCATTATAAACACCGGCTATTGCCTCTTCTATATCAGTAGGAGTACTATAATAAGTATCCAAACTTTTTCCATATAGGTTTTCGGTGTCTAAGTATTTATCTCCACAGCCAGTTGCAACAATCATTGCTGAAATAGCTATAAAATATTTTAATTTTTTCATTATTTAAGTTTTTTTTATTAAAAGTCAACACTTAATCCAAACATTACTGTTCTAGCCTGTGGATACAATCCAAGATCTATACCTGATGCCCAACTTGCATCATGTCCAAAACGAACATCTGGATCCATTCCGTCATAACTGGTAAATGTATGTAAATTAGTTACAGCTGCATAAACTTTAAGGTTTGATATTGCTTCAACGTCAGCTAGCATTTCTCCAAAATTATACCCTATGGTTAAATTATTAATTCTCATATAATCTGCATCGTGCATATAAATATCAGAAATATATTGGTTATTTCTATTGGATACAGAACTTAATCTAGGCATTGTATTTGAAGTGCCTTGTCCATACCAGCGATCAAAAACACTTGAAGTATAGTTTTGAGTTGGATTATCAGCAAATGAACGGTATGATTGCATTACTTGCATTCCAAACTTTCCTGCCAATGTTGTATTTGCATAGAATCCTTTATATTCTAAGTGAATTTGAATACCCATTTCAAAATCAGGATTAGGATCTCCTAAATAAAGTTTATCATCCTCATCAATTTTACCATCTTGGTTTTGATCTACAAAACGAACATCTCCAGGACGTTGGTCATTAAAATAAGGTGTACCGTCAGTAGGTTTTACATAAGCATCAACCTCATCTTGATTTTGTAAAATCCCAGCAGTTTCATAACCAAAGAAGAATCCTATTGGTTGCCCTACTTGAACTCTTGAAACTTCAGAAGTTCCTTGTGAAAGTACATGACTAGGTCCGTGAATAATTCCATCTGTATTGGCAATTCTTGTTACTTCATTCTTGTTATGGGTTCCTGTTAAAGTTACACCATATTTAAAATCGTTAACCTGATCATTCCAATTTAACACCAATTCAATACCCGTATTTTTAATATCACCTCCATTAATAAAAGGAGCGCCAGCACCTGAAGTACCTTGGATTGGCGCTTCTAACAACCAGTCTTTGGTCGTTTTATTATACCAATCAAAGGTTAACGCTAATCTTGAACTGAACATACGCGCATCAAAACCAATGTTTAATTGTTCTGATGTTTCCCAAGTTACATCAGGATTGGTAACTTTTGCTGGATAAGATGTTACCCCTGATACTGGTTTTGTATCTCCAAAGAAATAACCAGGGAATACATAGGCGATTTGTGAAGAATAAATAAAATTAGGGATTGATTGATTCCCATTTTGTCCCCAACTTGCTCTTAGCTTCGTGAAATCAAGAAAACCAGACGTACTATCCATAAAGTCTTCTTCTGTTAAAATCCAACCTGCTGAAAATGAAGGGAAAGTACCCCATCGGTTTTCATCAGCAAAATTTGATGAACCATCAGCACGAACTACTGCAGAAAATAAATACTTTTCTTTGTAATTGTATTCAGCTCTTGCCAAATAAGATAACAATCCACCACCACCAGCAGCCCAATCAGCACCCCAAGTGTTGATATCATTAATAGATTCAGGGCTTTGGGTATTGTTGATATATGCATATTTAGGATCTCCAGGAAATAATAAATTATTTCTAGAACCACCTACTTCAGTATTAATTTGGTTTTGAAGCAATTCAGTACCTACTAAAGCATTTATTTTGTGATCTCCAAACTGACGTTGGTAATCAATGGTTGTGCTCCAAGTCCAATTGTTTCCAAAATACTGACTTTGTTGAGCGCCATCTGTACTATCTGAATAAAGTGTACCTAAATGATAGGTAGGATTCATAGATCTATTATGACCAAACCAAGAATCAATACCATATGAAGTTCTAATTTTTAAATCTTTTATTGGCTCAATTTCTAAAAATACATTTCCAATAATTTTATTTCCTTTACCATAATTGTAATTATGACGGTAATACATTACTGCTAATGGATTTGTTTGACCCAAAGTGATTCCTTCTAAAGTTGGTGTAAAACCAAACTCATTCACATTATTATCTATAGATGGTTGCCAATATGCATATTGTAATGGGTTTTGAACCAATGCATTGTGCAAATCATTATAATAAATATTCCCTGTGGCTACGCTTCTATTCTCTGTATTTGTATAAGTAAAGTTTTCTCCAACAGTTATAATGGCATGCTCATCATTCTTTTTTAACACCATTTGAGTATTCAATCTGGCTGTGAATCTTTTGAATCCAGCATTTGTGATATCCCCTCCTATAATTCCTTCTTGATCTAAATAAGAAGCTCCCATTGAATAAATAATATCCTCACTACCTCCAGTAATATTTATCGCATGGCTTTGAACCGGCGCATTGTCTTGTGTCATTTCATCAATCCAGTTGGTTCCTTCCCAACCATTTTCAAGATCAGACCATATTTCTTCACCTAATTGTGTTCCTAATCCCGGGTAATTGGTCTCTAACCAGTTATTGTTTTGAAGAATTGCTTGCCAGTCGTTTGGAGCCAAACCATCATTTACTCTTCCTTCATCCATAATGTACATATACTCCTGTGCATTTAACGGATCTAAGTTTTTGTAAATGTTTTGCATTCCATAATAAGTATCGTAACTAATTTTAGCAGGACTGTCTTTTCGTCCTTTTACTGTAGTTACCAAAACGACTCCGTTTGCCGCTCTCGATCCATAAATGGCCGAAGATGCTGCATCTTTCAAAACATCAATTGAAGCAATGTCTGAAGAGTTTAAGTAATCAATATTACCTACCGCAACTCCATCAACAATGTACAATGGATTTGAATTTCCAATAGTACCCAATCCACGAATGGTAACTCTTGTACCTGCACCTGGCTGTCCACTGTCTTTCGTAACACTAACCCCCGCTGCAACTCCCTGAAGTGCTTCCATCGCTGTTCCTGTATTCAAAGCCGCAATGTCCTCTCCTTTAACATTTACACTTGCACCTGTTACTAAGGCCTTCTTTTGAGTACCATAACCCACAACTACTATTTCTTCTAAACTTTGAGTGTCTTCGTTTAGTGAAATACGTAAACGATCAAAGTTTTTAACAATAACTTCTCTCGTAACAAAACCTATATAGGAGAAAACAATTGTTTCCCCAATATTAACGTTCTGCAATTCGAAATTACCATCGAAATCGGTAGTAACACCGTTCGTAGTATTCTTAATAATTACTGAAACACCAGGCAACGGGCTTCCGTCTAAATCAGAAATAGTTCCAGAAACATTCTGCGCATGTGCATAGGCACCAAGCAACAAAAACCCTAGAACAAAGATTTTTTTTAAAATTTGAACTTTCATAAAAAATTTGGTTTAATTATTTATTTGTTTTGTATCAAGTTTTGTTAAAACTCCAATACATTGAGTAAAATTAATATAAATGTTAAATAATTGTTAATAGGATTTTGTCAAATTTTTATATATTTACGACAATATTGCATAGCGATAGGGTAATACTGAATATAAACCTATGATAAATAACGCACACAGAGAAATTACTCGTTTAATTCCAGAAGACAGCTTTATAGTTGAAGAAAGGGTAAAGGATGATTTTGATTTTCCAATTCATTTCCATCCGGAATATGAGTTGAATTTTATTTATAGAGGAAAAGGCGTAAGACGTATTATTGGTGATCATACCGAAATTATTGATGAGCTGGAATTGGTACTTGTTGGCCCTAATGTTGTCCACGGCTGGGAGCTTCATAAGTGTACTTGTAAAGAAATTTATGAAATTACAGTGCATATTCATGATGACTTATTAAATGAAAAAACATTGTCACGCAGAATATTTAAACCTATAAAAGATTTATTTAACCGCGCAAAACATGGCGTACTATTTTCTAAGGAAACCACCATACAA
>Ga0316188_10001604_pt1 | contig 10760 bp, 10 predicted proteins | sample Phiworburrow1_MG_FD_204933 | JGI IMG/M metagenome (GOLD analysis project Ga0316188, IMG submission 204933) | Coastal sediment microbial communities from Maine, United States - Phippsburg worm burrow 1 | ecosystem: Environmental > Aquatic > Marine > Coastal > Sediment | place: USA: Maine... | reverse complement strand
ACCGACAGAGACGTCCCTCCACTCGCGGGATCTGACAGAGTCCTTGAAATTTACCTGAGGCAGGTTGCGACGTGTGAATATCCCTATGATGGGGTTAACTGCAATTGAGTGGTAAAGGCGCCGGATACAGATCTGTACATTAGCTATCCGGCCCCTGGACAATAGTCCCCTCAATCCCAACCCAGACCTGGCTGTCAGCAATTCCGAATTTCAGAAGGAGGAAAGGCTGTGTATGCGCGGGAAATTTTTAGGGTGATATTGTTTGGCGCTTGTATACTTTGTGTCTTGATCAATTTCAGCCTGGATGGGGCGGGACCAATGAAAGTAGCGCGGAGCTCACAATGAATCGATTTGATATGTCTGGAAAAGTCGCCGTGGTCAATGGCGCATCGCGCGGCATCGGTGAAGCCATCGCAAAAGGCCTGGCTGAATGTGGCGCGCTGGTTGTGGTAAGCAGCAGAAGCCAGGAAGGTGTGCAGAAGGTCGCTGATGAGATTATCGCGTCCGGTGGCAAAGCGGTGGCAAAGGCCTGTCATGCCGGCCGTCTCGATGATATCGATGCATTGTTTGAGTTTGTGAAAAACGAGTTCGGCCGCCTCGATATCCTGATCAACAACGCTGCCACCAACCCGTATTTTGGGCCGGCTACAGACTTGTCGCCGAAGGCCTTCGACAAGACCGTAGAGGTAAACCTCAAGGGGCCCTATTTCATGCTCGCCAGGGCCGTTCCCCTGATGGTCGAAAGCGGTGGTGGAAGCGTTGTCAATGTGGCCTCCATTGCCGCGTTGGTATCACTGCCGGGACAGGCGGTTTATTCGATGACCAAAGCAGGTCTGATCAGTATCACGAAGTCTTTTGCCAAGGAGTATGGCAAGCAGGGAATCAGGGTCAATGCCATCCTTCCTGGTGTTGTTGAGACGCGGCTTGCGTCTGCCCTGGTTGCAGACCCGGGCGTACAGAAGTGGTTGTCCGGCTTGCCTGCCGGCAGGGCGGGGCAACCGCATGAGATGGTTGCCGGTGTCCTCTACCTTGTTTCAGACCAGGCGGCATATACAACCGGTACAACGTTGGTGATGGATGGTGGCGCCACGTTGGGTTGAGATAGGGAAAATGACCGCCTTGAGCAGCACCCACATTTTTCATTTGATTCCTGCCCGCTAGGCGCCTGTCGGATTTTCCGCAGTAGATTATGTTAAATCCGACAGGCTCCTAGTAAGCCCTCTGCCGGGCAAAGCGGTCAAGATGGTAATAGCTGTCACCGTACAGGTTTTCCAATATCCGGCAGCGTTTGAGGAAGAAGCCGATATCGAATTCATCGGTCATACCGATACCACCGTGCATCTGGATGGCCTCGGTGGTCGCCAGGTGGGCGGTTTCACCCAGCTTTGATTTCGTCAGGCTGACCAGCTCAGCATCACCATCGGCCTTTTCATCGAGCGTCTGCAGCGTCTTGATAACCAGTGATTTACACATTTCAAGCTCGGTATACAGCTGCGCCGCACGGTGCTGGAGTGCCTGGAAACTGCCGATTGGAACACCAAACTGCTTACGCTCTTTCAGGTATCCAATGGTCCTCTCGAAAGCTTCCTGTGCAATACCCAGTAGCTCCGCAGAAACACCTGCTCGTGCAACATCGAGGATATAGTCCAAAATTTTAATGCCGCCATTCAATGGCCCGAGCAGGTCCTGTTCTTGCACTTCAACCCGGTCAAAGGAGACATTGGCAGCAAAGTGGGTATCCAGCACGCGGTAGGGCTTAACGGTGACCCCCGCAGCACCGGCCGGCACCAGGAACAGGGATATGCCCCCTCCCGTCCGGGCACTGACGATGAAGGTATCCGCGATATGGCCATCCGCGACACCGGTCTTGTTGCCGCTGATCCGGTAGCTCGCGCCATGCGCAACAGCCTCGGTGTCAATCTTGTGTGGTGCGTGCCTGGGTGATTCGTCACAGGCCAGCGCCAGCAGGTGTCTGCCGCCGGCGATGCGGGGTAATATGGAATCGCGCTGTTCATCCGAACCGGCCTTCACGATTGCCGCGGCACCCATCATCGCGGTGCACAACAGCGGGCTGGGCGTTAGTGTTCTGCCGCTTTCCTCCAAAACGATGCCGATGCCCGTATAGCCGTACTCCAGGCCGCCGTATTGCTCCGGTACGAGGATGGCGGGCCATCCCATTTCTACCATTTCAGACCATAATTCCCGGGAGAAACCCTTCGGGTTGGCGCCATCGCGCAAGCTTCGCAGATGACTGACCGGCGCACGGCTTTTCAAAAAATCCCGCGCCGAATCCCGTAGCATTGTGTGCTCTTCATTCAATACAAGTGCCATTTACTTTGCCCTCAGCCCGGCAGACCGAGCAAATGCTTGGCCACGATATTCAACTGGATTTCAGAAGTTCCGCCTTCGATGGAGTTGCCCTTGCTGCGCAACCACGATTTTGGCAGGAGGCCATCGCAGTTGGCGCCGCCCTCCCAGTCAAGTGCATCCATTCCTGAGATCGACATCAGAAGTTCATAGCGGCGCTTGTTCAGTTCGGTGCCATAGTATTTGAACATCGATGCGGTCGCGCCGAGGCTGACGCCGGCTTTCACCTCGTCGCGGGCGCGCTCCATGGTCAGGGCGAGGCAGCGCTCGTCCATTTCGAAGCGGGCAATCTGTGTCCTGAGCACGGTATCACTCAAGATTCCATTGTCGGTCCCGATGAGATCGGTTGCGACTTTGCTGACCGTTACACCACCCGCGCGTGAAGCCCCGGAGCCGCCGATCATCTCGCGTTCATGCGTCAGCAGGTACTTGGCGATGGTCCAGCCATCGTTGATCTTTCCGATCACCTGGTTTTTTTCGACCCGGACATTTTCAAGGAAGGTCTCGGTGAAGGGGGATTTCCCGCTGATGAGCTTGATCGGCCGGGTTGAAACACCTTCGCTGCTCATGTCAAACATCACGAAGCTGATGCCCTCGTGTTTTTTGACGGTAAAATCCGTCCTTACCAGGCAGAACATCCAGTCGCCCAGGTCCCCGTAAGAAGTCCAGATTTTTGAGCCATTGACGATGAAGTGGTCGCCCATGTCATCGGCGCGCATCTGCAGGCTGGCCAGGTCGGAACCGGCGTTGGGTTCGCTATAACCCTGTACCCAGCGGATTTCACCACGCGCTATCGGTGGCAAATGCTGTTGTTTGAGTACCTCGGTGCCGAATTTCAACAGCGGCGGGCCCAGCATGGATATACCAAAACTCTCCAGTGGCGGGCGAGCCTTGATACGGACCAGTTCCTCCTTGAGTACCTTCACCTGTTCCCGGTTGAGACCGCCACCACCGTACTCCACCGGCCAGGTCGGCACGGTCCAGCCTTTGGCTGCCATCCGGTCCAGCCAGTTTTTCTGATCGTCGCTCTGGAATATAAAATTCCTGCCGCCCCAACATGCATCGGCTTCGTTGCGATAGGGATGCCGCATGGATTCGGGGCAATTGGCTTCCAGCCACTCCCTGGTTTCCTGTCTGAATGATTCTGTTTCTGTCACGTTTGTTCCTTTAATGAGGATGTACTGGTATATCAGGTGTTGTTCTCTTCAATGACCACCAGTGCTTTTTGGGCCAATGGCTCCACCCATTGACCGAGGGCAGCGGCCTTTTCATTGGATGCATTGCCGACCAGCGCTCTTTTCGCAACGCCCTGGATGATTGCCGCCAGGCGGAAAAAACTGAAGGCGAGGTAAAACGACCAGTTTTCAATACCGTCAATGTTCATACGCTGGCAGTAGGCGGCAATGTATTCGCGTTCGGTCGGGATACCGATCTCCTTCCGGTCGACACCGTCCAGCCCGGAAATGCCCTGCTCCCGGTAGGGCATGCGCATTTGCATGCACTGGTAAGCGAGGTCCGCAAAAGGGTGGCCCAGCGTGGATAACTCCCAGTCCAGCACCGCGATGATTTCCGGCTTCCGATGGTGAAAAACAAAATTATCAAGCCGGTAGTCACCGTGCACCAGGGCAATCCGGCCATCATCCGCAGGCTGGTTTTCCGTCAACCAGGTGATCAGGTCTTCCATCGCGGGAATGGCCTGTAGCTCCGAAGCGCGGTACTGACCCGTCCAACGGGTGAGCTGGCGTGCGAAGTAATCACCGGGCTGGCCGTAGTCGGACAGTCCTGCCGCCTCAAAGCGGACCTGGTGAAGCTCGCTGAGCACCCGGTTCATCTCGGTATAAATGGCGCCGCGCTCTGCCGGGCTATCGAGCTCCGGTAAGGCAGCTTTCCAGAAAATCCGGCCGTCGCAGAAATCCATGATATAGAACAGGGAACCGAGAACCTGCGGGTCTTCACACAGGTGATAAACCCGTGCAACGGGCACCTTGCTATCCTGCAGGGCACGTTGTACGCGGAATTCACGGTCAACTGCGTGCGCGGACTTCAGCAGCTCACCTGGAGGTTGCCGTCGCAGAACGTACTGCCCGGATGCCGCGGTGAGTTTGAACGTGGGGTTGGATTGACCACCGCTGAATTTTTCCATTCGGGCCGGGCCGCTGAAACCGGTGACATTCCGTTCCAGGTAGGCCAGCAGTTCAGGTTTGACCACCTCACTGCGGTCACTCTTCGTCACGGACTCAGACCCCGGACTGCCGGCGCCGCGCCAGGTCCCGGCCCAGCTGCATCATGTGCACCTGGTCCGGACCATCCGCCAGCCTTAAGGTACGCGCGTAAGCGAACATGTGGGCCAGCGGTGTATCCTGGCTCACCCCGGTGGCGCCATGCAACTGAATGGCGCGGTCTATCACGTCCAGGGCCATATTCGGGGCTGTAATCTTGATCATCGCGATCAGGTCCTTTGCGCCCTTGTTGCCCTCTTTGTCCATTTTCTGCGCAGCCTTCAGTGTCAGCAAACGGGCCTGCTCCAGCTGGCAGGCGGAGCGCGCGATGTCCTCGCGCACCGATTGTTGCTTGATCAGCGGCCGTCCAAACGCGATGCGTGTGTTGGCGCGATCGATCATGAGTTCGAGCGAACGCTGGGCGGCGCCGATCAGGCGCATGCAATGGTGTATTCGTCCCGGTCCAAGGCGTCCCTGGGCAATTTCAAAGCCACGGCCTTCACCGAGAACCAGGTTGGCGGCAGGCACGCGTACATTCTCGAAAATGATTTCGGCGTGCCCCTCCGGGCCATCGTCATAACCAAGCACATGCATGGGCCGGGTCACCGTCACGCCCGGTGTTTCACTCGGTACGAGAATCTGTGATTGCTGAATGTAGCGATTGGTACTATCCGGATCGGTTTTACCCATTACGATCATGACTTTGCACTGTTTCCGGCAGGCACCGGAGGCGTAGAATTTCTTGCCGTTGATGACGTACTCGTTGCCTTCACGCACCATGGAAGTCTGGATATTCGTGGCGTCGCTTGAAGCAACGTCAGGTTCCGTCATCGCGAAGGCCGAACGGATATCTCCGGCCAGCAACGGTTCCAGCCATTGCCGCTTCTGTTCCTCGTTGCCGTACTTTGCCAACACTTCCATGTTGCCGGTATCGGGGGCGGAACAATTGAACACCTCGGACGCCCACAAAACACGCCCCATTTCCTCCGCCAGGGGGGCATATTCCATAGTGGTCAGGCCGCCACTGTATTTACCGTACTCCACGGGAAGGAACAGGTTCCACAAACCGGCGGTGCGGGCTTTTTGCTTCAGCTCAGTCACTATTTCCGCCGTTTCCCAGGGCCTTGCCTCAACCTGATCCAGGAAGAGGGTTTCGTTCGGGTAAATGTGTGCGTCCATGAATTTCCGGACTTGCTGCACCAGGTCCTTGACCTTGTCGCTGTACTCGAAATTCATAAGGTAATCCCTCCACTGTTCAGGTTAAGCCCCGCGGTGATACTTACCCATTCTATTTCAAATACGGTTTGTTTTTCATAAAACTCCAACCTTGGGCAGCGTTTAACAAGCCATCGGCAGCCTTTGGAAAAATTTCACTATTTCATGGCATACTGATTGTTTTCCCCGGAGACTATCAATGACCTCTCTCGTCGAACTTTCGCAGCAGGGCGCCGTCGCGCTGATCACGGTCAACAATCCCCCGGTCAATGCCTTATCCCAGCCTGTCAGGGCAGGACTGCAGACGGCCATGGAACAGGCAATCGGCGGGGACAGCCAGGCCATTGTGCTGATCTGCGCCGGGCGAACCTTTTTTGCCGGTGCTGATATCAGCGAGTTTGGAAAACCACCTGCCGACCCGTGGTTACCCGAGTTAATGGACCAGATCGAAGCCAGCCCGATCCCGGTTATCGCGGCCATTCATGGTACGGCGCTGGGCGGCGGGTTGGAAACAGCAATGGCCTGTCATTATCGGATTGCCTTGTCATCAGCGAAGATGGGTTTGCCGGAAGTATCGCTAGGGTTGCTGCCTGGCGCGGGAGGAACCCAGCGGTCACCCCGCCTGATTGGCGTCGAGGCCGCCGTGGATCTGATGACAAGCGGCAAGCCGGTTAAAGCCGCGCGGGCCCTGCAAGCCGGTTTGGTCGATCGCGTCGTTGAAGACGATCTGCAGAAAGCTGCTTTGGAATATGCCCGTGAATTGATTGGTACCGAAGCAGGCCCCAGGCGCACATCCAGCCTGAAGGTTGAATCATCACATTTGCCGAAGAATTACTTTGACGGTATGCGAACCGCGATCGCGCAGAAAACCCGTGATTTACCGGCACCCCAGCGCATCATTGACTGTGTCGAGGCCGCAACCATGACGGATTTCAGCGCCGGTTCCGCCCTTGAACGCAAGCTGTTCATGGAACTGATGATGTCACCCGAATCGGCCGGGCTGCGGCACGCTTTTTTTGCGGAACGGCAGGCATCGAAAATCGAGGGGCTGGCAAAAGACCTGCCACTGCGGTCCATCAATTCGGTCGGCATTATCGGCGCGGGTACGATGGGAGGAGGCATCGCGATGTGTTTCGCCAATGCCGGTATACCGGTCACCCTGCTTGAAATCAGCCAGGAGCAGCTTGATCGCGGTATTGGCCTGTGCCGCAAAAACTACCAACGCTCGGTTTCAAAAGGCCGTTTTACCAGCGCTCAGATGGACCATTTCATGAGCCTGATCAGTGGCACCACTTCTTACGGTGACCTGGCCCATGCAGACCTGGTGATCGAAGCCGTGTTTGAAAGCCCGGAGATCAAGTACGAGGTTTTCCGCAAGCTGGATGCGGTATGCAAACCGGGAGCTATCCTGGCCAGCAATACCTCTTACCAGGATATCGATGCCATCGCGGCCGTGACGTCACGCCCACGTGATGTACTGGGTATGCACTTCTTCAGCCCGGCGAATGTGATGAGGTTGCTGGAAGTGATCCGCGGAGCAAAGACGGCAGACGATGTACTGGCAACGGTGATGAAGCTGGCGAAAACCATTCGCAAGGTCGCAGTGCTTTCCCGGGTTTGTTACGGGTTTATCGGCAATCGCATGCTCGGTGGGTATCTTCGTGAGGCCCAGATGTTACTGCTCGAAGGCGCGACTCCCAGCCAGGTGGATGGCGCCTTACAAAGGTTTGGTATGGCCATGGGCCCATTGGCAGTGGCAGACCTCGCGGGTCTGGATGTGGGCTACAAGGCCCGCCAGGCACTACCGAATCGCCCCGATCATCCCGCTTTCCACGTGGCGGATCAACTGGTGGGAAAAGACCGGTTAGGCCAGAAAACCGGAGGGGGGTTTTATAACTATGATCCTGAAACCCGGCAAAGACTGGCCGCCCCCGAAGTGGAGGCGATGATCCGCGAGGAGGCCAAAGCCCTGGGAATACCCGCACGTCAGTTCAGCGACGAAGAAATTATCGAGCGGGTCATATACCCCCTGATCAACGAAGGTGCACTCATCCTCGAGGAGGGTATTGCACAGCGGCCGGGAGATATCGATATTGTCTATCTTTACGGTTATGGATTTCCGGCGCACCGCGGTGGCCCGATGTTCTACGCTGAAACGATAGGCATGGATCGGGTTTATAAGCGTATCTGTGAATTCAGGGACAGCCTGCGGGCCGATGACTGGCAACCGGCGCCTTTATTGCAGCAACTGGCCCGGGGCGGCCCTAAGCCTCCAGCGCTGTGATGGCTGCGGCGATCGGTTCGGGAATCTCGCAGGTCTTCCCGTTGCCGTAGTCATAATAAACAATCAGGCCCGCGCCTTCGGCAGCAACAGCGCCGTGTTGCTCGCTGAAAACCACGCACTCCATACTGAATTTCTTCGGTGAAAGGATACGGCTACGGGTCGCGATATGTATGCGATCCGGGTATTCCAGGGGAAGTTTGAAATTGCAATTGGTGGCCGCCAGGATGGGGCCAATGCGGGTTTGCGTCATGTGTTGGTTGATACCCACCTTATCGAAGTAGGTAATGCGCGCGTCCTCAAAATAACGGAAGTAAACCGTGTTGTTGACGTGCCCGAAGGCATCCATGTCGCCCCAGATCACGTCCTGGCTTATCATCACGGGGTATTGTTCTTCAAGTTGTTTCCCAAGCTTTGTCATTTCAACACTCAATGAAGCCTGCCCGGGCGCTTTGCGTTCACCCTTGATCAATCCTGCTTTCCGGGAAGGGTATCACCCACTAGATACCAATATCTCCCAGCGTTTTCATCAGGTTACGCAACAGGCCATGAATGATGGGGTGATCGATTTCAAAATTGGTAACGACCTGGCCGAGTTGCTCGTTAATCTCTTCACTCTGTTCGAGGTCAGCATCCTTTTGAAGTTGATCAATCGTGGCATTCAAGGCCTGGATATGCTCTTCCAAACCTGCTGTGTTATCAATCTTCAAAAGCTCTGCTCTCAATTGATCGATATTGCTTTGTAATTTATCTTTCATGATCAGCCTTGATTGTTAAACCTGTCCGCTAAGTCTATTTAACCACAAACCCGCATATATCCGCTGTAGCAAGTGTCTTCAACTGCAAGTGTCCCTTGGCACAAATGCTTAATACCGGTCAGACCCGTTTGTAAGTTTGCGCCAGGACCCGAACCTGGCTGGCCTCCGGTTCGCGCAGGTACGGCAAAACCAGGTGCAGAACACGTGCGACAGATGCGGAAAGCACCTTGCCATCTGCAAGCCCGGGGTCACCCCTGACCTCGGCGAAAGGAATCCAGTAAGTCATTGCTAACAGCATGTTATCTGCGAGCACTTCGCCATCGTGCCCGTCTATTTGCATTACGCCATTATTATGCAGTCCCTTGATCAGCTTGATCAGCGTAATGCGTTGCCTGCTGAGCAGGCCGTTCAGCGCCCTCCGGAGGTTCTTGATACGGCTATAAAGATCGCTGAGATCGCGAAACAGGAAACGGAAGCGACCCATTGCTTCGAAAATCATGTGCAATCGCAGCCACAGATCCTCTGCTTCAAGCGCGGTGGAGTCCTCGAGCTCAAGCGTTGGCTGGACATGCAATAAATACAGCTTGAACAGTTCCAGCGCGATGTCGTCCTTGCTGCGAAAATAGTAGTACAAATTGCCGGGGCTGATACCCGCTTCGTCCGCGATGTGGTTGGTGCTGACATTGGCTTCGCCGAACTCGTTGAACAAGGCCAGGCTGGTGGCAAGAACCAGTTCCCTCGTGTTGCGGCGTGCCATGGCTTGTCTATCCTTTGTCAGGCGTCGATGGGGCCGCCGAGTTTGGTGACCAGCTCGATGTACTGCTTCTGGGCGTCATCCTGCGAGAGGCCTTTAAGACGTTCCCATGCCTCAAATTTGGCCACGCCAACAAAGTCAAAAAAACCGGGTTTGTCACCGGAAATATCACCCGAGGAGCCCTGTTTGAAGAGCGCGTAAAGTTTCAGCATCGTATCGTTATCCGGCCGTGACGGCAGGGATTTAACCGCGATACTTGCCTTTTCGAAGCGGGAATTGAGGTCTGTCATTCGGGCGGGCTCCTTGTTGTTTCAATACTGATTGCCAATTTAGGATTGTAACAGCATGGGAACTGTTTATTAATCTGATAAGATTGTCGCTACTGCACGAGAGAATCAGAGGGCTTTTTTATGAATTACCTTATTACCGGCGGGACCGGCTTTATCGGTCACAACCTGATTGGTGAATTGCTGCAGCAAAAGAAAAAGGCCAACATCCATGTCCTGGTCCGCAAGGAGTCAAAGCAGAAATTTGATAAGCTGAAAAAGCAATGGGGTAACGATGCCAAGCGTGTTTTTCCCATAACGGGTGACCTGACCAAACCCCTATTGGGTGTGCCAGTAAAAAAACGCAAGGAACTGGAAGGGCAAATAGACCACGTATTTCACCTTGCAGCCATCTATGACCTGATGGCCGATGCCGATACCCAGATCCGTGTCAACGTGGAAGGGACGCATAACGTTGTACAACTGGCCGATGAAATCAAGGCCAAACGATTTCACCATATGAGTTCAATTGCGGCGGCCGGCCTTTATCCGGGTGTCTTCCGGGAAGACATGTTCGAAGAGGCGCACGGCCTGGACAACGCCTATTTCCGCACCAAGCACGATTCTGAAAACATCGTCAGAAACGAGTGCAACATGCCCTGGCGAATCTACCGGCCGGGTATCGTTGTCGGGCATTCAGAAACCGGTGTTATCGACAAGATTGATGGACCCTATTACTTCTTCAAACTCATCCAGAAGATGCGCAAGATGCTGCCGTCCTGGATGCCGACGCTGGGCCTGGAAGGCGGCCGTATCAATATCGTGCCGGTCGACTACGTCGTGGATGCGACCATATACATCGCCCACAAGCCAAAACTGGACGGCCAATGCTTCCACCTG
>Ga0316188_10001603_pt1 | contig 10763 bp, 9 predicted proteins | sample Phiworburrow1_MG_FD_204933 | JGI IMG/M metagenome (GOLD analysis project Ga0316188, IMG submission 204933) | Coastal sediment microbial communities from Maine, United States - Phippsburg worm burrow 1 | ecosystem: Environmental > Aquatic > Marine > Coastal > Sediment | place: USA: Maine... | reverse complement strand
TTCACTCCCATCAGTAATGATGTTTTCTGCACTCTATACTTTTCTAATAAAAAAACACAAAAGGTTGAATTTTATTACGGCTCAGGGTTTTATTCTCAATCCTCAAGAACAATATTAATTCCGCCTGACGTGGATTATATTGTTGTTTGTAATTCAAGAGGAGAGTGTAGAACAATTAAGGAATTCTAGAATTGTTTAGTCTTTTTGAGGTAACGTCTCTTTGCTATCAATTTTGTATTTATCCAAATTGTATTTTTATTCGTCAAAGCAAAGACCTAACTAAGTTTTATTGAGTATAATTAGAACTTCATGTTTTTCTTTCTACACCAATACCGGGTAATTCTGAACAGCTCATAACTCCATTTTTTAGTATAAAGCCTCCTTTAACTATGTCATTGGCTAAATCAAGGCTTCCATCCAAATCAATATATTTTGTGTTGGAACATGAAAAAGCAACATGGAGGGCAGCGGTAATACTGATAATACTTTCATCATTACAACCCCAAAATAGATCTACTTTGGACAAGCTAGCGATGTTGGCAATTGATAGTGCCTGATGGATGCCACCACATTTCATAAGTTTTATATTGAAAATTCCAGATGCCGGTTCTGGAGATGCTAACGTCAATGCATTTTGCGGAGAAATTAGGGATTCGTCTGAGGCAATCACTTTTCTTACTTCAGCAGGAAGTTTTCTTAAATCTGAGATAGCTTTAGCAGGTAGGGGTTGTTCTATAAGTTCAAGGTTTAGTGAAAGCGTCTTTTTATAGAATTCAATTGTTTGCTGTGGGGTATATCCTTGGTTTGCATCTATCCGAATACGGAACCGGTTGCCAAATTTTTCACGTAATTTTACCAACCTCTCAATATCTTCTTCAATGTCCTTACCAATTTTTACTTTTAGAACCTTAAAACCCATTTTACCATAATCTTCGGCCTCAGTCAAAGTTTGGTTTAAATTTTTTATTCCAATAGTGATAGAGGTTTCCATTGAATAAATTTTTTGGCCTAAATATTTTACCAAAGGAATACCAAGCCATTGTGAAAAAGCATCGTAAATGGCAATATCTAATGCAGCCTGAGCTGCTGGAGTTGAAGAAAATTTCTCATTGATTTCGAAAAGTAATTGCCTTGTCGACCGAATATCACGACCTATCAAAAATTCAGTATTTTTCTCATCTAATGCGGCAACCGCCATATCTAAATTCTCTCCGGTTACATATTCATTCGGATTGCCGGCACCCAACCCCGTTATTCCATTTGCTAAGGTAATTTCTACAAATACATTACAAACTTGGTCAACTGTTTTGAAGGCGATTGTATATGGTTTAGTATTACCCATATTTTCAGACCAAGTCTTTATTTTTTTGATTTTCATTTATTCCCTTTATTGTATTGAAAAATTATTTTGACTTATTAATCAGTTCTTTTAATACCGGAATCAATGCATCTACACCATCTATCAATGGCAATATTACCTGTATTCCGAGTTCATCGTGGTACTGAGCAGCAAAGTGCCTAGCTTTTTCTTTGGTTACCTTTGATGTATTGAGAAGCAAAGCAATAGTAGGGACACCGTATTGTTTTATCAAATTTATTTCATCCTTTGGAGTGGGAATATTTACAGGATAGAATTCCATGTCCTTATACCGTTCTCTGACAGGATCATGTTGTAAAACCACTGCCGTTGCTTCAAGTGATACAAGCCACTCGGAACCTGCCGGACCACTTGGGTTTCTTAATGACGACTGACCTTCGACGAACATAATGTCGGGTTTAACCTCCTGCCAGCATTGGAAAACGGCATGTTCCATTTCACCGGAGACGAAATCGTTTAGAGTAGAATCGAAAATAAATCCATATTTAGCTCCTTGCATCCAGCCTGTTTGCCCCGTGTAAATCATTTCCGATTTGTAACCTGCCTTTTTTGTTGCCTCAACTAGCAATTGAGTTGAAGTTCGCTTTCCTAAAGCACAATCTGTGCCTAGAACAGCGATTTTAGGACAGCGCACCTCTGCAATACGACCGGTCCAGAAGTGAAGGTCTTTGATTTTCTTTGGCCTTCGAATATCGATTATTTCTAATCCACTATCAGAGGCTAGTTTTGCAAGTTGGTTATCATCAGAGATATATTCATGTAATCCATTTACCAGATTCATTTTATTTTCTAATGCCTCAACAAGAATGCCTCGTAAATTTTTTGGAATCACGCCACCTTTGGTGGCAACCCCGACTATACAAAATTCAGCATTTAAAGGGCTATTATTTATAAAGTCGCTGATAGAAGAGAAAATCGGAATATTATTCTTTTTTCCGTCCAACATTTCTCCTGCATCTTTGCCTGCGTGCTCATTATCAATTATGCCTACAATATTATATCTGTCACTGTGGCGAATAAGACCGTGTGCGGTTTTTCCATTTGGAGTTGATAGGTACCCGGCTGTAACTACAATAGCATTTCTTTTTTTCATATTAATTTTTTCTTTGATAAAAATCGAAATTTAAGATTAACGACCAAAACTACACTCAAAATCAATTAAACTCATTGAAGTATTTAAAAATTAATGATTTTGGAAGTTTAATTTTAATTTTAATTCCATAGCTAGGGTTAACTTTGCCATATTCTGGTTAATATTCTAATAAAACTGATTGCTGATAACTGTGACAAATGAATTTTTTCTTAAACAAGACATTAGAAAGCTGACGGAGGCGGAATTGATAACTTATTTTGAAAGCCACCGCTACAAGGCTTTTCAGGCGAGGCAAACTTATGAGTGGCTATGGAAAAAATCGGTCAAAAACTTTGATGATATGACCAATATTTCGATGGCAATTCGGGACTTTTTGCGACAGCATTTTACCATCAATCATATTCAGTTGCATAGTATTAGGCGTAGTAGTGATGGTACAATAAAAAATGCTGTCAGATTGCACGACGGTCTTATGGTAGAGTCAGTTTTGATTCCGTCGGAGAAAAGAATTACAGCTTGTGTGTCTTCACAAGTGGGATGTAGTTTGGCTTGTCAATTTTGTGCTACCGGCAAGATGAAGAGAATACGCAATTTGAATCCCGATGAGATATATGATCAGGTAGTGGCGGTAAAAGAACAGAGTTTATTGTATTTTGATAGACCTTTAACCAATATTGTATTCATGGGAATGGGTGAGCCTTTGTTAAATTATACAAACTTAATGGTCACTATAGAAAAAATAACTTCACCTCAGGGTTTAAATATGGCTTCCAAGCGGATAACTGTTTCTACTGTGGGTATTGCCAAAATGATAATGAAAATAGCCGATGATGGAGCAAAATTTAATTTGGCAGTATCCTTGCATTCAGCCATTGACAGTATTAGATCTTCGATAATGAATATCAACGACACAAACTCATTGGATGATCTAAAAAAAGCTTTGAAATATTACTACAATAAAAGAAGGAAAAAAGTCACTTTTGAATATGTAATATGGAAAGGGATAAACGATACCAAGAACGATGCAATGGCTTTATTAAATTTTTGTAAGATTATTCCCTGTAAGGTAAACCTGATTGAATACAACCCAATTGAAGGAGAAGCTTTTCAGTCTGCATCGGAAGATAAGATTAATATGTATATAGATTTATTAGAAAGCCATGGTATTACTGTGCGTATTCGAAAAAGTCGTGGCAATGATATTGAGGCTGCCTGTGGACAATTAGCAAACAAATTTATTTAGGCTGACTTTTTCATTAAAATTACAAAAAGCTACTTATTTATAAAATACAAAAACACCATATTCACTGTAAGCATCTGTATATCAATATATTATACAATTGTGAGGGAAGGTCTAAGGAGGGTTTCTTATTTAGGATAAATGTGAAATCGGAGGAATAGGCAACTACTCATTAGGTATAATTGCATTGGATAAATGCATAACAACATTTGTTTTCAGTTTTTTGTTTTTCAAACATGAATTGTCTCAAAAGGGAAATTTTATAGATTCATATATTACATTTGCTTAAAATCAAAATAATTATGAATCACTTAGAACAAGAAAAGCATTTTAAATCTTCACATGAAGTTCGCGATTTTGTCATTGGAATGAGTGACGGACTAACCGTTCCATTTGCTTTGGCTGCGGGACTTAGTGGTGCTATTACCCAAACGGATATTGTTATTACGGCCGGTCTTGCCGAAATAGCGGCAGGGTCAATAGCCATGGGGTTAGGAGGTTATCTGGCCGGAAGAACAGAAATTGAGCATTATGAATCTGAGCTCAAACGTGAGTATTATGAAATTGAACATCTACATGAGGTGGAGATAAAAGAAACCAAAGAAATTTTTGCGGATTATGGTCTTAGTGAAGAGCACCAAGAAATTATTGCTCGACAGTTGGCTAAGAATCCCAAAAAGTGGGTTGAGTTCATGATGCGTTATGAGCTAGGTTTAGAAAGTCCCGGAAAGAATAGAGCATTAATTAGTTCACTTGTGATTGCGGGTAGTTACATCGTAGGTGGGCTCATTCCATTAAGTGCTTATTTCTTTACTTCCACAACATTGGAAGGGCTAAAATATTCTAGCATAATTACCTTGATATGCTTGTTTGTTTTTGGGTTAATAAAAAGTAAATTTACAGACCAACCGTTGTTAAAAGGTGCTATTTCGGTAACTTTGATTGGAGTATTAGCAGCCGGAGCAGCCTTTTTTCTGGCTACCTTAATTTCTTAATAATTTATTAATAAATTGCCAAAAAGAGATTTGTAATTGCTCACAAATACTTTTCAAGTTGTTCTTGAGGGTTTTTCGGGAATTAATCTTTAATAAATTTAGCATAAAGCGTGACTGCCTTCTCTAAGTCTTCTGGAGTGTCAATACATATAGAATCTTTGCCATTAGTTTCTACAGTGCTGATTACGAATTTATTTTCTATCCATCTAAGTTGTTCTAAAGATTCTGTTTTCTCAAGGTATGATACTTTTAGCTTTGATAATTTCTCTAGTACGTCAGATCTGTAAGCGTATAGACCTATATGACGAAAAAAAGTTCTATGCTCAAGCCAACAATTTTTTTCTACCTGATGGACGTAGGGGATAGGCGATCGGCTAAAATAGATGGCTTCGTTGTCTTTGTTTTTAACCACCTTAACTTCGGTAGAGGAGAAGAGTTGGTCAGGTGTGCTTATTTTTTGAATAATAGTAGAAATTTCCGTTTTTGGACTTAGGGAAGCGCAGAGAATGTCTATTTGTTTTGGATCTATAAAAGGTTCATCACCCTGGATGTTAATCACAAAATCAAATGAGGATTTGTATTTTTGTAAGACCTCAAAGCATCTATCAGTTCCGTTGACGTGTTGGTCGGAAGTGAAGCATACATTTCCATTGAATGACGTTACATGTTCAATAATTTTCTCATGGTCTGTGGCAATAACCACTTCAGTTAATTTTGTCGATTTTAAGCATTGGGAATAAACTCTTTGAATCATTGATTTTCCCAATAAATCAGCTAGAGGCTTACCGGGGAAACGGGTCGAAAAATATCGGGCAGGAATAACTCCAAGGATTCTCATTGGTCATTCTTTTTAACCCGTAGAGTTGACCCCACCTCCTCAATAACGGATATTTTTTCGCCTTTCTCAATGCATTCTCCTCTAGTGGTGGCATCATATATATTGTCATCAATGATTACTTTTCCTGAAGGACGTAAAATTGTAAAAGCATTTCCTGTTTTTCCGACAAAACTCTTGTCAAGAAAATTAGAAGTGTATCCTTGATTTGTGTTTTGAGTATCAGACAAAATCAATCGCTTAAAAATACCGGTATTCAAGACCTTATAACCTCCGAAAATGATGAGAGCGGTGGCTCCTAAAAAACCGCCAAATACCACACCGAGTGCTATAATAAAATCGCTGGGGAGCACAAAATCGAAATTGAAAAAATCATTATTTAGCATAATTAAAAACAGGGAAGTCATAGTTAGGACGATTCCGGCTATACCAATTATCCCGAATCCGGGGATAACAAATATTTCAACAAATATTAAAACAATACCTACAAAAAGAGCTATTATCTCCCAATTTTCAGCCATACCATTTAGGTAATAGGGTACTAAATATAAAATCATGGCAACGATGGCGGCAAATATTGGAAAGCCTATTCCGGGAGTTTGCAACTCAAAATATATTCCACCAATAATAATTAATATGAGCAATCCACTTATAAAAGGATTTAAAAAAAAGGAGATTATCCTTTCTGTAAGGCTTAATTTGAAATAATCTATACTGTAATTTTCAATGTTATTCTTCTGCAATATTTCTTCTATTGACTCAACTTTACCTTCGCAATAATGATATTTAATGGCCTCATCAGTAGTGAAAGTAATTACTTTTCCGGCTTCTTTAATGCTATCAATGGTTATGTCTTGGTCAACCATGCCTTCTGCAATTCGCGGGTTGCGACCATTTCGTTCAGCCGTAGAACGCATAATCGAACGCATATAGGATTGGTATTTATCGGGGGCGGCATCTCCTCCTGCACCTTCAACAACAGTAGCTGCCCCAATTGTGGCCCCCGAAGACATATAAATGCTATCGCAAGCAATCGATATTAAAGCTCCGGCAGATGCTGCATCAGAGTTAATAAAAACCCAAATGGGATTTTTATACTTACGCATACGGTCAACAATTTCTTTTGCATCTATAACCGTGCCCCCGTAAGTGTCCATATCAATTATGACATAATCAGCCCCTTTTTCTTCGGCATATTCAAGTCCTAGGTTTACATAGCGAAGCATTCTTGGATCTATTTCGGCTTTTATTTCCAAAACTATTACCTTTGGGTTTGGCTTACCAAATGCAATAGAAAGCGATGTAAGAAAGAAAACTAAAACACAGTTTAAAATTTTCATAATATAATTTTTACAAAAGTAGTAATGATTTTTTTTGATAATAAATAAATATGCACTATCTTGTTCCTGTTAGCCACCATATTCGAACACTCAAAATTCATAAATGACTATGCTTAAGATGATTTTATTGATAATAATGATTGATTCTCCATCCGATTCCCTTGGAATGCAGACAATTAATGGAAAGAACTTTGTAATATACAAAGTAAATGGCACAGAATCGCTTTATAGTCTTTCAAAAAGATACGGAACTACTCCTGAAGAAATAATTGCCTATAACCCAAACTCAGATTCGGGCTTGGAGCCCGGGCAAATTTTAAGAGTTCCTTACAATCCAAAGCCTAAGGGTAATGTTCCTAAAATGACTTCTAATGGATTGGTTCATATAGTTTCTGCGCAGGAGACTCTTTTTGGTATCTCTAGGCAATACCATGTTACTGTGGACGATATTTTGAAATGGAATAATATGAAAACCAATACCATTAGTATTGGACAAGAACTGATTGTTCAAAAACCATCTGAAATAAAAGCAGAAACACCAAAAGTATTGGAAGATAATGCCCCTAAAAGGATTGAGGATAATAATCCCAAAGTATTGGAAGGCAGGAGTACAAACACAAAAACTCATGTTGTGGCTCCAAAAGAAACGTTATATTCAATATCTCGAGAGTATGGATTAGAAGTGCAACAGCTAAGAAAATTAAATAATATCACCGGAAACGATATAAAAATTGGGCAAGTACTTGTTGTAGAAGAGGTTTCCTTGCCTGATAAACCAACAGTGGCTTCTTCATCAACACCGCAAGAGAAAGGAAATGATTTAAGTATTGATAATGATTGGGACAATTACCGGAGCAAAGAGAATTTAAAAGTATCGGATAAAGTAATTGGGTTTGATGAAATAAGAGAAACTGGGTTAGCCGGAAAAATTGAAGGTTCGGAAGGAAATAGAAAATACCTAGCCTATTATTCAAAATTGAAACCGGGGACAATTATAAAAATTAGAAGTTTGTCCAACAATTTAGAAGTGTTTGCTCGGGTTTTAAAACCTGATTCAAAAGTAGATGCCGGCACTTTTGTGAAACTATCTCAATCTGTCTTTAATAAACTGGGAGTAAAAGATAATGTTTTTAAGGCAGAAATTATTTACTATCAGTAAGCCACTATTTTCTCATAGCTTCGAACATATCCCACATTTGAGGAGGGATTGTGTCTAAATGACTAAACTCTCCTCCGTTTTTGAGCCATTCCCCGCCATCTATTGTAATAACTTCTCCATTTATATAGGCTGAAAAATCTGAAAGGAGATATGCCACTAGGTTGGCTAGTTCTTGATGTTGCCCCACTCGTTTTAACGGAATCCGTTGCGCCGGATCAAATTGTTTGGCCAAATCTCCGGGTAATAATCGGCTCCATGCTCCTTCTGTTGGGAAAGGACCGGGAGCGATGGCATTACTCCGTATGTTGTATTTCGCCCATTCGACTGCTATTGAGCGGGTAAGAGCTAAAACACCGGCTTTACCACATGCTGAAGGAACAACAAATCCCGAACCGGTCCACGCATAAGTGGTCACGATATTTAGAAAAGTGCCGGGTTGTTTTTTTTCAATCCAATTTTTGCCTGCGGCTAGGGTCACGTTATAACTACCCTTCAATACAATATCTACAACAGTATCAAAAGCCCGATGAGAAAGTCTTTCGGTGGGGCTTATAAAGTTTCCGGCTGCATTATTTACAACAGAATGGAGTGCTCCAAATTCTTTTTCAATTTCACCAATCAATTTCTCAACCTCATCGTATTTCCGAACGTCGCATGGAACTGCTAATACTTTACCGCCATTATTTGATTTCAATTCTAAGGCGGTTTTATCAATTACTTCTTTTTTTCTACTGCTGATAACCACGTTTGCGCCTAATTCTAATAAATATTTTGCCATAGAACGACCCAAACCGGTGCCACCACCTGTGATTAATACTGTCTTATCTTTAAATGATTGTGGTTTTAACATTCCTTCCATTGTATTACTATTTTTGGTTTATTAATTTATCCCCAATATAAGAATTTTTTATTTTTAAGATAGACTTCTTTGAAGCAATAAACTTTTATTTTGCTTTAAATCTATGAATAACCCTCTGAGGGAATGGAATAGTGACTTTATTTTTTCTAAAATTCTCAAATATTTCGATACGTATTTCGCTTTTGATTCTTTCTATTTCGAAAACCTTATTTGACCAAAAATATAATATAAAATTTATTGAAGATTCGCCATAATTGACTAAGTCAACGTATGGTTTTGGCTTTTGCACGGTATGAATATTTTTCACGGCTGCTTTTTCCAATATAGATATTACTAATTGTACATTAGAACCATAATCTACTCCAACCTCTATTCTAAACCGAGAGGTAATTTTACTGTGAGTCCAATTTATAAGTTGTTGCTTTGTTAAAATGGAATTTGGAAGGATGATATATTTGTCATCTCTTGTTAATACGGTAGTAGTGCGTAAATTTATCGTTTGAACTTTGCCGACAATTCCTTCTATTTCAATTATGTCTCCCACTTTTACCGACGAGTCAACTAAAATAATTATTCCTGAAATGTAGTCATTAAAAAGATTTTGAATTCCTAGTCCTAATACCACTAATAGTGCCGCCGAACCTGCTAAAATAACTGAAACATCGAATCCTAAGATGCTAAAACTTAAAATGGTGCTCCCGATTAGTATGAGATATTTGAGTAAGCTATATATTGAATATTTCCTAGCTTCGCCTAGCTTTGTGGAACGAAAAATACTGAACCTAATCATTTTCAGTATTACGAAAACGGCAACACAAAATATTAATAGATTTAATATTGAACCTACCCTCAGGTCAATATTATTCATTTTTAAAATGCTGTAATCAAGAAAACTATCTACATCTTTTTCAATAATATTATCCATATCATTCATTTGTACTTTTACATTATGAGACGAACGCCACCTAATTCAGATACCTTGTAAGGGAAATGATCGCTTGGGGAGCCTATGAACATAAAATTTTTTGGAATGTTCCATTGTACCGATAACTGTTCGATAATGGCAGGGCCAAAAATCCCCTCCAACTCAATAAATTCTATATCAATTTCAGGATAGGCTCTATCTAGTACCGTAATATCGTGTTTGAGTATATCGTTATTTATTGTACTGGTTTTAACATGAACAATTTTAAGTCTTTTCGTCACTTCGTTTACTTGCACATAACGCATCACTTGATTTATGATAGCCACGTCGTCGCCTTTAGTAAAAAACACAAATTCCTGAGAACTAATTCTCTTGTTTAGATTGATTAAATACTTATTGCTTTTCACAATCACAGATTGAATTGGTTTATAAAAATATTCCAACATGTATAATATTACTCGAATAATAAATGATCGGTTTAACATTACGAGAATAAACAGAAAAGCAGGAACCAAGTAATCAATAAATATGAAAAATTCATCGGTCTTTAATTCTATGTTTCCGACGAATGCAAGGACGATAAAGAGGACAGCAATCACTACAACCAATCCGGTTGCCCTTTCAGGACGTGGAAGTTTTTCGCGTTTAAACTTTAACAATAAGTTTCCTATTCCGAACAACCCCATGACAGCTAAAAATGAAAAAGTATAAACACCTGCCAAGGCTTCCAATTTAGCATTTGTAACTAAAAGTACAGATACGGAAAGAATAAAAAAACTTATAATAATGCGATAGTTAGCCCCATTTTTATTTTGCTTCAAAAAATAATTAGGCAATATTCTATCCAACGTCATTCGGTGTAACAAACCCGATACACCCACGAAAGAAGTAAGCACAGCACCACACAATACAAGTACGGCATCAATCGAAATTATGAAA
>Ga0316188_10001601_pt1 | contig 10768 bp, 11 predicted proteins | sample Phiworburrow1_MG_FD_204933 | JGI IMG/M metagenome (GOLD analysis project Ga0316188, IMG submission 204933) | Coastal sediment microbial communities from Maine, United States - Phippsburg worm burrow 1 | ecosystem: Environmental > Aquatic > Marine > Coastal > Sediment | place: USA: Maine... | reverse complement strand
CAGCCTGCTGTTTCCAATTCGCGGTTCAGTAACAGACTATCGTGCTTACTACTATGAGCAATTCAGGTGGTTTTTCGGTCTTCAGTTTCTCTGGTTCTGTCTGGACGTGGTTGAGGTCACAACCAAGGCGACATCTGGATTACGACCTGTTCCTGACGACTATTTCTTTCTTACGGTACCGATAATGCTCCTCGTTCTTGCTGCTACTTTCGTCAAGAACTCCCGATATCATGCGTTCCTAGCGCTATTCGTATTTTTCTATCAAGTGGTTTATGGAGCGTTAATCTCAGCCGCAATTGGGTAACTTCCCGACCGCTTGTGGCCGTTCTGAGACGGTCGCCAGGAAGCTAACTGAGGGTCTGCTTCACATCGCATAGCAGCCGCTCGAAAAATCTGCGGTAAGATGACGACTTGTGACCCTTAGCCGACGGCTGCAATGAAGCCGATTCTGGCCTTCCATCGATCCGGGAGAACCTACTTGCGATACGTGAATGCCAGATCAGTGCTCGTTCTGCTCATTGCCACCGCGACAGCTGCTTGTTCAGATGGAGACCAAAGCGTTGATACACAGGTCCTTACCAAGATCGATATGGCTGCAGAAACGACGCCCACACGACGATGCTATCGGAATGAGTACGCGTTCGAAGGAGAGCCGAATAAGGCGGATGTCGAGTCGTTGACCATAGAAATTAATGGGGTTCGTGCCGTCGGCGAGTACAACTGGTTGCCAGCGTTCAAGGATCATCGCCTCGGACAATTTGAGGGTACTGTTGACGGCCAGACAGTTACGGCGAGCTACGAGTACACCCAGGAAGGTCGGTCGGACGTAGCGACGATCTTGATTGAGCTGGAATCAGAGCAGGTGGTGGTTGAGGGCGGTAGTCCTGAGCTCGGGCTCAATGCGACCATTGCTCGAGTCGATTGTTAAGCCGCCCACCCCCGGCGTTGTTAGCCGCTTGAGTTGCTTGCGTCTGAGTTGGACGAGCGGCTGGTTCTGGCCGAGTGCCGAAGTTAGCCAGGCAGAGTAACGAGGGGCCGGTATGCGACCGGAAGCCGCCGGCCACGTGTTTCGAGTTATAATTTCCGCCACTGACCCGTAGCGGTCTCTTGAATTTGGCACATCACACATTTATTGCCAGCGCACCCAAGTAGCCACGACCTGAATACTAGGTGCGCAGTAAGCGAGAGCAAATGAGAGCAGTCGAGACAAAGGAGGCTCGCGGAAGTCTCAAATGGATTAGAGTCGCAGTGAACGAAAACCGTGAGCTCTTTAATTCCTATATTTTACCGGCATGCAGTATCCCCAAGGATGACGAAATCGTATGGGTCTCTCCGCTACAAGACGATGACTACGCGGAATATCGAGATCAAGATTTTCTCGACAGATTGGGGATCGATCTCCCAAACAAGAAACTGAGAGATTTCTGGCCCAATCTGGGCCCTCAATGGGATGCGCTCGCAAGAACAAGATGCGGACGAATTATTCTTCTTGAAGCGAAAGCGAATGTTCCGGAAGTCGTCTCTCCGGCCACAGGTGCGAGTCCCTCGTCCCGAGAATTGATTGAGAGGTCCCTGTCCGAAACCAAAGCGTTTCTTGGCGTAGACCAGGACATACCTTGGGCTGGGAGGCTTTATCAGTTTACAAACCGATTAGCACATCTATATCTGCTGCGCGAACTCAACGGCATTGATGCATACCTCGTTTTCACATACTTCATGGGTGATGACGATGTTAATGGTCCTAAAACTGTTAACGAATGGAAGGCTGCGCTCACAGTCGCCAAGAAGGTTTTGGGTATTAGCGAACGTAATCCTATGAGTAAGTTCGTATCGGATGTATTCGTGGATGTTAGGGACATCGCACGACAAGTCTGAAACTGGAGGGGACTGAGGGCCGCTTCTGGCCGTTTGCAGACCCTCACCACTTCCCTAAAGCAGACGTTCGAGCGGCAGGTTTCGGGAAATGCGGACGCTTAGATTGAAAGTGAAGTCGAGCGCGCAGAAAGCACTAGGCCGTAATCCTCATCTGCTTGAGTACTGGTGCTGTCTCGGGCCGGACACCGCGCCAGATATGAAACGATTCGGCGGCCTGCTCGACGAGCATGCCCCAGCCCATGACGGATCTTTCCGCGCCCTGTGCACGGGCCCACTCGCTAAAGGGCGTCGGTTTGAGGCCGTAAGACAAGTCGTAGCACAGCGTTCCGGGCGAGACGGCCGCAGCGGGATACGGAGGCGCTTCGCCTCTTACACCGGCGGACGTAGCGTTAATAATGAGATCGTACTTGTCCGAGACCGGAACCATGTTGAAGCGGCAGGCCGTCACAGGGCCGGATCGGGCGAAGTGATCGGCAAGGGTCTGCGCCTTGTCGAGCGTCCGGTTCGCGATGCGCAGCGATGCCGGCTGCATCTCGAGCAGCGGTGCCGCGATTCCGCGCGTTGCGCCGCCGGCACCCAGTATCAGGATGTTGGCGCCTTCGAGTGTCAGGCCAAGGTTAATGACCAGGTCACGTAACAGCCCGATACCGTCTGTGTTCTCTCCGTGGATCTCGCCGTCACGAAACGTCAGGGTATTGGCTGCGCCAGCACTGCTCGCACGTTCGCTGAGTTGGTCGCAAAGTTTTATGACTTCGGCTTTATGCGGAACCGTAATGTTCAGGCCCTTGCCGCCGGTCCGCTGGAACTGCCGCACAGCCACGCTCAACTTCTCCGGCGTCACCTGGAGAAGTTCGTACTGCAGATTCTGATTGGTCTGGAGAGCGAAGAGCCGATGGATGACGGGAGAACGGCTGTGTGACACCGGGTAGCCCATCACTCCATAACGGTCAATCGTTGTCATTCGCTCTCCGCAAGCCAGCGTGCAGCATCGATAGCATAGTAGGTCAGTATCGCGTTTGCGCCGGCGCGCTTGATGCCGAGCAACGACTCTAGCACGACCGCCTTCTCGTTGAGCCAGCCGTTCTGTGCGGCAGCCTTGAGCATCGCGTATTCGCCGCTGACCTGATAGGCGAGTGTTGGTACGCCGTAGGCATCCTTCACCCGTCGCACGATGTCGAGATAAGGCATCGCTGGTTTGACCATGACCATGTCCGCACCCTCATCCAGATCGAGGCCAACCTCGCGCACCGATTCGTCGCTGTTCGCCGGTGAAACCTGGTAGGTGTGTTTGTCGCCGCCCTTGATGTTCTCGGCCGACCCGCAGGCATCGCGAAACGGTCCGTAGAAGCTGGAGGAGAACTTCGCCGAATACGCCAGGATCACGGTGTTGATGTGCCCCCTGTCCTCGAGCGCGATCCGGACAGCCCCGATGCGCCCGTCCATCATGTCGGACGGTGCAACGATGTCCGCGCCGGCATCGGCGTGCGATACCGCCTGGCGCACGAGCATGTCGACCGTGACGTCATTCAGCACGTAGCCTTCCTCATCGATGATGCCGTCCTGGCCGTGTGTCGTGTAAGGATCGAGCGCAACGTCGGTCATGACGGCGAGTTCAGGCAGGGCTTCCTTGATTGCCCGAACCGTGCGCTGTACCAGGCCGTTCGGGTTGGCGCACTCAGCGCCATCGAGGCTCTTCTTGTCCTGGTCAATAACGGGGAACAGGGCGACGGCCGGGATGCCGAGATCGCGAGCTTCTGCCAGTTCCTTAAGCAGCAGGTCGACGCTTTTGCGTGCAATACCGGGCATCGACGGGACATCTTCACTGCGCCCTTCGCCCTCCAGGACGAAGACCGGGTAGATGAAGTCGGCGCTCGACAGCGTCGTTTCCTGGACCAGGCTGCGCAATGCCTTGGTACGGCGGTTGCGTCGCATTCGAATCCAGGGGAACTGTCCGGGGGACGGTATACTCATAGCTATTCAGAATAATGAAAAGAAGTACTTATTTTCCCTGTATTTAGGTACGGTTTCCACGGTTAGAGTCCAGTTTTATCGGGTTGCCGTAATAAATGTTCGCAGGAGTGGGTCATCTCGAATGAACAGTAGTAGTGCCGAGGGAAAGCGCCGGCAGAGGTTTGACAGCCTTGTGACGGTATTTCACCAGGACATGTATCGCTTCGCCGCCTGGCTCAGCCGGGACAAGGCTATAGCCGAAGATGTCGTCCAGGAAGCGCTTTTGCGCGCCTGGAGGTCCCTCGATTCACTGCGAGACGATGCGGCCGCCAAACACTGGCTGCTGACGATCGTCCGCCGGGAGAATGCGCGCTACTTTGAGCGGCGTCGGCTGGAGACGGTCGATATCGACAATCTGACGGCGTCTCAGGCGGCATTGCTGGCCGAGACGCGGAACGAAGAGATCGACGATCTGCGCGAAGCGATTTTCGGACTCGACGACGATTACCGCGAGCCGCTGGTCCTGCAGGTCCTCATGGGCTACAGCACCGGCGAGATCGCCGAGATGATGGGTTTGAAGCAGGGCGCCGTGCTCACGCGCCTGCATCGGGCCCGACTAAAACTGATGGATAGCGTTGCCCACGAATGACTAGCGAGCAAGACAAGAAATTCCAGGCACTGGACCTGAAGATCGCGAAAGCGCTCCAGATCGATGTGCCTGAGTTGCGCATGCCCGAGCTACCTGACATCGCTGAAACCAATGTCAGAAGGTTGCCAGCACGCAAGCGCTCTATGATTCCGGTCTGGTTTGCACTCGCAGCGACGGTGGTTCTTGCCACCTCGATTTCGCTGCGCAACTCCAGCCTGTTCCAGAGTTACGACTCTCTGGCCGAGGAGGTTCTGGCGCACCTCGACCATGAGCCCGATGCATTGCGAATTACAGACGTCGCCGTGAGCGACGAGCAGTTTGCGCATGCTGTGCCGGCCTCGCTGGTGACGTTCGATCGCGGTACGTCGCTCATTACTTACGCACAAGCCTGCATCATCAACGGTCACAGCGTGCCGCACCTGGTCATCCAGGGGCAATACGGGCCGGTTACAATTTTGTTGATGTCGGAGGAACACGTTTCGGAAGCAACGCCAATCGATGGTGTGAGTGTTAAGGGAGTCATTCTTCCCGTTGGCAAGGGCAGCATTGCGATCATTGGCGATCGCCAGGAGCAGCTTGAGCCAATACAAGAGAATGTGGTGAACTCGGTAGTGTGGACGACCTAAAGTCCCACGCCGAATTAGAAACGCCCGGTTGCGGGCATCAATCCTGGTAGGAGAGAAAAAGATGGCACAGAAGAAAGTAATTAAGCCGGTAGCACTGGCGGTAGGCGCGGCATTGGCCGGTTCGTTCGCGATTTCAGGTGTAGTCAACGCAGCGGATACGGCCGCAAGCCCGTTCTCGATTTCGAACCTCGAAGTTGGCTACATGTTGGGTGAAGGCGAAGGTTCTTGTGGCAGCGACAATGGCGATAAAGGCGACAAGAAAGGCGAGGGCTCCTGTGGTGAAGGTTCCTGCGGCGAGGCTGGTGAGAAGGAAGGCGAAGGCGCTTGCGGTGAGAAAGACGGTGAAGGCTCCTGTGGTGAGAAAGATGCCGAGGGCTCTTGTGGTGAGAAAGAAGGCGAAGGCAAATGCGGCGAAGGCAGCTGCGGCGGTTCCGCTTAAGTTTCTTCACACATGAAACAGAAAAGCCCGCGCCAGTCGCGGGCTTTTTTGTGTACATTCATTCTTTATGAGCAAATCAATTACGCGCTGCAGATGGGCTGAGGGCGTGAGCCTTGACTATATTCGCTACCACGACGAAGAATGGGGCGTCCCGGTCCACGACGATCAAACCCAGTTCGAGTTCCTGGTGCTCGAAGGCGCGCAGGCGGGCCTAAGCTGGTCAACCATTCTCAACAAGCGAGCGGGCTACAAAAAGCTGTTTGCCGATTTTGACCCTGAAAAAGTAGCCCGCTTCACGAAGAAGCGCGTGGAGAAGTTGCTGCTCGACTCCGCGATCGTGCGCAACAGGCTCAAGGTCGAGTCCACAGTAAGTAACGCCAGGGCCTTCCTGAACATTCAGGAAGAGTTCGGCAGTTTCAGTGATTACATCTGGGGCTTTGTTGACGGCAGGCCCATCCAGAACAACTTTAGAAAGGATGGTGACGTACCCGCTACCTCACCTGAATCCGACGCCCTGAGCAAGGATCTAAAAAAGCGTGGATTCAGGTTTGTTGGCAGTACGATCATCTACGCGCACATGCAGGCAACAGGTCTGGTCAACGATCACGTGACCGGCTGTTTCCGCCACAAGCCGTGCGCGAAGATGAATTAGCGCGGCGAGAATCTTCCTCTTCATATTATTATTCTCACATTAATTTTTGCGTTCCCGGCGGAATTACCGATTACAATCCAGTATAGATGCTGAACCAGGAACTTGCTTGAAGGGGAAGGAAATGACAGAAGAATCAACAACTAAACCGTCAACCGCTTACTGGGTTATTGCTGGCGCCCTGCTGGTCTGGAACGTCATTGGCCTGATGTTCTACTACCAGCAGTCGACCCTGACGCCGGAAATCATGATGGATCTCGGCCTCACGCCACAGCAAATGGCGCACATCACGAACACGCCCGCCTGGGGACATTCGGGCTACGCGTTCGCGGTCAACGCAGGCGTGCTCGGCGCAATTCTAATGCTGCTGCGCAAGGCGTGGGCGATGCCGTTGTTCGTGATCTCGCTGGTCGGGGTGCTGGTTCAGGATCTCGACGCGATCATACTGCGCGATGCGATCGAAGCGTGGGGCCCTTCCGGGTTGGTGCTTCCCATCGTTGTCATCGTGATCTGTATCTTTGAGATCTGGTATACACGTGCCGCAAAAGTGAAAGGCTGGTTGCGCTAGTTACCGATCGTGATCAGGGTCAGGCTGGACAGGCCCTGCGGCGTGTTATGCGAGATACCGCCGAGGTAAATCGTATTCGCGCCCAGGTTTGACCAGTTAACGGTCACCGTATCGGAGGTACCGGCACTGACAAATGCCGGTCCGCTGGCCGTCATGTTGCCTTTGTCGTCGGTAATGCCGATGGACCACCCCAACAGCTGGTAGTTCGAGCCCGGCCCGCCCGCGACCTCATCGGTTTCGAAGCCGTGCACGAATACGGCATACAGCCCCTCGGCCGGTCGGTAGACATCAACGCGTTCCTGTGAGGTCGGCTCGCCGCTCTCGCCAAGTTTAGTGCAACTGGCGCCGGTGGTGCCGCAGTAGTAGACGTACAAGTCGAGGTCGTCGTCACCGTCTGTCAATGCATCAAACAGAGCGAAGCGGGCGTACAGCTGATCCGCGGGCACAGAAATAATGTGTCGCGTAACGCCGGAATCTGTGCGGAATGAGAACGTCTTCGTCGGATCGTTGTCGACGAAGCCGTTGATAATCAGGGGCAGGTTCAGCCCGTGAACCTGTGGCGAGTAGCCACCCGAGTAACCGAACTCGACATTGAAGTCCAGCGTGCCGGTGCCGCCAAAGGTCGTAATTTCCGCAGGCGCGAGAATCGACGTGGGTTTGACCGCAATTGGACTGTAAACGTCATGCGTGTCGGATCGCCATGTAAACGAACCGAAGCGCCAAAGATCGAGCGGCCCCGACAAGTACGTGACCGTCACGTCAAACGTTGTCGATTCACCAGGGGCCAGTGAAATGCTGTTTGGCACCACAGCGACGCCCATGCCTGGCGGGGCGGAAATCTCCACCGTGTAGGCGCCCGCCTCATCGCTGACGTTGGTCACGCGTCGCGTAACGGTTTGTGTGCTGGCCAGCTTTGACATCGCGATGGATGGCAAATTGAGATTTCTGGCCAGCCCGGACATGTCCGCAACGTACGCATCGTACTCGGCGTTTGTGATGTCATAGACGAGGCCCGGATCGAACGCGTCGTTGGGCACGATATGACCCGCGCCGAAATCGAACGGGCTGGCGCTGCTCAGGCCGGCAGAACTTGTAATGTCCTGCCGAGCGGATGTCATGAGCGCGGACTTGATAGCGGCGGGCGACCACTCAGGGTGCGCCTGGCGAAGTAGCGCGGCTACGCCAGCGACATGTGGCGTCGACATCGATGTGCCACTCAGGTACGCAAAGAGTTCGCCCGGTGTTGAGTACGCCGAGTCCGGGGTAAAGCCCGCGAGAATATTGACGCCTGGCGCGGTTACATCGGGCTTCAATATATCCGGCACAGGCCCGGGACCGCGCGCTGAAAACGTGGCCATGGTGTTGCCCGCATCGTTCGACGTCAGCAGGAAGCCCTTGTCGAGCACGGCAGTGACGGTGATGCCGTCGTCGAACTCGGCAAGAATCAGGCTGGCGTCGGCCTGCCCGATCATGAGCGCCGGAATGTCCGAGAGCCCGGAGTCCCCGCTCATGACGATGGGATCACCACCGATGTTGTAAACAATGGCGGCAACCGCACCGGCATCCGCCGCATTCCTGATCATTTCGTCGAAACGGCAGCCGGTTCGCTGCATGAGCGCAATATTGCCACTAACCTCGTCGCCGTTGAGCAGTGGCTGGCAGCCGTCCGCTTCGGTTCCGGTTTCCCCGGTATCGAGCGAGGTGTCACCGTCATCGACAGCCACGAGATTCGCCTCAATCGGATCGACGTCCTGCAGCGGCGGCGTGAAATTCGCTTCCTTCACGGCGTACTTGCCGGCAATCCGCGGCGGCGCCGTGATCTCCATTGCCTCTACGTTGGACTCGCCGTCGCGGGTGGAGGCAGCCGCGGTAATGACCCAGGGGCCGCCGGCGGGGGAACCGATGGTTCCAAGGTTTGGTCCCTCGTTACCCGCGGCCACGACGGCCAGCACTCCGGCCTTGGCCGCCGCGAGAAGCGCGAGGTCGTCTGGCGCGGTAGTTCGTGCCAGGGAGCTGCCGACCGAGTAGCTGATGACATCGACGCCGTCGGCGACGGCCGCATCGATAGCATTGGCGAGGTCGGAGGTGTTGCAACTGGCCCGTGTAGCACCCGGGCGGAGCCAGCACGCCTTGTATACGGCTACCCGGGCCTTGGGTGCCATGCCCTCGACGTCACCAACGAGCGTTCCGAACAGCGACGCGCTGGTACGATTGCCTGCCGCTGTTGTTGCCGTGTGTGTACCGTGCCCGTCCGCATCGCGTGGCGAGCGAATTTCATCAGCGTCAATCGGGCCGGTTTCGAGTGCACCGTTGATATACCAGCGGGCTCCGATCAGCTTGTTGTTGCAGTCGGTCGCCTCGAATCGATCGCCGCCAATACACTCGCCATTCCAGCCCTCCGGGGGCTCGAAGGCTACGACATCGGGTAGTTTCCTGTACCGACGGCACAGCCATTTGCCGAGAATGGTGGTCTCGCCCCAGCTGCTTTGACAGGCGCGCGGCTTATCGGCCTCACGGGTGTCCTGCAGCGCGGGGTGCTCGGGAGCGATACCGCTGTCGATGATACCTATGACGACTCCGTCACCATCGAGTCCTTCGACGCTGCGCAGGCCGGTGTTGGCATCGAACAGACCGAGAAATGTCGGACTGTAGTTTGTGGCCAACGGGCGTACCTCGTCCTCCCAGACGTGGAGCACCTCGGGCAGATGTTCGAGCTTTTGCGCCTGCGCGATGCTCATGCGGGCGGCGAACCCGTTCAGGCCGAACCGATAGCTGTAGATCTGTTTTACGCCCGGCCCCGCCTTGGCAAGCACACGCTCCTGCTCTGCCTCAATGTCAGCGACCCAGGCTTTGGCCGAGGCACTGGTCTTGTCGAACTTCATGTGCGGCATCGCCAGTGATGCCTGGCGTTCTGCGGCCGAGGGCGACTGCAGCTGCACGATATAGACCCTGGTCTCGTCAGCGAAGCTCTCACCGGCCAGCTGCACCGGCACATTGCCTGCGTCGCGCAGCGCAGACTCGGTTTGCGCCAGTCCATCGACGGAGATCGACAGCAGGGCACTCAGCAGTATCAGGCGTTGAAGGGTCATGGCGCTATTCGTTGTGGTAGCCGCGTAATTCGTCTGCTGAAAAGTCGACGCCCAGCCCCACCGCAATGCGGTTGACGAAATTGAAGTAGCCGACGATCAGGGTCAGGTCGAGGATGTCCTTGTCTGACAGGCCTACGGCACGCAGCTCGCCGAGGTCGCTCTCGGTCATGGCGCCCGGCGCGGATGTGAGCTTCTCGGCATGTCGAACGATATTGCTGAGCCGCGGCTCGAAGGTCTCGAGGCCGTCTGCCGTCGCCAGCATGGTCAGTGTTTCCTCGTCATCGATGTAATGACGCAGGGATTCGGTGTGGTGATTGACGCAATACTCACACTCGTTGTTTGCTGAAACGACCACGGCAACGGCTTCCCGCTCCATGCGACTGAGCCCGGATTTGCCGAACATCAGCGTCATGTACAAATCGAGATGATTACCCAGCGCAGCCGGGTTCAGGCTGTGAACCTTGAGTATGTTGGAGACCTTGCCGCGCTGCTTCTCGAGCTGCGCGTAAATTTCTGCCAGTTTTCCGTCAGCTTCGCTGACCTCGACTTCTTCGATCCAGGACATCGTCTTCCGCTACCGCATTTGGCGCGCCATCCTCAGCGCCGGCCGGGTGTTCGACGAATTCGAACGTCGCACCGTCATCGCCGAAGACGAAGACGCGGCAACTGCCCCACTCTGGCGCCAGCGTCCATTTGGTGCCGGCTTCGACCGGGCCCTGGACGCGCTGATTTTCGCACCGTGCTTCAAAGCTTTGGACGTTACCACTCAGGTTGGCAAAAGAGAATGTTCGCCGCGCCGGCTTGTAGTACCAGAGTGGCTTGCCAGCATCGCAATCGCAGGGATTGTAGACGGTTGCCTGTGCGACAAGATCAGCCTCGCTGTCGACAACGGCCTGAATTTCCGCAGCGCGCGCGGACAATTC
>Ga0316188_10001600_pt1 | contig 10771 bp, 11 predicted proteins | sample Phiworburrow1_MG_FD_204933 | JGI IMG/M metagenome (GOLD analysis project Ga0316188, IMG submission 204933) | Coastal sediment microbial communities from Maine, United States - Phippsburg worm burrow 1 | ecosystem: Environmental > Aquatic > Marine > Coastal > Sediment | place: USA: Maine... | reverse complement strand
CGTGAACATTGCGCGCATTGCCGAAGCTGCCGGTGTCCGGGCGCTGGCCGTGCACGGGCGGACTCGAGCATGCCGCTTCAATGGCGAGGCCGAGTACGAAACGATTGCTGCAGTGAAGCGGGCCGTACGCATCCCGGTGTTCGCCAATGGCGACATCGATTCGCCGGCCAAGGCCGTCGAGGTGCTGCGGGCAACCGGCGCCGACGGGATCATGATCGGGCGCGCAGCGCAAGGTCGACCGTGGATTTTCAGCGAGATCGATGCCTTGTTGCACGGACGGGTCCAACCGCCGCCTGCCATCGCGGAAGTGCGTGATATCATGCTTGCGCACCTGTGCGATCTGTACGAATTTTACGGCCCCGAGCCCGGCGTCAGGATCGCGCGCAAGCACATCGGATGGTATTGCTCAGGGCGCCCGCACGCGCAGGCGTTCCGCCAGTCCATCATGCAGGCGATGTCGGTCGAGACACAGTTGGCGCAGGTGCGCGACTACTTCGACGCGCTGGAAGACTCCGCGGCCGCCGTGGCAGCCTGACGATCGTTCCCCCGCGCCGCGACATGACGAACAGAAAGAGAGGAAGCCCCGCAATGGCGGCGCGCAGCAAACAAACGAACACCCGGTCCGAAGCGCGACCGACAAGCCACCCGACCAACGGACACGGCGTGCCACTGCGTTCGCTGACCGAGCAGGCGCTCGACAGTTACTTCGCGAGCCTCAATGGCCACGCTCCCGGTCACCTGTACGACCTGGTCATGCGCGAAGTCGAAGAGCCGCTCTTCCGTGCGGTCCTGGATTTCTCGGCCGGCAACCAGAGCCGGGCGGCAGATATTCTCGGCATCAACCGTGGCACGCTGCGCAAGAAGCTGCGGGTCTACGGCATCGCAGGCTGACGCCCATGAACCCGCCGGTCCAGCGTGCACTGATCAGCGTTTCCAACAAGGAAGGCCTGCTCGAATTCGCGCGGGAACTGGCACGCCGCGGCGTGCAGATCATTTCGACCGGAGGCACGGCCAGGCTGTTGCGCGGCGAAGGCATCGAGGCAGTGGACGTGTCCGCGGTGACCGGTTTCCCGGAAATCATGGACGGCCGGGTCAAGACACTGCACCCGAAGATCCACGGTGGCCTGCTCGGCCGGCGCGGCACCGACGAAGACGTCATGCGCGAGCACGGCATCGAGGCGATCGACCTCGTCGTCGTCAACCTGTACCCGTTCGCCGCGACGATCGCGCAGCCCGGCTGCACGTTCGAGGACGCGGTCGAGAACATCGACATCGGCGGTCCGGCGATGGTGCGCGCTGCGGCGAAGAACCATGCCCGCGTCGCCATCGTGGTCGACCCGCTCGATTACGGCACGGTGCTCGCCGAGATGGAGCGCGAAGACGGCGCCGTCAGTGACGCCACCCGTCTCCGCCTCGCAGCCAAGGCGTACGCGCACACGGCACAGTACGACGCAATGGTGGCTTCCTACCTGTCGCAGGCGGTGCGCTCCGGCGGCGCCGCAGCGGCCGACTTCCCAGACCTGCTGCCGCTGCAGTTCCGCAAGCGGCTCGACCTGCGTTACGGCGAGAACCCGCACCAGCAGGCCGCGTTCTACGTCGCAAGCGACGCGCAGGGCGCGAGCGTTGGTTCGGCCTCGCAACTGCAGGGCAAGGAACTCTCGTTCAACAACCTGGCGGACGCCGACACCGCACTCGAATGCGTGCGGCAGTTCGAAGCGCCCGCGTGCGTCATCGTCAAGCACGCCAACCCCTGCGGCGTCGCGGTCGCAGCCACGATCCGTGCAGCGTACGACAACGCCTACCGCACGGACCCCACGTCGGCCTTCGGCGGCATCATTGCGTTCAACCGAGCGCTGGATGCAGAGACGGCGTCGGCGATCGTCGAGCGCCAGTTCGTCGAAGTGATCATCGTGCCGTCGGTCGAGCCCGAGGCGCGTGAAGTCTGCTCGAAGAAGGAGAACGTGCGCCTGCTCGTCACCGGACCGTTCACCCCGAGCAACAGCCGGGTCGAGATGCGCAGCGTCAACGGCGGCCTGCTGGTGCAGACGCGCGATCTCGACATGGTTGCGCCGGCGGACTTCAAGGTCGTCACCAGGCGCGCACCCACGGCGCAGGAACTGCTCGACCTCGCCTTCGCCTGGCAGGTCTGCAAGTACGTGAAGTCGAACGCGATCATTTTCGCGCGCGACGGCATGACCATCGGCATCGGCGCCGGCCAGATGAGCCGCGTCTACAGCACGCGCATCGCCGCCATGAAGGCGCGCGACGGCGGCCTCGAACCCTCGGGTTCGGCCATGGCGTCCGACGCTTTCTTCCCGTTCCGCGACGGCCTGGATGCGGCGGCCGAGCACGGCATCAAGGCCGTGATCCAACCGGGTGGATCGTTGCGGGATTCCGAAGTCGTCGCCGCCGCGGATGAGCATGGCATCGCCATGGTGTTCACGGGGATGCGGCATTTCCGCCACTGATGAAAGTCCTCATCATCGGTTCCGGGGGCCGCGAGCACGCACTGGCATGGAAGGTGGCGCAGTCACCGCGCGTAACGCAGATCTTCGTCGCGCCGGGCAACGCGGGCACGCGACTCGAACCAAACACGACCAACGTCGACATCGCAGCGGACGAGGTCCCCGCCCTGCTCGCCTTCGCGCAGCGGGAGAAGATCGACCTCACCATCGTCGGGCCTGAAGCGCCGCTGGTCATGGGCCTGTGCGACACGTTTGCGGCAGCCGGGCTGCGCTGCTTCGGTCCGGGCAGACTCGCGGCTCGACTCGAAGGCTCGAAGGCCTTCAGCAAGGATTTCCTCAGGCGCCACGCGATTCCCACCGCGGCGTACGCCAAGTTCACGCGCGACAACTTCGACGCCGCCTGGATCCGCTCGCAGCAGGCGCCGCTGGTCGTCAAGGCCGACGGCCTCGCCGCCGGCAAGGGTGTCGTGATTTGCGCCACCGCCGACGAAGCCGTGCGGACGGCCGAAGACATGTTTGCGGGCCGCTTCGGCAAGGCCGGCGACCTGGTCGTGGTCGAGGAATTCCTCGAGGGCGAGGAAGCCAGCTTCATCGCGATGGTGGACGGCCGGACCGTGCTGCCGCTCGCCACCTCGCAGGACCACAAGCGACTGCGCGACGCCGATGAAGGCCCCAACACCGGCGGCATGGGCGCGTATTCGCCCGCACCGGTCGTCACGCCCGAGATGCACGAACGCATCATGCGCGAAGTGATGCGACCCACCGTGGCCGCGCTGGCCCGCGAAGGCACGCCGTATCTCGGCTTCCTCTATGCGGGGATCATGATCCATCCCGACGGCACGCCGAACGTGCTCGAATTCAATTGCCGTTTCGGCGATCCGGAGACACAGCCGATCCTGGCACGCATGCGCTCGGACCTCGTTTCATTGTGCGAGGCCGCGCTCGACGGCAAGCTCGAGGGCGTCGCTGTCGACTGGGATCCGCGCGCAGCCGTCGGTGTCGTCATGGCCGCCGGTGGTTATCCGGACGAGGTGCGCAAGGGCGATGAAATCCACGGCCTCGACGCGGCGGCGAAGATGCCCGGCAAGGTGTTCCACGCCGGCACGACGCTTGATGCGGCCGGCAAGGTTGTGACGAATGGCGGTCGCGTGCTGTGCGCCGTCGGTCTCGGCCCCACCGTGCGCGCGGCGCAGAAGCAGGCCTACGAGCTGGCCGGCGCGATCTGCTGGGAAGGCCTGCAGTACCGCAAGGACATCGGGTACCGCGCGATCGCGCGGGAGTCGTAGCGCCGTCGGCGGGTTGCGCGGAGATTGCCTGGAAAAGGCGCGGGGGTCATAGCCAGCGATCGATCCAGTCGTTCTTCCCGAGCGCGTGTCTGCCTTTCCAAGCTCGAGAAGAACGACTGGATCGACCGCCGGGGAACTCCAACGTCCTCAGCGAGCTCGCGACGCGCAGCGGATTAACGCTGCGCAGTGGCCTCCGCAGCAACCGCCGCCTGCCGCCGCTCGCGCTGGATCAGGTACAGTCCCGCGCCGATCACGACCGAAGCGCCGATCAACGTGAGCGCACTCGGGTACACGCTCCAGATGGCGATGTCGAGCAGCACGCCCCACAACATCGCGGTGTATTCGAACGGCGCGACGACCGCCGCAGGAGCGCTGCGAAACGCGACCGTGATCAGGTTCTGGCCAATGGCACCCATGACGCCTACGCCCACGATCAGCAGGAGATCCCTGCCCCACTGGATCGGACGCCAGTCCGGAATCGCCAGCAGGCCTGCGCCGATCATCAGCAGGAGCGTGAACCCGAGCACCATGCTCTCGGTGGAATCGGTGCGTGACAGCAGTCGCAGCGAGACCACGGCGAAAGCGTACGTCCACAGCGCCACGATGGCCCACAGCGAGCCCGTCGACAGCCACTTGCCATCGACCGGGCCCAGCATCAGCAGCACGCCCGACAGGCCGACCGTGATCGCGAACCACTGCCCGCTGACGACCTTTTCCTTCAGCATCGGCACGGACAGCGCCGCGACCAGCAGCGGCGCGCACATGAAGATGGAATAGGTGGTGGCGAGCGAGGACTCGCGCACCGCGGTGATGAAGCTGTACAGCATCAGCACCGAAAGCGCGCCGCGCAGCAGGTGCAGCCGGATGTTGACCGGCCGGATTCGCCCCAGCCGCCCGCGGAGCGCGATCACTGCAACGACGAACGGCAGCGAGGAGGCGGCGCGGAGGTAGGCCACCTGCAGCGACGGATAGTGTTCCGACAACAGCTTGAGCATCGAGTCCATGACCGAAAAGCAGGCCACGGAGACGAGCATCGCAACGATGCCCCGAACGCGCTCCGGGTGCGTGTTCAGCGCTTCATCGCGTCGAAGAACTCGGCGTTGGTCTTGGTGTCCTTCATCTTGTCGATGAGGAATTCCGCGGCCGCCAGTTCGTCCATCGGGTGCAGGAGCTTGCGCAGGATCCAGATCTTCTGCAGCTCTTCCGACGAAGTGATCAACTCTTCACGGCGCGTGCCGGAGCGGTTGATGTTGAACGCCGGATAGACACGCTTTTCGGCAATGCGGCGATCCAGGTGGATTTCGCTGTTGCCGGTGCCCTTGAATTCTTCGTAGATCACGTCGTCCATGCGCGAACCGGTGTCGATCAGCGCGGTGGCGAGGATCGTCAGGCTGCCGCCTTCCTCGATGTTGCGCGCGGCGCCGAAGAAGCGCTTCGGCCGCTGCAGCGCGTTGGCGTCCACGCCGCCCGTCAGCACCTTGCCGGAGCTCGGCACGACGGTGTTGTAGGCGCGCGCGAGGCGCGTGATCGAGTCGAGCAGGATCACGACGTCCTTCTTGTGCTCGACCAGGCGCTTGGCTTTCTCGATCACCATCTCGGCGACCTGCACGTGACGGCTGGCCGGCTCGTCGAACGTCGACGACACGACCTCGCCGCGCACGGTGCGCGTCATTTCGGTGACTTCCTCGGGCCGCTCGTCGATGAGCAGCACGATCAGGTACACCTCGGGGTGGTTGCCGGTGATCGAGTTGGCGATGTTCTGCAGCAGCATCGTCTTGCCGGCTTTCGGCGGCGAAACGATGAGGCCGCGCTGGCCCTTACCGAGCGGCGCGATCAGGTCGATCATGCGCGCGGTGAGGTCCTCGGTGCTGCCCGTGCCGCGCTCGAGCTTGAAGCGACGCGTCGGGTGCAGCGGCGTGAGGTTCTCGAACAGGACCTTGCTGCGTGCGTTGTCCGGCGAATCGAAGTTGATCTCGCCGACCTTGAGCAGCGCGAAGTAGCGCTCGCCGTCTTTCGGCGGGCGGATCAGGCCCGAGATGGTGTCGCCGGTGCGCAGGTTGAAGCGGCGGATCTGCGAGGGGCTGATGTAGATGTCGTCGGGACCCGCCAGGTACGAGCCTTCCGGCGAACGCAGGAAGCCGAAGCCGTCCTGCAGGATCTCGAGCACGCCGTCCCCGTAGATGCTTTCGCCGTTGCGGGCGTGCGCCTTGAGGATCGAGAAGATGATGTCCTGCTTGCGCGAGCGGGCCAGGTTCTCGAGGCCCATCTGCTGGGCGAGTTCGAGCAGTTGCGGGATCGGCTTGTGCTTGAGCGCGCTCAGGTTCATCGACTTGCGGCTGGCTTCGAGCTCGGCCGGGCTGATGATGTCGAGATCGTCGCCTTCCATCATGAAATCGTCCGGCGGCAGTTCGTCCTGCCGCGGGCCACGATTTCCGTCTGGGCCACCACCACGACCGCGCTTGTTTCCTCCCTGGCGGTTGCGGTTCTGGTTGCCCAGGTAACCTCTCACAGGTTGCTGTCCAGAAAAGCCGCGACGTCGGCCTTGCGGACCGCGCCGATCTTCTGGCCTTGCAGCTGACCGTTCTTGAACAGGATCAGAGTTGGGATGCCTCTGACGCTGAATTTCATTGGGGTTTTGGGGTTCTCGTCCACGTTCATCTTCGCGACGACTACCTTCCCCGCGTACTCCGCCGCTATCTGATCCAGAATCGGTGCGATCATCTTGCATGGTCCGCACCACTCAGCCCAGAAGTCCAGAAGGACGGGAACATTCGACTTCAACACGTCCTGCTCGAAGCTCGAGTCCGAAACGTGAACGATCTGCTGGCTCACCAGAGATTACCTCCGCTGGCTGAAAAGGGTATTTGGGCACTTGATACTTTCTTGAGGGGTTTATGTGCGTCCCCGGAATCGGGTGACGGCAGGGGTCCGCGTAGGGCAAACTATCGAGATTGCTGGCCGTTGACTGGAGTTCTAAGGGGATTCCGTTGCGCCGGGTCCGCCGGTCGGGTTCACCGCTAAGGTGGGACCGGGACTCAGGCCCGATCGGCCGGCGACATGCTCAGGCGGGAGCGGATTGTTCCGCGTTGTGGTTATTTGAACCCGCTTTTCCGTAATTTGCAAGGGCACATGTGCCGATCCGGGACCGATGTCAGACACACACCTCAGCGATATTTCGTTTACTCACCTCCACTTGCCGGAGTCGCTCGCCCGCGGCATAGCCGACGCCGGCTTCGAGCGCTGCACCCCGATCCAGGCTCAAACCCTGCCGCGCGCGCTCGCCGGCTTCGACATCGCAGGACAGGCCCAGACGGGCACCGGCAAGACCGCCGCGTTCCTGGTTGCGATGTATTCGAACCTGCTGCGCAAAGAGGCTCCTGCCGATCGCCCGGTCAACGCCCCGCGCGCGCTGATCATCGCGCCGACGCGCGAGCTCGCCGTGCAGATTCATCACGACGCCGAGATCCTCGGCCAGTACACGGGCCTTACGCTCGGCCTGGCCTTCGGCGGCGTCGACTACGAAAAGCAGCGTCGCATCCTCGAGGACGGCGTCGACGTGCTGATCGGCACGCCCGGCCGCCTGATCGACTTCTACAAGCAGCGCGTGTTCGACCTGCGCGCGGTGCAGGTCCTGATCCTCGACGAAGCCGACCGCATGTTCGACCTCGGCTTCATCACCGACATCCGCTACATCATGCGGCGCCTGCCGGCCCCCGACCAGCGGCTGAACCTGCTGTTTTCGGCGACGCTCGCGCAGCGCGTGCTCGAACTCGCGTTCGAGCACATGAACGATCCGGAGCTCGTGCGCATCGAGCCCGACAAGATGACCGTCGATCGGGTGCGCCAGGTCGTCTACTACCCGTCGATGGACGAGAAGCCACGCCTGCTGGTCGGCCTGCTCAAGCAGATGGACCCGCACCGCACGATGATCTTCGTCAACACGCGCCGTGGCGCCGAAGAGCTCGAGACGATGCTCAAGGCCAACGGCTTCAATGCCGAAGCGATCTCCGGCGACGTGCCGCAGAACAAGCGCCTGCGCATGATCCGCGACTTCCACAGCGGCGAACTCGCGATCCTGATCGGCACCGACGTGGCCTCGCGCGGCCTGCACGTCCCGGACGTGAGCCACGTCTTCAACTACGACCTGCCGCAGGACCCGGAAGACTACGTGCACCGCATCGGCCGCACCGCGCGCGCCGGCGCCGAAGGCGATGCGATCAGCCTCGGTTGCGAGGATTACGTGCAGTCGTTGCCGGACATCGAGGACTACATCGGCCGCAAGATTCCGGTCGCGAGCGTCGCGCAGGAGCTGCTGGCCGAGATCACCGTGCCGCGCTATGAGCGCCGTCGCTTCGGCGGTCCAGGCGGTGGTTCGCGCGGCGGCAGCGGTGGTGGTGGCCGCGGCGGCCGCAGTGGCCCTCCGCGCAGCGGTGGCGGCGGCGGTGGCCGCGGTCGCAGCGGCAGCAGCGGTGGCCCGCCCCGGCATGGCCAGGCACCGCGCCAGGCAGATAGACCCGCCAGTCCCGCTGCAGCGGGCAACGGTGGCGGCGAATCGGCGGCGGCGCGCCCGGCCCCGGCTGGCGACGGCGCTCCCGGGGCCCCGGGCGCTGACGGCGCTGGGCGCAAGCGTCGCCGGCGCGGCGGACGCGGACGCTCGGGCAGCCCGCAGGGTGAAAGCTCCGGTGCGCCTCAGGGCGGCGGTGATTCCGGCCCCGCGCCTTCCGAGAGCTGAGCCACGACCGACTCGCGCAGGTCCGCCAGACAGCGCACCCCGGCTATGCCATCGACGGGGGGATGCGGCGGACGCGTCGAGTCCGGCTGCAGCACCTGGTAGATCCAACCCACCTGCGCGCGGTGTGCTGCCTGCAGCACGGCCGCGCTGTCATCCACGAACAGGGTGCGGGCGAGCGGCACGTCGTGCCGGCGTTCGAGCTCCACCCAGAATTCCGGGCGTTCCTTGGGCACGCCGAATTCGTGCGACGACACGAGTTCGTCAAAATGCCGCGACAGCTTTGTCTGCGAGTCCTTCACCTGCAGGCTGAGCGGATGCGCGTTGGTCGTGAGCAGCACGCGCTTGCCGAGGCCCCGCAGCAGGTCAAGGAAGTCGGCGGCGCCCTCGAGGTAGCGGATCTCGTCGCGCAGTTCGTGCTTGAGTGCGGGAATGTCGAGCCCGAGCTCGTCACTCCAGTGGTCCACGCAATACCAGTCGAGCGTGCCCCGCTTCGCGTCGAACCGCGGCTTCAGTTGCGCCATGGCCGCCTGGTAATCCAGGCCGCGCGCCGCGCCCCAGCGCCGCGGCAGCACCTCGAGCCAGAACAGGTTGTCGAAACGCAGGTCGAGCACCGTGCCGTCCATGTCGAGGCACACGACGTCGATGCGGGACCAGTCGGGGATTGGAAAGTCGGGCATCGGCACGGTCGTCCGGGCGACACAAGCGGGTGGACGGGGCCGGTATGATACGGCCGTCCATTACCGGGAGATGAGCTTGAACGCTGCCGTAACCCGCGACCCTGCGTCGCTGCTGCCCGAAGTCCTGCGGCTCGCCGCCGCCGCCGGGACCGCGATCCTCGAGGTCTACGCGTCCGGCCACGACGTCGAATACAAGACTGACGATTCGCCGATCACGCGTGCGGACCGCGCGGCGCACGACATCCTGAGCGCCGGGCTGCGCCAGCTCACGCCTGAAATCCCCGTGCTTTCGGAGGAATCGGCGGGTGAGCACGCGCCGGCGGTCAGGCACCAATGGAACGATTTCTGGCTGATCGACCCGCTCGACGGCACCAAGGAATTCATCAACCGCAACGGCGAGTTCACGGTCAACGTCGCGCTGATCCGCGACCACAAACCCGTGCTGGGCGTCGTTTCGGCGCCAGTGCTCAACCTCGCGTATTACGGCGTCGAGGGGGTCGGCGCGTTCGTGGTGCACGAGGGGGGCACTGCGCAACCGATCCATGTGCGCCAGCCCGCCGCCAACCCGCTCGTGATCGTCGGCAGCCGCTCGCACCGCGGCGATTCGCTCGACAGCGTGCTGCTGCGGATCGGCGCGCACGAGATGCGGCCGATGGGCAGCTCGCTCAAGTTCTGCCTGGTCGCCGAGGGCACCGCCGACTTCTACCCGCGCCTGGGGCCGACCTGCGAATGGGACACAGCGGCCGCGCAGGCAGTCGTCGAGGCGGCCGGCGGCTCGGTGACGACGCTGGATGGCCTGCCCCTGCGCTACAACGAGCGCGACACCCTGTTGAACCCGCATTTTCTGGCGTTCGGCGACGCTTCCCGCGACTGGCACAGGCTGTTCTGAGCCGCGCCCGCAGTGGAACTCTCGTGGAGCCTGTTGCTCCTGTGCATCGCCTTCAGCGGTTTCGTGCTGTTCTGGCAGGATGCGCTCGGGGCGCGCGAACGGGCCAACGACGCAGCCCGTGAAACATGCGTTGCCACCGGCGCAATCCTGCTCGACGGAACCGTGGCATTCCGGTCGATCAAGGTCGTGCGGGCCGCCGGCGGGCGGCTGGCCTTCGAGCGCACCTACGTCTTCGACTACACGCTCGACGGCAATACCCGGCAGCAGGGGTTCGTCGTGATGTTCGGACAGCGCGTGGCGACCATCGGGCTGGACTAGCTCCCCTTTTGCACGGCCGGGGGCTAAAGTATCTGCCCCGTACCGGACCACGAACAGCACCTGCGATGTCTGAACAGCCGGACAACGTCGACACCGAGACGTTCCAGAACCTGCACCGCCTGCGGGGCCTGCGCATCGAGCACCGCGACCTCGACGACGTGATCCATCGCCTGCAGCTCGACCTTTACGTCGACCAGGTCCAGCTGCGTCGGCTGAAGAAGCGCAAGCTCCTGCTGAAGGACCAGATCGCGCGCCTCGAGAGCCAGCTGATCCCGGACCTGAACGCGTGACGGAATGAGAAGCCAACTGCAGGCGGTCGGCGACGCCCTGGCAACCCTGCAACAACCCGAAATCTTCCTGCAGGTGGCGCTGATCACGACCGCCCTGCTGGCCGGCTGGTGGAC
>Ga0316188_10001599_pt1 | contig 10772 bp, 4 predicted proteins | sample Phiworburrow1_MG_FD_204933 | JGI IMG/M metagenome (GOLD analysis project Ga0316188, IMG submission 204933) | Coastal sediment microbial communities from Maine, United States - Phippsburg worm burrow 1 | ecosystem: Environmental > Aquatic > Marine > Coastal > Sediment | place: USA: Maine... | reverse complement strand
AACGGATTTCTGTGTTTTTTGGGAACAATACGGACTGCTCATAAACCTTGGAATGTTGTCGGCTTCTTCCCTCGACTTGCTCTATGCTAAATTAAGCAAATCATATAATGAACTCCCAAAGGGCAGTTTTGAGGGAACGAATAAAAAGTTTCTGGAGGATGAACTCGATTTGAAGGGAAGTATCGTGGGGGAGGGAGTGAATCAGGCGGGGAACATACCTGCACTACTTGCCAAATGGGATAATTTAACCATTGCAGAAGCTAAAAGTCTATATTCTCAACTTGCTAAAACTGAAATACAAGGAAGTAAAGTCGTTAGAACTCAGGCGGAAATTTTACAAGACATTCAACAACGAGGAATTACAAATCCATATAATTTTGCTCACCCCATTGAAGATTTCACACTCACAAAAGATGTATTTTTTGTCAGGGCTTATAATCAAAATAAAACTGGTCGTTGGTTAATATCCATAGATGATGTAGACAATTTTTCTTCTGTTGATGATTTTATTAAAAAAACTGCATTTCCTGTAGTAGATGATTACGGAAATGTTTTGAAGCCCGATAAAATGGTTGTAGTAAAAGTGCCATCAGGCACAACAATCAGAAAAAGCGTTGCTCGACCGCAAGATTGGGGAGGACAAGGGCATCTTCCTGGAGGTGCTACCCAATATGAAATAATAAACTTTAATCGTAAGGAAATGGAAGGGTTCTTTAGAGAAATGGGTAGTATAAATGAATTTATTAAATAGATTAGTTATGATAAGTATAAAATTTGAGAATAAACATAATACTCAAGTCAGAATTGATGACATTCTATTTGAATTACCTTATAGAATTGAGTCAATAATAGAGTTTTTAGATATTATTATTTTTCACAGTAGTCCAAATTGTAGTATAGATCCTAATTATATGATTGATGATTATAAAAAAAATGGACAAATTTCTCTTTATGCAATTAGAAAAAAAGATAAAAAAATACTTTGGACAATGAAAGAAGTTGATGCTATGTTTGCTGAAATTCCTGAGAAAAAGGGAGAGGAAGATTTTATTAGTAAGGAGCATTATCTGAACTATATGAGTAAGTTCAGAAACAAAAAACTTCTCTCTGTTTATATTGGCGAGTTCAGAAAATTGATAGATGCTAATAATGGCAATATTATTAGCACAATGGAAAGCAGATAAGAATTCTACATTGCATTATTCACAGCGTTTGAGAGAGTATCTTTTAAACGCTTTTTTGTTATAGCCATATCAATAATGGTAAAAATAGATTTTTTCTCCACTTGAACTGCAAAGCCATCACGAACACTAAAGAAATAAAATGAGTGAGTAATTTTTGAAACTCACACACAGGGAAAAATCTCAAAATGAGTATCTTTGCTACAATGAACTTCAAAAAGTGGTTATATAGCCTTGCCTTGTTGCCTTTTTTTACAGTGCTTAGCCTTGCTGAAAAACAAGCGTTTTTTGGAGAGGCAGAATTAAGTAGTGCGACGGCTGGCATTTGCGACGGCAATGAGGAGTTTTGTAATACGCTTCAAGAGTATAATACTTATCTTGCACTAGTGTTGCTTGGCGGGGAAGGGATAGTCGCCACGATACGGAAGGGCGACCGTCTCATCTTGGATTTAAGGCAGAAGGTAGCGGCAGAATACCGAATCCACCGTTCGACTTTAGTTGAAAAGTGGGGACCAGAAGATAGGCGTTTGAAAGCTTTGGATGTGCATTTTGAGGTTGTCAGCGAGGGGGGTGAAGGGGTGGGGAACATACCCGCACTACTTGTCAAATGGGATAATTTAACCATTGCAGAAGCCAAAAGTATATAACCTCAACTAGTTAAATCTGAAATAAAAGGTTCAAAAACAGTAGTTACTCAATCAAGTATTTTAGCCGAGATTAATGCCAGCAATACTCTAGTAAATCCATATAGCTTTGCTCATTCAATTGATGACATAGTTTTAAATCAAGAAGCCTTATTTGTAAGGGTGCATAGTTCTTGGAATCCAAACAGACCTTGGCTTATTTCTATTGAAGAATTTAGAACATTTACTTCACAAACAGATATGATACAATTTTTTACGCATGGCTAAAGCCAATGTATTGTGGGTTTTTTATTTGGGTTAAAACCTAACCCTATTCAATGTATATAACCGATATTTGAATTGCATTCCAATTTTGAATTCCCTCCAGATTTATCTGGAGGCTACATTCCCGTCCCAGCCGGGGCTTGGGGGTTTCATAGGCAGAGAATCCACTGGTATAAAAAACCTATAATTCTTTCATCTTTCTCCACGCCCCTTCCCTCACAACACTTTAAAAGTCCGGTTTAGGCTTTCGCCATTACTGTCCACAAGGCTCAAATGATGGATGCCTTCAGTCGGCATAACGGGCAATTGGTGCTTCTTTTGGGTAACCCCGATATATTCACCATCTAAATACCAAAAAATTTGCGCTTGGGGCAGGCGGTGAACGGCTTCAAATAATACGTGCGTTAAATCGCCATTCAATTGGCGCGGTAGATGAATCGTCGTGTTGTGCTTGGGGTAAATTAAATCCATGAAAATTTCTGATGTGGGATTCTCGCAATCCTTCCGATAGGGTGGCAAGGGCACATAGTGGCTATTGGATTTGGCATAAAAATATTCTTGTATGGGCGGTAGCACAAAGCGCGACTCGGTAATGATTTTTGAAACCGACTCACATTGACTATGCACTGCATACTTTCGATCCGAAGAAAGATGGATTAGTTTGTGGTAGGAACACAGGGGCGAGGTTACCGCCGTTGAAAGAATGTCCAACGTGTCGACGGCGGTGCACAAAGGGGAAGCCCGCATGCCGCTGGCCCTGCATATCGGCATCGGCGACAGTTCATCAAATGGTTTATAAAACCAGTCCGATTTGGAAGGCAACGATGAAAAAACGTCAAATAAAATCGGGGCGGCGGTTTCCGTTCCCGTTAAGCCCGCCCGTCCTTCTCCGTCGGCATTTCCCACCCACACCCCCACCACAAAATCTGGATTGACCCCCACTGCCCACCCGTCGCGCAACCCGTGGCTCGTGCCCGTTTTCCAGGCAATGGGCTTGGTGCTGCTGTATTGTTTCCAGCCCGTCTCTTCTCCGGGGCGGTAAAGTTCTTTTAACACTTCCATCGTTTGGTAGATTGAAGCGGCACTTAAAATAGGAGTGTCGGACAATTCCTCCGTCGTTTCATTTTTTGGCAAATACGTAAGGGCGTGGATGTCGGTTGTAGAATATGGGTTGGCTCCCATCCGGTCAAAATAATGATTTAGTGAACGGGCTAAGGAAGCATACATGCCCGTAATATCCCAAAGGGTGACTTCCGCGCCCCCTAATATCATGGATAGCCCATAATGTTCCGGTTTATGATCCAGCGAGGTACAGCCCCATGCCGTTAATACGTCATAAAATTTCTCATACCGATATTGCCTTAATTCCAGAACGGCGGGAATATTTAACGATCGAATCAGTGCCTGATCGGCTGGGACGGCGCCGTCAAACGTCTTAGAAAAATTTTGTGGCATAAAACCGTTAATAAATACAGGGATGTCGGGTTGCAATTGGCCCGGTAACATTTTTCCCTCGTGCAGCATAGCTGCAAATAAAAATGGCTTTAAAATACTCCCGCTACTCCTGCGCGACGATATGATGTCCACGTGTTCGTGATGCTCAAATCCCCCGGATGTATTTCCCACATACGCCAACACCTTTCCTGTTTCAACATCCGCCACGAGGATGGCCCCGTTAAAAATATGATTGGCGGCAAGTCGGGGTTGATGGTTTTTTAAAATATTGGCGGTTTGAATTTGGATGTGGCGATCGATTGTCGTTACGTATTTATTGGATGGCAACGCATCCGATTGTGTCCGGGTCTGCAAATGGGGAGTTAGTGAAGGCAAGGGGTGCGGTGCTCCCGGCAAAGGTTCAGCTTTCGACAGTAACAGTGTCTGCTCATCAATCCATTTTTTATTCTCCAACCGGTCAAGCAAGCGGTTTCTTTTTTTCAGTAATGCCTCACGTTTTTTGCCCAGATTCATCAGAGACGGATTATTTGGCAACACTGCCAGTAAGGTGGCGTCGGCCCATGTCAACTGTTGGGACGAACGCCCAAAGTACCGCCAACAAGCAGCCTCCAGTCCCACCACGTTTCCCCCAAAGGGTGCATGCGAAGCATACATGGTTAAAATCTCTTGCTTGGAATATGAACACTCCAATCGCCACGCCAAAATGATTTCTTTTATTTTTTGCCAATAGGTTCTCGAATTTTTTTTACCCGACAACCGCACCACTTGCATGGACAACGTACTGCCCCCGCTCACAATTTTTTCGGCTTTCCAATTTTGATTCAGTGCCCGAATCAACGCACGCACATCGACCCCAAAATGTTCATAAAACCGTTGGTCTTCAAAAAGTATTAAAGACTTTATGTATTTGTCAGGAATGCTGTCGATTGCCGGAAACCGCCACTGTCCATCCGCCGCAATGGAAGCGTTTAATACATGTCCTTCGGAATCCAACAAAACCCGTGATAAGGAATCGTGAAACAATGGTTTTGGCAATGAAAAATAAAACAGTACCCCAAGCAACAAAGAAATGAATACCCCGATTAATTTCTTTCGCTTCATGATATGTGTCAAACCATTCAATAGCTTATTGAAAATTCATTAACAATAATGAATCGATTAACAATAAAACAGAATCCCCATTCCCCCCACTGCATGTATCCTTTTCATTATTGAACGGATGGATTCGTCTTCACGACTTGCACAGCCATTCCTTTTTTACGGGCATAAACGCTTCCATCATACATTGCTTCCACGGTCAATACAGGCAGATAATAAGTTCCCGCATAGCCTGCCGTGAGGAAGACTTTGAACTCTTTCTTTTCATTGGCTTTTAGATCAAAATACGTCAGCACCCGATCATCCCGAATGTCTTGATAAGAAAAGAGATCCGTACTACCTGTCGTTTCATTCCCATTCAACCGAGCATTATAAATTTCCCATCCTGAAGGAAAGACTTGCGTAAGGGCAAGATTTTTGTAATCGCCTCGCAACCCGGGATTGGTGACGGTTACCTCACCAAAAAATTCTGTCCCTTGTTCCAAATTCTCCGGGTTTATTTCATTTCCCTTCAAATCGGCAAACATGATGCTTACATTCAAATTATTGGCTTCGTCCGTTTCTTCTCCCCGCATCGGAATCCCGGTGGAAATAATGCGGACAAACAATTTGCCACTTCCTTCATTGGAAAGTTTCAACTGGTTATTACTCAAAGAAGCCAACTCAACTTGGGCAATCGGCAACTTCGTCTCTGCTTCTTTCGTTTTCCCGTTCCACGTATACGAAAATTTTAAATTGCCTTGTTTTTCACCTTGGGCAAAAGCCGACACTACTTTTAAACACCACGCCGTCGTTTGGGTGCTCATCCAACTATTTGGGTTGCTTAACTCAGAACATATTTTTTTAAATAACCCCATGCCCTTTGTTTGTTTATTTAGTTGCATCAACGTTTCTAAAATCAACGCTTCATTTCTCACGTTCGACCCATAAGTGTCTACATTGGTTGAATTGGACTGGCTAGCTAGTGGGAGATTTTCAATCAACTGGTTGGCGGCCGCCTCTTGCCCCACCGTTGCATAAGCTGCGGCTAACAACCACATGGAAGTAGGGCTTATTTTCTGTTCGCGCATTCGATTCATTGCGCCTACATCGGCGGATTTTGCCAATGCAAGGGTATATAACCGATAGGCCTGTAATTCATCCGAACCTTCACTTGATTTTCTCCACTCCCGGGCTTTTTCGACTTGGTATTTTTTCCATTGTTTTAATAATTCATTGGGAACAAAATAGCCCGCCTTTTCAGCCTCAATTAAAAAATGCCCAGCGTAGGAAGTTCCCCAACTGTCGGCGTCTTCACCTCCTGGCCAATAAGAAAATCCGCCGCTGTTGCACATAAACAACTTAATCCGATCAATTCCCGCCCGCACATTTTTTTGCATCTTTTCATCATCCTGTTGGCTCATGGCTTTTATTTTATTGAGATACAGTTGGGGAAATACCGAAGAGGTTGTTTGCTCGATACATCCATGCGGATATTGCATTAAATAATTTAGTCGCATGCCAAGATTGATCGGGGGAAGCGTGGACGCTTCCAACATGACTCGGTTCGTGCCCGCCATGCCGATGGGTTTAACCGAAGTGTCCCATGATTTATTTGAGTCAATGATTGTCTCAATGACCGATGTTATCGGAGGATTTGGATTTTGTACGTCGATTTCAATCTTATCCACCGAGGTATATTTTCCAGAGGTAACCGTTACTTCAATGGTTGCGACGCCCGTTTGTTGTTTTACCATCAAATCAAATTCGGTCATGACTTCACCGATTCCTTGGCAACTGATTTGACGCTTGGGCGAACCCGTTATTGAAACAGGTCCCGTTACTTTCACCGACACCGTGGCCGATTTGATGGAGGCTTCGGTTGTCATGACGGTTATCGGCAGCTTCACTTGCTCATCTACCCCCAACACCCGGGGCAACGTTGCCAACACCATCAATGGTTTCCGTACCGGGGTAACTTTATCAACCGATCCGTAGGCACCTTCATAGCCAGCCACCACCATCGTTTTCACGGAGCCAATATATTGCGGCATGGTAAATTGATGGGAGTTGGTTTTTCCATGGGTAGTGAAAGGCCCAAAATATTTTACTACTGGTTTAAAGCGGTTGGCTTTCGTCTGGTCTTTTTTTGCGGATTTTTCATAGTCGCTTCCGCCTATGGCTAAAAGACGATCTAATTGCCCTGCAAAAGAACCTATCACATAATCAAACAAATCCCAAGTTTTCACTCCCAATGCTTCTCTGGCATAGAACTGATTCCATACATCGGGTGTTTTATAACGGGTGATGTCAAGCAGTCCTTCTTCAACAACCGCTATTGTATAGGTCATGGTCCGATCATTTTTTTCTGAAATTTTTATATCCACTTTTTGACCGGGTTCCAAAACATCCGGCATTGAAATAACCGGTTCAAGATGCGTGGTTGGGTTTTCCACGATGATTGGAATCACCCCGTACAAACGAATCGGCAAATCATTGGCGGTCTGGTTGTGGGGCTGCAGGAGCGTAACGTGCGTAAAAATGTTCGGCGCCATTTCCTGGGTAATGTCAAATGTAAAGCGGACATCTTCTTTTTTGGTTTCAACCCAAAACGTCTGAATCACCCGGCTTCCGTTTTCAATACTCACCAAGGCACGCCCGTTATCGCAACCTGGAATGACCAGCGTAGCTTTCTCGTCCACGTTGTATTTGGGTTTATCCGAAGAAAAGACAAGCATCGAAGCATTCTCCCCTTCCTCGCGCGCGCGGCCGGCCCATCCCGGCCAATCGATGTAAACAACCTTGCCCGACGAATATTTGGATTCCGGGTCAAATGTCTTGACGTAATACCGTCCCCATTCGGGATAATTTACCCGAAATGTCCAAACCCCTTTTCCGTTTTTTGTTTTTATCGTTGCTTTGGCAATCTGTTGTGCGTTATTTCCCGACAAGTAATTCACTTTTCCGGATGAAACATCCCACCACCAGCGCCAATCGATTTTGTATAGACTAACCTCAATGTCACGAGACAAGGGTTTCCCATCCGCATCTATCGTAACAATATCCACCTGGTGTTCTTTGTCCGTGAGCAGCATGCCCCGTGCCTGATCGCCTTTCGGTAATCGGATGCCGGTATAAGAGGTATAGGGATAGTACGGGATACTTAAATTATCAATGCTGAAGTCTCCACCTTCCTCAAAAACTTTTCCACGAAAAACAGCGCGTAATAAGCCCGGGGGGTTTTCTAAGGAAGGAATCGTTACGTTGACTTTTGCCTTGCCTTCCGCATCGGTATATCCGTCAAAAACAGAAGAAGTTTCAGAATAAAATTCCAACGAGGGGTCTTCAAAAACATGATCGGGATATTTCGGGAAACGAATGGCATCCTGCATCAAGGTCAAGTCAAAAGTAGATTTTAATTTTTTTCCCGGTGCGCCATACAGCCAATTTACCTGAAGATCACCCGTGAGTGTCGAGGAAGATGCCGTTAATTTATCTTTTCCAAAATTCAAATTAATTTTTAAACGATTGGGTTTTATCGTTTCAATTTTTACGGGCATCGTAAACAAGGATGCGCCCGCCTTCACGCGCGCCTGCCAATTGCCCGTCGGCGCATTGGCGGCCGTAGCCGTGGCAAAAGAATAAAAACCATTTTCGGAAGATGATCGAACGATGCGGTTGGCTACTTGCCCTTGCGGATTTTGCAATTCAAAAACCACGGGCTGATTGTCGGAGAATAATTTCAATTTGTCTTCGATGATGAACCCAACAAACAGCGAATCGCCGGGTCGCCAAACCCCACGCTCCCCATATAAAAATCCTTTCAACCCATTGTCAATGGTTTTCCCGCCAATATCAAAACTACTGACCGATAAGGGATCATTCAATTTGAGGTATCCTCGTTCGGTTTCCAACTTGGCAACCACAAAGTACGGGGTTTCTTTATTAATGGGTAACGAAAGAATGCCCTCCGCGTTTGTCGCCCCTTTACTAATCAATTGCTGTTGGTAATCGTATATTTCAATGGCCACTTGGTTGAGTGGTTTTGCCGTTCTAATATCGGTGGCGATGACCAATATATTCCCATCGTTTCCGTTCTTTGCCAGTAACCCGATATTCGATGCTATGATGTTTTGGTGGATAAATCGGTCACTTGAATAATAGGCAGAATTACATGGGTCATCCCGTTTCTCCCAACTATAATCCTCGTCGTAATTGGATTCGTAAGAATCCCAACTCGATGTTTCATCGGTATCTTCATTGGTTTCTAAGGGTTGAATCTCTGATTCTTCCGTTTCGGCTTCATCGCATTTGTCATAGCGTATTTGAGAGCGGTCAAACAAAATTTTAATATGATACAATGCCCCCGGTTCCGTTTTGATCAGTTGCGATAAATCCAACGTGAAGCGATTCCATTTTCCAAGATCGGTAACCCCAAGATTTTGAAGGTTCATTTTTTTATTCACCACGACCTTCCCAACCCTTCGGAATTCACTCGTTTCATCATATCTATTGGTTTGTAAAAACTGTAACATGTTTTTTTCAAAAACCCGTAACACTATAATGTCTACGGATTTTAAATTAACCGCTTCAAAAGGAAGGACGTTTCCCTGCGCACTGGGTAAGATGTTTCCTTTTTTAACCCAACGCACCGCCGGCAACAACTGTTCAAACGTGATGTAGAATTCTTGGCGTTCGGGCATTTTTTTATTCAGTTTGTTTTTTATTCCCGCCTCGGCGGAAAGTTTAAAGGAGCCGATTTGGTTAACCGAAGGATAAACCTTGATTAAGTTGTCTCGAATTTTAAAATCCAATGTGCCCATATTACGAATTTGAACCAGCCCCAGCAGGGATTGATTTTCATCTAACAAATCGGAAAATTGAAGTTCTACGTATTGGGAGTCCCCATTCTCCACCCGTACCTGCATGACCTTAAAATCACCCATCGCCGGAATTTCAATCTGACGTTCAATCGATTCTTCTTCTATGTCAAGGAGTTGGGTTTGAAAATATAGATATACCGTCGAAGCGTCTTCTTTCCGGACGATGCCCGTTATTTCAAATGAATGGGACTTTGAGGAAGCGTCATGTGTCCACGCAACCGTCAATGCTTGTTTATTTTGCTTCGCCGACAGGATTTTTTCAACCACCGACGAATTGGAAACATCCGCCGTAAGAATCGTGCCCGTTACAATTTGTTTGGTATATTCTTCTTTTGACTTGGGTCTTACGTTGTCAATTGTTATTTCGATACTCTGGGGAATGGTTTGAAATGAAAAAGAAAATATTCTTAGATTTTTTTCAACGGTAAACACCTTTCCAAGATTAAAATCAACTTCATAGTATTCATTGGAAGGAAGTTTTTCATTGGGATGAAATTCAATCGTGCTGGTATTCGCCCAAATTGCCTTGCCCGCTATTGACGGGGAGAAATCAAACAGTTTCTCGTCGGCTTCTTTGCCCACCATCGTTGAGTCCACGGCATCGTTCGTGAAATTGATTTGAATCGTTCCCATCGAACTTATCGTCCCAGACGAATAGGCGGCAATATATTCGGCAAAGGCTGAATCCATTCCGGCATCGAAGGAACGAGCGCTTTTTCCCTGGCGGAAAAAGAATATTAAAACAAAAATAATAAGCGGGATGCCTATCAGAACGTACTTTTTGATTTTTGGAATTGACATATAATTTGAATGTTTTGGTTGGAGTTTAAGGATTCAGAAATATGAATAAAAATTTAAGTTGCCACGCAAAAGAAATTGGGAGTACAAGTCTAATAAACTTTTTAATACCATGGATTAAAAAAACACAAATAATTAATTCTTTTTTGAGGTGCTTATTTTTATAGCGGGTTACTACATAGTGTCAACCAATATAAGTTCTAACGACCTAAAGCCGAAATTAAACTTTACAAACGGTCTATTCTATTACTAATAATCAACGTAATACTGAACTTCAATTTGTATTGATATTAAACTAAAAGTTGAATTATTGTAATTTAATAATCTAAAAATCAGGTTAATAGCCCGTCTAAAAATTTATCTAGCTCACTTTTCTTTGCATAATCAAGCGTCTTTTCCCCTGCTACCATTAAATTCTGGATATTACCGGGCGAGGCATCAGACATATCGGCAACGTAATTGCGATACTC
>Ga0316188_10001598_pt1 | contig 10775 bp, 9 predicted proteins | sample Phiworburrow1_MG_FD_204933 | JGI IMG/M metagenome (GOLD analysis project Ga0316188, IMG submission 204933) | Coastal sediment microbial communities from Maine, United States - Phippsburg worm burrow 1 | ecosystem: Environmental > Aquatic > Marine > Coastal > Sediment | place: USA: Maine... | reverse complement strand
CGGTCGAGAAAACCACGATCCATGGGGTGGGGCGCCTGCGGCTACGGAGCGCGGATTATAAGGGCCTTATAATCGCGGCGTGGTATCCCGCAAGAACGACCCGTCGCGCCGGCGTGGCGACGACGATGAACAGGGCGGCCCCGGTGGCGCCGGTGGCTCGGGCGGCTCGCTGCGAGTCGATAAATGGCTCTGGTGCGCCCGGTTTTTCAAGACCCGCAGCCTCGCGCAGGAGGCCGTCGAAGGCGGGCACGTGCAGCTGGACGGTGATCGAATAAAGGCATCACGCGTGGTGAAGCCGGGCGATCGGCTGCAGATCACGCGGGATCGCGAGCAGTTCGTCGTCGACGTCGTGTCGATCCCCGTGCGACGTGGGCCGGCGGCCGAAGCCCGTGAGCACTATCGCGAAACCGCGGAGAGCGAGGCTGCCCGGGCGCATGTCCGCGAACTGAACCGGCTGGCCGGGCCCGTCTCCACCGGGCGCCCCGACAAGCGGGAGAGGCGCGACCTCATGCGGATCGTGAAGGGCCGGGGTGGCCTCCCGGACGACGACCTGCCCTAGGGTGCCCGTCCCCCCCGGGTTCGTGAACGGGCTCACATCCCTCCTCGCAACGGCCGGGTACCTTGGGCGCATTGCCGGGGAGCCTGGAAGATGAGCCACATACCGAAGCCGAACGACGAACCTGTTGCCAGCGACCGGGTATCCGTGGCGCTGAGCCGCGTGGGCGCCCTGGTCGAGGACCCGCCAGCGCTGCCGGAGGAAGCGGAAGACTTCGGTTGGGAAGCGAGCGTGCTCGAGATATTGCGCAAGCGCCTGGGCGCAGCGGAGTAAGCAGCGGGTCCTTGCGGACGCATCGAAAACCGCGTTCGACCCGCACGGTCGATGGCGAGAGGAGATGGCCGGCCACGCAGGCCAGGCGTGCCAGGCAGTGTAAGCTCCGCGCCGCACACGCATATTCCAGCAACGCAGGGGATCCCGCCGATGTCAGTGTCCTCGCTGGGGTCGCGCTCGACGCGGCTCTTCGTCCTGCTGACCGCATTTTTCGTCGGCAACGCCGTCGTCGCCGAGTTCGTCGGCGTCAAGATCTTCGCGCTCGAGCAGACGTTCGGCCTGCCGCCGTTTGGCTGGAACCTGTTCGGCCGGCAAGGGTCGCTCAGCTTCACGGCCGGCGTGCTGATCTGGCCCATCGTCTTCATCCTCACGGACGTCATCAACGAATACTTCGGCCGCCGCGGTGTGCGCCTGATCTCGTACGCCGCGATCGGGATGATCTCGTACGCCTTCCTGTTCGCGTACGCATCGATACACCTCGCGCCCGCCGGGTTCTGGGTGACGGTCAACGCGGAACGCGGCGTGCCGGACATGCAGGCCGCCTACAACAGCGTCTTCGGCCAGGGCCTGTGGACGATCGGTGGTTCGATCACCGCGTTCTTCATCGGCCAGCTGATCGACGTCAATGTCTTTCACTACATCCGCGGGCTGACCGGCGAACGCTGGATATGGTTGCGCGCAACGGCGTCGACCGCCGTCTCGCAGTTGATCGACAGCTTCGTCGTGCTCTACATCGCGTTCGTGCTCGGGCCGCAGCAGTGGCCGATCTCGCTGTTCCTCGCGGTCGGCACGGTGAACTACTGCTACAAGATGGCGGCGGCCGTGGGCCTGAGCCCGCTGCTGTACCTGTCGCGACGGTGGATCGAGAACTTCCTCGGTCGCGACGAGGCCGCCCGATTGAAAGCCGAGGCGGCTGCGTAGACCGTGAACGCTCCCATGCCAGTGGGAGCGCGCAGCGTTTCGCATTGAGCCGGTTGCGGCGTTCCACTGCACCCCGGGTCTCGCGCGCATCGCAATGAAATAGGGGACACTCACCTATTTCCCCCTATTTGGGAAATAGGTGAGTGTCCCCTATTTCTCTATTTCTCCCTATTCCTCTGCGATGCGCGCGAGACTTCGTGGCGCGGAGAAAGTCCGGGTTCGCTGTGACGGGAGCCGTTGGCGCTACTTGACGAGCTGGTTCAGCTCGAAGATCGGCAGCAGCATCGCCAGCACGATGATGAGCACGAGCCCGCCCATCACCAGGATCATCAGCGGGCCGAGCAAGCCGACCAGCGCCTGCAGCAGCGTGTCCAGCTCGCGCTCCTGGTGATGCGCCGCACGCTCGAGCAACGTGTCGAGCTCGCCGCTCGACTCGCCGCTCGAGATCAGGTGGATCATCATCGGCGGAAACAGCCGGCTCTGGCCGAGCGACTTGCCGATGGGCGCGCCTTCGCGCACGCGGATCGCGGCATCCGCGACCGCCGCTTTCATCGGCAAGTTGGTGACGACCTCGCCCGAGATGCGCAGCGCATCGAGCACCGGCACGGTGCTGGCGGTGAGCGTGCTCAGCGTGCGTGCAAATCGCGCCGTGTTCGAGCCGCGCACGATCTTGCCGATCAGCGGCAGGCGCAGCAGCAGTTCGTGCCAGCGGCGGCGGTTGGACGCGACTCGCAGCCAGCGCGAGAACAGCCAGAATCCCAGTCCGATGCCGGCGATCAGGAACACGCCGTAGGCGCGCATGAAGTCGCTGCCCGCGATCAGCGCCTGCGTCAGCAGCGGCAGCTCGGCCTCGCTGTTGCGGAAGACCTCGACGACCTTCGGCACCACGGACACCAGCAGGAAGAACACGATCGCGATGCAGACCAGGAACAGCATCACCGGGTAGAGCAGGGCGCCCATCGTGCGGCTGCGCAATTCCTCGCGGTTCTCGGTGTAGTCCGCCAGCCGTTCGAGCACGGCGTCGAGGTGGCCTGATTGTTCGCTCGCCGCCACTGTCGCGCGGTACAGCTCGGGGAAGCTGTTCGGAAACTCGTTGAGGCTGTCGGCGAGGGTGTAGCCCTCCATGACCTTGGAGCGCACGCCGAGCAGGGTATTGCGCACCTTCGGCTTGTCCGTCTGCTGCGAAACGGCGAGCAGCGCCTCTTCGAGCGGCAGCGCGGACTTGACGAGCGTCGCCAGCTGGCGCGTGACCAGCGAGAGGTCCGCGGCGCTCAACCCGCGCTGAAACTTGAACGACAACTGGCGGCCCGAGCCGCCTGCCGCAGCCGCCTGCTTCTGCTCACCGACGACCTCGGTGACGGAGACCGGCAGCAGTGCCTGCTCGCGCAGCAACTGCCGCACGTGGCGCGCGGTATCGCCTTCGAGAACGCCCTTGCGCTCCCGGCCACCCGCGTCGACCGCAACGTACAGGAAAGCCGCCATGGTGCGCCGTCAGTCCTCGCGCGTGACTTTGAGGACTTCCTCGATCGTGGTCACGCCAGCGAGCACCTTGGCGCGCCCATCGTCGCGGATGCCAGGTGTCCGCATGCGGGCATAGCGCTCGAGTTCGAGTTCCGAGGCGCCGTCGTGGATCATCGCCCGCAGGTGCTCGTCGACGATCACGAGTTCGTAGATCCCGGTGCGGCCGCGATACCCGCCACTGGGGTCGCGCGGATTCGGACGGTACAGCGTGGGCGAGGGCGCGTCGTCCGGCAGGTTGAGCAGGCGGCGCTCGTATTCGCCGGCCGTGTAGGCCTCGCGCGTCGCGGGGTTCAACACGCGCACGAGGCGCTGGGCCAGCAGGCCGACCACGGACGAGGCGAGCAGGAACGGCTCGATGCCCATGTCGCGCAGCCGCGTGACGGCGCCGACGGCGGTGTTCGTGTGCAGCGTCGAGAGCACCAGGTGGCCCGTCAAGCTCGACTGCACCGCGATCTGGGCAGTCTCCAGGTCGCGAATTTCGCCGACCATCACGACGTCCGGGTCCTGGCGCAGGATCGCGCGCAGGCCGCGTGCAAACGTCATCTCGACGCGGGTGTTGACCTGGGTCTGGCCGATGCCGTCGATGTAGTACTCGATCGGGTCCTCGACCGTCATGATGTTGCGCGTGCGGTCGTTGATGCGGTCGAGCGCCGCGTACAGCGTGGTGGTCTTGCCTGAGCCGGTGGGGCCGGTGACGAGCAGGATGCCGTTCGGCTTGTGGATCAGCTCGTCGATGTGGTTCTGGGTGATGGTGTCCATGCCGAGCGAGTTGAGGTCGAGCCGCCCCGCCTGCTTGTCGAGCAGTCGCAGCACGACGCGTTCGCCGTGGCCGGCCGGGATGGTCGAGACGCGCACGTCCACCGCGCGGCCCGCGATGCGCAGTGAAATGCGGCCGTCCTGCGGCAGGCGCTTCTCGGCAATGTCGAGTCGCGACATCACCTTGATGCGCGAGACGATCAGCGGCGCGACCGCGCGCTTGGTCTGCAGCACTTCGCGCAGCATGCCGTCGACGCGGAAGCGGATCACGAGGCGGTTTTCGAAGGGCTCGACGTGGATGTCGGAGGCGTTCTCCTTCACTGCCTGCGTGAGCAGCGCATTGATCAGGCGGATGACCGGGGCCTCGTCCTCGCTCTCGAGCAGGTCGGACTGTTCCGGGATGTCCTGGGCGAGGTTGGCGAGGTCGGTTTCTTCGTCGAGCCCGCCCATCGCGTCCATCGTCGTGCCCGAGCCGGCCTCGTAGGCCTCGCGCAGCAGCAGGTCGAAGCGCTCGAGGTTCACGCGTTCGAGCTTGAGCGGGCGGCGCAGGTGGCGGCGCACCTCGGCCAGGGCGAGCGGCGAGGCGCCGTCGCGGACCACCACGTCGGCACTGTCGTCGGCCAGGTCGCGGACGAGCACGCCGTGACGCTTGGCGAAGGCGAATGGCAGCGGACGGACCGGGTCGGAGACCCGGCCGGCCGCAGCCAGGATCGCTTCGTCGGTGGCCGTGGTGCTCACGGATTGGTTCCGGGAGGCGGTTGCGGCGACGGGGGCGGCGGTGCCCCGGTCGCGGGAGTGCCGAACGGCGTGGTCGGTGCCGCCGGCTCGGTCATGCCCGTGGTCGGTTCGCTCACCGTCGTGCCAGAGCTCGAACTCCGCATGCGTTCGGCTGGTGTCGCGTCCGGCGCGCTGGGTTCACGGTAGGGGTTCAACAACTCCGGCGGCACCAGTTGCTCGAGTGGTGGCAGCGTCGGCTGGCGCTCGCCCGGCATCAGCGGCACGCGACCGTCGTTGTGGTCGAGTTGCTGCTTGCGGATGTAGTTGTACTTGGCGTTGCTCTCGATGGCGGCGTCGGTGCCGTCGCGCAGGATGCGCGGGCGGATGAAGACCATCAGGTTGGTCTTCACCTTGTTGATGCTGCGGGTCTTGAACAGCTCGCCGATGATCGGAATCGCGCCGAGGAACGGCACCTGCGACTTGCTCTCGCGCACTTCGTCCGAGATGAGGCCGCCGAGCACGATGATGCCGCCGTCCTCGACCATGACGTTGGTCGTGATCGTGCGCTTGTTGGTGATCAGGTCGTTGGAGCTGACCTGCTGCGAACTCGCGGCGATGCTCGATGCTTCCTGCGAGATCTTGAGCAGCACCGAGCTGCCCTCGTTGATCTGCGGCGTGATCTTGAGGATGTTGCCGACTTCCTCGCGCTGGATGGTCTGGAACGGGTTGACCTGCCCGCCGGCTCCGGGGATGCCCTGGCTCGTGTACTGGCCGGTGACGAAAGGCACTTCCTGCGCGATCTTGATCTCGGCCTCTTCGTTGTCGAGCGTGACGATCGATGGCGTCGCGATGATGTTGGTGTTGCCGATGCCGCCGACGGCGCGGATCAGCGCCGCCCAGCTCGTGCCGCCGTTGACGATCTGGCCGAGGCCCATCGTCAGGCCGCTCGGCAGGCCAGCGATCGCATCGGGCTTCAGGATGCCCTGGATGATCTCGCCGATGCCGGTGCCGTCCACGGGCTGGACGAAGCCGCCCGCCGGCAGCGAGCGACCTTCGGCGTCGGTATCGGCGACCAGCCAGTTCACGCCCAGGTCCATTGCCTTGTCGGCCGACATCTCGACCAGGATCGCCTCCACCAGCACCTGCGCGCGGCGGATGTCCAGGCGATCGACGATGGCCATGACCGAGCGCATGACCTTCGGCGGCGCCGTGACGACCAGCGCATTCGTCTGTGGTTCGGCCCAGATGGTGACGCTCTTGTCGCCGCCGCTGCCCGAGAGCAGCGGTGCAGCCGCGCCAGCGCCCGCCGCGCCGGCCGGCATCGCGGCGGCCGCGATGCCCTGGATCTGTTCACGCAGCTTGGTGGCGATCTTCTCAGCGTCGGCGTATTTCAGGTAGCGCACCTGCGTGTCGCCGCCCGACTGCAGCGGCGTGTCGAGGTGTGCGACCAGCGTCTTCAGGCGCAGCCGCTGCGAGGTCTCGCCGCTGATCAGCACGCTGTTGGTGCGCTCGTCGGCGATGATCTTGACCTGCGGCATGCCGGCGCCTTCGCCCGCAGCCCCGGCGCCGGTGTACAGGCTGTTGACGATGCGCACGACTTCCGCGGCGCTCGCGTGTTGCAGCTGGACGACGTCGACCGCCTCGTCACCCTGCTGGTCGATGCGCTCGACGATGCGCATGATCCGGTTCACGTTCGAGGCGCGGTCCGAGATGATCAGCATGTTGGAGGCGGGGTAGGCCGCGAGGTGGCCATACTGCGGGATCAGCGGGCGCAGGATCGGCACCAGCTGCGCTGCGCTCACATTCTTGACCGCGACCACCTGCGTGACGATTTCATCTGAGGTCGAGCTGACGCGTCCGGGAAGGTCGTTGGCCGGCACCTGCCGGGCATTGGCATCCGGGATGATCTTGATCGTGTCGCCCGAAGGCACCGCGACGAAGCCGTGCACCTGCAGGATCGAGAGGAACGCCTCGTAGAACGCGTTCGGTGTCATGGGCGTGGACGACAGCATCGTTACCTGCGCCTTGACGCGCGGATCGACGATGAAGTTCTTGCCGGTCACGGCGCTGACCGCCTCGATGATCTGCGAGAGATCGGCGTCCTTGTAGTTGGGCGTGATCGAACCCTGCGCCTGCGCCCCTGCAGGCGTGGGGAGGGTTCCCACCGCCAGTACCAATGCGAGGCCGATTGCGGCCAGCCGCGTGGATCGTTGGAACAGCTTGAGTTTCATCGTCACTCCGCGGAACTGCCGGGCTGGTCCGGCACTTCATTGACCGGGATCGCCTCCGGCAGGGCCGCCGCAGCCGCTGCGTCAGCGGCGATCTGGGCATTGTTCACGTTGACCTGGATCGTCTGGCCGTTGCGTTCAACGGTCATGGTGACCGCCGAGGCGGTGTTCATGGTCTGCAGGATGTCCATGCCGCGCGACGCGTCGTCGAGCGGCGTGCCGTTGATGGCCGTAACGAGATCGCCTGGCAGCAAGCCGAGCCGGTTGAACTGGCTTCGGTTGCGGCCCGGGTAGATGCGGTAACCGCGTTGCTGACCATTCGCAAAAACGGGCTGTGGACGGAGGATATCCGTAATGGCCGCCGGGTTGTTCGCCGCCAGCTGGCGCAGCCGGTCGCCGAGCATCGGCTCGGCCGGGCTGGCGCTGGCCTGCGCCCCGGCAGACATGCCGCCCCCCTGGAACTTCTTGGGCAGCAACAGGGCCTCGAGCTTGCCACCCCGGTCGAGAATCGCCCGGTCGGGGTAGACCGAATGCAGCTTGGTCCCCCCCGTGATCGTCTTGCCGACCGCGTACACTTTGGCGGAGACCGCGTTTTCGCCGATGATGGCGTACCCGAGCGTCGGATCGGTTCTGGCGATGGTGCCGACCAGCACCAGGGGCATCTGCGAGGCCGCCACGGCGTTCGGGTCGGTCGAGCCCGCGGTCGGGGCGTTGGCCTCGCCAAACAGGTGGGCATTGACGATCGCGCCGACGTCCACGGTGCGGGCCGGCGGTGGCCCGAGGACGCCAGGCGCGTTCGTGGTTGGTGCAACGCCCTTATTGGCCCCGAGCACGGCCCATGTAAGCTGCACCAGCTGCCAGGCGAGCAGGATCACCAGCAGAGCGGCAACGGCCAGCGGCAGGAGTTTCTGCCACCCATCGGCCCGGACGCGCTGCGCGGCTGAGGCGATTCGGCCAAAACGCTCATTCACGCTCAGGGGCAGTTGCATCAGGACTCTTGTAAGTGGCAGTTCGGCAGGGCCGTTCCACGGGATGCGGCATCATACGGACTTGGACGACAGGCTCTCAAGGCAGTTGCGTGTCATACGGATGGCCGTCTCTCGTTTTGGGCGGTCCGGTACCAGTTTCACGAAGTCAGCCCCGCTGCTTGTCAGGGAGGGGGGGTGGCCCTATATAGGACCTTCGGTTGATTCAGGCGGGCGATGAGCGAGGAACATACACAACAGGGCCACGGTCTGATCGTGGAGGAGGCCCGGCCGCAGACCAGGCGACCGCCCCTCTACCAGGTCGTGCTCCTGAACGACGACTACACCCCGATGGAGTTCGTGGTGGACGTGCTTGAACACATTTTCGGGTTGGACCGCACCACGGCCACGCGGGTGATGCTGGAGGTCCATACCAAGGGCAAGGGGGTATGCGGCGTGTACACCTTCGAAATCGCTGAAACCAAGGTCGCGCAGGTCACCACCTACGCCCGGCAGCACCAGCACCCATTACTCTGCACCATGGAAGAGGCCTGAAGCCGTGTTGAGCAGCGAACTCGAGATCTGCCTGAACGAGGCCTTCCAGGGCGCCCGGGAAGCCAGGCATGAATTCATGACGGTCGAGCACCTGCTGCTTGCCATCATCGATACCCCGAAGGTCCGTGAGATCCTGCGTGCGTGCGGGGCCGACGTCACGCGCCTGCGCAACGAACTCAAGGACTTCATCGAGCAGACCACGCCCCGCCTCAAGCAGGACGACGACCGCGAAGTCCAGCCCACGCTGGGTTTCCAGCGCGTGCTGCAGCGGGCCGTGTTCCACGTCCAGTCGAGCGGCAAGAAGGAAGTCTCGGTCGCCAACGTGCTGGTCGCGATCTTCAGCGAAAAGCACTCGCACGCGGCCTACCTGCTCGGGCTGCAGGAGATCGCGCGCCTCGACGTGGTCAATTTCATCTCCCACGGGCTCGCGAAGTCGGAGGATGCGCCGCGCGCCGCCGAAGAAGCGCCGGCGCAGACCGAAGCGGAGCGCGATGCGGAGGGCGCCTCGGCGCTCGAGAAGTTCGCCACCAACCTGAACAAACTGGCGCAGGAAGGCCGCATCGACCCGCTGATCGGCCGCGCGCTCGAAATCGAGCGCACCGTCGAGATCCTCTGCCGCCGCCGCAAGAACAACCCGCTGTACGTGGGCGAGGCGGGCGTGGGCAAGACCGCGCTGGTGGAAGGCCTGGCGCGCATGATCGTCGAGGGCAAGGTGCCCGACGTGCTGGCGGACAGCACCGTCTACTCGCTCGACCTGGGCTCGCTCATCGCCGGCACCAAGTACCGCGGCGATTTCGAGAAGCGCCTGAAGGGAGTGCTCGCCGAGATCAAGAAGCAGCCGGGCGCGATCCTGTTCATCGACGAGATCCACACGGTGATTGGCGCGGGCGCCGCCTCGGGTGGCGTGATGGACGCGTCCAACCTGATCAAGCCTGCGCTCGCGAATGGCGAGTTGCGCTGCATCGGGTCGACCACGTACCAGGAATACCGCGGCATCTTCGAGAAGGACCACGCGCTCACGCGCCGCTTCCAGAAGATCGACGTGGTCGAGCCCACCGTGGCCGAGACGATCGAGATCCTGCGCGGCCTGCGCGCGCGCTTCGAGGAGCACCATGGCGTCAAGTACGCTGACGAGGCCCTCAAGGCGGCTGCGGAATTGTCCGCCCGCCACATCAACGACCGGCACCTGCCCGACAAGGCGATCGACGTGATCGACGAGGCGGGCGCGCGCCAGCGGTTGAAGCCGATCGACCAGCGCGCCGAGTTCGTGACGGTCGAACAGATCGAGGACGTCGTCGCGCGGATCGCACGCATCCCGCCGAAGACCGTGTCGAGCAACGACCGCGACGTGCTGAAGAACCTCGAGCGCAACCTGAAGCTGGTGATCTACGGCCAGGACAAGGCGATCGAAACGCTGTCGTCGTCGATCAAGATGGCGCGCTCGGGTCTCGGCGACCAGCGCAAGCCGGTGGGCTCGTTCCTGTTCGCCGGGCCGACGGGCGTCGGCAAGACGGAGGTCACGCGACAGCTCGCGCTGACGCTGGGCGTCGAACTGGTGCGCTTCGACATGTCGGAGTACATGGAGCGGCACACGGTGTCGCGCCTGATCGGCGCGCCTCCGGGCTACGTCGGGTTCGACCAGGGCGGCCTGCTCACGGAAGCCATCACCAAGCACCCGCACTGCGTGCTGCTGCTCGACGAGATCGAGAAGGCGCATCCGGACGTGTTCAACCTGCTGCTGCAGGTCATGGACCACGGCACGCTCACGGACAACAACGGCCGCAAGGCGGACTTCCGCCACGTCGTGATCGTCATGACGACCAACGCGGGTGCCGCGGACATGAACCGCCCGTCGGTCGGTTTCGTCACGCAGGACCATGCGAGCGACGGCATGGAAGCGATCAAGAGGATGTTCGCGCCGGAGTTTCGCAACCGCCTCGACGCAGTCGTGCAGTTCGGGCCGCTCGACGAGCGGACGATCCAGCGCGTCGTCGACAAGCTGCTGGTCGAAGTCGAGACTCAGCTCGAGACGAAGGGTGTGCAGCTGCACATCGACGAAGACGCGCGGGCGTGGATCGCCAGGCGCGGCTACGACCCGAAGATGGGCGCGCGGCCGATGGCTCGCATCATCCAGGAGTTCATCAAGCGGCCGCTCGCGGAAGAACTGCTGTTCGGCAGCCTCGAGCACGGAGGGCATGCCTTCGTGAGCGTCGGCCAGGACGATGCGCTGAAGATCGAGTCGCGCAGCGCGGATGAGCCTGCGCTGCTCGAGTAACCTCGCCG
>Ga0316188_10001596_pt1 | contig 10778 bp, 9 predicted proteins | sample Phiworburrow1_MG_FD_204933 | JGI IMG/M metagenome (GOLD analysis project Ga0316188, IMG submission 204933) | Coastal sediment microbial communities from Maine, United States - Phippsburg worm burrow 1 | ecosystem: Environmental > Aquatic > Marine > Coastal > Sediment | place: USA: Maine... | reverse complement strand
TTTACTACCGGCTCTGCTCCGACGTGATTACGGTACCACCCTTGCGCCAAAGGCTCGAGGAAGACCCTGCGGAGATGGATGCCTTGCTGGAACTGCTCGTCAAGCGCACGCTCGGAGAATCGTCTGCCGAGTGGGTGACGCTTATCCGGGAGACCCTTCATCGGGATCTCGGTGAACATTACCCCTGGCCGGGAAATGTCCGCGAGATGGAACAGGCGGTGCGCCGCATCCTCTTGTCCCGCGAGTACAGCGGGCATCTCTACGCCATGCCGGCTGCGGACAACCTGCGCGGGCAGATGCATCACGCAATCAATACCGGGAACCTCACGGCCGGGCAACTCCTGTCAACCTATTGTGCCCTCCTCTACAAGCAGCATAAAAATCTCGAAGAAGTCGCCCGGCGGACCCAACTGGACCGTCGAACCGTCAAGAAATACCTGCAATCCTCTGGTCATCACCTGGATTCTGCCTGAACTCGGACCGGATTTCGGCCATGCGTAAAGATCTGCACATCTCGTGGCAACACGAGGACAGATCATTGCCAGTCGACGCCTGTCATTCCTTGTAGGACGGCTGCAAGGAATGACAGGATGAATGCCCTTTCTTAAGCTCCTGCCCATCACACGATAAAACCTATCTCCTTGAAATTACATCATTTTTTTCTCACTGCAAAAGCCGGCATAGAGCATGCTAATGGTAATACTCAAACGGCGGGGGCCGACCAGCGGAGTTACAGACCACCCGTTCCGGATTGCTCCGGGCATCCCCCCGCCAAAGGTTGGAAATGAAGCCATGAAGCTGATCTGGCCCTTGGCCTTGACCCTCGGAGTTTCCTGTATGAATACCGGCACCAGCCACGCTCGGCTGCCTTGGCAGTTCGCGCAGCACACGCGCTACATGGTCGTGGGTGACAGTCTCGGCTCGGGCTACGGGGCGATCCCGCAGACCAGGGGCTATGCGTATCAGCTGTACCAGGCCGGGATCATCGACAAGGCCTCCCATACTCTGTTTTGCAACGCCAGTGTCATCGGCGCGACCAGCGCCGATGTTCTGGCCTACCAGGTCCCACTGGCGAGGGTGTTTCAACCGTCGGTGATCACCCTGACCGTTGGCGGCAACGACCTAGCGAAAATTCTCGAAAATGGAGATCCGGAATTCGCACAAGCCGTTTTGCCGGAATTCCGCAGCAACCTGAACAGCATTCTTGCAGGCCTCGTCGATGAACTGGGCGCAGCCGTCTATATCTCCAATCTCTACGCCATCGACAGGATACCCGGCGCCGCAGACATGATCTCGGTCTTCAATCAGATCGTTGCCGGCGCTGCCGGCAACTACGGGGTGCCCGTGGCCGATCTCTACACGCCGTTTCTGCGGGAGAAGGGACTGCTGCTGATCGAGCGGCAGGGGGCCTCGGAATTGGAGATCCACCCCACCAACGCCGGACACACGGCAATCGCCAGAGCTTTTGCCGCTGTGATGGTGTGAAACCACTTTTTGCGGAGAAGGGTGAACAGGCCATGTTCGAGCCACTGGCAGACACATTGTTGATCCTGACGGGTTATGCCCTGGGGTGCCTGACGACGGGCTACTATATCGTCCGTCATCTTGCGGGCAGCGATGTGCGTAACAGCGGCAGCGGAAGTGTCGGGGCGACCAATGTCGGCCGCCAGCTCGGCAGACAAGGGTTTATGCTCACCTTTGCCGGGGACATCGTCAAGGGGGCCCTGGCGCTGCTGCTGGCAAAATGGTCTGGCTGCAGCGACCTGGGGCTTGCCCTGGTACTGCTCGCCGTCGTGTGCGGGCATATCTGGCCGGTGCAGCTCAAGTTCAAAGGCGGCAAGGGCGTTTCCACCACCCTCGGCGGTCTGATTATCTACGATCCGGTGCTGATGCTGCTCCTGGTGGGGCTTTTCCTGCCGGTCTACCTGATCTCCAGGGACCGGGAGCTCAGCGGCATCATCATTTTCCCGGTTGTGCCCCTAGCCACCCTGTTCCTTGGCAGGCCGCTTGTCACGACGACCGCCTGCCTTGCTCTGGCCCTCCTGCTGCTTTGGACACACCGTGACAATCTCGCGATGATCTGCCGGCACGGCGGGACAGGGGAATGTTGAAGAACATCGTACCGGCAACCTCTCGGGGTTTTAGTGAAAGGAGTCTCCTATGTCGGATTACATCTTCAAAAGGGCCAGTACAGCCGAAGAGAAGCAAGCCGTCTACAGGCTCAACTACCGAACCTTCGTCGAAGAGATCCCTCAACATTCACCCAATTCCGGGCAGGTTCTGGTCGATCAGTTCGATCACGAGAATACCTACATGATCGCCTTGAAAGATCAGGACCTGATCGGCATGATTGCGGTCCGCAGCAACCGGCCCTTCTCGCTGGATCGCAAACTGGACAACCTCGACAGCTACCTGCCTGGGCACCGCAAGCTCTGCGAGATCAGGCTGCTGTCCGTCGAGCCGGCCCATCGCAATGGAACGGTGTTCAAGGGCCTGATGTATGAAGTTCTCAAGTACGCCGATGAACAGGGCTACGATCTCGCGATCATTTCGGGGACCGTCCGCCAGTTGAAGCTCTACCGGAACATGGGTTTCGTTGCATTCGGGCCCCTGGTGGGCCAGGGCGAGGCGACTTTCCAGCCGATGTACTTGACCAAGGACACCTTTGGCGCCCGGCTCCGTGAAATGCCCGCTGCCCAGGACCATGACGGCGAAGTCGGACTACCGCTCAACTTCCTGCCGGGGCCGGTCAGCATCAGGCCCGGGGTCAAGCATGCCTTCGTCGCATCACCCATTTCCCACCGGTCGAAGAGCTTCAAGAACCGGGTCCAGAAGATCAAGCAGCGGCTCTATGAGTTGACCGGGGCAAAGTCCGCCGAGATCATGCTCGGCTCCGGGACCCTGGCCAACGATGCCATCGCCTGGCAGCTCATGCAGCTTGGCGAGCCGGGGATGGTCCTGACCGGCGGCGAATTCGGCGACCGGCTGGTCGATCATGCCCGGCGGGCGGGCCTCGACTTCCAGGTCATGCAAATGGATCCTGATACCGGCAACCAGGGTGCTTTTTTCGAAGGGCTTCTCGCCCGGAACCCACAGGCCCGCTGGCTCTGGACCGTACATTGCGAGACCTCGACGGGGGCGTTGATCGACCTGCCGGTGCTCAGGTCGCTGTGCAATGATGCGGGCATCAAGCTCTGTGTCGATGCCATCAGCACCTTCGGCATCATGCCCGTCGATCTGCGCGACGTCTACTTTGCCTCGGCGGTCAGCGGCAAGGCGGTTGGCGGCTACCCGGGGCTGGCCATGGTCCTCTATTCCCACCAGCTCCAACCGGGGCGGTATGGTCTCCCGCGTTACCTCGACTTGTCTCTTTATGCCGACAACGAGGGTGTCCCCTTCACCCACTCTTCGAACCTGGTGGAAGCACTGGACGTGGCCCTGGCCAACTACCCTGGCTCGGGGGATTTCGACCAGCTTAAAAGCCGGGCTGCATGGCTGCGCAACGAATTGACCAAGCTGGGATGTGAGATCGTTTCCCCCGGGGAGGGCACCTCGCCCGCGGTGGTCACGATCGCCCTGCCGCCCGGGATCAATTCCGAGAAGTTTGGCGACGAACTTGCGGACAGCGGCTGCCTGCTCAGCTACCAGAGCGGCTACCTGGTGGCGAAGAACCGGGTGCAGATCTGCCTGATGAGCAGCTTCAGGAGGAAAAACCTGCAGCAGCTGCTCGGCCACATGCGCACCCACATGCGCGTTTTGCACTGAGCATGCAGCAATGAAAGGGGTTCGTCCGGCAGAAGCGGAGGGCTTACGCATGAACCTGGCTCTTTCGTACTTGGAGATATGAACTTGCAAACGTCGAAGCGCGAGCAGGTCCTGGAATTGACGTTTGCAGTGATCGGTCATCAACAACGAGGACAAAAGGGAGGATGCTATGAAAAAAATGCATGGAAAGTTGGGAGTGGCAGTCGTGGCAGCAAGTTTGATCGTTTTTCTGGCCAGCGGAACAAGTTTCGCAAAAAAACCCGAAGCTGAAGTATTCGTGATCGGCGACAGCCTCTCGGATTCGGGGAATCTCTATGAACTCACAGGATTTTTCCCCCCAAGTCCTCCATACGCTCAACGATACAGCAACGGACCGGTGTGGACCGAGTACTTCTCTAAGAGTATGCGCATCCCGGTCGACAGCCGTGCCTATGGGGGCGCTCTCTCCGGTGTTTTAAATACCGAAGATTATGAGGGTAAAAATTACGGGGTGGTTTCCAATTACAATAACGTCAAGTACGATTTTTTCGGAATTCCCCTTCCCGGAGTGTCCGAAGAGATTGATGGGTTGATCGAGGATTATAACGGGCGTTTAAATTCCAATGCACTCTACGTGGTCTGGGCTGGTGCCAACGATTTCTTCCTGGCACTCGAGTATTATCCGGCCAATCTGGGCGACATACTTTTCGGCAAAACGATACCTAATATCGCAGGTTCGGTCTGTAAGTTAAGTGCCGCCGGGGCAAGACACTTTGCCGTTGGCAACATGCCCGATATTCTTTCGACACCTGAAGGTCGAGCTCTACCCGAACCGTTGAAGGGACCGCTCACATTTATTATCGAGTCTTTCAATACAGCATTGGAGTACGCTCTCACTGATCTTCCGACAGGATGTGAGACCGAGACGATGGTTGTTCTGGATACTTATCAGATTATGCAAGAGGTAGCTTCAGACCCGGGTTTATATGACTTGGATAATGCCACCAATGCCTGCCTCACCTCTACAGCTATCAGCTTCAATCCAGACGAGTATCTGTTCTGGGACTCGGTCCATCCAACCACCGCGGGACATGCTATCTTTGCTGAAGAGTTCCAGGCAGAGTTCAAGGCTGCCTATTGCGGAACCGGCACTATCCAACCCGGTGTGAGGGGACGCCCGGACCCAAAACTCCCAGTAGCCTGGCGTAACGCGTGTTACGGCACCAAGTAGCTGGTAAGAATAAGAAAAAATCCCGGACTGTTTGCTTGATGTGGAAAACGGGTCAGCTCACTCAATTAACGATCCAGGAATCACTAAAAAACAAGGCCTCGCAGTCGCTAGATTGCGAGGCCTTGTCTCTGGTGGTGACCAGGGACCGGTTGGCTTCGGCGTGGATATAAGCTATCATTCCAGAAGCGAGACTTGGGAACGGCCATGCCGCTTTGAATTTTGCTTCCGGCCCTGGCGGAGGCTCACTACTCCGTTCGGTTGGACGGTGCCACCCCAAGTGTTTTCAAGGATGAGAGAGACGTTATCGGCAGATCGCCGATATTTTTGTCCCCTGGTCTTTTGATCATGCCAAGCGAGTTGCCGCGATGAAAATTGTCATTGCCCCCGATTCATTCAAGGAGAGCCTGTCCGCGCAGGAAGTGGCCGAGAAGATCGAGGCCGGTTTCAAGGCCATCTATCCCGGAGCCCACTATGTGAAGCTGCCCATGGCAGACGGCGGTGAGGGCACGGTCGAAGCGATGGTCGCTGCCACCGGCGGCAGAACGGTTGCCGTGCAGGTGACCGGCCCCCTTGACACGCCGGTCGAGGCGTTTTATGGCGTGACCGGTGACGAAACGACCGCGGTCATCGAGATGGCCGCTGCCAGCGGCCTCGCCCTGGTCCCATCGGAATTGCGCAACCCGCTTAAAACCACCAGCTTCGGAACGGGTGAGCTGATCCGGCGAGCCCTGGATGACGGCTTGAGGCGTTTGATCATCGGCATTGGCGGCAGTGCGACCAATGACGGGGGTGCCGGCATGCTTCAGGCCCTCGGGGTCAAGTTCCTCGAACAGAACGGTCGGCAGGAGATCGGTTTCGGTGGCGGAGCCCTGGAGGCCCTGGCGGAGATCGACCCGAGCGGCCTGGATCCGCGATTGCAGGAATGCCACGTCCTGGTGGCTTGTGACGTCGACAATCCGTTGATCGGCCCCAGGGGCGCTTCTGCGGTGTTTGGGCCACAGAAGGGCGCCTCGCCGGAGATGGTGGCCAGGCTCGATGAAAACCTGGGTCATTTCGCCCGCCTGGTCAATCGTGATCTGCACCGGGATATTGCCGCGGTCCCGGGGGCCGGCGCGGCCGGAGGGATGGGGGCAGCTTTGATGGCATTTCTGGACGCCGAACTGCGGCCGGGAGTCGAGATCGTCATCGAGGCCATTGGCCTGGATGATGCCCTGGCTGGGGCCGACCTGGTGATTACCGGGGAGGGCCGGATCGATGGGCAGACCATTTACGGCAAGGCTCCTGCCGGCGTTGCCCGGCTCGCCAAGCAGCATGGTCTCCCCGTGATTGGTTTCGCCGGCAGTTTGACGCCGGAGGCTGAAGTGGTCTATGAACATGGCCTGGATGCCATTTTCAGCGTGGTCAACCGGCCCTGCAGCCTGGGTCAAGCGTTCAGCGATGCAGGTCATAACCTGCGCATGACCGCGCGCAACGTTGCCGCGACCATAAAGCTGGCAATCGATCTTGACCGGTCTCGAACCCAAAGCCAGGTTTTTGACTGACCAGCATTAATCCTCTGCGCTGGAAAAGTTGCTGGCCGGGCAGGACAGGGTTTGTGCCTGACGCGTTCCCCGCAAAGAAAAAGCCCCCACGGTCGGTAACGTGGGGGCTTTATTTCCAGTGGTGCCCAAGGACAGAATCGAACTGCCGACACGAGGATTTTCAGTATTGGTCATGCCGATTCTTAGGACTTCTCTAAATCTCTTATTTTTTCGATTTTATTTGATGATAATGAATGTGGTGGTTGAGATGCCTTCTGCTCTGTTCTGTCCTGTGTTTCTGTGTTTCCGTGTAATTTTCTTGGTATGATTACCCAAAAATTACACGAATAAATCGGTCAGTGGATATTCCTCAGGTTCGTTATTCTCTCAAGGCTCTTCAAAACTTAGAGTCGATAAGGTTTCCTATTAATCAGACTTTTATGTTTGCAGAAGAATCGATGAAAAAAGCAGTGAATTAGCGATCCCTTATTTCGTTCAATAAAGGTTGAATCGATTCTAATACTTTCTCTGCCAGTTTTTCGGCGCCAAGATCATTATAATGACATTGGTCAATATAAAGCGTCTCATTATCTTCTAAAAAAATATTCGAGAGATCAATAAATTGAAAAGGTTTTATTTCTTTTCGGAATGCATCGTAGAACTCATGTTCATTCTGTCGATATTTTTCAATGAGATTTTCACTATCATATTTCCCCTTCATACGACTTACTTCGGATTCTGTCCAAATATTTTTGTAATAGAGCGTTGGTTGTAAAACCATCACAAAATTGGCTCCATTCATCTTGCTTATTTGATCAGTAGCCGCGTAATGAGTAGCTGTAATCTTTGCCCGATTTTTGGAAGTGGTTAACGCGTCCCTACGGAGGTTGAGTGTAGACGACTCAGCAGATGACCTAGACTTTTTAGATCTTGATGACCCGTTGATCCAGCGAGAAAGCAAATCAAAGGTAAATGACAAGGAGCGGAGTTTACTATTGAGGTTAATTATCGTAAATTCTTCTCTTTCCACTCTGTGTACAAGAGGCACCGCGTTTTCCCATATATGTTTATTGAGAAAGGCGCCTTCCACCGTTGGGTCAGAAATGGTGTGAAAGGCATCATTCCTGCCACTTATTGACAGTACAAGATCAGCATGGTTTTCAGCTAAGAACCGATCAACCAGCAGCATCTCTTGAAACGACTGACCACCTCTCAATGCCAGATTTACTACTTCAGCGCGTATGTTTAGCCGCTGGTTTATTATTCGTTCCAAAATTGAAGGAACCGTTGTTGAATTTTCAGAAGACCCGACCCCGAACATTGTGCTTCCGCCAGTAACAATTATTGTGATATCGGGGTTAATGTGGGAGTAAGAAGGGGTAATCGAATACCCATTCTCATCCGTTGCGATACTCATCTTTCTTGACAATCCTTTAGATACGTCAATGGCTATGTTTGGTGCATGTACGTACCCTAGGTAGGGATGAAATGGATTATCAACTTGCACGACCCTGTCTCGGTAAGTTCCTTTCTTCTTAGTAAGCTTAAGAACTGAGAAAGATAACAGCTCCATAGCTACTAAGGATATAATTACAAGCAAGCACCAGAAAAAGAACAATTTAATCTTAGCAGTTTTTTGATGCACTCGATTCGATTCAGCACTTTTTGCTGGGTCATTTTTCACTGTACCACCCCCAAATAAAGATAGGAATTTGCTTACTTCAGAATCGAATATGGCCAAATGCTGATTGTGCGTCAACACCTTATTCAATACAGCATTTTTATGATGAAAAACTCGACTTGTGGCTATTGCATGCTGCTGCCATTTGCGAATCGGTTGCAGCAGTATAGGGCTTGTAAGGCGTTTGAAGTGACTTTTTTGAGAGATGAGGTCGAGTGAGTTGTTGTCCAGCTGTGGTCAAAAACGACCATAAGTATTGACACAATTACACAGGAATTACACAAACAAAAATAAAGGCCTCGCGGTCGGTATCGCGAGGCCTTATATTTACTGGTGCCCAGGGACAGAATCGAACTGCCGACACGAGGATTTTCAGTCCTCTGCTCTACCGACTGAGCTACCTGGGCGCGGAGAACGTTTTGTAACGAAAAGCACGGTTCATGTCAAGGAAAAAGCAGCAGCGGATTCTTTGCTTGCTTTCCGTGGGGGTTTTTGCTACCAAGTAACTCCACGAATCATCTTCCAAGGTGGCATTAGGATGAATTATCCGGGTTGGTTGTTTGCAGATTTTTACTTTTGGTATGGCAGCTTTTTTGGCTTGCCTGGCCGGGGTGAAGCCTGTTGACGAGCAACTGTCGATAGAACTACAGAAACCACGGGCGGGCTCAAGCGGGGCGCCTGTGGTTTTTTTCGTTTCGGGGAAGTAAACGATGAAGGCCGCCGGGCAAGCCCTGCCGGCCTTGGTTTTTAACCGGAACTTCACCTCATGGAGACAAAGCAATGATCATCGTTATGCGCAAAGGTGCCAGCAAGGACGAACTGGCCGAAGTCAAGAAACGCATCAAGGAGCTGGGATACAAGCCGCACGTGATCCACGGCGAGACCCGCAACGTGGTCGGTGCCGTCGGTGATGAGCGGGGCAAGGCCGTTTTGCAGGCGCTGGAATCGATGCCGGGCGTGGAAAACGTGGTGCCGATTCTCAAGCCGTACAAGCTGGCAAGCAAAGAGGTCAAACCGGAACCGACCGAGGTGGAAATCGTGCCGGGGTTGACGGTCGGCGGCGGCAAGCTGGTGGTGATGGCCGGGCCCTGCTCGGTGGAGAGCGAAGAGCAGATCCTCGAAACCGCCAACGCGGTCAAAGCGGCCGGTGCGACGGTGCTGCGCGGGGGAGCATACAAGCCGCGCACCAGTCCCTATTCTTTCCAGGGGATGGAGGAGGACGGCCTCAAGCTGCTTGCCCTGGCCCGAGAGGCCACCGGCCTGCCGATCGTCACGGAGGTGGTCAACCCCCGGGACGTTGAGCTGGTCGCCAAGTACGCCGATATCATGCAGGTGGGTGCGCGCAACGTGCAGAATTTTGCCCTGCTCAAGATGCTCGGCAGACTCGACAAGCCGATCCTGCTGAAGCGGGGAATGGCGACCACCATCCAGGAATACCTGATGAGCGCCGAGTACATCCTGGCCGAGGGCAACCGGCGAGTGATCCTCTGTGAGCGCGGCATCCGAACCTTTGAAACGGCGACTCGCAACACCCTGGACATCTCGGCCATCCCAGTCCTGCGCGAGCAGACCCACCTGCCGATTATCATCGACCCCTCGCACGCCACCGGTCATGCTGCGCTGGTGCCGAGCATGTGCTATGCTTCGGTGGCGGCTGGTTGCGACGGCCTGATCGTCGAGGTGCACCCGCACCCGGAAACGGCTGCGAGCGACGGTCCGCAGTCGCTGCGCCCAGCCGAATTCGCGGCGATGATGCACAAACTGGCGGAATTCGCCAAGGTCGCCGGAAAGATGCTCTAGAGCAGAATACAGGAGACAGAAGACAGACTACAGGAGACAGAATGAAAACCTTTGGAACTCTAATTTCCTTCTGAATGCTGGATTCTGGATTCACAAGTTTTGGAGGTCCCATGTTCCTGATACCGTTGAACCAGATCGAAAGCGTTGATCTTGTTATCCACGCCCTGCGAGCGGCCGGCGGCGAGGCGGATTGCACTATGTGCCCGGTGCGCAAGGTCTGCACCAAGCAGTGTCTGACTCTTGCCGACGGCATCCAGCGGATGGTTGCGACCAACAGCCTGCCCAACATGGACCGCATACAGGAAGATCCGGACCAGGAGCCACCTGACAAGTCGGGCGGTGGCGGTTCCGGCGCACACCTGCGGATTGTCAAGTGACCCCTGGGTACAAAACTGAACATTCAAACAGAGGACGAACCGATTATGAATCTCGCCAAACTTGCTCTGGAAGTCCCGTCTATCCTGTTGCCTGGGACAGGCGTCGATCTGCACCGCTGGGCGGTGATTGCCTGTGACCAATACACCTCGGAGCCGGAATACTGGCAAGCGGTTGATCGACTGGTGGGTGACCAGCCATCCACGCTGCGCCTGATCTTTCCGGAGGTTTACCTGGAAGAGGCCAACAGTGATGCCCGCATTGCCGCTATCAACACCTGTATGAATCAATACCTGACCACAGGCGTCCTGACCGCACAGGAGCAGGGCTTTGTCCTGATTGACCGGCAGACCAGCCACGCGCCGTCGCGCAGGGGGCTGATGGTTGCCCTCGACCTCGAGGCTTATGATTACCGCCCCGGCTCGAA
>Ga0316188_10001595_pt1 | contig 10786 bp, 12 predicted proteins | sample Phiworburrow1_MG_FD_204933 | JGI IMG/M metagenome (GOLD analysis project Ga0316188, IMG submission 204933) | Coastal sediment microbial communities from Maine, United States - Phippsburg worm burrow 1 | ecosystem: Environmental > Aquatic > Marine > Coastal > Sediment | place: USA: Maine... | reverse complement strand
GGGATGCCGATCGGACGGAGGCCCTGGCGAACCACACGAGGTAGGTGAAGTAGCCGATCACGACCAGCCAGAAGAGCGATGTGAGGATCTCGTTCAACGTCATGGCGGTGACGCTACGAAGCCGGTGTGACAGATTGGGACCGTCGCTCGGCGTCGTGGGTATGGGAGGTGCGCCACCTCGCCCTTCTTGTTGGTGGCGTGGGGACGGGCCGTCGTTACCCTGAGCGGATGGCCGACCAGGCGAACTTCGAACGAGACGCGATGGAGTACGCACCCCAGCTGTACTCGGCCGCCCTTCGGATGACCCGCAACCCTGCTGATGCAGAGGACGTGGTTCAAGAGACGTTCCTCAAGGCCTATCGCGGATACGGCAGCTATCAGGAAGGGACCAATCTCAAGGCCTGGCTGTATCGCATCCTCACGAACACGTACATCAACAAGTATCGCAAGGCTCAGCGTCGACCCAACGAGGTCGAACTCGGTGAGCTTCAGGACCTCTACCTGTACCGACGGCTCGGCGAACAGTCAGGCGCCACCGAAAGTGCAGAGACCACAGCCCTCGAAATGTTCGTCGACGAGGACATCATCGAGGCCATCGAGTCCCTCCCCGAGAACTTCCGGCTACCCGTCCTGTACGCCGATGTCGACGGTTTTTCGTACAAGGAGATCGCTGAAATCCTCGACGTTCCCATCGGAACGGTGATGTCGCGGCTGCATCGGGGAAGAAAAGCGCTCCAAAGGAAGTTGTGGAACCTGGCAGTGGAACATGGACTAGTGGAGCCAACGCCATGAGTGGTTGCGAACACGCCGTCGAGTACGTCTACCAGTACATCGACGACGAGATGACCCTGACCCGGCGTTCCAGGGTCACGATGCATCTCAAGCGGTGCAGCAAATGCACCGATGCATTTGAGTTCGAGCGAAAGCTGCGGGCGAAGATCGAGTCGTGCGGAAAATCCCAGCCGCCGCCGGAACTATTTGACCACCTTCGAGCGTTGATACAACAAGAACGCAACACGGGGGACGCTGACTGCTGACGTCAGAGGTCCCAGCCAGGACCAATGGAGGTCAGCATGCAGGAAACAGGTCTCAAAGGCCGCAAGTTCACAGGGGCGACCCGCCCGCCGAAGACGTACGCCGGAGCGCGTACGTGTGCGGACAAGGGTTGCACCACGAAGCTCTCCCAGTACAACCGTCGGGAGTGGTGCTACGCACACGCCCCCACCAAGTACCCCCGATTGCGCGGTCGCATCGTCACCTCAGGCGACTGACGACGACAACGATTCTCGCACAATGAAGAACGGCACCCCTGAGGTGCCGTTCTTCATTGTGCGATCGGTTGAGTATCGCGTCGTCGTTGGGCGCGTCGCTGTGATGAACGGACGACAGGTGATCCCGTCGAGGCGCGAAAGTGCCTAATCTCCCCTGCATGAAACGAGCCCGCGCCGCCATCCTCGTCGCCATCGCATCCTCGGTGATCGTCGTGTGTGCAGTGCCAGCCCTTGCCACCGAGAGTCAAACCGAACCGGAGGCGACCACCACGACGGTCGCTGAGCAAACGTTTGAAGACGGCGAACCCGCCGTTGTCATTCCTGTGGTCGAACCGAAGGAAGAGGCGCAGCCATGGACGGCGCGCTTCATCTATCCCACCATCGTCGTGATCACCGCGATCCTCATCGTCGGACTGCTGATCGGGTACAACCGCAGCATCCGTCACCGCTACAAGGTCGTCAGTGGTTCGTGATGGTGGATGCCGGAGCGCACGATGCGCTCCGGATCACGGACACCTTCGACGCCCGTAGGCTGTCGCCATGACCAAAGTCGATTGGGACACGACGGCTGCCGTTGCCAGCCGTTTCTCGGGGCAGTACCCACTTGCCGGCACATACCACGAGCGAAAGTTTGCGTTGATGGCACCCGAGCTGGTGGCTCGAGCATCGGATCTCGTTGCTACCGAGACCGGTCTCGAACTCCCCGGGCATCCCAACGTGGGTGTCGTCAGTCGTGCCGAGTGGGTCGAAGCGAACATCGGGGCATTCACCGCCCTGCTCGCGCCATTGCAGGAGGCGCTCGCGGATCTCGAGGATCCAGAGGACTCCGAAGGGTCCACCGACGGTCAGCGTGGCACCGACAGCTCTCCTGTCTCGGCTATCGGCAGCAAGGTGCTCGGTGCGGAACTCGGCGCGGTCCTCGGCTTCCTTTCGCGTAGGGTGCTCGGTCAATACGAACTCGTCGTCCCGACTGGCGACGATGAGGTTGGGGACTCCGTCTTCTTCGTCGGTGCGAATGTCCTGGCCATGGAGCGAGCTCACGAGTTTCGCCCCTCCCAGTTCCGCTTCTGGGTAGCGCTGCACGAGTGCGCACACCGGGCGCAGTTCACCGGTGTCCCCTGGATGCGTTCCTACTTCCTGTCCCTCGTCGACGAACTGACAGAACGCCGGTCCCGCGAGAAGGGGAAGATGGCGCGTATCGCTGCCGAAGTCATGCAAGCGAGGGAGCGAGGCGAGGACCCGATCAGCGACACTGGAATCCTCGGTCTCCTTGCCAGCGACGAGCAACGAGAGGTCCTCGACCGTGTCCAGGCACTGATGTCCCTGCTCGAGGGCCACGGCCACGTCGTCATGGACCGCGTCGGTGAGCGGGAGATCGTCGACGTCCGACGCATGTCCGCTGTGTTGACCGCACGCCGCAAGGACCCCAAGACGGCGACAATCATGCGACTGATCGGCATGGAGATGAAGCTCAAACAGTACGACCTCGGTGCTGCCTTCATCCGCGGTGTCGAGCAGAAGGCGTCGTGGGACGCACTCGCCATGGCATGGGAGTCGCCGGAGGCGCTTCCGACGCTGTCCGAGATCGAGGACCCAGCCGCATGGCTCAAACGCATGGCGGGGTGAACCCCGAGGTCACTGCCGCCGTCGCCGGAGCGGTCGATGGCCATTCGTGTCTCGTTGCCCTCGGGGGAGGAGCAGACTCGGCGGTCCTGCTCGCCGCGGCGTCGGAGGTCGATGCTCCGAGCCTCCGAGCCGTGTTCGTCGACCACCATCTCGACTCCACTCGCGCCCTGATCGGCGCAGCGAAGGCGGTGGCTCGTACCGTTGAGGTTCCCATCCGTGTGCTCGACGCCCCGGTCCAACCAGGAGCGAATCTCGAAGCGAGGGCTCGCAGGGCGCGTTATCGAGCGATGGAAGACATCATGTCGGACGATGACGTGGGGCTCACAGGTCACACCATGGATGACCAGGCCGAGACCGTGCTGATGAGACTCGCCGCTGGCGCAGGGACGTCGGGTCTTGGTGGAATTCCCCCATCCAGGGGGCAATGGCGACGCCCACTCCTCCCCTTCTCCAAGGCGATGCTTCGGCACCTTGCCGACGCTCTCGTGCTGCCCTATGTCGATGATGCGGCGAATGTCGATGACCGCTTTACGCGATCGCGTATCAGGACCTCGGTGATGCCAGTGCTCTCCGATGCCCTCGGACCCGCGACACAGGAGGGATTTGCACGGTCAGCTTCCCTGCTGCGGACCGACGACGAGATGTTGGAAGCCCTGGCCGCTGGCATCACGGTGAGAACCGTAGGTGATCGGATCCTGATCCCCACCGCACCCCTGATCACGGCTGATCCGTCCGTTGCGACACGGGTGTGCCGAAGGGCGCTTCGGGTGCTCCTCGATGGCCACTCCGGAGGGTTCACCGATGTTGCCGCGATCCTCGACACTGCTGCGACCGGTACGACGTCACAGCTCACCGACGGATTGGTTTCGGCAGCCGAGGGCGCGTTCGTCGTCGTTGGACCCCCACGCACGAATCGTCCGTCCACACCCCCTTCGAAACCGATGGCTGTCGGGGGCCACTTCGCGTGGCTGGATACCACCTACTCGGTTACGGTCCATGATCACATTCCACCACTTGTCCAGGGAGGCAGATTCACGCTCCTCGATGCGGGGAGCCTTGGTGAAGAGCCCGTCGTGCGGGGCGTGGAACCAGGCGACACGCTGGAGATCGAAGTCGGTTCCACCCCTGTTTCGGAGTTGTTGAGGGTCCACGGAATCCCACCGGGTCTCCGTCCCGTTTCGCCAGTGGTGGCGGTTGGTGCCAAGATTGCCGCCGTACTCGGCGTGCGGACAGCTGCGTGGGCGAAGCCTCGTGGCATGGGAGCATGCATCGTCATCGAACGGGAAGTTGCAACGTGAAGATTGGCAGGGTCGTGGTCTCCGCTGAGGAGATCGATGCAAAGCTTGCAGACATGGGAGCGCAGATCACCGAGGACTACCGCGGCAAGGAGGTCCTCCTGATCGGCATTCTCAAAGGTGCGTTCGTGGTGATGGCCGATCTCGCCCGATACATCGACATCCCCGTGGAGTTCGACTTCATGGCTGTGTCCTCATATGGATCGGCAACGAAGAGCTCGGGAGTGGTGCGGATCCTCAAGGACCTCGACCAGGAGATCGCCGGTCGCCATGTGCTGATCGTGGAGGACATCGTCGATACCGGCCTCACGCTGCATTACCTCCTCAAGAACCTCCAGGTCCGCAAGCCAGCAAGCCTTGCTCTCGCCGCGCTGCTGATCAAGGACGGGATCGAACGTCCGCCACTCGACGTCAGATACGAGGGATTCCACATTCCTCCGGCCTTCGTGGTGGGATATGGCCTCGACTTCGATGGCAAATACCGAAACCTGCCCTATGTCGCAGAGATGGTTGCTTCTGACGAGTAACCACGAGCTGCCAACTTTGACAGCCTCCCGGCGTACCATTGGCCGGGCCGCATCCCCCGTCCGACGGTGGCTGCGGCAGCGGCCAATCAGGAGAGCACGGTGAACAGAACAGCGAGAACGATCCTCGTGTACCTCGCGGTGATCTTCATCGTGGTCATGGGATTCCAGCTCGTCTTCAATCAGGCCACCCAACCCCAAGAGCTCTCGCTCACAGAATTCGAGACCGCGCTCGCCGCAGGGGACATCACCGACGAGATCGTGCTCCGCGACCGCTCCAACGAACTCGTCGGCACCATGATGGTCGATGGCGAGACCACCGACTTCATCGTGCGGTACCCGGCTGACTACGCCGAAACACTCACGAAGGAACTCCAGGCATCGGGCGTTGAGTTCACCGTCGATGCCGAGAACCCCACCCTGTTCGAATGGTTCCTCACCTCGATCCTGCCCTACCTGCTCATCTTCGGCCTGTTCATCTTCATCATCATGCAGATGCAGGGTGGTGGGAACCGCGTGATGCAATTCGGCAAATCGAAGGCGAAGCAGGTATCGAAGGATGCACCCAAGGTGCTGTTCACCGACGTTGCAGGAGCCGATGAGGCCGTCGAGGAGCTCGAAGAGATCAAAGAGTTCCTCGCCCACCCCCAGAAGTTCAGGGCGATGGGCGCAAAGATCCCGAAGGGGGTGCTGCTGTACGGCCCTCCCGGGACCGGGAAGACCCTTCTCGCCAGGGCCGTTGCAGGCGAGGCAGGCGTTCCCTTCTATGCGATCTCCGGTTCTGACTTCGTTGAGATGTTCGTCGGTGTCGGTGCCTCGAGGGTGCGCGACCTGTTCGACCAGGCCAAGCAGAATGCACCGGCGATCGTCTTCATCGACGAGATCGACGCCGTCGGCCGGCACAGGGGCGCGGGCCTCGGTGGCGGGCACGATGAGCGGGAGCAGACACTCAACCAGCTCCTCGTCGAGCTCGATGGATTCGATGTCAAGTCCGGTGTGATCGTGATTGCCTCGACGAACCGACCGGACATCCTCGATCCCGCCCTGCTGCGGCCTGGTCGGTTCGATCGCCAGATCGTCGTCGACAGGCCCGACCTCGTCGGGCGAAATGCGATCCTGAACGTCCATGCGAAGGGGAAGCCACTCGCGAGCGGAGTCGACCTTTCCGTCCTCGCACGCCAGACGCCGGGGTTCACCGGTGCTGACCTCGCCAACCTCATCAATGAGGCTGCCCTCCTTGCGGCCCGTCGTGGTGATGACTCGATCACGATGGTCACACTCGAGGAAGCCATCGAGCGTGTCATTGCAGGCCCTGAGCGTCGCAGCCGCGTGATGTCAGATTCGGAGAAGAAGATCACCGCCTATCACGAGGGTGGTCATGCTCTCGTCGGATATGCCCTCCCGAACGCAGATCCCATCCACAAGGTCACCATCATCCCGCGAGGTCGTGCTGGCGGCTACACCATGGCTCTGCCCCTCGAGGACAAGTACTACGTGCGGCGTTCCGAAATGATCGATCAGCTTGCGATGCTGCTCGGCGGGCGAACGGCGGAGGAGATCATCTTCATCGACCCGACGACGGGTGCCTCGAACGACATCGAGAAGGCCACATCCATCGCCAGGAAGATGGTCATGGAGTACGGGATGTCAGACAAACTCGGGCCGCTCCGCTACGGATCACCCGACGCCGAGGTGTTCCTCGGTCGCGACTATTCGAAGAACCAGGATCTCTCGAACGAGGTGGCCGCCGCGGTGGATGAAGAGGTTCGTTTCCTCATCACACAGGCGCATGATGAGGCACGGACCATCCTCACGACCCATGAAGCCGCACTCCACAGGGTCGCTGAGGAACTCATGGATCGGGAGACCCTCGGTGCGGACGACATCGCAAAGATCTTCCATGACGTGCCCAAGTGGGAACATGCTGAGGATGGGACGATTCGTCTCAAGGCCCCGGATTCACTCGGGCAGATCAAGTCGTCCTATGCAGCCGCACGCACAGACGGAGTGAACTGACCTGGTGCTGGACAGCGCAGTCTGGAAGGTTGGCGGTCGTGACCTCCCGTTGTCGTCTCCCTTGGTGATGGGCGTCCTCAACGTCACGCCGGATTCCTTCTCCGACGCGTCGCTACATCTCGACGCCGGTGCGGCTGTGGCTGCAGGCCTTGCCATGGTGGAGGATGGTGCAGCCATCGTCGATGTTGGCGGCGAATCGACCCGGCCCTATGCATCGTCCGTCTCCGCAGATATTGAGGCCGGTCGTGTGCTCCCTGTCGTCGAGGAACTCGCCAGTCGAGGCGTTGTCGTGTCCATCGACACGTCGAAGCCAGCCATCGCTGCTCGAGCGATCGACGCCGGAGCCGCGATCGTGAACGACGTCACTGGTCTGCGCGATCGGGAGATGGCCGCGATCTGTGCTTCCGCAAAGGTCGGGGTGGTGATCATGCACATGCAGGGAGATCCGACGACGATGCAGGACAACCCGACCTACGGCGATGTTGTCGCCGAGGTTCGTGATTTCTTGTCCCGACAGTGCCTGAGAGCCATCGATGCCGGTATCGGCATCGAATCCATTGCCATCGATCCCGGCATTGGTTTCGGAAAGTCCTTTGATCACAATCTTGCCATCATGCGCTCCCTCGAGGCCTTCACCCATCTGGGATATCCGGTACTCGTCGGAACATCGCGAAAGGGTTTTCTCGGATCCATCCTCGAACCCATTCGCGGGCACACCGAACCGTCCGACAGGGACGCCGCGACCGCTGCGACCGTGGCGACGGCTGTTCTCAGAGGCGCATCGATCGTGCGTGTCCACAATGTGGCGCTTGGGGTTGATGTAGCGATGACAGCCAAGGCTATGGTGCCGCTGAGGAGCTGATGACAAAGAAACCAACAGGTCTCGAACCACGTGGATTCCGGTGGGTGATCAAGGGTCGGCTCGCTGTCTCCGAGCGGATCGGTGGTCACGGCTTCCAGCATCGCAAGGTGCGAAGGGAAGAGGAGATCGTCTGGCTCAAGGAGCGCGGGATCAACACCGTGGTCAGCCTGCTCGGGGCAAATCAGAACTCCATGGCGTACGAGGTTGCAGGACTCCGATTCCTGTCCTGGGAAGTCGAGGCCGACATCGAGCCCGAGGAAGCCGTGCCGGTGTTCGCTGTCCTTGCCGACGCCCTTGCACCCGCCGGTGCAGCCGTCTTGGTCCATCGTGACACCATCGATGACACGTTGGGCGGTCTGCTTGCTGGCTACCTCATGTATTCGGGGATGATCGACGATGCGATCGTCGCGACCGATGTCATCCAACGCATCCTTGGTCGAGCCATCGGCCCGGAGGGCCGTCGCCTCATTCCCACAACCTGACGATGGCGTGCTGACCCATGGCGATCAGCTATGTCGCACTTGGCTCGAACCTCGGGGATCGTCGCGGACACCTCGATCACGCCCTTGAACGGTGCGCCTCCCTCGGCGAGGTGACTGCAGGATCGCCGATCTACGAGACCGATCCGGTCGGCGGGCCCGAGGGCCAGGATGCGTATCTCAATGCTGTCCTCGAGCTCAGCACCGAGCTGTCGCCTCGGGAACTCTTCAACGGACTCGCACGCATCGAAGAGGACAGGGGGAGGACGCGTGATGTCCGATGGGGTCCGAGAACCCTCGATCTCGATCTCCTTTGGTATGACGACATCGTCATGCGTGACCCTGACCTGTCGATTCCCCACCCCGGTATTCGAGCGAGGCCATTCGTTCTCGCACCCCTGACCGACCTCGCTCCGGCTGTCGGTGACGAGCTCGGTCCGTTCTCAGATTCGTATCCGGCAGCTGGCGCGCCGGGGATTTCGCGAATCAGTGGACCCGTGCATCCCGACGGATCGCGCTGGATGGTCGGCTTCGCAGACGCCATCCAGCTCGCAGGGGAGGGGACGCAACGATCCTGTGTCGCGCACCCCGACTGGGCGAACACGTCCGAGGACGCCTTCGGGGCGTTCCTCGTGGGCGTCGCCCTCGAAGCTGTCCGCGGCGTCGCACCAGGAACGAGCCCCTCGCACTTCACCTATCGCTACTTGCGAGCGGTCCCCGCGGGCGTGCAGTTGGAGGTGGACATCGTCATTGACCGACAGAGCCAACGATCGATGGACTGCACGGTGTCCCTCGCTGCTGGTGGCACGCTCTACGGGCGCTGTACGGTTGGTGTCCTTACCCACCCGCCGACGCCTCGGGAAGGCCCTGGGGCTCCCTCGATCCTTCGTCGGTCGGAGTGCGTCCAGGCCCATCGGCTCGTCGCCGCGACGGGTCGCACCGTGGGTATGTCCCTGCGCTCGTGGGACCCGCTCGAGCGTTGGGACCTCCCAGACCTCATCGACGGAACAGAGCAGGTCGTGAGGGCTTGGAGCCCGAACGTGGTCTTCGGTGGCAATGATCCGTACCTCCATGCGGCGTCGATCGTGATGCCGATCGATGCTCTCATCTGGCCTGCAACGCTCCAGAAGGTGGGGGGACTCCCGACGGAGGGGGTGCTGAGCACACCAACCGTTGAACTCACCGCTCGATTCGCCGATATCTCCAGGGAGGCCTGGCTCCGATGCGAAGCAACGATCGATCATCTGACCGACAAGTCCGTGTCCGGATCCGTCAGGGTATGGGGTGCTGACGGAACCTATTCGGCGATCGGACACTCGCTCAACCTGGTTCGTCGCTGAGGGGTCCGCTTCGATCTAGCCTTGTCCGTGGACCGATACCCAATGGATCGGAGCCTCATGAATATCGAGATCTTCGGAGCTGGACGAGCTGGTGGTGCGATCGCGCTCGCCGCTTCACGAGCCGGCCATCGGATCGTTGGTATTCGGACCCGGAACCCGAATGCTGCTGCAGCCCTCGAGGACCTGGTTCCCCTCGTTGACGGCACTGCGGATCTCCGCATCCTTGCCGTCAGTGACAACGCCATCGAGTCGATCGCCTCGAACCTGGTCGACGCCGCACCCACTCCAACCGTGCACCTCTCGGGAGCTCGGTCGATCGGGTTGCTCGGCCCCCTCGCCGAGGCCGGTATCGCGGTCGGCTCCTTCCACCCACTCCAGAGCTTTCCCGATGCAGTTCGTGGTGCCGCACGTCTTGGTGGCGCATGGGTGGCGATCACCGCCGATGAACCGTTCGCAGCAATTCTCGATGACTTTGCTGGTTCCCTCGGATGTATACCGTTCCGGCTCGACGACGCCGCGAAACCCCGGTATCACGCTGCGGCGAGCGCTGTTGCGAACTTCACCGCAGCCTGCCTCGGTGTCGGTGCCCGGATACTCGCCGATGTCGGTGTTCCCTTCGAAGCCACACAACCGCTCGTGGAGGCTGTCGTGGCGAATTGCTTTGATCAGGAGCCTCGCACCGCCTTGACGGGACCGATTGCGAGGGGGGACACCGAAACGGTCGCCGCCCAGATCGCTGCCGTCAGGGATATGGACGACGACACTGCGGAGGCCTTCGTCGATATGGCACGGGCAACAGCGAGATTCGCCGGATCGTCTGCAGAAATGCGCGAGGTCATCGGATGAGGATCGTTCACACATTCGAAGAGGTGCGGGAGGCCGCACGGGGCACCGTGGGTCTCGTTCCGACGATGGGATTTCTCCACGAAGGACACCTGAGCCTGGTCGGGGAGTCTTCTTCGGTGTCCGACTTCACTGTCGTGACGATCTTCGTGAACCCACTCCAGTTCTCCGACGCTGACGATCTCGAGACGTATCCCCGTGATCTCGAGCGCGACGCGACCGCGGCGGAGGCAGCAGGGGCTGATCTGCTCATCGCTCCGAGCGTCGGCTACATGTACCCGGAACCGCTGCGGACCTCGGTGACCGTCTCGGGAGCAACAGCTTCGATGGAGGGGCTCCATCGACCGGGGCACTTCGAGGGTGTCGCAACGGTCGTGGCGAAGCTTTTCGCTGGCATCCGACCCGACATCGCGTTCTTCGGGAGGAAGGACGCCCAGCAGCTCGCCGTCATATCGACCCTCGCGCGGGACCTCTCCTTTCCTGTGAAGGTGGTGGGGTGTCCTGTCGTACGGGAGCATGATGGGCTCGCC
>Ga0316188_10001594_pt1 | contig 10787 bp, 12 predicted proteins | sample Phiworburrow1_MG_FD_204933 | JGI IMG/M metagenome (GOLD analysis project Ga0316188, IMG submission 204933) | Coastal sediment microbial communities from Maine, United States - Phippsburg worm burrow 1 | ecosystem: Environmental > Aquatic > Marine > Coastal > Sediment | place: USA: Maine... | reverse complement strand
AAGCTGCCCGAGGGTTCGGTGACCCTGTCGTTCGAGCGAATCGGGCCGAAGCTGCGGATTCGGTGCGTCGACGACGGGACCGGACTGGATTTCGACGCGATCCGTGCGCGCGCGGCAGAGCTCGGTCTGATCGATCCGCACGGGTTCGTGCGCCAGGAGGACCTGGCCCGGCTGATCCTGCGGCCCGGCTTCTCCACGCGGCGTTCGGCGACCCAGCTGTCCGGCCGAGGGATCGGGCTGGACGTGGTCCAGCGCGACGTCGGGGCGTTGAGAGGGACGGTGCGCGTCGAGTCGCCTCCGGGGGCGGGCACCGCGATCGAGATCGAAGTGCCCGGCCGGATGGTGACGCTGGCCGCGGTGGTCGCTCGTTCGCCGAGCCACGTGCTCGCCCTGGCGGTCCGCGGCATAGAGCAGCTGTTCCCGGCCGACGCGGTGGTCACCGACGGGCGAGGCGAACCGCGCTTCGTCTACCAGGAGGGCTTCCTGCCGGTGGTCTACCTGGACGAGGCGCTCGGTCTTCCCCGTGGCCACTTTGCGCGCGAGAACGCGGCGGCGCGTGCGGTTGCCGACGAAGCCGCGCTGTCCGGCGCGGTCGAGGCCGGCATCGCGGCCGTCGTGCGTCGTGACGACGGCGAACTGGTCGTGCTGATCACGCCGGAACTCAGCCAGACGCGAAGCCTGGTCGTGCGCCCGTTGCCCGCCTGGCTGCCGCGCATCGAGGCGATTGAGGGTGCGGCAGTGCTGGGCGACGGCTCGGTGGCGCCGGTGATCGACCTTCCGACGCTGCTCGCGCGCGAACCGGCAGCGCTCCCCGTTCCCGACGAGATTCCCTTCGAACCGAGGGCGTTGCCCGTGTGCCTGGTGGTGGACGATTCGGTGAGCGTTCGCCGGTCGATGGAAGCCTTCATGCACGATCTCGGCTTCGCGGTCGACACCGCGGGCGACGGCGTCGAGGCGCTCGCGCTGGTCGAGCGGCGGGTGCCCGACCTGGCGATCGTCGATCTGGAGATGCCGCGAATGAACGGCATCGAACTCGCGGCGGCGCTGCGGGCCGACGAGCGAACCCACGGCATCGGTCTCATCATGATCACGTCGCGCTACTCGGAAAAGCACCGCGCGATGGCGCTGGATGCCGGTGTGGATGCGTTCATGACCAAGCCGTACACCGAAGACGAACTCGGCGCGATCGTTCGGAGTTGCCTCGAAGCGCGGACCGGGGTAGGTTGAATAGCGCCGAGCCCTGGGCTAGGATGACCAGACAATAGAGGGGGCTACATGCAGGTGAGCGAAATTCTCCGGGTCAAGGGAAGCACGCTTTTCACGGTTGCTCCGGACACGCCGTTGTCCGATTGCGTCGTCACGATGGCGGAACATGACATCGGATCGCTGGTCGTCATGAGTCAGGGACGGTTGGCGGGCATGCTCACGTTTCGCGAGGTGCTCAGGATTCTCGCGAAGCGCCAGGTCGAGCATCGCACCGGTCCTACGCCGCCGGTGGCGGACATCGCCGTCGGCGAGGTGATGAACGGCGCGCCGAACGTCGCCAGCCCCACGATGGAGGTGAACGAGTTGCGCCGGATCATGATCGAGACGCATCAGCGCTACCTTCCGGTCATGGACGGCGACACGCTTCTCGGCGTGCTTTCGTTCCACGATGTGGCGCGCGCGGTCCTCGAGGAGCAGGGCTTCGAGAACAAGATGCTCAAGGCGTATATCCGCGACTGGCCTGCCGAAGGCTGAAACGCAGCACCCGCATCGCCGGATTCGTTAGAATCCGTTGGATGCGCATCCTGGTCAGCAACGACGACGGCTACTTTTCTCCTGGCATCGAGGCGCTGGCACGCGCGTTGCGCCCGTTCGCCGAGGTCACCGTGGTCGCTCCGGAGCGTGATCGAAGCGGCGCGTCGAACTCGCTGACGCTCGATCGGCCGCTGTCGGTGCGCACCGCGGCCAACGGCTTCCATTACCTGAACGGCACCCCGACCGACTGCGTGCACATCGCCATCACCGGGCTGCTCGAGCATCGTCCCGACCTGGTGGTCTCCGGCATCAACGACGGCGCGAACATGGGTGACGACACGATCTATTCGGGCACGGTCGCGGCCGCAATGGAGGGTTTCCTGCTCGGTGTCCCGGCGATCGCGTTCTCGCTCGCGCAGAAGGGCTACGGTCATCTCGAGGACGCGGCGCGCATCGCAGGCGATCTGGTGCGCAAGCTCGCGCCTCGCCTCGCGGAGCAGCCGATGCTGCTCAATGTGAACATGCCTTGCGTGGATCACGCCTCGGTGCAGGGAATCATGGTGACGCGACTGGGCAAGCGGCACTTCGCCGAGCCGGTGATCAAGGCCAAGAGTCCGCGCGGCGACACCGTCTACTGGATCGGACCCGCGGGCAGTGCGAAGGAAGCCGGCCCCGGCACCGACTTTCACGCGGTCTCGCAGCGCTGGGTATCGGTGACGCCGCTCGACATCGACCTGACCGGCGACCACTGGATGGATCCAGTCGGCGGCTGGCTCGCTTCCTGACGGCGTGCCGATGGTCGCTCAGCGAAACGGCACGGGGCCGAACCCGGGTGGCGGACGGCCGGCGCCCGCGATACCGGGGTCCAAGGCAGCGTCGGGTTCGACCGCCACGACCGGTGCGAGCGCGACGACCGGCAATCGGGGCGCGCAGTCCGGGGGCGCTTCGCCCGGTCCGCGGCCGCCCGCGCCCGTGGCCACCGGGGTCGGCCTCGCATCGGACCGGGCGCGTCAGCGAATGGTCGAGTCTCTGCGTTCACTGGGCATCCGGGACGCAGGGGTGCTGGAGGCGATGGAGCGCGTGCCCAGGCACCTGTTCATCGAAGCCGGGCTCGCGAGCCGCGCCTACGAGGACGTGGCGTTGCCGATCGGTCACGGGCAGACGATTTCGCGACCGAGCACGGTCGCACGGATGATCGAGATGATCGTCACCACGATCCCCGCGGCGGCGCGGCGGCAGGCGAAGGTGCTGGAAGTGGGAACGGGCTGCGGGTACCAGGCGGCGGTTCTGGCCGCGGTGTTCGGCGAAGTGGTGTCGATCGAACGCGTGCGGGGGCTGGCCGAGGGCGCGCGGGCCAACTTGAGGCCCCTGCGCCTGGGCAATCTGCGCCTGGTGTTCGGCGACGGCAGGCTCGGTGCGCCGACTGCCGCGCCGTTCGACGCGATCATCGTCGCGGCGGCCGGAGCCGAGATCGCCGACGAGCTGCTGATGCAGATGCGGGTGCCGTCGCGCCTGCTCGCACCGATCGAGAAGGAAGGGCGACAGTCGCTGCATCTCGTCGAACGCGTGGGCAGCGAGTCTTGGCACCTGACGGTGCTGGACGCGGTGCGCTTCGTGCCGCTGCGCACCGGAACGACCTAGAGAACAAGGAATCGCCGTAAAGATGCATACATTCTTCCGAGCCATGACGCTATTGGCGCTGGCCGGCGCGATCGCCGCCTGTTCGGCGACCAAGCCCGCGCCCGTCGTCAATCGCACCCAGCCTCCGCCGAGCGTCGCGCGGCCCGCGCCGCCGAAGCCGCCCGACACCGGCGCCAAAGCGGCTGCGGCGCAGGCGCAGTCCGTGGAGGCCGCTCCAATACGGTCCTCGGGGATCCAGGTGCGTCCGTTGACGACCCCGGAGCCGGCGCCGGCGGTGCCCCCGGCGATGCTGCGCACCGAGCCGCGCGGGGGCAAGCTGCCGTACTCGGATCTCGCGCTGGCAGAGTTGCGCGGGACGGACCGGGCCGCGACGGGCACGGCAGCCGGTGCAGGCGCGGCCGCCGCCGCGGCTCAACCGCCCGCGCCTGCGGCACCCACGGGAACGCGCGCGGAGCAGCCGAGCCCTGCGAAACCGGCTCCGCTCGCGTCGGCGCCCGCGTCCGCTGCCGCGCCGCCATCGACGGCGGCGTTCGACTGGCCGGCGCGCGGCAAGGTGGTCCAGGGCTTCTCCGAGCCGAGCAGCATGGGCATCTCGATCGAGGGGAAGCCGGGTGAACCGGTCACGGCCGCGGCTGACGGCAAGGTGATCTTCAGCGGTCCCGGGCCGCGCGGCTACGGCAACCTGCTGATCGTCAAGCACGACGCCGACACCTTGTCGGTCTACGCACACAATCGCACACTGCTGGTCAAGGAGGGCGAGACCGTGCGGCGCGGACAACGGATCGCCGACATGGGCGATTCGGGCACCGATCGGCCGAAGCTGCACTTCGAGATCCGCAAGGCGGGAAAACCTGTCGATCCCCAGAAGCTGCTCCCGCCGCGCTGATGGCCCCGGTTCTGGTTTTCGACATCGAAACGGCGCCGGACATCGACGGCCTGCGCCGCGCCTGGTCGTTGCCGGGCACGATGCCCGATGCGCAGGTAGCGGAACTCGCGTTCGAACGCCGCCGCGAGAAGACCGGTTCCGACTTCCTGCCGCTGCACATGCACCGTGTCATCGCGATCGGCTGCCTGTTCCGGGACGCCGACGGCCTTCGGGTCCGGTGCCTGGGGCAACCGGAAGACCCGGAAGGCAAGCTGGTGCAGGACTTCTTCAAGGTGATCGAGCGCCACACGCCGCAGCTGGTGTCGTGGAACGGCAGCGGTTTCGATCTGCAGGTGCTCCACTATCGCGGCCTGGTCCACGGCGTGCAGGCGTCTCGATACTGGGATCTCGGGGACGACGACCGCGACTTCCGGTACAACAACTACATCAGCCGCTACCACACGCGCCACCTCGACCTGATGGACCTGCTGGCGCTGTACAACGCGCGCGCCAGCGCACCGCTCGACGAACTCGCAAAGCTGTGCGGTTTCCCTGGGAAGCTCGGCATGGACGGCTCTCAGGTCTGGCCCGCCTACCAGGCCGGACGCATCGGCGAAATTCGCGACTACTGCGAAACCGACGTCGCGAACACCTGGCTGCTCTACTGTCGTTTTCAACTGCTGCGTGGCGCCTGGACCGCCGATCGTTATCGCAGCGAGATCGACCTGCTGCGCAACACGGTGGCCGCGATCGACGCGGCCCACTGGCGGGAGTTCCTGCAAGCCTGGGGCGATGACCGCACCGCCTCCTGAACTCGTCCTCCAGATCGAGTCGCTCGACCTGGAGGCCAACGGCGTCGCGCGGCACGAAGGCAAGGTGGTCTTCGTTCGCGACGCCTTGCCCGGAGAACGGGTGCGCGCCCGCATCGTGCGCAGGAAGCCGAAGTACGACGTGGCTCAGACACTCGAAGTGCTTCGGCCGGCCAGCGCACGGGTCGTTCCGCGTTGCCCGCACTTCGGCGTGTGCGGGGGCTGTTCGATGCAGCATCTCGACCCGCGCACGCAACTCGCGATCAAGCAGCGCGCGCTCGAGGACCAGCTCCTGCACATCGGCAAGGTGCGTCCCGAGACGATGCTGCGCCCGCTGGCCGGGCCGCCCTGGGGGTATCGATACCGCGCACGCCTGTCGGTGCGTCACGTCCCGAAGAAGGGGGGCGTGCTGGTCGGTTTCCACGAACGGGGATCGAGTTACGTCGCCGACATGCACGAATGCCACGTGCTGCCTGCGCGCGTATCGGAGTTGCTGACGCCGCTGCGCGGACTGATCGGTGGACTCGACATGCGCGATCGGATGCCGCAGATCGAGATGGCCGCCGGCCAGGCGCCCGGCGCACGGTCCGGCGACCCGGAACGCGGAGCGGCAGGCGCGCAGCCCTTGCCGGAAATGGTTCTCGCACTGGTGTTTCGGGTACTGGATCCGCCCAGCGAGCGCGACCGCGCGGCATTGATCGCGTTCGCGCAGCAGCACTCGTTCGAGCTGTGGTTCCAGTCGAAGGGCCCGGAGACGATCACGCTCGAGTGGGCGCCGGATGGCCAAGGTGCCACGCCCGAGTCCCGGCTGGCTTACATGCTGCCGGAGTTCTCGGTCACGATGCCGTTCCGGCCGACGGATTTCACGCAGGTCAATCACGGTGTCAACCAGGTGCTCGTTTCGCGCGCGCTGAGACTTCTCGACGCTCAGCCGACGGACCGGATTGCGGACCTGTTCTGCGGACTCGGCAATTTTTCACTGCCGCTGGCCCGCGTCGCGCGCGAGGTGGTCGGCATCGAGGGGAGCGCGACGCTCGTCGCACGGGCCACGGACAATGCCGCGCGCAACGGGCTGTCCGCAAAGGTGCGCTTCGAAGCGGCGAACCTGTTCGCGCTGAACGACGAGAGCTGGCGCGCGCTGGGCCCGTTCGATCGCGTTCTCGTGGACCCGCCGCGCGAAGGCGCCATGGAACTCTGCAAGGCGCTGGCGCAGGACACGCACAAGCCGGCGCGAATCGTCTATGTCTCGTGCAATCCTGCCACGCTGGCGCGAGATGCCGGCATACTCGTGCAGACTGGCGGATTCCGGCTGTCGGCGGCCGGCGTGATCAACATGTTTCCGCAGACCTCGCACGTCGAGTCGATGGCGGTGTTCGATTCCGCCTGAGGCTCGGCGCAGCCACCGAATCGACCGTCACCACGCCACTCTCGGAGCGCCCATGACCAAGCCATACGCCGATCTGCGAGTCGTCGACTTCTCGACCACGATCGCAGGGCCGCATTGCACGCGGATGCTCGCGGACATGGGGGCCGAGGTGATCAAGATCGAGGCGCCGGACGGCGACATGATGCGCTCCCGGCCGCCGCAGCGCGGCGGCGCGAGTTCGGCCTTCGGCCAGCTCAACGCGGGCAAGAAGAGCGTCGTGCTCGACCTGAAGTCGGCGCGAGCGGTCGACGCGGCGCGCCGTCTCGCCGCGACCGCAGACGTGGTCGTCGAGAACTACCGGCCCGGGGTGATGCAGCGTCTGGGGCTCGACTACTCGACGCTCAGCGCCTCCAACTCGAGGCTGATCTACTGCGCGATCTCGGGCTACGGACAGTCCGGACCCTCGTCGCATCTGCCGGCGTACGCGCCGGTGATCCACGCGGCGTCGGGTTACGACCTGGCGCACCTCGGATACCAGGAAGGGCGCCACCGGCCGGACTACTGCGGCATCTTCGTGGCCGACGTGATTTCCGGCGTCTATGCGTTCGGTGCGATCGGCACCGCGCTGCACCAGCGCCACATGACGGGGCAGGGCACGTTCGTCGACGTGTCGATGCTCGAGAGCATGCTCAGCCTGACGCTCACCGAGCTGCAGGCCGCGCAGTTTCCGGTGACGCTGCCTCGCCGTCCGATCTTCGGACCGGTCGAGACCGCCGACGGTTTCGTGATGCTGGCGGTCGCCAACGAGCGCACGTTCGGCAATCTCGCCAAGGCGGCGGGCCGTCCGGATCTCGTCACCGATCCGCGCTTCCAGAAGTACTCGGACCGTCGCGCGAACTGGGGGGAGCTGATGGAGATCGTCGAGGAGTGGTCCCGAGAGCTCACCCGTGAGGATTGCCTCGCCCAGCTCGAACGCCACGGCGTCCCGTCGTCGCCCTACCGCACCGTCGAGCAGGCGCTGGCCGATCCGCAGATCGCCCATCGCGGCGCGCTCGCCGAGGTCGCGGACGTCGGCGGCACGTTCAAGGCGCTGAATCCGCCGTTCCGGATGTCGGGCGCGGACACCAGCGCCGGGCGCTACGCGCCGCGGCTCGGTGAGCACACGCGCGAGGTGTTGCTCGCCGTCGGCCTGTCCGGCGCCGAGGTCGACGCGCTCGACTCGCTGGGCTGATCGCATGGGCATCGAAGACCTGCTGCCGCTGGCGAGCGCGATCGGTGATCGGCTGAAGGCTCGCGGCGAGACCATCGCGGTCGCTGAATCGTCCACCGGCGGGCTGCTCAGCGCGTCGCTGCTGGCGGTGCCGGGCGCGTCGGCCTACTTCCTGGGCGGGGCGGTGGTATACACGCGCCGGGCGCGTCGGGAACTGATGGGCATCGGCAACGACGAACTGACCGGAATGCGGTCGGCGAGCGAGCCCTACGCCCGGCTGCTGGCGACGCGCGTGCGCGAGCGCTTCGGCGCGAGCTGGGGGCTCGCCGAGACCGGCGCGAGCGGGCCGACGGGAAACGCCTACGGCGATTCGCCGGGGCACAGCTGCATCGCGGTCTGCGGTCCGGTCGAGAGCGTGCTGACGCTGGAGACGGGCAGCGCGGACCGGCTGGCGAACATGCACGCGTTCGCCGAGCGCGCCCTGCAGCTCCTGCGCGAGTCGCTCGGCTGAACCGTCAGGAGGCAGTGCTCCGTCACGCGGCGGCGTGTGCCGGCCTGGCAGGTGCGGACTGCGCCGGTGCCGCCGGCACCAACCCGTAGCGCGACATCACTTCGAGCAACTTGACCCGGTCCGGCGGACCGCCCGCACCGGCCACCGCCGCGACGTCGCGAAAGTACTGCGCACCGATATCCGGTGTCAGCACGACCAGCGCTCGTGCCGTCTGCGACCCGGTGTTCCTGAACGCGTGCACCGAGCCGCGCGGCGTCGACATCCATTCGCCGGGCGTCAGTTCGCGCGTCTCGCCGTCGACCGCGTAGGCGATCGAGCCTTCCACGACATAGAAGAACTCTTCGTTGTGGCTGTGGCTGTGGGGCGGTGGGACGTTGGCGCCCGGCGGCACCTTGAGTTCGAACACGCCCAGTCCACCGCTCTTCGAGCCGTCGACGAGATACCGAATCTCCAACTGGCCCACCTTGATCAGATCGCTGTCCATGCTCTTCTCCTGTGGTTGAGCTTGCAGGCCATAATCTAAATAGTTGCGTAATTGTGATAAATAGCATTACATACAACCGATTGTTGCGTAAGGGGTGCAAATGCGAGAGCGCTTGGCAGCGATGAGCGTGTTTGCTCAGGTGGTGGAGGCGAAGAGCTTTTCGGCGGCCGCCAACAAGCTCGGCATCTCGAAATCGCTGGTCAGCCGGCAGGTAAGCGCATTGGAGCGTTCGCTGGCGGTGAAACTGCTCAACCGCTCGACGCGCAAGCTCAGCCTGACCGAAGGCGGCGCGATCTTCCACGAACATTGCGTGCGCATCGTGCAGGAAGCCGAGCTCGCCGAGCAGCGCGTGACGCGCACGCAGGCCGAACTTGCCGGGCTGGTGCGGGTGACCTGCGTCCAGGCGTTTGCACTGCGCCATCTGATGCCGGCGCTCGGCGAGTTCCAGGACAGGTATCCGGAGATTCGCGTCAAGCTCTCGTGCAGCAACCGCACCCTCGACCTGGGCACGGAGGGCTACGACCTTGGCATTCGCATTTCACAGGAACCCGATCCAAGCCTGGTGGCGCGCAAGCTGGCCGTGGCCGGCAGGGTGCTCTGTGCCGCGCCGGCCTATCTGGCGCGGCGGGGCACGCCGCGCGTGATCGACGACCTCGCCGGGCACGACGGCGTGCTGTTTCCGCCGGTGGCACCGAAGCGCACCTGGACATTCCTGCGCAACGGACACAGACATGCCGTGCCCGTCGCCGCGCGCTTCGAAACCGACGACATGGACGCCTCGCTCGCGGCGGTGGTCGCAGGCCTGGGGATCGGGATGCTGCCGATATACGCCGCGGCGGACGACCTGCGGCGAGGACGCCTGGTGCCGCTGCTGCGCGAATTTCAGCTCCCGCCCGATGTGGGCATCTACCTGGTCTTCCTGCCCAATCGCACGCTGCCCAAGCGCGTGCGCACGCTCATCGACTTCCTGGTGCAGCGGTTCGAGCCCGCACCGCCCTGGGAGACCGGTTGGTAGTCGCTGTCGCCCCACGCGGACCCATGAGGCACGGGCTTCGCGGGCAGGCTCCGTTCCATATACTTCCGGCGAGATTCGCCGCTACGGCCGTTCACCGTCAGAGCAAGGAATCCGAAGCATGACGAAGAGACATTGCACCTGTGGCGCCGAAGCCGACGTGCGTCGCGGCATCCGCCGCACCGCGGACGGGCGGGACGAAATCGTCTACCGCGTGATCTGTCCGGTCTGCGGGCAGCTCGGCCCCCCGATCGCGTTGGCGGGCAAGGACGAAGCCACCGCCATCGCGCAAGCCGTCGACGCCTGGAATGAAATGATCGCCCGTCTCCGTCCGCTGCAGGCCTGACCGGACCTCCAACGGGGCTCCTCGCGCGCACGCCGGGCGAGGCCCACCGTCACTTGAAATCGGTCGTGTCCGACGCGAATGGCGCAGCGCCGTGGCCTGACCTGGCGGAGCACGGCGCAGGCGCTATTCCCGAAACCGGACGGCCAGCATTTCTCCTGTCGCGCATACCTGGCCTCCCGCGCTCAGCGACAGCGACAGTTGCACCTTGCGCCCTTCGATGCTGCGCAGCCGGCCCTTGATGACGAGTTCGACCCCGATCGGCGTCGGACGGAGAAAATCGACCTTCAGCGACGCGGTGACGAATCGCATGAACTCCCCGTCGTCGCCCATCTCGCGGCCCGCCGCCCGATAGGCGAAGGCCGCCGCCGATGCCGTGCCGTGACAATCCAGCAGCGACGCAACCATCCCGCCGAAGACGTGATCCGGAACGCCGCCGCTGAACTCCGGGCGGACCGTGAACCGGGCGATGGTCTCCTCGCCGTCCCAGTAGCTCTTGACGTGATGGCCGTGCGGGTTGCTCTTGCCGCATCCGTAGCAGTGGCTGAACTTGTCCGGATAGTGATCCTGGAATGCGGCAGGCACGGCTAGTCGGCCTTCCAGTTCGGCTTGCGCTTCTCGGCGAACGCCCTGGGGCCTTCGATCCAGTCCTGGCTCGTGCGAAGTCGCGCGACTGCTTCGTACTCCACCTTGATCGCGGCCGAGATGTCCGGGACGGCAAGACCCTGCATCGCCGCCTGCTTGGTCGCGCGCAGCGACATCGGCGAGCATTCGAGCATCTGTGCCGCCCACTTCCTGGCCTCCGA
>Ga0316188_10001593_pt1 | contig 10788 bp, 8 predicted proteins | sample Phiworburrow1_MG_FD_204933 | JGI IMG/M metagenome (GOLD analysis project Ga0316188, IMG submission 204933) | Coastal sediment microbial communities from Maine, United States - Phippsburg worm burrow 1 | ecosystem: Environmental > Aquatic > Marine > Coastal > Sediment | place: USA: Maine... | reverse complement strand
CTTGACGTTGTCATGCCCGTATCGTGGCGTCCGCTGCAGCGGTATCGCGACCGGCATCTGCAAGCCTGAGCAACCGGGAATCGACCATGACTGACGCTCCAGCCAGCCACGCCCAGGCGCCCGTCTCCCGTGGAGCAGAGCGCCTCGCCTTCATCGTGCTCGCCGCATTCGCCGAACCCGCCACTGCGGTGGGCGGCGCATCGCCGGCACCTATGGCCAGCGTGGCCCACTTCATGGATCGCGACGGCAATTTTCCGGCGGCAGTTTCACCGCGGCGCTATTTCTGCGACCAGTGCCACGTGGCGCAGACCCACTGAGGGCGCAGCAGCCACCCAGAGACCGCCCCGCCATGAGCCGACCATCCCGCGACCCGACCGCCGCCCCGCTGCAGCCCCCCGGGGCGGCGCTGCCTGAGGACAGGACGCTGCTGGTCAAGCGCATTCATACCCTGGTGACGATGGATGACGCGCGCCGGGAGATCGCCGATGGCGCGCTGCTGCTGCACGGCAACACCATCGCCGCCGTGGGCACCACCCAGGAGCTTGCCGGCGCCGGCGCCGACGAGGTGTTGGACCTGCGGGGGCGCTACGTGGTGACGCCCGGGCTGGTCAACACCCACCACCACTTCTGCCAGGTGTTGACGCGGGCGGTGGCGCCGGACGGCACCCTGTTCCCCTGGCTCAAGGCCCTCTACCCCGTCTGGGCCAATCTGCGCGCCGCCGACATCTACCTCAGCGCGCAGTTCGCCGCGGCCGAGCTGCTGCTCAGCGGCTGCACCACCACCAGCGACCACCTGTACATCCTGCCCAACGACTGCCGCATCGACGACGAGATCCGGGCGCTGCAGGAGATCGGCCTGCGCTTTACCGCAGTGCGCGGCAGCATGAGCATCGGCGAGAGCGCGGGCGGGCTGCCGCCCGACCGCGTGGTCGAGCGCGAGGATCACATCCTCAGGGACTCGCAGCGCCTCATCGAGCACTACCACGACCCCTCGCGCTACGCCATGCTGCGGATAGCGCTGGGCCCGTGCGCGCCCTTCACGGTGTCCAGCGGACTGATGCGGGACAGCGCCGCGCTCGCGCGCCAGTATCCCGGGGTGCGCCTGCACACCCACCTGGCGGAAAACCGCGAGGACATCGCCTTCATGGCCCGCCACTACCGCCTGCGGCCCGGCGCCTGGGCCGAGGCCGTCGGCTGGCTCGGCGACGACGTCTGGCACGCCCACTGCGTGCAGCTCGACGGGCAGGAGATCGCGCTGTTCGCCGGCACCGGCACGGCCGTGGCGCACTGCCCCTGCAGCAATATGCGCCTGGCCAGCGGGGCCGCGCCAGTGCGGGCCATGCTCGACGCCGGCGTCCGCGTCGGGCTGGGCGTGGACGGCTCGGCGTCCAACGACACCGGCAACCTGCTGCAGGAGACACGCATGGCGCTGCTGCTGGCCCGTACCAGAGAGCTGGACGTCGCCGGCATGACCGCCCGCGAGGCGCTGGCGATCGCCACCCGCGGCGGCGCGCAGTGCCTGGGTCGCGACGATATCGGCTACCTGGCGCCCGGCATGGCGGCGGATTTCATCGCCTTCGACACCTGGCGGCACGATTTCGTCGGGGCCCACGCCGACCCGGTGGCAGCCCTGCTGCTGTGCCAGAACGCACGGGTGGATTACAGCTGGGTCAACGGCCGCCTGCTGGTGCAGGAGGGCCACCTGACCCGGCTCGACGCGGAGACGCTGGCACGGCAGACCCGCCGCGCCGCCATCCGGCTCAGCGACAGCCCGGCGTGATCGACGGACGGCGGCGTGGGCGACCGTCAGCGCGGCGGGTCCAACTGGCCGCAGACCGAGTTGTTCAGTCGGAACCAGCCGGTCAGGCTGTAGCGCGGCCGCTGGGTGACGGTCACTTCGTGGGGGAATTCCTCGCTGAGAAAGATCACCAGCCGGCCCCAGGCGGGCGCGACCGTCTCGATGATGTCGCCGCCAGCGCGGTCGAACACCAGCAGCTCCCCGGCGTGCTCACGCTGCCACTGCGGATTCAGGTACAGCACCGTGCTGACGATGCGGTTGCGCTGCCCCTTGAAGGCATCCAGATGCTTTCTGTAAAAGGCGCCCTCGGCATAGCGGGCGAAATGGCACTCGTAGTCGAACAACCCCAGAAAGAGGCGGCGATTGAGGGCCTGGCGCAGCTCCTCCATCCAGGCGAGATAGCCGCGGATAGCGCCGTCCGGGTGCTCGACCCAGACGATCTCGTCGGTGCGCACGAAGCGGTTGAGCTGGCGGCAGTCCTCGCGACCCACGCCGGCTCGCCGGAACTGATCGAAATCGAGCGCCTTGAGCTGCACGAACAGAGCGTCCGTCAGACCGGGCGGCAGGCACTGATCGAGAACGATGTAGCCGGGGGCTTCCAGAGCCAGCGCAATATGCTCGAACACATCCCCGCCGCCCTCACCGGACAGCGATGTTGACTGGTTCAATGACGTGCCCCCGCGTAAACGATACCGCCACTTATAGAGCATCCGTTGCCGGCGGCATAGTCGCGGTGCGATGATCTGATCAAAAAAGTGTCGATGGCGTGCTTCGCGGCGCGTGGCAGCCCGCTCGATGGCGGCGCCGACTTCAGCGGAGGCGGCGGGCGATCAGCTGCACCACGGCACCCCGGCCGGTGTGCAGCGTGCCCTCGACCACGTCGCGCTCGATTTCGCGCAGCAGCTCGCAGGACAGCCCCTGCAGCTCCCGCTCCAGCGCCGCGGCGCTCACCAGCAGCGCCGCGTCGGGCGGTCCGCCGGTGCCGCGCCCGAGCTGGGCAGGCGCGTAGGCCTCGAGCAGCAGCACGCCCTGCGGTCGGAGCGACGACACCACCCTGCGGTGCAGGTCCACCCGCAGCGCCTCGGGCAGGTGGCAGAAGATCGACACGACGCCGTCCCAGCGCTCCTCGCCAAGATCGTAGCTCGCCAGATCCGCGCACACCCAATCGACGCTGACGCGGCGCTCGCGGGCCAGCCGCTCGCCCTTGGACAGCCCCACCGCCGAGGCGTCCACGGCGGTCACGGCAAAGCCCTGCTGCGCCAGAAACACGGCGTTGCGGCCCTCGCCCTCGGCCACGCACAGCACGCGCCCCCCAGGCGGCAGCCGCGCCACGTACTCCCGCAGAAAGTCATTGGGCTCCACGCCGTAGACATAGTGCCCGGCGCGGTAGCGCTCATCCCACTTCACTCGATTCTCCTCCTCGATCAGCCGCCGTGACCAGGCCGCCGATCGCCGCGATGCGGCGCTCGCGCAGCCGTGCCGCCAGCGCCTTGCCGCGCAGGCCCTCGGCCAGCAGCGGCTGCACATCGACGCTGCGCACGGCATCGGCCGCAAGGCGCAGCAGGCGTCCCTGGGGGTAGTCCCGCCCGGAAAAGCCCGACCTGCCGCGCGCGTCGGCCTCGCAGACCTGCGCAAACAGCTCCAGGCGCTGCGGGCGCCGCAGCGCGTCGAGGCGCTCCAGCAGCCGCATGACGGTGGCCGGACGCAGCTCCTGCAGGCGGTGGCACAGCAGGTGGTACTCGCAGGCCAGCTCGGCGAGCTCGGCGTGGGCATTGGGCACCTTGAAGCGCGCGCACACCGCCCGCACCAGCGCCACCCCGGCCCGCTCGTGGCCGATATGCCGGGGCCACTTCGCCGGCGGCGTCAGGCCCTTGCCCAGATCGTGCAGCAGCGCCGCCCAAACCACCATCGGCTCATCGCTGAGCGCCCGCGCGCACTCCAGCACCAGCATAACGTGCTCGCCGGTATCCACCTCCGGATGGTGGGCCGACGGCTGGGGCACGCCGAACAGCGCATCGACTTCGGGCAGCAGCACGCGCAGCGCCCCGCAGGATCGCAGCACGCGGAAAAATGCGCTCGGTGCCGGCTCGACCAGCGCACGCGACAGCTCCTTCCAGACCCGCTCGGGCGTCAGCTCGGACAGCTCGCCCGTCTCCACCAGGCGCCGCATCAGGGCGAGCGTGTCGGGATGCACCGCAAAGCCCAGCGGCGCCAGCCGCGCCTGGAAGCGCGCCACCCGCAGCACCCGCAGCGGGTCCTCGACGAAGGCCTCCGACACGTGGCGCAGCACCCGCGCCCGCAGGTCGGCACGGCCGCCATAGGGGTCGATGTAGCGCCCATCCTCAGCCCGGGCGATGGCGTTGATGGTGAGGTCCCGACGGGCCAGATCGGCCTCCAGCGTGACTTCCGGGCCGAAGTCGCAGATGAAGCCGGTGTGTCCACGGCCCGACTTGCGCTCGGTGCGCGCCAGCGCATACTCCTCGTGGGTCTCGGGGTGCAGAAAGCAGGGAAACTCGCGACCGACCTGCCTGAAGCCGCGGTCGAGCAGTTCCTGCGGGGTGGCGCCCACCACTACCCAGTCGCGATCGGCCACGGCACGGCCCAGGAGTTCGTCCCGGACCGCACCGCCGACCAGATAGACATCCACCGCTGCAATTCCTCCACGCCTTCGCGCCGCTGGCTGCGCAGTCTACCCGCATTGCCGGCACAGCTCAAAAGGCGCCGCACGCGACCCCTCCCGATGTGCGCGCCCTGCCCGCAGCTTGAACGCGCCCTGCGGTTGACACCCACAGCGGCTTTGCATAGGCTTGGCCGCGCCGCAGAGACGGGCTGCGACCCGGACCTGCCGCCGCAACGGACACGCAACGGACAGCCACAGCAAGCAGCCAAGATCACCCTTGATACGCCCGCGCACTTTCCCGTCATCCACGCCAGCGCATGCCATGGGCACCGCGCGCCGCGGCGCGCCGCTGAATTGTGCGCCGCGGCGGCGAACCGATCGCCCCCGCCGCGGTCTCAACGCAGACCACGCCCTGCGCCGCAGGCGTGGCAGGCTCGCCAGGCCGTGCGCAGGCCCGCTCGCAGCCGTTGCCATAACCCGCCCCGGGCGCCGGGGCATCATCAATAATACGCAGTGAGGAGTACCATGCTGGAAGTCAGACAGCTGAGCCGCAGCTACGGGGATTTCGTGGCTGTGGCGGACGTCAATTTCGCTATCGGCAAGGGTGAGATCGTGGGGCTGCTGGGCCACAACGGCGCCGGCAAGACCACGATCATGAAGATGCTCAGCGGCTACCTGGAACCCGACCAGGGCAGCATCGCCGTCAACGGTTTCGAGATCGCGAGCCACGCCCGGCAGATTCAGCAGAACCTGGGCTATCTGCCCGAGTGCCTGCCGGTGTACCCGGAGATGTCCGTCGCCGACTACCTGGACTACGCCGCCACCCTCAAGGGCCTGGCCGGCGCGTACAAGGTCGCCCAGATTCGCCGCGCCATCGGCGCCACCGACATCGGCGACAAGCTGCTGGCGCCCATCGCCACGCTGTCGCGCGGCTTCAAGCAGCGGGTGGGCGTCGCCCAGGCGCTGCTGGGACAGCCCGAGCTGCTGATCCTGGACGAGCCTACCAATGGGCTCGACCCCACCCAGACCGACCAGATGCGCCAGCTGATCCGCGACATCGCCCGCGAAGCCACGGTCATCCTCTCCACCCACATCATGCAGGAGGTCGACGCGCTGTGCGACCGCGTGCTGATTCTGCGCGGTGGCCGGCTGGTGGTCGATGCCCGGCTGGAGACGCTGCGCCGCAGCAATCACCTGCTGCTGGACACCAGCATGGCGCCCGAGAACGTCACCGGCGCCGTGGGCAGCCTGGCCGGCGTGGTCGGCGTCGAGCGGGCGCAGGCACGGCCCGGTGAAAAGCTCCCGGGAGGCCGCTACCGCATCACGCTGGCCCAGGACAGCGACGCGAGCGCGCTGTGCGCCGCCATCGCGGCGGCGGTGGTCAACGGCGGCCACCAGCTGTATCAGCTGCGCGGCGAACACCGCGATCTGGAGAGTCTGTTCCGCGAGGTCAGCAACGCCCACACGGCCCCGCAACCCCAGGAGACACTGAACCATGCAGCCTGACAACAAGCACTCCTCCACCGTCCGGCGCATCGCCGGCAAGGAGATCACCCTGTTTTTCGCGTCCCCGGTGGCCTACCTGTTTCTGGGTACCTTTGCCGCCGTGACGCTGTTCGTGTTTTTCTGGGGCGAGGCGTTTTTCGCCCGCAATATCGCCGACGTGCGGCCGCTGTTCGAGTGGATGCCGCTGCTGCTGATCTTCCTGGCGAGCACGCTGACCATGCGTCAGTGGAGCGAGGAGCGGCGCACCGGCACCCTGGAGCACGTGCTCACCCAGCCGGTGCCGCTGTGGCATTTCGTCGCCGGCAAGTTCCTCGGCTGCCTGGCCCTGCTGGCCATCGCCCTGATCATCACCCTGCCGCTGCCCATCTCGGTGGCGCTGATGGGCGACCTGGACTGGGCACCGGTGTGGGCGGGCTATCTGGCGACCTTCCTGCTGGGCGCGGCCTACCTGAGCATCGGCCTGTTCGTATCGGCCCGCAGCGACAACCAGATCGTCAGCCTGATCAGCTCGGTGGCGCTGTGCAGTCTGTTCTATCTGATCGGCACGCCGACCATCACCGACTTCTTCGGCAACCGGGGCGGTGAGTGGCTGCGCCTGCTGGGCACCGGCTCGCGCTTCGAGTCCATCACCCGCGGCGTGATCGACCTGCGCGATCTGTACTATTACCTCAGCATCATCGCCGTGTTCCTGGCGCTCAATACCTACGTGCTGGAGAAGGAGCGCTGGGCGGCCACCGGCAGCAAGCCGCGGCACAGCGCCTGGCGGGCCGTGACCGCCCTGCTGCTGGCCAACGCCCTGGGGGCCAACCTGTGGCTGGGCCAGATCGACACCCTGCGCATCGACGCCACCCGCGGCAAGCAGTACTCGATCTCCGATGCCACCGAGCAATACCTGCAGCAGCTGCAGGAGCCGCTGCTGGTGCGCGGTTACTTCAGCGCCAAGACGCACCCGCTGCTGGCGCCGCTGGTGCCCCAGCTGCGCGACCTCATCAAGGAGTACGAGATCGCCGGCAAGGGCAAGGTGCGGGTGGAGTTCGTCGACCCGGTCACCGACCCGGAGCTGGAGCAGGAGGCCAACCAGAAGTACGGCATCCAGCCGGTGCCCTTCCAGGTGGCCGACCGCTACCAGGCGTCGATCGTCAGCTCCTATTTCAACGTGCTGGTTCAGTACGGCGACCAGCACCAGGTGCTGGGGTTCCGCGACCTGATCGAGGTCAAGGCCAGCAACGAGTCCGACATCGACGTCCAGCTGCGCAACCCCGAGCACGACCTGACCCGCGCCATCAAGCGCGTGCTCAACACCTACCAGGCGGGCGGCAATCTGTTCGACACGGTGCCGGGCAAGGTCGCCTTCAACGGCTATATCTCGCCCGACGCCGCGCTGCCTGAACAGCTCGCCGTGTTCCGCAAGGGGGTCGAGGCGGTCGCCGACAAGTTTCAGCAGGAGTCGGGCGGGCGCTTTTCGGTGAACATCATCGATCCCGACGCCAACGGTGGCGAAGTCGCGCGCCGGATCGCCGAGGACTACGGCCTGCGTCCCATGGCCACCAGCCTGCTGAGCAACGACCGCTTCTACTTCTACCTGACGCTGGCGCACGGCGACCAGGCGGTGCAGATTCCGCTGGAAGACATGAGCGAGGCGAGCTTCGAGCGCAACCTGAAGGCCGGCATCAAGCGCTTCGCCAGCGGCTTCACCAAGACCGTGGCCCTGGTGACGCCCGGCCCCGCCGTCCCGGGCATGATGCCGTACGGCATGCCCCAGGGGCCCCGCTTTGACGAGCTGCAGAACTTCCTGGGGGCCGAGCTGACGGTGCAGCCCGAAGACCTCAGCGACGGCAGCGTGTCCGGCGAGGCCGACATCCTGCTGCTGATGGCACCCAGCGAGCTGGACGACAAGCAGTTGTTCGCCATCGACCAGTTCCTGATGCAGGGCGGCACGGTGATCGCGGCCACATCGCCGTTCAGCGCCAGCTTCGCCAATCAGCAGCTCAACCTGCTGCCCCACCAGAGCGGCCTCGACGAGTGGCTGGGCCACCACGGGCTCAAGATTGAGCACGAGCTGGTGCTGGACCCCCAGAACGCGGCCTTCCCCATCCCGGTGAGCCGCAACCTCGGCGGCTTCCAGGTGCAGGAGGTCCGCATGCTCGACTACCCCTACTTCGTCGACGTGCGCGGCAAGGGGCTCAACGGCGACAGCCCGGTGACCAGCGACCTTCCCCAGGTCACCGTGAACTGGGCCTCGCCCATCACGGTGGCGGGCGACCAGCAGGGCGATCGCCAGATCACCAAACTGCTGAGCAGCTCGGATCAATCGTGGGTCTCCACCTCCACCGACGTGATGCCCCGCTTCGACCGCAACGGGCTCAGCGACTGGCAGCCATCGGGCGCGCAGCAGTCGCGGCTGCTGGGCGTGGTCAGCGCCGGCCGCTTCGACTCCTACTTCGCCGGCAAGCCGTCGCCGCTGCTGGCCGCGGCCGAGCAGGCGGCGGCGGACGCAGCCGCGGACGCTACCGAGGCAGGCGCTCAGGATGACGAGCACGCGGCCGATAAGGCCGCCAAGGTGTCGGGCGTAATCGAGCGCTCGCCCGAGTCGGCGCGCATCATCCTGTTCTCGTCCAACGACTTCCTGCAGGACCAGATGATCCAGCTGGCGGGCTCGGCAGCAGGCAGCGAGTACCTCAGCAGCCTGCAGCTGGTGGCCAACGCGGTCGACTGGTCCCTCGAGGACGCCGGGCTGCTCGGCATCCGCTCGCGCAGCCACTTCAACCGCACCCTGCCGCCGATGGAACACGGCACGCAGCTGTTCTGGGAATACCTGAACTACGTGCTGGCGGCGGCGGCGCTGGTCGGCATCGCCCTGCTGCAGCGCCGGCGCAAGCGCGCCCGGCAGGCGGCGTTTCTGCAACTGCTGCCCACCAGCAGCTGATCGAGGAGGCATGACATGAACAAGTTGAAGAATGTACTCGCCGCGCTGCTGGTCGTGCAGCTGGCTGCCGTGCTGGGCCTCTACTGGCAGGGACGGCAACAGCAGCAGTCCCTGCAGACTCAGGACCTGCTGGCGTTCGCGCGTGACGACCTCACCCGCATCGCCATCAGCGACGGCAGCCACAGCGTCACCCTGAGCAAGGTCGACGGGCATTGGCTGCTGCCCGACGAGCAGCAGCTGCCGGTCGACGGCGCTCAGCTCGACGCGCTGCTGTCCAAACTGCAGGCCGTGCACAGCGGCTGGCCCGTCGCCACCACGCCGGCGGCGCAGGCGCGCTTCGAGGTGGCGGACGACAAGTTCCAGCGGCGCATCGAGCTGTACGCCGGCGAGCAGAAGACCGGCGAACTGCTGGTGGGCTCATCGCCCGGGTTCCGCAAGGTACATGTGCGCCGCCCCGGCGACAATGCCATCTACAGCGTGACGCTGAACAGCTACGAGCTGCCCGCCAGCGGCAAGGACTGGCTCGACAAGGCGCTGCTCAGCGCCAGCGGACTCACCACGATCAGCGGCGGGGATTACACGCTGGCGAAGCAGGGTGAACAATGGACGCTGGCACGGGGCGAGGGCACCACGCTCGACCCCGCCAAGGCCGAGCAGCTGGCGGCCGCGTTCAAGAGTCTGCGCGTGATGGGCATCGCCGAGGCCAAGCCGGCCGCGGACGCCATCCGCGTCGCCGTCAACGGACCCGACGGCCAGTGGGACTACGCCTTCGCCAAGGCCGGCGAGACCTATCTGGTACAGCGCAGCGATCGCGACCGGGCTTTCACCATCAGCCAGTTCGACTACGACCGCATCGCCCAGGTGGCACTGCCACAGCTGGCGATGGCAGCGCCGCAACCGGCGGCGGGCGAGGACGCCGCCGGGGCAGAGGCCGACGCCGCCGAAACGGGCGCCGCAGCCCCCGTCGAGGAGGAAGCGCCGCGCGCGGCCGCGGAGCTGGCGCCGCAGCCGGATCAGAGCAGCGCGCACGACAGCGGGCAGCAGTCGCGCAGTTAGCCCTAGAAACCGCCGTTGACCGCTATGATTGTCATCGGCGTATTGAAATGAAGTAGCAGAGTCCAACTGCGGTTTCCAGGTTGCCGACCATTCTCCGTCCCCGCAGGGGCAGCCGCAGGCTGCCCCTTTTTTTTCGGGCGGCGCCCGCGTCAGCGCCGCCGGCTGCCGCGCAGCGAACCCAGCAGGCCGCGGACCAGCTCGCGACCCAGGCGGTTGCCGACGGTCCTGGCGGCGCTGTTGAGCAGGGTATCGAGGGGGTCCGCGGCGCTGCGTCGACGAGCGGGCGGCGGCTGGCGTTCAGTAGTCTGCAGCGCCTCGCGCTCGGCCCGCGCCCGCAGCACCTCGTAGGCGGATTCCCGGTCCAGTGCGGCGTCGTAGCGGTGCCGCAGCGGCGAGCGCGCCAGCTCGTCCTGCCGTTCAGCGTCCGTCAGCGGGCCGATGCGCGAGGCCGGCGGCGCGATGTTCACCCGCTCTACCGGCGTCGGCTGGCCGCGGTCGTTGAGCAGCGACACCAGCGCCTCGCCCACGCCCAGCTCGGTGATGGTGGCCTCGGTATCCAGCGCCGGGTTGGCGCGGAAGGTCTGGGCGGCGGCGCGGACGGCCCGCTGATCCCGGGGCGTAAAGGCCCGCAGGGCGTGCTGAATGCGATTGCCGAGCTGGCCGAGCACTTCATCGGGCACGTCCAGCGGATTCTGCGTGACAAAATAGATGCCCACGCCCTTGGAGCGGATCAGGCGCACCACCTGCTCGATCTTGTCGCGCAGCACCTTGGGCGCGTCATCGAACAGCAGGTGGGCTTCGTCGAAGAAGAATACCAGCGCCGGCCGGTCGGCATCGCCCCGCTCGGGGAGCTGCTCGAACAATTCCGACAGCAACCACAGC
>Ga0316188_10001592_pt1 | contig 10790 bp, 11 predicted proteins | sample Phiworburrow1_MG_FD_204933 | JGI IMG/M metagenome (GOLD analysis project Ga0316188, IMG submission 204933) | Coastal sediment microbial communities from Maine, United States - Phippsburg worm burrow 1 | ecosystem: Environmental > Aquatic > Marine > Coastal > Sediment | place: USA: Maine... | reverse complement strand
TTGCGTTACGGCCCGCGAATGCAACAGGCGCAGCGCGTTCTGTCATTACTGGACAGTGATGAAACGCCGTGGGTTGCGTCGCACCGCGACCTGGTGATGGGTAACCTGTTACTGGCGAACGGACGCCTGTGGATTATCGACTGGGAGTACGCGGCGATGGCCTCGCCCTACTGGGATCTGGCTACGCTGTGCAACGAGGCCGGGCTTGACCTGCAACAAAGCCGGCGCCTGCTGCAAGCCTATTGCGCCGACGGGCCGGCGATGAAAGAATCGATCCTGTTCGATTACCGTGGACTACTCAAGTTGTTTACCGATTGCTGGATGAGCTTGCTCGCCGAATAGATGACACGCCGATGATTACGCATTCGGCCAGCCTGTACATGACATCGGTGCTGATCTGGGGTTCGACCTGGTTTGCCATCAAGTTTCAACTCGGCGTGGTGGCCGCCGAGGTTTCACTGGTGTATCGCTTTGGCATTGCAGCGCTAATCCTGTTGTTGTTTTGCCTGGCAAGCGGCCGGCGTCTGCGCTTCAGCCCGCGCCAGCACGGTTTTATTGCGCTGCAGGGCCTGTTCCTGTTTTCCAGCAATTACCTCGTTTTCTACTGGGCAACCGGATTGCTGACTTCCGGCATTGTCGCGTTGATGTTTTCCACGGTGATCCTGATGAACATCGTCAATGGTGCGCTGTTATTGCGCACCCCGGTGCGCGTGCGCGTCATCGTCGGCGCCCTGTTCGGCATTGGCGGCATCGCCGCAATCTTCTGGTCGGAGGTCAGCGGCGTCGGTGACCATGCCAGCACCTGGCGCGGCCTCTGGATGTGCCTGCTGGCGACCTGGTTTGCTTCGATCGGCAACATTATTTCGGCGCGCAACCAGCAGCACGATATCCCGGTGATCCAGACCAACGCCTGGGGCATGGCTTACGGTGCGCTGATTATGGCGATCTACGCCGTGTTTAGCGGGGTGCCGTTCAACTATGACCCCGGCTTTGCCTACAGCGCGTCCCTGCTGTACCTGTCGGTATTCGGTTCGATCCTCGCTTTCGGATCTTACCTGACGCTGATCGGCCGAATTGGCGCCGACAAGGCGGCCTATGCCGCGGTATTGTTTCCGGTTATTGCGCTCGGGATTTCAACCCTGTTCGAAGATTATCAATGGACCCTGCGAGCACTGTTCGGCTTTGCCCTGGTGGTGCTTGGCAATTACATCGTCCTGACGCGCTCGCGCCATGACCCGCAGGCCCAGGCTGGCTAACGGCCGCCGGAGACGTCGATAAAGCTTGCCGAGGTGTACGAGGAAGCGTCCGATAGCAGCCACAAGATAGCCTCGGCGACCTCGGCGGGCAAACCGCCACGCTGCATGGGCACGCCGGTTTTCAGACGGTCGACGCGCCCGGGCTCGCCGCCATCGCTGTGAATGTCGGTGTAGATCAGTCCGGGCTTGACCGCGTTAACGCGTATTCCCTGGTCCGCGACCTCCTTCGCCAGGCCGATGGTGAACGCGTCGATGGCGCCCTTTGCCGCGGCGTAGTCGACATACTCGTGCGCCGCGCCGAGATCCGCCGCGCGCGACGACAGGTTGACAATCGACCCACCTTTTCCGCCCAGGTTCGTCGACATGCGCTTGACGGCCTCGCGCGCGCACAGGAAGCTGCCAATCACGTTGATGTCGAAAATACGCTGCCAGCGCTCGCGCGACATATCGACGACGTCGCTGTGCTGCTCGAGAATGCCGGCGTTGTTGACCAGGCCGTCAAGGCGACCGAACTCGTTGTCGATGGCGTGATACATCGCCATTACCTCGGACTCGACGCTGATGTCGGCCCGGTGCAGCATCGCGTGGTGGCCGTCACTGGTGAGTGACTCGAAAAGCGCCGCGGCCGCTTCGCGATTGTTGCGGTAGTTCAGGCACAGTGAATAGCCGTGCCTGGCGGCGAGGCGCGCGGTTTCGGCGCCGATACCGCGGCTGGCCCCGGTTATGAGTATGACTTTCGACATGGTGTTGGCGTCTCCTGCGGCAAAACCCGGGGCGTTGCCGCTACTGATCGATATCACTTACAGGGCCCACAATTCAGTGCACCGGGCGGTAACAGAGTGACCAGCGAGCGGTCCTCGGCATGCAATGCGCGCGTGCTGCATGCGATAACCGCAGCCGCGTCGAACGGTAACGGTCCTCGGCCTACTTCAATTTTTCGCGCAGCAGCGCGTTCACCTGGCCCGGATTGGCCTTGCCGCGGGACTGCTGCATGACCTGGCCGACAAAAAAGCCAAGCACTTTTTCCTTACCGGCGCGAAACTGCTCGACCTGTTCCGGATTGGCTGCAATGACGGCGTCTATCAGGGCTTCGATTGCACCGCTGTCGGTGATCTGTCGAAGTCCACGCGCCTCGATGATGTCATCCGCCCTGCCTTCGCCCTGCCACATCGCTTCAAACACCTGCTTGGCGATCTTGCCGGAAATCGTATTGTCGGTGATGCGCGCGACCAGTTGCGCCAGATCGGCTGCCGGGATCGGTGAATCGTCGATCTCCAGGCCCGCCTTGTTGAGCGCACCGGCGAGATCACCCAGTATCCAGTTCGCCAGCACCGCTGCCTGGTCGTTGTCGGCGGCTGCCAGCGCGGCTTCGAAATAGATCGCGGTGTCGCGACTCGCGGTCAGCAGTTCGGCATTGTAATCCGACAGCGCAAGCGTGGCGATGTAGCGTTGTTTCTTCTGTTCCGGCAATTCCGGCAATGCGGCGCGAATCTCTTCGATGTCGGCCGCGCTGATGTTCACCGGTAGCAGGTCGGGATCGGGAAAGTAACGGTAATCGTTGGCCTCCTCCTTGCTGCGCATCGAGCGTGTTTCATCGCGCTCGGAATCGTATAACCGGGTCTCCTGCACCACCCTGCCGCCATCTTCGATCAATTCGATCTGGCGTTCGATCTCATGATTGATGGCACGCTCGAGAAAGCGAAATGAATTGATGTTTTTCAGTTCGGCACGGGTGCCGAGACGATCGTCGCCCTTACGCCTGATCGAAACGTTGGCATCGCAACGAAACGAGCCCTCCTGCATGTTGCCGTCGCAAATTTCCAGGTAGCGCACCAGGCTATGTATCTTGCGTGCATAGGCCACGGCTTCCTTCGCCGAACGCATGTCGGGTTCGGATACGATTTCCAGCAGCGGCGTGCCGGCGCGGTTCAAATCGATACCGCTTTGTTCCGGAAACTGGTCGTGTATGGATTTGCCGGCATCTTCTTCGAGGTGCGCGCGCGTGATACCGACGGTTTTTGTTTCACCCTCATCCGGGCTGATGGTGATGCTGCCGGTGCCGACAATCGGATGTTCGAATTGCGAGATCTGGTAGCCTTTGGGCAGATCGGGATAAAAATAATTCTTGCGCGCAAATACCGACTGGTGATCGATCTGGGCATCGATGGCGACCCCGAAACGAATCGCCATGCGCACTGCTTCCTGGTTCAGTACCGGTAACACGCCGGGCAGGCCCAGGTCGACGGCGCAGGCCTGGGTGTTGGGTGCGGCGCCGTAAGCGGTGGAAGCACCGGAGAAAATCTTGCTCCGGGTCGCCAGTTGCGCGTGAATCTCGAGGCCTATGACGCTTTCCCATTCACTCATGAGAAGTCCCCCGGGGTTTGCAGGTGCCAGTCGCTGACCTGCTGGTAACTGTGTGCAACCCGCAACAGCAGCGCTTCGTCAAAATAGTTGCCGATCAACTGCATGCCGACCGGCAGGCCATCGACGAAGCCGACCGGCACGGACATTCCCGGCAGCCCGGCAAGATTCAGCGATATCGTATAAATATCCTGCAGGTACATGCTCACCGGGTCATCGGTTTTGGCGCCGATGGCAAAGGCAACTTCGGGCGTGGTCGGCCCGAGAATGAGGTCGACACTGTCAAAGGCCTGCTGGAAATCGTCCTTGATCATGCGCCGTAGCTGTTGCGCCTTCAGGTAGTAGGCATCGTAGTAGCCTGCGGAGAGCGCGTAGGTGCCGATCAGGATGCGGCGTTTGACTTCCTCGCCGAAGCCCTCGCCACGGGAGCGTTTGTACAGGTCTTCGAGATCGACCGGGTTGTCGCAGCGATGCCCAAAGCGAACGCCGTCGAAGCGAGACAGGTTGGACGAACACTCGGCCATCGCGACGACGTAATAGGTGGGAATCGACAGGCCCGTGTTGGGTAGCGAAATGTCGCGAATCTCGGCACCCTGCTTGCGCAGCTCACCAATGGCGGTCTCGATGACTGCCGCCAGCCGACTGTCCAGCCCTTCGGCGAAATATTCCTTTGGCAGGCCGATTCTCAAACCCTCGACACCTTGCTCGAGCCCGGCGCTGTAGTCCTGCGTCGCGCTGTTCGACGAAGTCGAGTCGCGCGGATCGAATCCGGCCATGGCCTGCAACAACAGGGCGCAATCCTCGGCGCTGCGCGCGAAAGGTCCACCCTGATCCAGGCTGGAAGCGAACGCTATCATGCCGTAACGCGAGACCCGCCCGTAGGTTGGTTTGATACCGGTGACCCCGCAAAACGCGGCGGGCTGGCGAATCGATCCGCCGGTATCGGTGCCGGTCGCGGCCGGCGCCAGCCCGGCGGCGACGGCGGCGGCGGAACCACCCGATGAACCGCCCGGCACGTGAGCTGTGTTCCAGGGGTTGGCGACATTGCCGTACCAGGAGTTCTCGTTGGATGAGCCCATGGCAAATTCGTCCATGTTGGTCTTGCCGAGCATGACCGCGCCGGCTTCGCGGATACGCTCTACCACGGTTGCATCGTAGGGTGCGATGAAATTGTCGAGCATGCGCGAAGCGCAGCTGGTGCGCACACCATCGGTACAGAACAGGTCCTTGTGCGCCAGTGGCACTCCGGTTAACAGCGCGCTCTCGCCGCGTGCCAGGGCTTCGTCCGCGGCCTGCGCCTGCGCCAGCGCGATGTCCTCGGTAACGCTGATGAAACAATTCAGCGCGGGATTATGGCGGCCAATGCGCGCCAGGTAATCCTGCGTGATTTCGCTGCTGGAAAACTCGCCATTGCTCAGCCCGCGGCGAATTTCGGTAACCGTCATAGACATTATTCGATCACCCGCGGAACACGATACAAACCCTCTGCCACGTCGGGCGCAATGCCCTGGAACTTGTCGCGCTGATCGGTCTCGGTGACTTCGTCGGGTCGCAATCGCTGGCTCGCATCGAGCGGATTAGAGAGTGGTTTAACGCCACTGCTGTCGACCTGGTTCATCTGGTCGACCAGCGCCAGAATGTTGGAAAGGTCGTCGACATAATGGTCCAGGGCGTCCTCCGCAATGTGGAGTCGCGCGAGGTGAGCTATACTTCGAACGTCATCGGATTTCAGGGTCATTTGGGGATATTTCTTAAGCGCCGCGGAAAAGTCCGCAAACTTACCATAATTTCACCGATTGTATAAGCAAAAGACTGATTTTTAAGGTATTTCGCCTTGTGAAATTGACACTCCGTTGCTAGAGTACGTTCGTTCTGCGGTAAATTTGGCGTCGTCTCGTAGTTGTTAAGGCCGACGCTCACCTACAATTTTACGACAGGTTAAAAACACAGCATGTTTGCAGCTATTCGAGGCTTGTTATCCAACGATTTATCGATCGATCTGGGTACCGCCAATACGCTCATCTATTCCCGTGGTCAGGGTATAGTTCTGAATGAACCATCGGTGGTCGCCATTCGTCAGGATCGTGGTCCGGGCGGACCCAAGTCTATCGAGGCGGTCGGTACCGACGCCAAGAAGATGCTGGGGCGCACACCGGAAAACATCACCGCCAAGCGGCCGATGAAAGACGGCGTCATCGCCGACTTCACCTACACCGAAAAAATGCTGCAGCATTTCATTCGCAAGGTTCATGAGAACCAGTTCATGCGGCCGAGTCCGCGCGTGCTTATATGCGTACCCTGTGGCGCCACCCAGGTGGAACGCCGTGCGATTCGCGAATCCGCGCTGGGCGCTGGCGCACGCAAGGTTTACCTCATTGAAGAGCCCATGGCGGCCGCTATTGGCGCCGGCATGCCAGTCGATGAAGCGCAGGGCTCGATGGTGCTCGATATCGGCGGCGGCACCTCGGAAGTGGCGGTCATGTCGCTCAACGGCATCGTCTACTCGGCCTCGGTCCGCATCGGTGGTGACCGATTCGACGACGCCATCATCAACTACGTGCGCCGTAACTACGGCATTTTGATCGGTGAAGCTACCGCGGAACGCATCAAGGTCGAAATTGCGGCCGCCTATCCGGGTAAGGACCTGCTCGAAATCGAGGTGAAGGGGCGCAACCTGTCCGAAGGTGTGCCACGCAGCTTCACGCTCAACAGCAACGAAATCCTCGAAGCGCTGCAGGATCCACTTTACGGCATCATTTCCGCGGTCAAAAACGCGCTCGAGCAAACACCGCCGGAACTGGGCTCGGATATCGCCGAGCGCGGTATCGTACTGACCGGTGGCGGTGCATTGCTGCGCGACCTGGACCGACTGATCATGGAAGAGACCGGATTACCGGTGATCATTGCCGAAGATCCCCTGACCTGCGTGGCCCGCGGTGGTGGCCGGGTGCTCGAAATGATCGATCAACACGGGCTGGATTTTCTGGCGGTAGAGTAACTCAATCGGCCACCGCCTAAATGCAGATCTTATTCCAGGCACGTGGCGCAACCCTGCAGGCCCTTTTTCTGGTTGTACTCAGCATCGCGGTCATGGTGGTCGATCATCGCTTCAACCACCTCGAGATCGTGCGCTCCAACATATCGCTGGCGATTTCGCCGTTACGTTACCTGGTAAGCCTGCCGGCGACTGGCGGTAGCTGGCTCGAAGACTGGTTTACCTCGCATACCGAGCTTATCGAGGAAAACGAGGCACTCAAGGATCAGCGCCGTATTCTCAGTGCGCGCCTGCAAAAAATGGAAATTCTCGCTGAAGAGAATGCACGCCTGCGCAGCCTGCTGGGTTCGTCGCGCAAGATTGCGGACGATGTCATCGTCGCCGAGTTGCTGTCGGTGGACCAGAACCCGTATCGCCAGCTCATCGAGATCAACAAGGGCAGCAGCGACGGGATCGAGAAAGGTAACGCGGTTATCGACGATTTTGGAGTGATGGGACAGGTGATTCACGTCAACCCGCAGTCGGCAACAACCATCCTCATTTCCGATCCGGAACACGCGATACCGGTGCAATTTATTCGCAGCGGTACCCGCTCGGTCGCCTTTGGCGGCGGTTCGGCGCATCAGCTCGAATTGCGCTACCTGCCCGCAACCGCTGACATCATGGTGGGCGATGAACTGGTAACCTCGGGTCTCGGCGGTCGATTTCCTCCCAACTACCCGGTCGCCACGGTCACGTCGATCAGCGAAGACCGAGTTCGCGGTTTCGTCTCGGTAATCGCAGAACCCAAGGCGCGTCTCGACTCCAGTCGCGAAGTGCTCGTCATCAAGCCCCGAATATAACAATGTCGCGGCTGAGATATCTGGTCATTCACCTGAGCCTGGTGGTCGCGCTGATCCTGATGATCCTGCCGTTGCCGGACTGGGCACAAATGTACCGCCCCAACTGGATGGCGCTGATGTTGATTTACTGGAGCATGGCGCTGCCGAAACGGGTTGGCCTGTGGTTTGCTTTTTTCAGTGGAATCGTACTCGATACCTCGCTCGGCACCCTGCTCGGCCAGCACACGCTGGCTCTCGTTATTGTGGTGTATTTCAACCTCCTGTTTTACCAGCGTATTCGCGTGCTGGCGCTGGCGCAGCAGGCGATTTACGTGTTTGCGCTGTTGCTGATCAACCAGGTGGTCATCGCCTGGGTCGAAGGCATCATGGGACGGCCGACGCCGTTGCTCGCGTATTTCGGCGCTCCGCTGATTGGCATGTTGATCTGGCCCTGGGTATTCGTAATTCTGCGCGATATTCGGCGCAAGGCATTATTAAGGTAACACGATGAACCAGGACTACCTCTACATCGACAATGACCAGGCGCTGGCACAGTTTTGTGCCCGGCTCGGCGAGTCGACCTATTGCGCGATCGATACCGAGTTCATTCGCGAAAAAACCTATTACCCGGAACTGGCCCTGATACAGATCGGTAGCGGAGAACTGTTCGGCTGCATTGACCCGCTGGTGATTACCGATTTCTCGCCGTTAATCGAATTACTTGCGAAGCCGGATCTGCTCAAGCTGTTCCATTCCTGCTCCCAGGACCTGGAAATTCTCTATCAGAAGTTTGCCGCCGTGCCGACGCCGGTGTTCGATACCCAGGTCGCCGCCGCCGTGCTCGGCTACAACCACCAGATTTCCTACGCGGATCTGGTACAGCAGATTTGCGGTGTAAGCCTGGACAAAAAGCATACCCGTGCCAACTGGATGCGCCGGCCATTGAGTCAGGATGAACTGGATTATGCGATGGATGATGTGCGCTACCTGCTCAAGGTTTACGAGCACCTGCATGAGCAACTGCAGGCCAGCCGCCGCTCCGGCTGGGTGGAAAAGGATATGCGTGCGCTGGCTGACCCGGCGAAATATGAAGTGGATATGTCGTCGCTGTGGAAGCGCCTGAAAGGCGTGCAAAAGCTCAAGGGCGAGAAATTGCAGATCGCAAGCGATCTCTGTGGCTGGCGCGAGCAACTGGCGCAGCGGCAAAATCGCCCGCGCCGCTGGATTGCAAAGGACGATACGCTGATCGAAATCGCGCGCCAGAAGCCGGCGACCATCGCTGACCTGTCCACTATTCCGGAGCTCAGCGAGAAGACGGTGCAGCGTCACGGTGCCGACCTGTTGCAAATTGTCGCGCGGGCGGCACAGACAGATCCGGCGCAATGGCCTCGCCTCGAACAGGGCGATAGCCTCGACAAGCAACAGCAGGCGCTGGGCGAATGCCTGATGTCCCTGTGTCGCGTTATTGCGGACGAAAACAACATCGCGCTCGCGACACTGGCGTTGCGCAAGGACATCGACAACCTGATCCTGAATCGCAAGAGCAGCCGGCTCACCCAGGGCTGGCGATTCACCATGGCCGGGGAGAAACTGCTCGATTTCATCCATGGCGAGTCCGTCATCAGCGTGGTCAACGACAAGCTGCAGCTCGAGCCGCGCTAGCACAAGGCGCAGGGCGCGTACTGCATCGCGAATACGCGAGTGCGATAATCTTGCAGGCGGCGAGAGAGCCGGCGCAAAATGATTTAAAACCACCATCTACGTGGAAATTCCTGGCGCCTCTTGTAATATAGTCGCCCAACTTTTTACGGCGCGACATAAGTTATGAACCCCCAACAGATACAAGATTTGATTGCGGCGCAAATGCCCGATGCCAGTGTCGAAGTCAGCGGCGGCGAGGGCAAGTATGTTGCCAATGTCACCAGCACGGCATTCGAAGGATTGACCCCGATCAAGCGCCACAAGCTGGTGTATGCCTGCGTTAATGAGCAGATTGCATCCGGCGAGCTTCACGCCCTCACCATAGTTGCCAGGACCCCGGCCGAACTTGGCCAGGCGGTCTAGATTTGCCCGGGGCCGTGCGACAGGCGCGGGGTCTGGTGAGCGTTAAGCCGGCCGACAAACCGCTGCTGCTCTGCACGCTCGACAGGCTCGACGATCCGGGTAGTTACGGTTTCTCGGTGGAATTTGCGGGCGAACAGGTCGACGGTTTCGTGGTGCGTCGCGATAACGAGTGTTTCGCCTACCTCAATACCTGTCCGCATACGGGTGCGCCGCTCGACTGGGTCGAACATCAGTTTCTCGACGTCGAGGGCGCGTTGATCCAGTGCGCGGTGCACGATGCGCGTTTCCTGATTGACACTGGCGAGTGCGTTTTCGGTCCATGTCCCGGCGAAAGTCTGCAAGCCCTGCCGCTGCAGGTGGAGGACGGCGAGGTCTACCTGCTCGGGCTTGCGTAGAGATCGTATTCGTCGGCGTCGGTAATCGACACGCGGCAGAACTCGCCCGGAATCAGTTCGATATCGCTGTCGATGTGCACCACGCCGTCGATTTCGGGCGCGTCCGCATAGCTGCGCGCGAGATAACCCTGCGCTTCCCGCGTTTCCACCAGTACGGTCATTTCCTCGCCAATGCGTCGTTGTAACCTGGCCGCGCTGATTTCCTGCTGCTTCAACATGAAGCGATGATAGCGCTCCTGCTTCAGCTCCTCGGGCACCGGATCGGGTAACTGGTTCGCGGCAGCGCCTTCGACGGCCGAGTAGGTGAAGCATCCGACCCGGTCGAGCTGGGCGACTTGCAGAAAGTTCAGCAACTCTTCGAAGTCTGCCTCGGTTTCACCCGGAAAGCCGACGATAAAGGTGCTGCGTATCACCAGCTCGGGACAGCGCTCGCGCCAGCTGGCGATGCGTTCCAGCACGCGCTCCCGATTGCCCGGGCGTTTCATCAATTTGAGTATGCGCGGGCTGGCGTGCTGGAAAGGAATGTCGAGGTAGGGCAGTAGCGCACCGTCTGCCATCAGTGGAATGACTTCGTCGACATGCGGGTAGGGATAAACGTAGTGCAGGCGCACCCATACGCCGAGCTGCGCCAGCGCGCGGCACAGGTCGACAAAGCGGGTGCGCAGGGGTTGCCCGCGCCAGAAGCGGGTCGCGTACTTGCAGTCGACGCCGTAGGCGCTGGTATCCTGGGAGATCACCAGGATCTCGCGAATGCCGGCATCCACCAGGATCTTGGCTTCTTCCATGACGTCATCGATAGGGCGGCTTACCAGGTCGCCGCGCATCGACGGGATAATGCAGAAACTGCAACGGTGGTTACAGCCCTCGGATATCTTCAGGTAGGCGTAGTGGCGTGGTG
>Ga0316188_10001591_pt1 | contig 10791 bp, 6 predicted proteins | sample Phiworburrow1_MG_FD_204933 | JGI IMG/M metagenome (GOLD analysis project Ga0316188, IMG submission 204933) | Coastal sediment microbial communities from Maine, United States - Phippsburg worm burrow 1 | ecosystem: Environmental > Aquatic > Marine > Coastal > Sediment | place: USA: Maine... | reverse complement strand
CATGCGAAAACCGCCGTTACCGGCGCGGTTGTACTCATCCATTTTTGCGGCCAGCTTGTCAAAAGCCCGGGGCGTATGCGCACCGACAAAGCGACCGACCGTTTCGAGATTACAGTCGATTGCCTCGCTGGCAACCAGATCCTGCAGGTAAGCGTAAGCCGTATCCGCCTCGTCGAAGATGCGATTGGCATGCTCGCGGCCCACCAGCGCCTCCAGGTTGATCTGCTTGCTGACGCCGGCGCGCCCGGAGAGGAACCCGGCATTGCGAGTGCTCGCGCCGATACCGCACTTGCCGGCATCGATGACGGTGACCGAGAGCCCGCTCTTCGACAGTTCGTGCGCACAGGACAGGCCGGCGTATCCGCTGCCGACCACGACGACGTCGACATCGTCCCGTTGCAGCGAGCGCGCCTGGGCTGTCGGCGCCGCGTCGTCCCACCACAGCGGTTGTTCACTGAAGCCCGGCGCAAATATCGTGTCAGCCATCGTTGTCCTCCGCGCTGCGGCAACCGGTGACTGACTCATTTATAAACATCACAGGGCAACCGCAACGCGAAAAGCATCCAGCAGCGCGGCGTGCACCGAGCGACTGCTGACGGCGTCACCGACACGAAACAGCAGGTAACCGCCCTGCGCGGGAATTTCGAACGGCTGCGCTCGAGCTTCGATGAGTGCGTCTATGTCGGTTACGCCACGATTCACGGCGCCCGCCTTCAATTCATGGAAGACTTCGTCGACCGGGAAGGTACCGCGTTCAACCACGACCTGATCGGTCTCCATTTCGATCCGGGTATCGGTGAGGTCGTTGCGAAATGTCGCCACCAGGTGATCCTGCTCACGCCGCACACCGAGCAGCATCCGGTCGAGGCTGACGTCGACGCCGAGTTGATACAGTTGCTTGCGATGCGTCGGCCGTTCCGCGTATCCCAGGTCGGCGGCGACGCGATCGTCGATGGTGGCGAAGCTTACCCGCGCACCGTCCATGGCGAGCTGCTCGGCGCAGGATACCGCTTCGTGCCTGCCGGTACCGTCGTAAACCAGTATGCGCGCCGCCGGCTTGACGTCACCGCTGAGCATGTCCCAGACGCTGTTACACAGCTCCTCGCCCTCGAGGTCACCGAAGTTGGGCAGACCGCCGCTGGCGACTATGACCACGTCCGGTTCGAGGGCGAGCACATCCGCGCCATCGGCATAGTGGTTACAGCGCACGTCGACACCGAGCGCTTCGAGCTCAGCGACGCGCCAGTCGACGATGCTTATCATGTCGCGCCGCCAGCTCGCGCGCGCCGCCAGCAGCAACTGCCCGCCGAGCTGCGGGGTCGCCTCCAGCAGGGTGACACGGTGGCCGCGCTCGGCGGCGACGCGCGCCGCTTCCATCCCCGCCGGACCGCCACCGACCACGACCACGTGCCGTTCTGGCCCCGTTGTCGGTTCGACGACATGCGGCAGCACGGTTTCCCGACCGGAAGCTGGATTGTGAATGCAAGAGGGCTTCTTGTGCATGCAGTGCGAGGCACCGAAACAGGGACGAATGCGGTGTTCCTCGCCGCGGCGGATCTTGTTCACCAGCTGCGGGTCGGCGATGTGCGCGCGCGTCATCGCCACCATGTCGAGGATGCCTTCGCGGATCGCATGGCGCGCGGTCGCCACGTCGGTGATGCGCGCGGCATGGAACACCGGAATCGATATCGAGCGTTTTACCTCGGCGACCAGCGGCAGGAACGGCGCCAGCGGCTGGGTCATGCCGGGCATGTTTTTCTCGGCGAGGTTGAGCTCGGTATCCATGCGCCCGGCAACGCAGTTGAAAAAGTCGATGGCGCCTTCACGCTCCAGCAACTGCACGATGGCAAGCGCGTCATCGGCAGAGAGTCCGCCACGATCCTCGTACACCGACATGCGCATGCCGACCAGGAAATCGTCACCGACGTTGTTGCGGATCGCCTCGTGCACCATCAACGCAAAGCGCGCACGATTCTCGATGCTGCCGCCGTATTTGTCGGTGCGCCGGTTGACGTCGGGCGAGAAAAACTGCCCGATCAGGTGAGCGCCGGCATGCGTTTCCAGGCCGTCCAGCCCACCTTCGTAGCAGCGCCGGGCGGCTTCGCCGAAGGCTTTGACAATGCGCTTGATATCGTCTTCATCGATCTCGCGCGGAATACTGCGATGCAGGGTTTCGCGCAGCGAACTCGGCGCCAGTGTCGGCAGCCAGTTATCCGCGGTCGCATCGCCGCGCCGGCCGAGGTGCGTAATCTGGCACATCAGCGCGGCGCCCTGCGCATGAATGCGTTCGGAAAAGGATTGCAGGTGCGGAATGATGCGGTCGTTATCGATGCGCAGCTGGTTGAATACCGACGGCGAATCCGGCGCGACGTTGGACGAGCCGCCAAACATGGTCAACGCGAGACCGCCCTTCGCCTTTTCCTCGTGGTAACGCTGGTAGCGCTCCGCCGGCATGCCGTCGTCGTCCATGCCGCTGGCGTGGCTGGTGCTCATGATGCGGTTTTTCAACGTCAGGTGCCTGATCCTGAGCGGTTGAAACAACGGGTCGGTGCTGGTTTTGCCGGCAGTGGTTTCAGTCATGAGTTGAGCTCAGCAAGTGCCTGTCGAGGAAATTCCGCAGCAGTATAACTGTTTTGGGCAGCCCTTAAAGCCTGCAAACGCTTCTGCCAGAACAGGCCCTGGCCCTGCTGCGGCAGCCTTGCCGAAGGCAAGCGATAAGCACCGAAAAAAATGGAACAAACCGACGTACATTTGTATAGTGGCCGGACGCTTCCAGTTGAAGCAGAAAATAAAACAACGATAAATTACAGAGGGGGGTTCTACCATGGCTTCATTACGTGTAGTCGTTACGCTGGGTTTGCTGGGCATCAGCCTGGCCGCATCACCCAGTCTGTTCGCAGGCCCGAAATCCTGCGAATCCAGAAACAACAACAAAACGGATAAATTGCTCGAATGTGTCACCGTCGACGGCGCGCGCGACCACCAGGCGGCGCTGCAGGCCATCGCCGACGCCAACAACGGTATTCGCACCTCGGGTACGCCCGGCTACGATGAGTCGGTTGCTTACGTCAGCGACAGCCTGCAGGCAGCCGGCTACGACGTCATCGTGCAACCGTTTGATTTCCAGACCTTCATTACACTCTCACAGACCGAACTCGAGCAAACGGCACCCGCCCCCGGTGGGGTCGTGACCAACATCATGTCTTACTCCGGCAGCGGCGACGTCACCGCAGCGGTGAGCACCGTGTCCGCCATTACCGGCTGCGACGCTGCCGATTTCGCCGGGTTCCCGGTGGGCGACATCGCGCTGATCAGTCGCGGCGCCTGCACCTTCGCGTCGAAGGCCATCAATGCTTTTAACGCGGGCGCCTCCGGCGTCGTCATTTACAACAATCAGGATGGTACCTTAAACGGCACGCTGAGCAGCACCTTCACGCTCGACATCCCGGTTACTTCCGTAACGCAGGACGTCGGTAACCAGCTTGCCGCGACCGCGGGGCTGGTGATGCGCCTGAAAACCGATACCTTCCGCGGCCTCGCCACGACGTCCAACGTGCTGGCAGAATCGAAGAAAGGCAAGGCGAGCAACGTCGTCATGGCGGGCGCCCATCTCGATTCGGTCAACGAGGGACCCGGCATCCAGGACAACGGTTCCGGCAGCGCCGCGATCCTCGAGGTCGCGGAGCAGATGGCGAAGACCAAAGTACGGAATAAGGTCCGTTTCGCCTGGTGGGGCGCGGAAGAATCCGGACTGGTCGGCTCGACTTATTACGTCGCCAACCTGGCAGCGGAAGATCAGCAGAACATCGCGCTGTACCTCAACTTCGACATGATCGGCTCACCCAACCACGTGTTCTTCATCTATGACGGCGACGATTCCGATGGCGTCGGTGCAGGACCCGGCCCGGAGGGTTCGGCGCAGATCGAAAAGACCTTCGAAGAGTACTACACCATGCTCGGCGAGCCCTTCAAGGGTACCGACTTCTCCGGGCGCTCTGACTACGGCCCGTTCATCGAGGTCGGTATTCCGGCGGGTGGCCTGTTCACCGGCGCCGAGGGCATCAAGACGCCCGAAGAAGCGGCGCTGTGGGGTGGTACCGCCGGGGATCAGTATGACCCCTGTTACCACCTCGCCTGCGATACCTTCGACAACATCAACCTGCACGCCTACGATGTCAATGTCGATGCCGTTGCATACTCGATCCTGGAGTACGCCATGGCCAAAACCGGCAAGAGCAAGAAAAGCGAGAAAAGTAAGAAGAGTAAAAAAAGCAAGAAGCAGGATTGAGTGATCGGCTTGCGAGCCTGATCGCATGAATGCTGACGCGTTGCAGGCGTTGCCAGGCAAAGAGACAACCCCGGATACCCGTAAGATCCGGGGTTGCCTCAATCTGCTGCTGCTTGCACTGGCTATTTTCGGCCTGGCCGCGCCGGCCGCAATTGCTGCAGCCGCCAACCAGCCGACCAACAGTGACGATATTCGTATCGAGTTGAAAGACGGCCTGCTGACGGCCGACATTCATGATGCGCCGCTGCCACAGGTGCTGGAAGAAATCGGTAAACTCGCTGGATTCAAGGTCGTGCAGGTGGCCGATTTTAACGATTTCCCGCGGGTCAACAGCAGTTTTACAGACTTGCCGCTGCAGGCAGCGGTCGAGCGACTTGTCGCCAACGCCAACCGCATCTTTTTCTATCGACAGGATGCAACCGTGAAATCCGGACGCGCGCTGTCGCAGTTGTGGCTGCTGGGGCCGGGCGAGGCCGGCGCCGATACCACGCAACGCAGTGAAGCCGTCAGCGGTCTGCAGCACGAAGAACCCCTGATTCGCAGCCAGGCGGTACTGCGCCTGGTTCAGCAGGAAGGTGAAGAGGCTGTCCTCGAAAAGCTCAGCGTACTGTTGCAAACGGATCCGGATCCGCTGGTGCGCTCGCGCGTCGCGATCGCGCTGGGCTCACTCGGGGACGAACGCGCGGTTTCCGAGCTGGAGTCGGCGTTACAGGATTCGCACGTCACGGTGCGGACGCAGAGCATGACCGCGCTCGGACAAATCGGCGGTGACCGCGCAATCATGGCGCTTGGCAGCATCCTGACGGATGAAGGCATCGATCCGGTCGAACGCGTTATCGCGGCACAGGCGCTGTGGAAGCAGGATTCCGAAATCGCGCAAAGCTACCTGCAGGCCAGCAGTAACGATCGCAACGAGCAGGTGCGTGCCGCGTCGATGGCGCCACCGTCAGTCCCGGTCGCCCCCGCCGACGGCGCTCAGGTCGGCAACGAGGTCGCGCAGTAGCCGGTCGAGCCGGTCGGTTTATCCTGTGTTCAAACCGTATTACTGCGGGCAGAAAACTGACAGAATAAGCGAATGAATCCAACACAACTCAGCACACCGTCGTTGCTACTCGACATAGACCGCCTGCATGCCAACATCGCGCGCATGCAGGCGAGCGCCGATCGCCTCGGCGTGCGCCTGCGGCCACACCTGAAAACGCTGAAATCGGCGCGGGCGGCCGAGGCCCTGATCGCCGCGGGTGCACACGGCATCACCGTGTCTACCCTGAAGGAAGCGGCTTACTTTCTCGATCACGGCATTACCGACATCACGTATGCCGTGGGCATGGTACCGGCCAGGCTGGATACGGCCGCGGACCTGGTGGCGCGCGGTGCGGACCTGAAAATCATGACCGATTGCGTCGACGTGGCGCAGGCCATCGCCGACCGCGTCGGACAGGACGGCCCGCGCTTCAAGCTGCTGATCGAAATCGACTGCGGCGATCATCGCGGCGGGCTGCAGGCGGATAGCGACGAGCTACTGCAGATTGCGGCGCTGATCGCGGATTCCGCCGCGGTTCTCGAGGGCGTATTGACGCATGCCGGTCATTCCTATGGCGTCGACAGCAGCGCCGCGGTTGCGGCGATAGCGACGCAGGAACGCGACGCCGTGGTCACCGCTGCTGAACGCCTGCGCGCCGCCGGCCATCGCGTCGACAGCGTCAGTGTCGGTTCGACACCGACCGCGTTGTTCGCCACGGATCTGAGCGGCGTAACCGAACTGCGTGCCGGGGTCTATACCGTGTTCGATATGGACCAGCAATCCAGGGGGGTCTGCACTACGGATGAAATCGCGATGAGCGTGCTCAGCAGCGTCATCGGCCACAACCGCGCCGCCGGCAAGCTGTTGCTGGACGCCGGCGGGCTCGCGCTGTCCAAGGATCGCAGCGCCGACCGCTTTCGTCCGGAAGTCGGTTACGGGCAGGTATGCGATGCGCAAGGCGCTATAATCGCGGGCCTCTACGTCAACTCGGTCAGCCAGGAACACGGTCACGTAAAGGTTCGCGACGAATCCGACTATGCACGCTTCGCGGTCGGTTCGCGCCTGCGCATCCTGCCCGTCCATGCCTGCATGACGGCCGCCGCCTACGACTACTTCAATATCGTCGAAGCGGGCGTGGTGAGCGGGCGCTGGGACCGTGTCAACGGCTGGTAAGTGCACAACTCAAGGATAAAACCATGACAACGAAAACAAGCAAAACCTGCGGCGAAGTGCTGGTCGAACTGCTGCAATCCTACGGCATCGAAATCGTCTTCGGCATTCCCGGCGTTCACACCGTCGAACTGTACCGGGGCCTGCCCAATACGCGACTGCGCCACATCACGCCGCGTCACGAACAGGGCGCCGGCTTCATGGCCGACGGTTATGCGCGCGTCACCGGCAAACCGGCGGCCTGCTTCATCATTTCCGGCCCGGGCATGACCAATATCATCACCGCGATGGCGCAGGCCTACTCCGACTCGGTGCCGATGCTGGTCATTTCCAGCGTCAACAACTCGCATGAGCTCGCCCTCGGCGGAGGCCGCCTGCACGAATTGCCAAGTCAGCGTGAGCTGGTATCCGGCGTCAGCGTATTCAGCCATACCGTCGCGCGGCCCAACGAACTGGCGGAAGTACTGGCGCGCGCTTTTGCCGTGTTCGACAGCGCCCGCCCCGGCCCGGTACACATCGAGCTGCCGCTGGACGTGATTACCGCACCCATGTCTACCGACAACCTGCCGAAAGTCGGTAAACGTTATCGCTCCGGTCCAAGCGCGCAAGCTGTTGCCGATGCAGCGCTGCTTCTCAAGGGCGCGTCGCGGCCGTTCATCGTGCTCGGCGGCGGCTGTCAGGATGCTGCCGACGCAGCGCGGCAGCTGGTCGACACGCTCGGAGTTCGCACCGCACTGACGGTAAACGCCAAGGGCGTATTGAATGCGGATCACCCGCTAAGCCTGGGCAGCCGCCTGCCGCAACGCCCGGTGCTCGATGCCCTGGAGGCGGCCGACGTGGTGCTCGCCATCGGCACCGAGCTCGGGGAGACCGATACCCTGCTGTTTGACGACAAGCTCGAACTTCGCGGCGAGGTCATTCGTGTCGACATCGAACCCGAGCAGATGACCCGCAACGTACTGCCGGCGATCTCGATCTGCGCCGATGCCGGCCTGACCATGCAGGCCTTGAGCACGGCCCTGGCCGGGATGACCCCATTCGAGCACCAGGCCGAAGTGGCCTCTCTGCGTGAGGCGGCCGATGCGCTCGCACCGGAGGCCTATCGGAAACACGGACTTTTCCTGGACCTGATCGCGGACACCCTTCCCGGAGTGGTCGTGGCCGGCGATTCGACACAGCCGGTGTACGGCGCAAACCTGTTTTACGAAGCGGCCGCACCGCGCCGCTATTTCAACTCGTCGACCGGCTACGGCACACTCGGTTATGGATTACCTGCAGCGCTGGGGGCGAAACTGGCACTGCCCGATACGCCGGTGGTGTCGCTCATCGGCGACGGCGGCCTGCAGTTTACGATTGGCGAACTGGCGACTGCCGTGGAGCTCGAAATTGCCGTACCCATACTGGTGTGGAACAACAGCGGCTACGGCGAGATAAAGCGCTACATGGTCGAGCGCGGCATTCCGACCATCGGAGTCGACATTTACACGCCCGATTTCATTACCATTGCGAGGGGGTTTGGCTGCGCCGCGGAAACGGTGGCAACGCGCGCCGAATTTGTCGACGCCCTGCAGCGCGCGCACGCCGCGTCGCGCCCGACCCTGATCAACATTCCGGAACAGCTGGCGCTCGCCTGGTAACCGCCCACCCGGCCTGCCGACAGGCCCACCACGGCTGGCCCGATTAATGCGTGGCCCGGTGGTTACTATTACGCCTGACCTGACATAAGAAGGTCATCGACCGCGGGGGCCTAATTGGCCCTTCCCGGCCACCGCTGCAACAATTCATGTCTGCAACCCTTGATGCATATCAACTGCACAGGTTTCAATCATCATTACACTGTCGACTAATTTTAATAATAACCAGAGGTAGAGATGAAAATCAGACAAACAGTGTTAAGCGGTCTGAAGGTCCTGCTGTTGGCAGCCCTTGTAGTCCCGGTCACAGCGATGGCGAAAGAACGCATTGTCTTCAGCGGCGGGCCCGCAGGCGGCACATTTCAGGTTGTAGCCAATGCCATGCAGGTCTACAAGCCGATAAAAGAATCACCCGATTTCAAAGTCCGGGCCCAGTCATCGGCCGGCTCGGTGGAAAACCTGCGCAAGGTGAATTCCGGCAAGGCGCAAATGGGCGTGGTTTATTCCGGCCACGTTTATCTGGGTAGAAACGGCCAGATGAAAAACGACCCGAATAAATACGAAGACGTCATGGCGGTTGCGTGGCTGTATGGCGCTCCGGCACAGCTCGTCGTTCGCCAGGGCTCAGGCATCAAGAGCGCCAACGACCTGGTCGGCAAGAAGGTCGGTGTCGGCAATGCCGGCTCGGGTGCTTTCGCCAATTGCGAACTGTTCTTTACCCACCTCGGCATCTGGGACAAGATCGAGCGCAATGCCATGGGCTACAACGACGCGGCCCAGGCCTTCGGCAACAATCAGCTGGATGCTTTCTGGCTGTTTACCGCCTTTCCGAGCGGTGCGGTCATCATGGCGGCGCAGACCAACGACATCGAACTGGTCAACCTGGGCATGGATGCTGAGAAATCAGGATTTTTCGACAAGTATCCCTACTTTTCCAAAATCACGGTGCCGGCGGAAACCTACCGCGGCGTCGGTTATGAAAGCCCATCGTTTCAGGATTCCGCACTATGGGTGGCGAATTCGAAAGTCTCGGACGACACGGTATATAACATGTTATCGATGATTTATACCGATGCAGGCCTCGCGCACATGCTGGAACAAAAGAAGACCTTCAAAAACATGAGCCTGGATACCGGCGCCCAGGGTGTCGTGACGCCATGGCACCCCGGTGCGGTCAAGTTCTGGAAAGAAAAAGGCATGATGTAAGCAATCAAACCGGGGGCGGGATGTTACCGCCCCCGTCAAATAGCGCTGGATGTCGATGCAGGGATGCTTGGCTTCAACAATAAATAACAGAAGACGAGGGGGCGCTCGTGCGAGTTGACGAAATGAACAAGGTCGAACAGGTTCTGTTCGACATCATGGCACTCGGTCTCGTGCTTTTTTATTCCTACTCGGCCGTTATTTCCCCGGCTGCTACCCAGTATCATCGCGGCATCTATGTCATTGTCACCTATGTGCTGGTGTTCCTGCTGTATCGTTCCACTGGTCGAATCGGGCGCAGTCTCGATTTTGTACTGATCCTGGGCTCGATCATCACTCTGGGCTACTGGATCGTTAATTTTGAAGTGATCAACTATCGCGCCGGCGCTGAGACTGAACTCGACAAATGGATGGCGATGGTGGGGGTTCTGCTCGGTATCGAGGTGGCGCGCCGGGTGGTCGGCACCGTCTTTGTCATCATGGGTACGATCATGATCCTATACGGGATTTATGGCGACTACCTGCCTGAGGTCATTTCTCATGCAGGCGACACCTTCCCCGATCTGTGTACCAGTATTTTTTACAAGAGCGACGGGGTCTTCGGCATCATGGCGAACGTCCTCGCGACCTATATTATTCTTTTCGTTTTCTTTGGCGCCTTTCTCGAAAAAAGCGGCGCGCAGCGTTTCTTCATCGATCTCCCGCTGGCCGCGGTCGGTCACAAGATAGGCGGCCCCGGCAAGGTGGCGGTCATCGCCAGCGGCCTGTTCGGTTCTATTTCAGGCAGCGCCATCGCCAACACGGTGTCTACCGGTGCCTTCACCATTCCGATGATGAAAAAGGCGGGTTTCGAGAAACACGTTGCCGGCGGCATCGAGCCTGCCGCATCGATTGGCGGGATGTTCATGCCGCCCATTATGGGCGCGGGCGGTTTTATCATGGCGGAGATGACCGGGTTGCCTTATTCGCAGATCATGCTGGTGGCGATTTTCCCGGCGCTGATGTACTTCTTCAGCGTCTTCATGATGGTTCATTACTACGCCAAGAAGAACAACATTGTCGGCGAAAAAAGTGAGCAAAGCGCCTCCGAAATTTTCAGGAAAGAATGGTATTACATACTGCCACTACTGATGATCACAGTTTTAATGCTGATGGGTTTCTCACCCGGTTACTCGGCGATTCTGGGCATCGTTACCTGCATCGCCGTCAGCTGGTTCAAAAAAGATACCCGAATCGACGCCAGGGGCTTTGTGCGTGCATCGCGCGCTGGCGCCGAGTCCAGCCTGAAAATCGGCGCCACGGTCGGGGTCATTGGAATAATCATCGGGGTGCTGACCTACAGCGGCCTCATACTGACATTCGCGGACATCGTCATCGAACTGGCCGATGGCAAGCTGTACTTGACCATCCTGCTGGTAGCGCTGGCCTCGCTTGTGCTTGGCATGGGCGTCCCCGTAACCGCAGCCTACCTG
>Ga0316188_10001590_pt1 | contig 10793 bp, 10 predicted proteins | sample Phiworburrow1_MG_FD_204933 | JGI IMG/M metagenome (GOLD analysis project Ga0316188, IMG submission 204933) | Coastal sediment microbial communities from Maine, United States - Phippsburg worm burrow 1 | ecosystem: Environmental > Aquatic > Marine > Coastal > Sediment | place: USA: Maine... | reverse complement strand
CAGCGGCGTCAGGCCGAAGACCAGCAAGCCGGCGAAGGTGATCGGTGCAACACCGTGCAGGCGCCGCGCGCCGGTGGCCAGGCCCAGCAGCGCCGGCAGCCACAACGTCAGTGCCGCGAACTGGAAAAAGGTGACGAAAGTCAGCAACTGGTCCAGGCTCGGCGCCTTGCCGTAGAACGGCCTTTGCAGCATCGACAGCAGCACGCCGAAGGCCGCCAGCCCGGCCAGCGTGGCCAGCCACAGCATCAGGGCAGGCCAGAACGGCATGGCCATCAGCACCGCAAACATCGGTACCGCGGCGCTGGCCATCACGCCGGCCTTCAGGAACACGTGCACCGGCGTGATCGACTGGCCCCCCAGGGACAGGTACAGCAGCGACAGGGGCAGCGCGCTCAGGAAGGTCACGAGCAGCAGAGCCGGGAAGACCCGCCGGCGCAGCCGAGCTTCCCAGCCCAGCGCAGCGCAGCGGCGACGGCCGTGGCGCCGCCTTCCGCGGCCGCCTCGCGCCGCGCCGGGGCCAGCGGCAGCGTGTCACCGCTGCGCCCCTGCATCCCGGCCAGCACGGTGCGCCGACAGCGCCACAGCACCAGCGACGCGATACCCAGCGTCAGCAGCAGCACGTTCAGCAAATGCAGCGAAAGCTCGCCGCCCAGCATGTCGGTCGTCGTCGTTGAGCAGGCGATACGATAGCCGTGACGGGAACGTATGGCCATGACCCAACCCAGCACGATCTTCGGCGAGACCTGGCGCGTGCTGGCGTACACGCTGGCCATCGCACTGGCCTTCATTGCGCTGGAGCAGGCGCAGTTGGCCGTTTTCAGCCTGCCTTCGACCACGCAGTTGCTTCGGCGGGCCGGCCTGCTCGACGCCACCGCGCAGGCCGCGCTGCAGCAGCAGGCAGCGCAGGTGGCCGAAGCCTCGGGCGAGGCGCTGCTGCGGCTGCCACCCGGCCATCGCACGGCGGCGTTGCGCCTGGGCTACGAGCTGGTCTATGCCAACTACCTCGTCGCCGGCTATGCGATGGCCCCGCCGTCGATCAAGGCATCGGCGCGGCAGCGCGTCGCACCAAGGCTGGCCGCAGCGCGCGGCCACGCCGCGGGCTTCGGTCTGGGCGAGTTCGATCTGCTGCCGGCCGACACGCTGAAGCAGTTCAGCGAGGTGTGCCAGCGCTACGAGGTCGATGAGAACGGGCTGGCCGCGCGCATCGAGCAGCAAGCGTCCCCGCTGCACCGACACTTCTACCTGCTGGGTGCGCAACTGGGCTGCGAGGCCGCACGCGTGGACGACAGCGGCGGTCGCTTCGCACTGCCGCCGGCCACGCCGATCCGCCGTCACGCCGTGCTGGCCGGCATCGATGAAGCGTTGTGGCAGCCGCTGATCGCTGAGCCGGGCGACGAAACACCGGCGCAGGTGCAGCAGCGCTACCGCCGGGCGATCGACATGCTGATGGTCGAGGTGGCACGGCAGGACGCAGCCGATGCGACGGCCCCCATCGCAGGCCCCGGCGCGAAGGACCCGCGCTGACGATGTCGGTCGACCCTGCCGCCGCATTTCAAAGCTACGTCGTCGGCGGCGCGGTGCGCGACCGGCTGCTCGGCCGGCCGGTCAACGACCGGGACTGGGTCGTGGTCGGTGCCACGCCGCAGCAGATGCTCGACGCCGGCTTCCGGCAGGTGGGACGGGACTTCCCGGTGTTCCTGAACCCGCAAACGCACGAGGAATACGCTCTGGCGCGCACCGAACGCAAGAGCGCACCGGGCTACCACGGCTTCGTCGTGCATGCCGATCTATCCGTCACGCTGGAGCAGGACCTGGCGCGCCGCGACCTGACGATCAACGCGATGGCCGAGGCGCCGGACGGCACGTTGATCGACCCCTTCGGCGGCCAGCGCGACCTGCGTGCGCGAGTGCTGCGCCATGTCTCGCCGGCCTTTGCCGAAGACCCGGTGCGCATCCTGCGGTTGGCGCGCCTGGCGGCGCGTTTCGCCGATTTCGACGTGGCCGCCGAAACGATGGCGCTGATGCGCGAGATGGTGCGCAGCGGCGAGGTGGATGCGCTGGTGAGCGAGCGTGTGTGGCAGGAACTGGCGCGCGGGTTGATGGAAGCGCAGCCCTCGCGCATGTTCGAGACGCTGCGCGCGTGCGGCGCATTGGAAGTGCTGCTGCCCGAGGTTGCGTGCCTGTGGGGCGTGCCGCAGCCTGCGCAGCACCACCCCGAGATCGACACCGGCGTGCATCTGATGCTCGTGCTGGACGAGGCGGCCAGCGCCAACACCGCATTGGCGGTGCGCTTCGCCTGTCTGTGCCACGACCTGGGCAAGGGAACGACGCCGCCGGACCAGTGGCCGCGCCACATCGGCCACGAGCAGCGCGGCGCGCGCCTGGCCCGTGCGTTGTGCGACCGCCTGAAGGTGCCCACCGAGTGTCGCGAACTGGCTGTACTGACCGCCGGCGAGCATGGCCATGTGCACGCCAGCCTGGGCTTTGGCGCTGCGGCGCTGATGCGCCTGCTCGAGCGCTGCGACGCACTGCGCCGGCCGCAGCGCTTCGCCCAGTTGCTGGACGCCTGCGCCTGCGATGCGCGCGGCCGCACCGGCCTGCGCGCGTGCCCCTATCCGCAACGCGATCGGCTGTTGCAGGCATTGACGCTGGCGCAAACGGTGGACACGGCCGCACTGGCGGCCGCATTGGGCGCCGAAGGTCGCTCGGGAACTCAGATCGGCCAGGCCATCGCGGCCGCACGCGTCGCGGCCATCGCCGCTGGCATAGCATCGGCGCCATGAGCCCGACCGCACAACCCGGCAAGACCGACATCTGGCAGGTGGGCCGTCCCGAGAGCGGCTGGCGGCTGCGCATGTACACGGTGATCTTCGAGGCCGACACGCGCGCCGGGCATGCATTCGATCTGACGCTGATCGTGCTGATCCTGGCCAGCGTCGGCGTGGTGGTACTTGACAGCATGGCCAGCGTGCATGCGAAGTACGGGGATGTCCTTCACGTTCTGGAGTGGGGCTTCACGATCCTGTTCACCCTCGAATACATCGCCCGCCTGGCCTGCGTGCGCAAGCCGATGCGCTATGCGCGCAGCTTCTTCGGCATCATCGACCTGCTGGCAATCCTGCCCACCTACCTGGCCTTCCTGGTGCCGGGGCTGCACGCGATGGTGGACATCCGCATCCTGCGGCTGCTGCGCATCCTGCGACTGTTCAAGTTGACCGAATACGTCGCCGAGTTCGGTGGGCTGTACCGCGCGGTGGCCGCGGCGCGCCGCAAGATCATTGTCTTCCTGGGGTTCGTGCTGATGCTGGTGCTGGTGATGGGCACGCTGATGTACGTGGTCGAAGGCCCCGAGCACGGCTACACCAGCATTCCTGTGGGCATGTACTGGGCCATCACCACGCTGACCACGGTGGGCTTTGGCGACATCACGCCACAAACCGATGCCGGCCGTTGGATCGCGTCGATGATGATGCTGATCGGCTGGGGCACGCTGGCCGTGCCCACCGGCATAGTCGGCGCCGAGTACGCGGCGCAACGCGTGAGGCGCGAGCCGACCACGCGCAGTTGCCACGAGTGCCTGAGTGAGGGCCACTCGCCGAGCGCGAACTTCTGCCGCGACTGCGGCGCCAAGCTGCCGCCGTACCAGACCGAAAATTGAGGCTCAGCTCGAATGGCGCAGCGGCACGGCAAAGCCACGCTGCACGCCGGGCCGCGCCATCAACGTGTCGTACCAGCGCTTGACGTGCGGGAAGTCCGCCAGGTCGACCTTGTGGCGCTCGTGTCGCCACGCCCAGCCGAGGATCGCGAAGTCGGCGATCGACAGGTCACCGGCGAAATACTCGTGCGCCGCCAGGCGCCGGTCCATCACGCCGTACAGCCGCCGCGTCTCGTCCATGAAGCGCTGCAGGCCATAGGCGCGCTTGGCCTCGTCCTTCATCGCGATGAAGTGATGCACCTGCCCGGGTATCGGGCCGAAACCGCCCATCTGGAACATCAACCATTCGAGCACGGCCGTGCGGGCGCGCGCATCGGTCGGCCAGAATTTCCCGCTCTTCTCGCCCAGGTAGATCAGGATGGCGCCCGACTCGAACACACTGATCGGCTGGCCGCCGGGCCCGTCGGGGTCGACGATGGCCGGGATCTTGTTGTTCGGGCTGATCTTCAGGAAAGCCGGCGCGTGTTGCTCGTCCTTGCCGATGTCCACGACATGCACGTCGTAGGGCAGGCCCATCTCCTCCAGTGCCACGCTGATCTTGCGGCCGTTGGGGGTGTCGAAGGCGTACAGCTGAATACTCAAGTGCTCTCCTTGTGGACGGCGTGGCCGGCGGGCCGCACCCACCTCTGGCTGGCTACGGTCAGGGCGATCAGCACCAGACCGAGCAGGTCGGTCATCCAGCCGGGCTTGATCAGCGCCAGCGCGGCAACGATCAGCATCGCGCGCTCCCAAGACCGCGCGCGACCGAAGAAAAAGTGCGCGTGCAGGCCTCCGGCAAGACAGACCACACCGATGGTGGAGCTGAGCACGGCCAGCGCGACGACACTCGGCTCGCCGATCAACAGCAGCGACGGCGAATAGACAAACATGAATGGAATGATGTAGCCGGTCATGCCGAGCTTCACCGCGGCCCAGCCGGTGTCCATCACCGACGCGCCCGACAAGCCGTTGGCGGCGTAGACCGCCATCGCGACCGGCGGCGTGATCGCCGACAACACCGAGAAGTACAGCACGAACAGGTGCGCGGCCTCGACCATCACGCCGAGCTTGACCATCGCCGGCACGAGCAGCGCCACCTGCACGATGTAGGCCGGCGTGGTGGGCAGGCCCATGCCGAGCAGGATGCCGGCCAGCATCGTCAGCACCAGCGCCAAGATCATCGAGTTCTGCGACAGCGCCAGCACAACGCCGGTGAAGGACAGGCCGACACCGGTCAGCGTGATCGTGCCGATCACCAGTCCGGCGCAGGCGCAGGCCAGCGCGACCACCAGCGTGTTGCGCGCACCCGATTCGAGCGCCTCGACGATGGCGGTCCAGGTGAAGGTGCGGCGCGTGCTAGCACGCAGCCAGGTCGTCGGGATGACCGAGCCGATGCCGCACAGCGCCGCGAAGGCCGCGCTCTTGCCAGTGAGCAGCACCGCGACGATGATGACCAGCGGCAGGAACAGGTGGCCGCGCTCACTCAGCACCTGACGCATGCGCGGCAGGTCGGCGCGCGGCAGCCCGACCAGGCCGATGCGCTTGGCCTCGAAGTGCACCGCCATGAACACGGCCAAGTAGTACAACACTGCCGGCAGCAGCGCGAACACTGCGACCTTCAGGTACGACACACCCAGGAACTCCGCCATGACGAAGGCCGCCGCACCCATGATCGGCGGCATCAGCTGTCCGCCAGTGGAAGCCACCGCCTCGACCGCGCCGGCAAAGGCCGGCCTGTAGCCGGTGCGCTTCATCAGCGGGATGGTGAAGGCGCCGGTGGTCATAACGTTTGCTACTGCGCTGCCCGACACCGTGCCGAACAGGCTGCTGGTGATCACCGCGACCTTGGCCGGCCCGCCCGAGGTGTGGCCGGCGATGGCCAGCGCAAAGTCCATGAACAGCTGCCCCGCACCACTGCGCTCGACGAAGGCACCGAACAGGATGAACAGCATCACGTAGGTGGCCGACACGTACAGCGGGATGCCGAAAATGCCCTCGGTGGTGAGGAACAACTGATCGAGCATGATGCCGACCGACTGGTTGCCGAAGGTCAGACCATAGGCCAGGAAGACCATCGCCGTCACCGGCAGCGCCCAGCCGGTGAATCGGCGCGTGGCCTCGAGGATCAGCAGGATCAGCGCGCCACCGAACACGTAGTCGCCAAGGCGCGGGTCGTCGACATAGTAGATGCGGTTGAGGATGTAGTCCAGGTGCGTGGCTGGGTACATCGCCGCCGCCACCGCGATCAGCACCAGCACCACGTCGAGCCCGCCGGCCCGCTCGGCGCGGCCGCGCCAGCCCGGCAGGATCAGATAGGCCAGCACCAGCGCGAAGGCCAGGTGCGAGCCGCGCATCACATACGCATCGGGCGGGCCGACGAAGGCCACGTACAGGTGGAACACCGACATCGCCACCGCGACGGCGGTGATCAAGCGGCGGGTGAGGGATTGCGGAAGCGTCAGCATCTTGATGGCTCCACCAGCACCTTGCGCCGCATCGAGGAATCGCCAGCGGACCGACTTTGCCCGGCCGCTGGCGATAACCTCTTGAGGGCGCTGCGCCCGGACGGCCAGGAGTCCTTACGGAAGGCTCGCCGCCTGCGAAGGCCGGCCGGCATGCTTGCCGGCCGGCCTCGTGTCAGCGCGTTGGGGGTGGGTCAGAGCACCCCGGCTTCCTTGTAGTACTTGACGGCGCCCTTGTGCATCGGCACGCCGATGTCCTCGGCCATCATCTTCGGCGTGGTCTCGCCCATGGCCTTGGTGATCGCAACCAGGTCGGCCTTGTTGTCGATCATGCCCTTCAGCAGCTTGTAGACCACGCCCTCGTCGAGGTCACAGCGTGCAATGACGTGCGTGGCGTAGCCGATGGTCGGCACGTCGGTGGTCTGCTTCGGGTAGCTGCCGGCCTTGATCATCAACTTGGTGTAACCCGGGTTGAGCTTGCGCATCGCCTGGAACTTGTCGTCGTTGATCGGGATGATCTTGATGTCGCGCGCCGAGGCCAGGTCCATGATCGCCGATGCCGGCACCGTGGTGCCCAGCGTGAACAGCTGTGCGTTGTTGTCCTTCATCAGCGACACCGCGTCGGTGTATGACACATAGCTCACGCGGCTTGCATCGGCGGGCTTCAGTCCATAGACCTCGAGTGCCTGCACGCTGATGAACTCGGCCGTGTTTCCCTTGGGCTGGAAGGCCACCGACTTGCCCTTGATGTCGCCGAGCGAGTTGATGCCCGAATCGGCATTGGCCACCACCTGGAAATACTGCGGATACAGCGTGGCCACATTGCACACGTTCTTCGCCGGCGCATCGAAGGGTGCGCGCCCGGCGATGCCATCCACCGTGGAGATCGAGTTGGCGAAGCCCACGTCGGCCTTGCCACCTTCGATGGCCTTGACGTTTGCGATGCCCGCACCGGGCAGCACCTGCACCTTCATGCCAGCTTTGTCGCCGATGTTGGCGATGGCCCCGCCCAGCGGGTACCACGAGCCGCCCTGCGGGCCGGTCATCAGCTTGACCTGCTGTGCCTGTGCACCGGCGGCCGCCACGGCCAGCATGCCGAACGCGATGGCGGATTTGCGGATGGTCAGTTTCATCGTCTGTCTCCTTGCGGGCGTCTTGAGGGAAAGTTCAGCGATCGATGCTAGTGGCACCGGCCGCGATCGGCATAGCGGCATTACCCGCATGCCGTGGGAGGTGTCGTCACGACAGGCTCTGCCGCAGCAGCGGCGCGAACAACGCCGCGATCCCCAGGAACGAGAAGAAGCCGACCACGTCGGTCACCGTGGTCAGGATGATCGATGACGCCGTCGCCGGGTCCTGCCCGAAGCGGCGCAGCAGCACCGGCACCAGCGCGCCGGCCAGGCCGGCGGCAAGCATCGAGATCACCATCGCCAGCGTGATCACGCCGACCAGTGCCAGCGAGCGGCTCCAGACGTACACCGCGATGCCGGTGGTGGCGGCCACCGCCACGCCGTTGATCAGCCCGGTCAATGCCTCCTTGCCGACCACCGCAGGCCAGTGCCGCAGGCTGATCTCGCGCAGCACCAGACCGCGCATCGTCACCGCCAAAGCCTGTGCGCCGGCATTGCCCGATTGCCCGGCCACGACCGGCAGCAGCACCGCCAGCGCAGTGAACTGCGCGATCGTGCTTTCGAACAACCCCACCACCGCCGCAGCGAGAAAGGCGGTGAGCAGGTTGATCTGCAGCCAGGGCAGGCGTTTCTTCACCGCGAACCAGGGCGTGGACAGCGCGCGCTCGTCCGGGCTGGCGCCGACCATGGTCTGGATGTCCAGGCTGCTTTCTTCCTCCACTGCGGCCATCAACTCGGCCTGGCGGATGATGCCGATGAAGCGCCCCGCCACGTTGATCACCGGCAAAGCGGTGATCGGGTGCGTCTGCAGCGTCTCGACCACGTCCTCGCGCGGGTCGAGGTCGCCCACCAACGCGACCACGCCGCGCGTGATGTCCGACAGCGGCAGTTCCCGTGCGGCCAGCGCCAGGTCCTGCACCTCTACGCGGCCGGCCAGCCGGCCCTCGTCGTCGATGACGAACAGCTCGCGCAGGCCGCTGCGCTGGATCAGGCGCAGCCGTTCGATGGCTTCGGCCACGCTCATGCCGGCGCGCAGCGGGCTGACACGTGGGTCCATCAGCCGCCCCGCGCAGTCCTCCGGATAAGCCAGCAGCTCGCGCAACTCGTGCGCCACTTCCTTGTCCAGCCGCTGCAGCCAGGTCTCGCGCTGCGTGACGTCGAACTGCGCCAGCACCGCCACCGCGGCCGCCGGTTCGGCTTCAGTCAACAGGTGCAAGGCCAGCGGCTCGGGCAGCAGCTCCAGCACGTTGCAGGCCACGTCGGTGGCCAACGCCTGCCAGGCGCGTGACACCGCATGCGGCGGCTGCGTCGACAGCAATTCGACCGCTTCGGCCGCAGGCATGGCCTCGAAAAGCCGCGCTGCCTCGTGCGGGAAGTCCAGCAGGTAGCGCTGCGTCAGCGCCGCCTCGGCAGGCAGGGCCGCCGCAGCGCTCATCGCCGCGACCCATCCTGCAACGGCGGCACTGGCGGCAGCAGCACCAGTGCCGTCTGGATCAGGCCCGACAAGGCCTGCCAGTAGCCACGCGCGAAGAGCTCGGGCAACTGTGCATCCTCGACATCGGCCGGCGGCGGTGCGGCCTGGCGCTGCGCGCGCACCAGGGCATCGCGTGTCATCACGCCGACGATGCGATCGCCCGGCTGCACCACCGGCAGCAAGGAGCTGTGTCGCCAACCCGGGTGCGCGGCGCTGCTGGACAATGGCGCATGCGCCGCCAGCACTGCCACCGGCGGACGCATCAGCGTGGCCAGCGTAGCGGCTTCGGGGGCCTGCAGCAATTGCCCCAGCGTGACCAGACCGGCCAGCTTGCGCTCGGCATCGGCAACGACGATCAGTTCGTGGGTGAGCGTCGCCTGGCGCAGCCGCATCAGTGCGTCGCCGGCGCGCGTGTCGGCCGGCAGCAGCACCACGTCGGGATCGGCCCATGCGCCGAGCGTGTCCTCGCCATAGCCGAGCAGCAGCGACGAGGCCAGCGCCGCACCGGTCGGCAAGCCCTTGAGCAGTTCGCGGCGGCGCGTCTCGTCGAGGTAACGCAGCACCGCGACGATTGGCTGCGCACCGATCGACGACAGCAGCTCCAGCGCATGCTCTTCATCGAGTCGAGCGACACAGCGCGCGGCCGACTGCGGCAGCATGGCAGCCAGCACCGCGCCACCCAGCCGCGCGGGCGTGCGTGCGAACAAGGTGGCCGCCTCTTCAGGCGGCAAGGCTTCGAGCACCCGCGCCGCCTGCGCCGGGTGCGAGCGCATGAAGGCCAGAGTCAGCCGCTGGGGCGCCGCTTCAGTCATCGTCCTGCCGCGCCATCAGCACGATGGCCTCCTCGTGATAGACCTGCGCCGGCAGCAGCACACGGCCGTCAGCGGTTTCCAGCACCAGCGAGGTCACCGTGACATCGACGATGCGACCTTCGTGCCCCGCGACGCGCACGCGCTGGCCGATGCGCACCGCCTGGCGCAGGTAGAACGCGCCGATCAGGTTGGCCACATAGCTGCGCGCTCCCAGGCTGACCGCCAGAGTCACGCCGCCCATCACAGTGGCCACCAGCACGGCGGCCAGGATGGCGATCCAGGTGACCTTCAGGCCGATCTGGTCGGCGCCCACCAGCAGCGCCATGACCAGCGTCGCGCCCTGCGCCACGCGTGCCAGCGCGCTGCGCTGCGCCGGCGCCAGGCCGGTTGCGGTGGCCTGCACCAGCTCGGCAACGAAGCCGGAGGCCAGGTAGCCCGCCACCACGATCAGCAGTCCCGCCGCCAGCGCAGGCAGGTGGTCGAGCAGCCGGGCCAGCCAGTCGGTGAAGGTTTGCAGGCCCAGCGTGTGCGTGGCCGCGGTGATGAAGAACAGCAGCACCACCCAATACACGACATTGGCCAGCAGCTGGGCCGAGCGGCCGATGCGCCAGCGCGTGCGCGTCAGCGTGCGTGCCAGCAGCGTGTCCAGCAGCAGCGCGCCACGCCGCGTGGCCGCGCGCAGCACGCGCGCCAGCAGCCAGCCCAGCACCAGCAGGGCCAGCGCGGCCAGCAGTTGCGGCAGCAGCGAAGCCAGCCTATCGCCAAGCTTGCTGGCCTCGACGGCCCATGTCTGCGCGGGATTGCCCATGACCCATCGTACCTGCATGAGCGCACAATCGCGGCAGCTGCGGCCGCGCGCGGGACCTCAGGCTTGGCGCATCGCTTTCAGGATCTGTTGGGACCCCGCCGCCAGCAGCCTTGCATCGGAGCCGACGGTGACGAAGCGGAAGCCCTTTGCCGCGCGAGCCAGCGCCACTTCGGGCACGCCGTTGTGGATGCCGGCGACCACCCCATGCGCCTTGGCGCGATCGAGGATGTGTTCGATGGCCTGCACCGCCTTCGGGTCCGGGTCGTCGAACACCGGGCGACAGCCCAGCGCCAATGACAGATCGCTCGGGCCGATGTAGATCGCGTCCAGCCCTTCCACCGACAGGATGGCGTCCAGGTTGTCCAGCGCCTGCGCGGTCTCGATCATCGCGAAGGCGACGATGGTCTCGTTGG